>SXGQ01249963.1_pt1 | contig 55111 bp, 46 predicted proteins | sample 3178371 | NCBI WGS metagenome assembly SXGQ01 (sample SAMN11356859, study PRJNA531348) | freshwater metagenome | isolation source: freshwater sample F1-20 | place: China: Fuxian Lake, Yuxi | collected 2017-12-25
CGTGCTCGACCGGCTCGCGCAGGCGCGGCTGCCGCTCACGGCCGCCCTCACCGCCGCCCCGCCGCCCGCGGACCAGGGCGGCAAGCCCGTGGTGCCGGGCGACGCGGCCGACTGGGAGGCCTATCGCACGCAGGCCGCCCGGCTCGAGCAGTTCGTGGCCCGGATCGCCGCGGGCCGCGACTTCACGCCGCTCGACTTTCCGCCGCGCACGGCTTCGGCCGAGATCCGCCGCCGGCTCGCGCCGCGGCAACTCGTGCTCTCGTTCCACTGGACGAAGAAGGGGCTCACCGGCGTGCTCGAGTCCCGCGAGCGGGCGGCCTTCTGGCAGGTGCGGCAGGTGGCGGCGCTGCCGCGGGCCGTCGCCGAACTGGCCCGGGAACTCTGCCTCTTCGATCCGATCGCCCCGGTGCCGACCGACAAACTCGCGGCCGGCGACTGGCGGGCCGCCGCGGCGCAGATCGAACGGCTGCTCTTCGAGAACTCGAAGATCACGCTGGCCGAGGGGATCGACGAACTCGTGATCGTGCCCGATGGCCTGCTCTGGTATCTGCCTTTCGAGTTGCTGCCGATCGCCTCGAACCGGCCGGGCGATCCGGCCGCCGGCGAAGCACGACTGCTCCGCGAGGTCTGCCGGATCCGCTACGCGCCGACCCGCAGCCTGGCCGTGCCGCGGTTCGCGCCCGGCCGGGCCGGCGGGCCGGTCGGCATCCACGCGGGGCGGATGTTTCGCGGCGAGAAGTCGGACGAAGTGGCCGCGGTCCTCGACCGCCTGACGGCGGCCGTGGAGCGGAGCCGGCCGCTCGTGCTGCCGACCGGCGGTCCGCCGCCGGCGCTCGTGGCCGCGCTCTTCGAGGACCTCGCCCTGTTCGAGGAACTCGGGGGCGAGGGGCCGATCGCCGCGCGGCCGCTCATCCAGGCCACCGCCGGCTCGGCGGGGATGACGTTCGCCGACTGGCTCGGGCCGCCGCTGAAGCGGACCCGGCGCATCATCCTGCCGGGGCTGCAGACGGCGATGGCCGGCGGCCTCGACAGGCTTCCTGCCCGGCCGGGCGAGGACGTGTTCCTCGCGGCCACCGACCTGCTCGCGGCGGGCAGCCGCACGGCTGTCATCAGCCGCTGGCGGATGGGGGGCAAGGTGGCGGCCGACATCGTGGCCGAGTTCCTCCGCGACGTGACCGCCGCCGACGCCGACGGCCGGCTGCCCGCGGCCGCGGCGAGTTGGCAGCGGGCGGTGGACGTGGCCACGGCCGAGGCGCCCGACCCGGAGTGCGAGCCGCGGCTGAAGGCCGTGGCGAAGGCGGTGCTCACCGACGCAAAGCATCCGCTGTTCTGGGCCGGCTACATGCTCGTCGATTCCGGCGGTGGCGAGTATCCCGACGAACCGCCCCGGCCGGCCGCCGCGCCGCCGGCCCCGTGACGCCTCCGGCGGTCCCCGATGCTCCTCCTCGGACAGGTCGACTTCCTCCAGGGCCTCGCGGCGATCGCGGTGGCCGCGCTGCTGGCGGGCGCGGTGAACTCGTTCGCCGGCGGCGGCACGATCCTCACGTGTCCGGTGCTGGCGGCGATCCTGCCCGCGCTGCCCGATCGGCTGGTCACGGCCAACGCCACGAGCACGATCGGCCTCTGGCCGGGTGCCGCGGCGGCTGCCTGGGCCTACCGCGGCGAGCGGTCCGACCTGCCCGGCTGGGCCCGCTGGCTCATGGTGCCGAGCATCGCGGGCGCGGCCACCGGCACGCTGCTCGTGCTCGCCCTGCCGCCCGCATGGTTCGACGCGCTCGTTCCCTGGCTGATCCTGCTGGCCGCGACGCTGTTCGCCGTGCAGCCGCAGCTCGCCCGGCTCTCGACGCGGGGCCTCGTCCCGCAACCCGCCGCCACGCCCGGCAGGATTGCCGCAGCCTGCGGCCTGCAGTTCCTCGTGGGAGTCTACGGCGGTTACTTCGGGGCCGGCATCGGGATCCTCATGCTCGCCGTGCTCGCGATGCTCGGCCTGGGCGACATCCATCGGCTCAACGGTGTCAAGAACGTGCTGGGCTCGGTGGTCAACGGTGTCGCCGCGGCGTTGTTCGCGATCGGCTCGCTCGTCGGATGGCACGGTGTCTCCTGGCCGCACGCGGCGGTGATGGCGGTCGCCTCGATCCTCGGCAGCCTCGGGGCCTCGCATCTCGCCCGCCGGCTGCCGGCCAGCCTCGTCCGCCGGGTCGTGGCCCTGATCGGCTTCGGCCTTGCCGTCTACTATTTCGCTCGGTGACCTTCCCCCTCCCCACCCCCGCCATGCTCGTCCGCACGGAAAATCTGTCGAAGCGCTACGGGGGCTTCACGGCCCTCGCCGGCTGTTCGCTCGACGTCCCTGCAGGCGCCGTCTTCGGGCTGCTCGGCCCCACCGGTGCGGGCAAGACCACGCTCCTGCGACTGCTCCTTGGGTTCATCAACCCCACCGGGGGCCGGGCGACCGTCTGTGGCTGCGACATCGTCGCGGACCCGCTCGGCGTCCGCCGCCAGACCGCCTACCTGCCCGGCGAGGCCCGGCTCTTTCGCCGCATGAACGGCCACGGCGTGCTCGACTTCTTCACCCGCCTGCGGCCCGCCTGCAGCCGCGCGGCCGCAACGCGGGTGGCCGACCGCCTGGGCCTCGATTGCGGTCGGCAGGTGGGCCGGATGAGCACCGGCATGCGGCAGAAACTCGCCCTCGCGGTCGTGCTCGCGGTCGACGCGGCGCTCGTGATTCTTGACGAGCCGACGGCCAACCTCGATCCCACCGCGCGGGCCGAGGTGCTGGCTCTCGTCCGCGAGGCTCGGGACGCCGGCCGCACCGTGATCTTCTCGTCGCACGTGCTCTCGGAGGTGGAGGAATCATGCGACCGCGTGGCGATCCTGCGGTCCGGGCAGGTGGTCCACGAGCAGTCGCTCGATCACCTCCGCCGCTGCCACCGGATCCGGGCCCGGCTCGCCGGCCCGTTCGCCGGTGTGCCCGCGGCGCTCGCCGACCGGGTCGCCGTCGCGGCCGCCGACGCCGGCCGCATCGTGCTGGAGGCCAGCGACTCGCTCGCGCCGCTGCTCGGCTGGCTAGCCACGCTGCCGCTGGAGGAGGTGCAGGTCGAGCCCGTGGGCCTCGCCGCCGTCTACGACCGCTTCCACCGTGGAGCCGGCGCATGATCTGGAACACCGCCATCTGGCGGAAGACCTGGGGCGACCAACGGCTGCTGCTGCTCTCGCTCGCCGCGCTGTGGGGTGCGTTCCCGTGGCTGTACCTGTGGCTCCAAGCCCAGATCCCGATGCCTGCCTTCCAGGAGGTGCTGCTGCGGGCGCTGCCGGAAGACTGGCAGAAACTTTCGGGCGTGCCGTTCTCCGAAGTGGCGACGCACGCGGGCCGGGTGGCGCTGGCGTTCGTCGATCCGGTCGTCGTGCTCGCCGCCACGGTGTGGGGAATCACGCGGGGCAGCGATGCCGTCTCCGGCCCGCTGGAGCGGGGCACGATGGAGATGGTGCTGGCGGCCCCCGTCCGCCGCTCGGCGCTGTTTTACACGCAGGCGCTCGCCACGACGGCCGCGGCGGCGTTGCTCTGCGGCGTGCTCCTCGCGGCGGTGTGGTCGGCGGTGGCCTGCGGCCCATGGGCGGGCAAGGTCGATGCCATGCGGTTCGTGCCGGCCGTGGCCAACGTGTTCGGCCTGATGGTCTGCATCGCCGGGATCGCCGCCTGCGTCTCCGCGGCCGACAGCCACCGCTGGCGGACGGTCGGCATCCTCGCAGGGTTCTACGTGTTCTCGATCCTGGCGAAGCTCGTGGGCCGGTTGAGCGGGTCGCTGGGCTGGGTGGGCTACCTGTCCATCCTCAACGCCTACGAGCCGCAGCGGCTCGTGGCCGGCACGGCCGAGTCGTGGGGACTCCTGGTTCGCTACGACGCGGCGCTGCTGGGCATCGGCCTGGTGGCCTACGTCGTCGGAGCCTCCGTGTTCGCCCGCCGCGACCTACCGGCCCCGCTGTAGCGTCGCACCGCGGTCTTGTCGCATACTATTGTTCCGCCCCGCGAGGAATCCTCATGCCCACCCGGCACGCCGGCCCCCTCCACGTCGCCGCCTGGCTGATCGGCGCCTGCCTGCTCGCCCCCGGCATCCTCCGGGCGGACGACGGCGACAGCCCCGGTCAGGCGGATCTCGACGCGGCGATCGAGGCCAAGCTCTCGGTCGGCCAGCTCGACGACTACGCCAAGGTGCTCGAACTTTGCCGCCAGGCCCTGAAGAAGGGGCTCGCGGAGGACGCGCGGAAGTTCGCCGAGGATCTCTACACGGGCACGCTGATGGACCGGGCCGGCATGCTCGTCGAGGCGATCTTCGACGCGCCCAAGCCCGATGAGCAGTGGCCCCGGATGCGGGCCTTCGCGATGCGCGACCTCAACGAGGTGGTCGAACGCGATCCGAAGATCGGCCAGGCCCACCTGCTCATCGCCCGGCTGGAGTCGCTCCCCCGGGGCGACCGCGGGCGGGCGGCGGCGGCGGCGGCCAAGGCCTTGGAACTCGTGGGCGACGACCGGCTCCAGCGGGCCCAGGCCCACCTCGTCTTGGGCACGGTCGAGGACGACGTCGAGAAGCGGCTCGAGCAGTTCGGCAAGGCCGTGGAACTCGCGCCTCGCGACGTGGAGGTGCGCCGCACCCGCGGTCTGGCGCTGTTGGTGGAGGACCAGTTCGACAAGGCCCGGGAAGACCTGCTCGTGGCCACGCAGGAGAAGCCCGACGACGCCGCGCTCTTCGAGGCCCTCGGCATGGCCTGCATGATGGGCGACAAGCTCGACGACGCGGAGAAGGCCTTCGACCAGGCGCTCGAGATCGAGCCCGACGACGCAGGCGTGCTCCTCCAGCGGGCCCGGCTGCTGGCCGTCCGCGGCGCAAAGGACCGGTCGCTGGCCGACATCGACAAGGTGCTCGAAGCCGCACCCGACGATGCCGCGGCCCGCGTCCTGCGAGCCCGGGTGCACCAGCAGGCGGGCGACTCGGAGAAGGCGCTGGCCGACCTTGAGGAGGTGCTGCGAAACGAGCCCGACATGGCGGCCGCGTTGGAACTCCGCGGCCTGATCGCCGCCGAGCGCGGCGACTACGCCGCCGCGATCCGTGACTTCCGCCGGCTCGTGGCCCGCAACGCCGACGATCCCGTGCTGCTGGCGCAGCTCGGTACCCTCTACCTGGCCGCCAAGCAGCCGCGGGAGGCGATCAAGCGGTTTTCCCGGGCCCTCGAACTCGACGAGGAGAACTTCCCCAGCCGCCGCGGCCGCAGCGACGCGGAGATCACGATCGGCGACCACAAGGCGGCGCTGGGCGACCTCGAAAAGGCGCTGGAACTGCGGCCCGACGACACCGGCGTGCTCAACAATCTCGCCTGGCTCCTGGCGACGTCGCCGGACGATGGGTTGCGGGACGGCAAGCGGGCGATCGACCTGGCCCGCAAGGCCTGCGAGAAGACGGAGTGGAAGGAGGCCCACATCGTCAGCACGCTGGCCGCCGGCCACGCCGAGGCGGGCGATTTCGAGCAGGCGAAGAAGTTCAGCCTGCAGGCGGTCGAACTCGGCGCCAAGGCGGCCGACGTGCTCGAACAGCTGAAGAGCGAATTGGCCTCCTACGAGGCGGGCAAGCCGTGGCGCGAGCGGCAGGAGGCGGCGGATGCGGGCGCCGAGCCGCTGCCGACGATTCCGGCCGGTGGCGGCACGCCCGCCGGCGAAAAGCCGGCCCCGGCACCCCCTGCCAAGCCCCGCCGCCCGTTCGACGAGTGATGCACGGGAAGGCCGCACTCCTCGCGTGCCTGCTCGCTTCCGCGGCGGCCGCCGCGGAGCCGACGCGGCCCGTGATGCGGGAGTTACCGTCCGGGGGTCTGGAACGGCCACCGTCACAGCGCGACCTCGTCGATGCGCGGGCGGAGTTGCAGCGGCGGTTCCGCGAGCCGCTCGGGCGGGCGGGCACGGCGGCCGGGGCGAACCGGGCGGCCGAGATGCTGCTCGACGCGGCCCGCGCCGAGGAGGATCGCGGCCTCAAGTGGCTGATGCTCACCGAGGCGGGCAGGCTCGCCGCGGCCGCAGGCAACGCCCAGATGGTGGATCAGGCGATCGTCCTCGCCTCGGCGTCCTACGCATTCGACGAGATCGAAGTGGAACTGCGGGTGCTCGGCGAGATTCCACTGCGGGCGCTCGATCCGGGCCGGGCGCTCATGCTGGCACAGGTGGCCGAACGGCTGGCGACGCGGGCGGAGGCCGATAACCGGCTCGACGACGCGGTCGCGGCCCAGACGCTGGCCCTGCGGGCCTGGCAGCGGGCGGGGAACCAGGAGGCGGCGGTCAAGGCCGCCGCCCGGCACGACGAACTCGAACGCGCGCGGGTCGCGCGGCCGGAGCCGTGAGGCGGCCCGTCGTCACCGCGGCGCGTAGAAGTGCGAGTAGTTCATGTACGTCGCCCGGTGGCCGGTCGGCCGGATCGATTCGTCGATCTGCCGGGAAGACGTGTCCCGCTGGATCTGCTGCACCTGGTTCTGGAGCTTGCCCATCTGCCGACGCTGGTTCAACTGCTCAATCTGCTGCTGCTGCTGCTGCAACTGGGGCATGACCATCTGTTGGTACACATTCTGGTTCTGCAGCGGGTTGTCGGCGAAGTTATAGAGTTGCTGATACGGGCTGAGGGCCGGCCGCCGATAGATGCTGTTGAAGGGCAGCGTGCCCGAATTGCCGCCGCCCCCCTGGGCACCGGCTGCAAAAGCGGCGCGGCCGCCCTGGGCCTCCGCCAAAGCGGACACAAGCGCCGCAGTCAGGCCCACGACCAGAAACGCCGCCTGACGACCGCGTCGCAAGCCGTTCGCGAACCCGTTCATGGCCAACTCCTCGCTGCGAGCCGTCGACCCGCTCCACTCGACGCAATCATACGGCAGGAAACCGCGTCAGGCCATCACTCGGCCACCTTCGGCATCTCGGCCTCGTACCGCTCCACGACACGATCCATGAGGGTCTTGAGGGCGGCCTTGACCAGCGGCTTGTCGTGGATCCAGGCGGCGAACTCCTCGCCGTGGGCCACGTAGGCCTCACGCAGCCAGGCCGGGGCTTCCGTCAGCATCCAGGCCCGGAAGAGCAGCCACTGCGGGTTCTCGGCCCCGTAGACCTCGCGAGCGACCCAGCAGAAGGTGTTGGGGTTGAAGCCGTAGGGGAAGCGGTTCATCTGCTGGATGGCGCTGGAGCCGAGCAGGACGAAGCCGAAGATCCGCTCGAATGGCGCGGTGATCTTGCCGATCACGCTGTCGAAGGCGACCCACTGATCCTGGGCGATGAACACGCGGTCGCCCGGCAGCAGTTGGTAGTTGGTGGCCGTCGAGCCGCCCTTCATGATCGACTCGATGTCCACCGGCAGCACCTGGTCGCAGCCCACACCCGAAGGGGCCGGCCGGGCGATCCAGATGTCCTTGCTGGAAAGCCGGGAGAGACCGTTGATCTGCGAGACGGCGTCGAGGACGGTCTCGTTGCCGGTCACCGGGAAGCGGGCGACGTTGTCGCCATAGCCGGCCCCCTCGGTGATCACGTAGTAGACCTTCGAGTTGTACGAGAAGACGTCCACGCTCACGAGCGGGGCGTCAAGGAACTGGCCGAGGTGCTTCTCGATCGACGCCTTCGCCTGCTCGAGCGTCAGCCCGGTCACGTAGACGCTGCCATAGGTGCCGAGATTGATCGTGCCGTCGGGGCCGACGAGGTGCTCGCCGGCGATCTGCTGCTGGCCGGCCGCCTGGGCCAGCGTGAGGGAAACCTGCGGTTCGCGCAGCACCCGCTTCAAGTGGCGAAAGACGGCGTCCTGGGCCTCCTCGAGCGATTGCCCGCCCACCATCACCTTGCCGTAGGACGGGCCGAGGTCGAGCATCCCGCCCGGTTCCACGACGTACAGCCCGTTGATCGGCTGCTCCAGGAGCGTGCCCTCCACGATCACCTGGAGGGTGTCGAACGACTGGATCCGGAAGGGCGGTTTGGGCACGACGCGCAGTGCGTCGACAAGGAGAATGTCCGGTGGCTCGATGACGTAGGCCGGCAGCGTCACCTTCGCCAGCTCCTTGGCCGGCATCCGCTCGGGATCGGTCGGGCAGTTGGCGTCGAGCATGACCTGCTGGGTGGTGGCCCGCTGCGGTCTGCCAAATGTCGAGCAGCCGGTCCCGGCGACGGCCAGGGCGGCGATTGCCAGCAGTCCGCACGCCCGCACCGAGATCGAACGCCCCACGCGGCAGGCTTCGGTCCCGCGTGATTCGTGGTCGAAACGGCTGGGCATGGCAAACTCCTCGCGACCGCTACAGTCACTCCGATCGGTCTTATCGGCGCCACCGGCCGGCAAACTTTGCCCTTCTTTCCGGCGGGTCCAGGACGGGGCCGGGCGTTTTCGGAGGAGCCCCGTGCCGGCAAGCGACAACGGCCTGGAAACGACGTAAACTTCGGATGGTAAGCCGGTTTGAGCATCGCGGGGCCAGGGCTGGTGAACGCCACCCACGAGAACGGAGTTTGCGCACCCCAAAATGCCCATCCTTCCCAAACAACGGGACATCTTCCCGGACGACCTGTTGGAGCCGGGCGGCGCCGACCAAAACGCGGCTGCACCGGGCACCCGGTGGGTCGCCTTCTACACGCTGTCGCGCCGCGAGAAGGATCTGATGCGGAAACTGGAAGCCACACGGGTGCCGTTCTACGCCCCGTTGGTGCGGCGGCGGCTGCGGTCGCCCGGCGGCCGCACCCGGTCGTCCTTCGTGCCGCTTTTCCCAGGCTACGTATTCTCCCGCGTGGACGACGAGCAGCGGCGGGTGGCGCTGGCCACGAACTCGGTGGCCCGCTGGATTCCGATCGCGGACGAGCGAATGCTTGTGGACGACCTGCGGGGGATCAAGCGGCTCATCGACAGCGACCAGCCGCTCACTCCGGAGGCGCGAATCGAGCCCGGCCAGGTGGTCCGCGTCCGCAGCGGCGCCCTGCGGGGCCTCGAGGGAACGGTGATCAAGCGGCGCGGAGCGGAGCGACTGATGGTGGCCGTGCGGTTCTTGAACCAGGGGGCGTCGATCGAGCTCGAGGATGTCGATCTCGAGAGGCTCTAGACCTCTCGCGCAGGAAGCACGCATGAATCTCGCCGCACCCTCGCTACCATTCCGTCGGCTGCATCGCCGGGCGCTCACGCTCCTGGTCGTGCATGCCGCGATCTTCGTGCTCACTTACTTCCTCGCCTACTTGGTCCGCAACGACTTCTCGTTCGCCGACTGGCTGCCGGTCTTCCTGGCGACCGTCGGCGGCGTGGTCGCGGTCAAGCTCGTCGTCTTCTACTTGCTGGGGCATCTGCACACCTCGTGGGCACGGGTCGCCTTCGGCGACCTCACAAACCTGCTCTGGGCCGCCACGCTGGCGACGCTGGTCCTCGTTGCGATCGACAGTTTCGCCATCTCGACGAACGTGCTGCCCGTGCCGCGGGTGCGGCGCAGCGTGATCCTGCTCGACTGGGCCGGCACGGTGCTCGCGATCGGCGGCATCCGCACGCTGTACCGCAGTTACGTCGAGGAACTGCGGCCCTGGTTCTCGCGGCGGCCGGCCCGCGTCGCCCTCATCGTGGGCGCGAACCGCGCCGGCGAGATGATCGCCCGCAACCTGATGGCCGCGTCACAGAACCCCTACACCGTCGCCGGCTTTCTCGACGACGACCCGAACCTGAAGAACGCCCGGGTGGCCGGCCTCGAGGTGCTCGGCACCGTGGACCAGGCGGGCCTGCAGGTCGGCCGACGCCGCGTCGACGACGTGATCGTGCAGTCCGGCACGTTGACGGGCAAAAGGTTCCGCCGCCTGCTCGCCGAGTGCACGGCGGCCGGGGCGACGGTCAAGGTGCTGCCAGCCATCGACGAATTGCTCGACGGCCAGAAGGACCCGTCCCACGTTCGCCTGCGGCCGGTGGAGATCAAGGACCTCCTGCGCCGGGAGCCCGTGCGGCTCGACGACTCCGCGATCCGCGCTCTCATCGAGGGCCGCACCGTGATGGTCACGGGCGCGGGCGGCTCGATCGGCTCGGAGATCTGCCGCCAGGTGCTGCGGTACGCGCCGCGGCGGCTGCTGCTCGTCGAACGCGGTGAGAACGCCCTGTTCACCATCGAACAGGAATTGATGCGGCTGGAGTCCCGCCCCCCCTTCGAGCCGCTCGTCGCCGACGTCACGGACGGCAAACGGATGGAGCAGATCTTCGCCACCTTTCAGCCGGAAGTGGTCTTCCACGCCGCGGCCCACAAGCACGTGCCGATGATGGAATGGAACCCGGCCGAGGCGATCAAGAACAACGTCCTCGGCACGCGGCAGATGGCGATCCTCGCCGACCGCCACGGCGTCCGGGAGTTCGTCTCGATCTCGACCGACAAGGCGGTGAATCCGACGAGCGTCATGGGCTGCTCGAAACTGCTCGCCGAGCGGTTCGTGCAGGCGATGTCGCACGAGTCGCGGACGAAGTTCATCGTCGTGCGGTTCGGCAACGTGCTGGCCAGCAACGGCAGCGTGGTGCCCACGTTCCAGGAGCAGATCCGCCACGGCGGGCCGATCACGGTCACCCACCCGGGCATCGAGCGGTATTTCATGACCATTCCCGAGGCGTCGCAGCTCGTGCTGCAGGCGGCGAGCCAGGGAGCCGGCGGCGAAATCTTCGTGCTCGACATGGGGGAGAGCGTGAAGATCGTCGACCTGGCCCGCGACCTGATCGCGCTCTCCGGACTCGACCAGGACGACATCGAGATCGGGTTCACGGGCCTGCGGCCCGGCGAGAAACTTTTCGAGGAGCTCTACTTCGAGGGCGAGCAACGGGTGGCCACGCGGCACCCGAAGGTGTTCTGCGCCATGCACCGACCGGCTGACCTCGCCGCGGTCGAGGCGGTGCTCGACGAACTCGTGGCGGTGGTCGACGAAAGCCCCGAGGCCGTCCGCGCCCGGCTGCGGGACCTGGTGCCCGAATATGCCGTCGCCACGAGCGACCAGACCTCGGCGACGGAGGAACTGAGAAAGACCCGTGCCAAATAGCCGCCTGCAACTGATCCCGGAGGTGCACGTGGCGGGGGATCCCGCGACGCACGGCATCCGTGTTCCCTTCGTGCGGCCCGCCCTGCCGCCGGTGGCGGCGGTCCTGCCCGCGGTCGAGGAGATCGTCCGCACGGGACGGCTGACGAAGGGCCCGTTCGTCGAGCGATTCGAGCATGAGATCGCGGCCCGGCTGGGCGTGCGGCACGCCGTCGCCGTGAGCAGCTGCACGGTGGGGCTGATGCTCGTCTACCGCGGCCTCGACCTGGCCGCTGGCAGCTGCCGCAGCCGGCGTGGCATCGCCGAGGGGTGTTCCGTGGGGGCGACGGAGCCACTCGGAAGGTTCGGCGTGGCCCGTTCCGGCGACCGCAGCGAGCCGCTCGGCGAGGTGATCATCCCGAGCTTCACGTTCCTCGCCGCGCCCGGCGCGATCGTCTGGAACAACCTGCGGCCGGTGTTCGTCGACGTTGATCCGCGGACCACGAACGTGGTGCCGCAGGCCGTCCGGGCGGCGATCACGCCCCGCACCGTCGCCATCGCGGCCTGCCACAACTTCGGCAACCCCTGCGACGTGCCGGCGCTCGAGGCGATCGCCGCGGAGCACGGCCTGCCGCTGGTCATCGACGCGGCCCACGGCTTCGGGGCCAGCGTCCACGGCCGGCCGGTGGGAAGCGGGGCGACAGCCCAGGTGTTCAGCCTCTCGCCCACGAAACTGCTCGTGGCGGGCGAGGGTGGCATCGTGGCCACCGACTGTGACTGCCTCGCTCACTTCATCCGCCTCGGCCGGGAGTACGGCAACGACGGCTCCTACGACGCCCTCTTTCCGGGTGTCAACGGGCGGATGCCGGAATTGAGCGCGGCGATGGCTCTGGCGTCGCTTGCCATGCTCGACGGGGTGGCGGCCCGGCGGAACGAGCTCGCGGACCTGTATCGCCGGGAACTCTCCCAACTGCCAGGCATCGGGTTCGTCGAAGTCGCCTCCGGCTCGGTATCGAGCCACAAGGACTTCTCGATCACCGTCGATCCGACGCGTTACGGGATGACCCGCGACGCGCTCCGCCGCACGCTCGCCGCCCGGGGCATCGAGACCCGGGCCTACTACGACCCGCCCTGCCACAAGCAGACGGCGTTCGAGCACTTCCACGACCGCACCAGGCCGCTGCCGGCGACGGACATGCTCGCCTCCCGGAGCGTGGCACTGCCGATCGGCGGCCACGTGGACGAGGCGATCGTGGCCGAGGTCTGCGAGACCATCGCCACCGCGAAGCAGTTCGCGTGACCCACAGCCTTTCTTGGGCGGTGTGGTTCGGGGTCGCCTTCGCGGCAGCGGCCGTGCTCACGGGCCGAATCGTCCGCTGGGCCGAGGCACGCGGCGTGGTCGACCGGCCCAACCACCGCTCGAGCCACGCGCGGACGACCCCCCGCGGCGGCGGCCTGGCGATCGTCGCGGTCACGGTCCTGGCCGCCCTGCTCGCGGGACTGGAAGACCCGGTGGCCGCGGTCCGCCTCGCCGGGGCGGTCGCGCCGGCGGTCGCAGTGGCCGTCGTCAGTTGGATCGACGATGTCCGCTCGCTGCCCAACAGGGTGCGGTTCGCCACGCATGTGGCCGCGGCCGCCGCAGCCACGGCCGCCCTGCAGCCGATCCCCGCAGCCGACCTCGGGTCGTACGGCAGTCTCGGGCTCGGACCAGCCGCCTGGCCGCTGACGCTCCTCTGGATCGTCGGCCTGACGAACGCCTTCAACTTCATGGACGGGATCGACGGCATCGCTGGCATCACGGCCGTCGCGGCGGGCGGCGCGCTCGCCGCGGCCGCCGGGATTCTCGGCGGCAGTGCCGTTGCCGCCCTCGCACTGTCCTTCGCCGGCGCGGTGGCCGGATTCCTGTGGTGGAATCAGCCGCCGGCGCGGATCTTCATGGGTGACGTCGGCAGCGCCTTCTGCGGCTTCCTGATCGCCGTCCTGCCGATGGCAGTGCCGCCGCAGGTCGTACCCAAGGCCGTGCCGGTCGCCGTGCTCGCGATGTGGCCCTTCATCTTCGACACGCTCTTCACGCTCGGCCGCCGGCTGCGTCGCGGCGAGAATATCTTCCAAGCCCATCGCAGCCACCTTTACCAGCGGCTCGTGATCGCCGGTTGGTCACACCGGACGGTGGCGCTGCTTTACGGCCTGCTGGCCGGTGCAGGCGCCGTGCTGGCGGTCGCCCCGATCGTCAGTCCCTCGCTCGCCACAGCCATGGAGCCGCTCGCCTTGGCCTTCGTGCCAGTCTGTGCCGTACTCCTGCTTGCCCTCACGACCTCCACCGAACGATGCCTGTCCTCTACGACCGCTTCCTGAAGCGCGGCTGCGATCTTGTGGGAGCGGCAATTCTGCTCCTGATCCTGTTGCCGCTGATGGCGGTGGTGGCCGCGGCCGTCAGGCTCGTGCTCGGGTCCCCCGTGCTGCACCACGATGACCGTGCCGGCCGGCATGGCCGTCCGATCCGCGTGGCCAAGTTTCGCTCGATGACCGAGGCTACGGGGCCGGACGGCCGTCTCCTTCCGGACGAGGACCGGCTGGGGCCGTTCGGTCGCTTCCTGCGTCGCACGAGCCTCGACGAGCTGCCGCAACTGTGGAGCGTGCTCACGGGCGACATGAGTTTCGTCGGTCCCCGGCCGCTGCCACTGCGATACGTTTCCCGCTACTCGCCGCGGCAGGCGACGCGGCTCACCGTGCGTCCAGGACTCACGGGCTGGGCCCAGATCCACGGCCGCAACACCGTGGATTGGCCCCAGCGGCTCGAATATGACGCCGAATACGTCGAACTTCTCGGCCGGCCGACGGCCCCCCTGACCGATCTCTGGATCGTCTGCGTGACGGTGCTTCAAATACTCTTCCAGGCGGCGACTGGCCGGGGCATCTCCGGCCCTGGCGCCGCAACCATGCACGAGTTCGCTCCATGACCGTCACGCCCAACGCCATTCCTGCCGCCATCGCCGCCGCCATCCGCGCGGTCCTCCGGGACACGGGTCGCGAGGCGCCGGTGATCACCCCCGAGAAACTGCTGGCTGCGGACCTCGGCCTCGACTCGCTCGATCTCGCCCAGACGATCGTGCTCCTCGAAAAGTCGCTGGGCATCGACCCGTTCCGCCAGGCCCCACCCACGGGCGGGCGGCCGGCCGTCCGCACCGTCGCCGACCTGATCTCGATCTACACCTCCGCCCTGCCAGCCACACCATGATGCCATCCACGATGCCCGACGCCCCCGCCGAAGACCGTCTCGCCGCCGCGATCACCGCGATCGCCCACCAGTCGCCCGAGCATGCCGCCGTCATCACGGGCGCCGGCACCGACGGCCGCAGCATGGTGAACTACGCTGCGCTCGCCGCCGCGATCGGCCGGCTCGAGGCTGGCCTCGACGCCTTGCGGCCCGCGGGCGTGGTGGTGCGGGCAGCTCGTGTCGATTCGCTCGTGGTGATCGCGGCCGCCTGTGGCCGGCAGCACGTGCCCGTGGCATTCCTCGCCGAGGATTCCCGCGACCTGATCGGTGAACTCCACGATTGGATTCCGCTCGACGACTCGCTCGCCCTGCCGGAGCCGGGCCGTGGACCGCGGCGGGAGTTCGACGCGATTCCGGCACAGGTGATCGTCGCCACCTCCGGCACGAGCGGCCCGCCGAAACTCGTCGACCACTCCTGGGACTCGGTGCTCGCGGCCGCCCGCCTGGCCGAGCAGTGGCACGGCCTCGCCTGGCTGCTCGTCTACGACGCCACGCGGTGGGCCGGCATTCAGGTCTGGATCCAGGCGATCCTCACGGGTGGCACGCTCGTCGTGCCCGCGTCACGGGATCCCGATGTCGTGGCCAAGGCACTGGTCGCGGAAAAAGTCGCAGTCCTTCCCGCCACTCCCACGCTCCTCCGCCGGCTCCTGACGTCGGCGGACCGTGGGATGCTCGCCCAGGCGGCGCCCTCCCGCATCACGCTCGGCGGCGAGGCGGCCGACGGTTCGCTGCTCGACCAGACGAAGGCGGCCTTCCCGGCGGCCAAGATCACGCAGGTTTATGCGACGACCGAGCTGGGCGAGGTGTTTCGCGTGGCGGACGGCAGGCCGGGCTTCCCGGCCACCTGGCTGGGCCGGTCGCTGCCGGGCGGCGCGCGGATCTCGACCCGCCGCGACGGCGAGTTGCTCGTGCAACTTTCGCGCGACTCGGCCGAGGTGGGCACGGGCGACCTGGTCGAGCGCCGGGGCGACCGGTTCGAGTTCACCGGCCGCCGCAGCGACGTGATCGTGGTTGGGGGCGCGAAAGTATTTCCGAAGCGGGTGGAGGAGATCCTGCGGCGGGTGCCCGGCATCGCCGAGGCCCGCGTCTACGGCCTGCCAAGCGCCATCACCGGCGAATTGGTGGCGGCGGAGGTCGTGCTCACCGAACCGCTGCCCGAGTTGGGAAGCCCCGACAACATCCGCACGGCCGCGCTGGCGCTATGCCGCGAGTCGCTGGAACCGCACAGCGTGCCCCGCGTGCTCGACATCGTGAAGAAGATCGCCACGACCGCCGCGGGCAAGACGCCCCGCCGACCGGTGGCAGCCCAACCCTGACCCGTCATGCCCCGTCTTTCCTGTAGCGGCGGTCTCTGACCGCCGAAATGGTGCGCATCTTGATCTCGCTCGTCTCCGGCGGCTCCCGCGGCCTCGGCCTGGCGATCGTGGAGCGGCTACTGGCCCGCGGCGATCGCGTGGCCACGTTCTCGCGATCAGGCTCGCCGGCCTTGACGGTGCTTGCCGCGGCGCATCCCGACCGCCTGTACGTGGAAACGCTTGACGGCACCGACTCCGCGGATGTGATCGCTTTCGTGGATCGCGTGGTCGAACGGTTCGGCGGGATCGATCACTGTGTCGCGAACGCGGCGGTCGCCCACGAGGGCGTGCTGGCGACGATGCGAGACGACGAGATCGACGCCATGTTGGCGGTGAACCTCAAGGGGTCGATCGTGCTGGTCCGCGAATGTGTCCGCCAGATGCTGGCGGCGGCTCCCGCCGCGGAAGCCCGGAGCGGCGGCGAAGGGAATGCCGCTGCCGCTGCCCGCTCCATCACCCTGATCTCCTCGGTCGTGGCCGCCCGGGGCTCGGCGGGCCTGGCCGTCTACGCGGCCACGAAAGGGGCCTTGGAGGGCTTCGGCCGCAGCCTGGCCCGGGAACTGGGGCCTCGTGGAATCCGCGTGAACTGTGTTGCTCCCGGGTTCCTGGAGCCCGACCTGTCGGCCACACTTTCCAGGGAAAACAGGGCCCGGATCGCCCGCCGCACGGCCTTGGGCCGCCTGGGGGCCCCGGCGGACGTCGTGGGGGCGGTCGAGTTTCTGACGAGTCCCGCGGCCGGCTTCATCACCGGCCAGGCGCTGACAGTGGATGGGGGCGGCTGACGGCGGTTGAATCGGGCCGTGGGCGGAACTTTTCCGCGAAAAGTGGCGTAGAATTGCCGGTGTCGGGGCGCCAGGACCGGTTCATCGCAGACGCCACCGAAGGGAACGGAGTGCAGGAAGCCAGACCCCCTCTTGTGAAGGATACGCCGTGGGGCTGGCCTGCGCCGCCGGAGGATTGCCGACGCATCCTGATCGTGGGCGCCGGCGGCTTCGGCCGTGAGGTGCTCCAGTGGGCCCGCCATGCCTGGCCCACGATGAGCGAGCGGATCGCCGGCTTTCTGTCCGCCGACTCGGATGCGCTCGACGGGCATGCCACCACGCTTTCGGTCCTAGGCTCACCCGACACGTTCGGACTGCAGTCGGGTGATGGGCTCGTCTTGGCGATCGGCATTCAAGGCGTGCGGCGGCTGGTTGCCGAGAAGCTGGCCGCGCGTGGCGCCAGATTCCTGACCTTGATCCACCCTTCGGCGATCGTTGCGGACTCGGCGGTGATCGGCGCGGGAACGGTGATCTGCCCGCACGCGATCGTGAGCGATGCCGTGCGGCTCGGACAGTTCGTGCTGGTCAACTACCACGCCTCGCTAGGCCACGATGCGGAAGCGGGTGACTTTGCGGTTTTGTCACCGTACGCGACACTGGGTGGTAAGGCGAGTATCGGCGACGATGTTTTTCTTGGTCTCCATGCTTCCCTCGCACCCGCAGTGAAGGTGGGATCCAAGTCCAAGGTCAGCGCGAACTCGACCGTCCTCAAGGACTCACCAGAGGCCTCACTGATATTTGGCGTTCCTGGCCGTCGCGTCCCGCTGCTTGATTTGGGTAGCGAGTCGTGACTCTTGGGAAAACAACCGTTGCTGGCTGGGGTGTCGTGCTGATTTTGTGCGCCGGCATGCCGAGCGCAACTCCCCAAGGCACTGCCGTGTCGCCGCCTCAGCCGCCACGCGGCTCCGAGTTCGTACCACCCCGCCGTACGCTCCTCTTTTCGCCTGATCTGAACCGCGAGTTGGAATATCGCCGGACAAGACCCGATCAGACAAACCCAATCCAGCAGTTGCCTGTGACGAGGGCCACGTATCGCAAATGGCTCCAGTTCTCTGGTCATCTTCGTTACGTAGACGACCCCGCTGGGCACGGGCAATACGGTCCTCGGCACTTCCTGCCGGTTCTTGCCGAATATGTGGAAAGCGGTGACCCGCGTTATGGCCAAGCATGCGTTGAAATGCTGAAGGCCTTCCACCGCTGGATTAGAGAGGAAGTCGCCCGGAAAGGCTGGCACGCACTTTTCTGCCAGGAGATGGGATACATCGGGTTGTATCGCGAATACCTGGTCCGAGGCGGTCTTCTTGCCGCGGACGAAGAGTGGCTAAGGAATCTCGTGCTTGATTTCGCCCGAAATCTCCACCCCTGGGACTCGCCGCTCACCTATTGGCGAGGACCCATGCACAGAGCCCAGGGAGAGGGGGTGGCGAAAAGGCTGGCAGCCGAATGGTATCCAGATGCACCGGAAGCCGCGGAATGGCGGACATATTCCGAAAAGGTGTACGCGGACTGGTGGAGGTTCCGCGATTTTGCCGCAAACGACACGAACTACCTGTTCGTGACACTGCAGCCGCTTTTTTTGAGGGCCACGCTTCTACGAGACGAACAGTTCTTCCAAGATGCCGCCATGGCGAACGTCTGGCAACGGCTGATGCACGAGGTGTCACCCGACGGTTCCGTTCCGCCCTACGGCGCAAACCTGGGATGGAACGACACCGCCGGCATTCGGGTAGCCATGCTGGAAATGCTTGCCAGCAAGACTGGTGACGGACGTTATCGGTTCGTGGCGCACCGTCTGATGAACTACCTTATTTATCAGCGGATGCGATATCGCGACAATCACATGCTGCTCGGTCCCCAAAGCACGGAACCGCTGGCGCTCGCCTATCTGTTTGCTGATGATGCGATTGAGCCGGTCGAGCCTGACTCGCGGTCGGCGGTGCTCGTCCGTAAGGAAGCCATCCGGCTCCCGGGGTTTGGCGGGGATCCCCGCGACAAAATCCTCGCGGAGCCGGTCATCGGTCCAGTCGACGGCCGCGAGGATCGTGGGTTCATTGACTGCGGCTTGCTTGTCAACGAGGTGACGAAGCCTTCCAAACTCGTGCTGCGGAGTGGGTGGAACCCAGGTGATTTTTACGCGATCGTCGACTTGTACCCCCGACATGACCCGCTCAATCCCCTCGGAATCTTGGGCATGACGCGTTGGGGTTCGTCGCTGACCTGCGCGATCTCCGCCAAAGCACGATCGGAGGAAAATCGGATCATCATCACGGGCCATGGTCGCGGCGTGCAGGCCCCCGAAAAGATTGTGCAGCCGGAGACGACGATCAGTGATTTCGTCGATGGGCAGGCTGTCACGTACGCAACCGCCTCCGTTGTGGGCTACGACGGATTGCCTGTGGCGTGCACACGTCACTTTGTGTTCGTCAAAAACGAGTTTCTCTTTGTTCGCGATGTGATCACCGCATCGTCGCCGCTCGACGTGACGCTGGCCTCCGTCTTCAACACGCAGAACATCGGTCCGCGTCTGTCTCCGAACGCTGCCCTTACCTACATGAACCAGCCGCCTGCCTTGGACGTGGGGCTCTTGAATCCTCCTGTGGACTTGCTGGTCTACCACTGTCCGTTGCCAGACGCCCGGATCGAGGTCATCGATCGCACATTACTGGACCCTCGAGCTGAGGGCGTTCGGGGGCAAATTCGTTATTCGTGGAGTGGCGTGCTGGCCGAAAACAGCCCGCGGCATTTCGCCGCCTTGTTTCGTCCACAGTCGCCTACGACAGCAGGCCAAGCCGTGAGCAGTGATCCTGCTGCTGTCGATGACGTCGGGCGAATCGCGTTGGACACGAGTTTCATTGAAACGCTGCTCCATGACGGGCTGGCAACGGTGCTGAAAGTCACTGGGCCAGAAGGGCGGGAGCAGTGGGTGGTGTGCAATCCGGAGGGGCGGCTCCAGAAAATAGGCGAGTTGCATACAGATGCCCTCGCTGCCTATGCAGAAATCCGCGATGGTGAACCTGTTACCGTATGGCAGCACAAGGGCTCGCAGTTGACGATCCGCGGACGTAAACTTCTGGCGTCGGAAGAAAGGACTCAACGGGGGCGTGAATGAACAGCAAGCCATGCTCGTGCTCCACGTTTCGCGGGCTCTACGCCGTGCTGGCTGCTGCCGCAAGCGTATTCAGCAATTATGCTGCGATCTGCGTTCCGGCGGCTGCAGCCGCGCTTCCCGAGCCTGTGGAGGCGTCATCGCAGTCGCCAGACGATGGCCGCGCCCCGGTGCCACCCGCTGAGGCGCAGCGACAGGCAGTGACGAAGATTCGCGAAATCTTCGCGCAGGAGTATGCCGCGGCCAAAACGGCCGACGAAAAGCGAAACCTGGCCCGGTCCCTTATCGATGAGGCCGGTCGCTCCAAGGACCCCGTCGATAGGTGGTCGCTGTTCGCAGAAGGAATGCGAACGGCGGCAGCAGCGGGTGACGTTGGCCTGACGCTCGAGGCGACTGACGCGATCGTCGCCGGATACCAGGTGAATCCGGGTGTCGCCCGATTAAATGCGCTGCTCGCGCTCGCTGACAAGGCCCCACCTCAAGCTGCCGAAACGGTTTCGCAGAAATTGCTCGAACTGGTTACGAGCAATCAGGTCACAGAGAGCAACCACCGATCGGCGGCCGTGGCCGAGGCGATGGCAACGGCGAGAAAGTCGAAAAATAAGCAACTGATCACGTTGGCAACGCAGGCGCAAGCCCAGTTGAAGCGCGAGGAGTCCGCCGCGAAGGAGCTCGAGCGAGTCAACGCCAAGCTGCGCGAGTCGCCCGACGACCCGGATGCATGCCTCGAGGCCGGCGTGCTTCTCTGCTTCACGCAGGGCGACTGGGACCGCGGGTTGCCATTATTGGCGCGAGGATCCGATGCGTCGCTTGCCGCGCTGGCCCGCGCTGAATCGCGTCGCGTCGACGAAGCCCCGAAAATCGTTGCGTTGGCGGACAACTGGCTGGCATGGGCAGCCCGACAAAAGGGTGACAAGAAGGCGGCGGCTACGAGCCGGGCCCGAGTACTCCTGATGGCAGCCGTCGACAAACTAGAGGGTTTGGACCGCACGGGTGTGCAGAAACGGCTGGCCGCGTTGGAGGATACAACGCCGGGCCCAGCCGGGCGATCGAAGGACAGTCCCAGGAATGTGCCGGGGCTCGTTCTCTGGCTCGAGGCTGGTGATGCCGCCTCATTTAGCAAGCCGCCGAAGGGCGTGCCGCAGCCGGGCGGCGATCGCGTCGAAGCGTGGAAAGACCTCTCCGGGCAAGGAAACCACGCACTACAGCCCGACGTCACAAAGCAACCGCAAAGGCTCGATGGTGCGGTTGTTTTCAACGGCGATCAGTTTCTGACACTGCAGGGGCCTTTACCGGGCACGGCCGTCACCATCCTCGCCGTGTATCGATCATCGAAGGCTACTGCCGACTCGACGCTGCTCAGCACCCGCACCGCGTCTACCAGCGGTTGGATGATCGATCACCAGGCGGGCTCAGTTTGGTTTCGGGCGTTCGCCGAAGGTGGCATGGGGCAAGCGGCCGTGACACCCCCGGCTGTGGATGGTCTGCGAGTGGTTTTGGCGCGGCTTAATGAGTCGGGCAACGCGGCGATACAGGTTGCCGGCGTGCCGCCAGCCAGTTCTGACAAACAACTTGATCTCAAGCCGGGCGGGATGGCGCTCGCCGTTGGCGGCAAGACCGGAGATGCCGGTGGGAGCCACTTCCGCGGTGAACTGCTTCGGGTGTTGGTGTTCTCCCGCGCGCTTTCCGACAACGAAGTCGCATCGCTGCTCGCCTGGAGCGGAAAGAGCGGAGGTCCGTGAGCAGTCCGGGCCAAGTACGTTGCGCAGCCGCTGTTCGCCACCTTCGCGGTACCGTTCACGCGATGAGGATCGTTTTCGAGGTGACGTTTTGTTCTCGATTGACAATCACCTGGGCCACACCGTCCTAGCGAGCGCTATGCCCAACAGAGGTTGCGTCGTTTTTGACTGTGGCGCTAATCGCGGCGAATTCAGCCGGTGGGCGGCCAAGCGATTCAATGCGACCGTCTACGCATTTGAGGCGGACCCTAACATCGCCAGTAGTCTTCCGGCAGGCGACCGCGTCAAAGCCTTCAATGTTGCAATTGCCGGGCTGGATGGAAACGCAATCCTTCGGCGGGCGCCGCAGCAATGCTCTAGTACAGTGTTCAATCGGCAGGCCATCGATGACGACACACTGCCCGTTCCAACCCGGAACCTCGGTTCGATATGCAAAGAGCACAACATTACCCGCGTTAATCTGCTGAAGCTAGACATTGAAGGCGCTGAACTGGATGTCCTGGAGGCAGCGACACCCGAGCTGCTTGCGTCCATCGACCAGATAACGTGTGAGTTTCACGACTTCTTGGACTCCTCGCATCGCCCAAGAATTCGTGCCGTGCTGTCTCGTATGAGGCGTTCGGGTTTTCTGGTGATGTCGATGTCCTACTGGACATACGGCGACGTGATCATGCTAAACAAGGCGCTCGTGAACTGTGGATTACCTGTTCGAATGAGGATACTGGCCCACAAATATGCCTCAGGCATACGACGACTCGTGTGTCGATTCCTGCGGACAACGTGAGGGCATCCGACTAAACGTGTGCTGGCATCCTTTGTGAGCAACGCCACCTCATCTAGTCGACTCAAGCGAAACGTTGCGGCCTCTTTGGTTGCAAAGGGATCCGCTTCAGCTTACCGCATAGCGGTCGTGCCGATGCTTCTTTGGCACCTTGGTGCCGAGAGGTACGGTGACTGGCTGGTTATTTCAGCTTTGCCATCATGGCTGGCTTTGTCGAGCTTTAGTCTCGGAAGCGTTGCTTCAAGCGAAATCGCTCTTGAGGTTGCACGTGGGGATTTGCCAGGAGCCCGGCGAACCTTCTCGACCACAATGGCTGCTCTGCTACTTGTATCCGTCGTGGGCATCGTGATCGTCGGTGTGTTTCTTTTTCTGATAGCGAACGGCAGCCTTGGGGTCGACTTGCAGCGATTTCAGCGCTGGCCCGCATTGGCAACGATTGGCATGCTCGCCGTTGCAGTCTTCGTCAGTTTTTTCGCTGAGCCTTTCGCTGCAAAAATGCGGGCAGCGGGGCGAGCCGATTTAGGAATTCAATTACATGCGGCTCTACCTTGGATCGAATTGGCTTGCTGCGCGGTTGCTCTAACCGCAAGCGCAACGATCATTAGCCTCGCTGCGGCAACGCTGGTGTCGCGTCTCATTTTCGTTGCTTACAGTTGCTGGGTGAGCCAAAAGGCCAACGCTGCGATTTACTTTGAATGGGCTCACGTGCAACTCGACCGTATCTGGCCCTTACTGCGCAAGGGCGTTGCTTACCAGGCATTACCACTCGGGCATGCCCTATCAAATCAGGCGATGATCATGGTCGTAGCCGCAGCGCTGGGACCAGTCGCTGTCGCTGTATTTGGAACCGCTCGGACGATGGCGCGGCTTGGAGTTCAGGGTATGGAACTAATCAATTTTGCCGTATGGCCGGAGATGACGCTGCTGCTCGGCGGCCGAGACTACCCAAGGGCGGCGGCAGTCCATCGCGCCGCCGCAGCGTATACAGTTGCCGCCGGCGCGATCACGACCATTGGCGCGATCACTGTGGGGCCGTGGCTCTTCAAGAACTGGACGGTCGGTGAGTTGTCGGTGACTCACTCGCTCATGGCGATGTTTGGTGCGGCAATCATGTTGCAGTCCATTTGGCATGCAAGCCTGATCGTGCAACTCGCCGTGAACGAGCACGAGGGTGTCGCGATTCGCTACGTGATCGGCTCGCTGGCAGCGGTAATCTGTTGCTGGCCCCTGAGCCAGGCGTTCGGCTTGTACGGTGCCGCGGCCAGCTCGATGGTCATCGATGCCATCCTGATCCCGTATTGCCTTGTAAAGGCACTGGCGATCACCCATGACACCCTGCCGAAATTTCTCGCAGGCCTCGTGCCTGCCGCGCGACACGGCTTAGACCTCATATGGAAGCGTGCGGTGGCTTCGCCATGATTCACAGCCACTGCGTCACGACATAGCATGATGGAAACACTGATCCTCACTCCGTCAGCAGCACCACACCCCGAAGCGCCGGCACGCGGCCGGCAGGGCGGCCGCTCGGCGATGCCAGAGGATGTATTCCGCCGCAAGTTGCCGATGACTGCCTGGCTGGTCGACATGCGGTGGCCTGTCTTCGCTTTTGCCCTGACTTTGGCCATCGTCGTGGGCTTCGGCCTCAGGGCCGCGAACATTGGGTGGGCCGTGATGCTGGCGTGGGCGGTCTTGCCGGCGATCGCCGCGGATCGCTCGTTTCATGCGCTGTCCCTGCTTGGGCCGGCAACGTTCGCTGCGTTCGTTCTGTTCGTCAAGTTTGGCATCGGCCTGACGCTCGCAGAGCGGGCCGGAATGGAAGTCGAACCCTGGGCATCGTTTAACTGCGGTTGCTTCGCATTTACTTTGATCATGACCCTTTTGGCGTTGATGAAACTGATCGGCCCTGGCGCGCTCGTCCGTAGGACCATCACCGACAGCTGTCGCCTAGCGCAGCGCGATCTCGGCCGCATTGGGTTGCTGATCTTGGCATACGCTGTTCTCGTGGACGTAGTCCTGATCATTACCGGAGGCCTCGATCGGTCTGCCGCAACGGCAAAGACTGTAGGGTATGGCGAGATGGGATGGTGGAGCTGGTTCGTGCTGTTTCAAGAAATCACGGGCATGGGCGCCTTTCTGATTCCGCTGGCCGCGCGGTCATGGTCGCGGCCGACGCGGATTCTGGTGTACGGAATCGTCCTCCTTCGCGCAGCGGTTTACATTCTGGCTGGCACGCGATCCTCAGCTATGTTTTCAGTCTTTTTTCTCGCGCTTGGTCATCTGACCTTCAGTGAACGGTTGCCCAAACAGGCTGAACTCTACGGCCTGATTCTGACGGTCTTCCTCTACCCGCTGATCGACTTCACGGACTACCTCCGCAACTCGGATTTCTTCCATGAGACCAAGGTGACCGACATCGGCGCCCGGATCGAGGCGGCAGGCAAGGCCGTCACCACGCTTCAGCAGGAAGACGACGCCCGGAGGTCGCAGTCCGCGTTGGTCACAGGACGGGCGATCCTGGAGTTCTCAGACCCGATCGTGTACGAGCGGACTCCGAATCCAGTCCCATATGTCGGCTTTGGGGATCTCCACAACCTCGCTTACGTGCTCATTCCGCGGTACTTCATGCCGGACAAGCCGATCCTCATCGATGGCAACGAGATAGTCATAAGTTACACCGGCGATCGGCAGCTCGGAACGTCCGCCACCGTGTCGCTCAACGCCGACCTATACCGACGGGGCGGGGTCGCGACGGTGATTGGCGGAGGCGTCGTCTCGGCATTGTTGCTGATTATGTACCTAAAGCTCTGTGTTTTCGTCACCCGACGGCTCGATCCGGCCCTCGGGTTGCTGATGATTGTGATGCTGCTGAGCCTCGGCTTCAGGCATCCGCTCTTTCACTGGACGGTTCTTTCGCTCGCATCGACCTACGGCTATAGCTTTCCCAAACTGATCGTCTTCCTGGTGGTCCTATTGATGACTTCGCGACTCGTGTTCGGACGGTCGAATCCGCATCCGCGACTTGCACCGGTGGTGCCTTGAGCAATCGTTGCGGCGGTGAATACGCGGGCAAGCGCTCGACTGTGGACGCCGGCCGCGAGTGATCCAATGAGCGATTTCCGGTCTCGGCTATATGACCGTTATGTAAGCACATTTAAGGGCGATTCTGCGCTCGTTGGCCAGGCGCTCGCTTCCCATTGGCGGTGGTGCGATCGCCGCCTGTTGCCGTTGTTCACGGGCTTGCCCCAGTCAGCACGCATTCTGGAAATCGGGTGTGGGCCCGGCCATTTGCTCGAGTATCTGGAGCGCAATGGGTTCACGGACGCTTTTGGTGTCGATATTTCGGCGGAACAGGTGGCTCTGGCACAGGAAAAACGGCTCCGCGCCACCGTCGCCGACGTGTTTGCAACCCTCGACGCTGCGGACGGCACGCTGGACGCTGTGGTGGGCATCGACCTGCTCGAGCACTTCACGAAGGACGAAGGAATACGTCTGTGCGATGCGATTCGTCGAAGCCTACGACCAGGTGGACGGGTGGTGTTTCGCACTCCAAACGGGTCGGCCCTGCTAGCGGGCCCCATCGTGTACGGCGACCTCACTCACATGGCCATTTACAACGAGAGTTCGCTGCGACAACTCCTGACGCTCACAGGCTTCGCCAATCTGACGTTTTACGAAACCGGGCCGATTCCCAAAAATCTCACGGGCTTGGTGAGGAGCGGAATTTGGAACGCGGCGCGGGCAATCGCAAATCTGGTTCGCATGGCTGAATCGGGCGGTGGCCAGGCGATTTGGACACAAAACATCCTTTGCCTCGCCTTTCGCCCCGCGCAAAAGGCCACATAGTGGCGCAACAGCCGAGCAACCCGAAGATCATTGTTTCGGTATGGGGCAGATTCCATGCTTTTGATCTGGCGAGAGAACTGCAGCAGTGTAACGCTCTTTCCGCCCTGATAACGAGTTACCCGCGATTCGTCGTCGAGCGTTATGGTGTTGACCGATCACGAATCTGGTCGCGTCCGATCAGTGAAGTGATCTGCCGACTGGGGCAAAAAGCACCCGCATTGGGCCGCTTGACCAGATCTGATCTGCGAGCGAAGCAACTGTTCGAGAAATCGGCCAGACGTGCCCTGCGCTCCGTTTCGGGCGATGTTTTCGTCGGCTGGTCGGGCACATCTCTTTCGCTGCTGCGCGACGCAAAGGCTCGCGGCATGTTGACCGTGCTTGAGCGAGGAAGTTCGCATATCGTTGAGCAATCCAAGACCTTGCTGGACGAGTATGCGAGATTTGGATTGGCGTTCGATGATACGCCCGCCGCAACAATCGAACAGGAACTGGCAGAGTACGCAGAAGCCGACTATGTCGCGGTGCCAAGCGGATTCGTTGCCGATTCGTTTCTTCGCCAAGGAATGCCGTCGCACAAGTTATTGCTCGTTCCGTACGGAGCTGACGTAACCGCCTTTTGTCACGCACCGATCCTGCATCAGCCATTCCGTATCTTGCAGGTTGGGGGCGTCACCATACGCAAGGGATTTCGGTACGTCGTCGATGCGTTTGTCGAGGCGGCTATTCCCAACTCTGAACTTTGGTTCGTCGGGGGTGTTTCAGCCGAAGCTCGGCAGTACTTCAACCGAGTAACTGTTCCTGGCGTTTTTTTGCATGGGCACAAACCACAGGCCGAACTGCCTAGGTATTACAACCAGTGCGACGTCGCGTGCCTGGGGTCTGTCGAAGAGGGGATGGCCATGGTCTTGCTGCAAGCAGCGGCTTGCGGCTTGCCGATCGTCTGCACGGAAAGCACCGGAGGAAGCGAAATTGTAGGCCAGAACGAGTGCGGAATCGTAGTTCCGCCCCGAGACGTGAAAGCGATGGCCCGGGCGTTCAGAACACTCTACGCAGATGCAGCGTTGCGGGTGAAACTCGGCTTGGCAGCGCGACAGCGGGCCGAGCGCGAGTTCACTTGGCGGCGTTATGCCGAACGGGTAGTGGCGAAATATCGTGAACTTTTAGCACGGCGCACCTCCACTCCTTGTTAACAACGGTCTCACGCTCGGCAATGAGCCATGGCCGGTAATAGGCTTCTCTACGTGGGCGATCTCTGCCCAGGATCAACGGCCGAGATGCGCATGCGGGCTCTGGGCACGCTTGGTTTCAGCGTCACTGGGGTCAACAATACTACCGGGCCGATATCGGCCATTCGGAACCCCATTCAGTATCTTGCGATCAAGATGCGGCGTCCGATGGACGTCACAGGGGTCAATGCTCGAATAGCCGAGGATGGGCCTCGCGCCGATATCGTCTGGATCGACAAGGGCGTCACGATTCGACCTAAGACGCTGGCAACGCTTCGTGCTCGGGCCCCGTCGGTCTCCATCATCGGATACAGTCCTGATGACATGATGAACCGCAACATGTCGTCGCACTTTTTTCGACACACATTGCCGTTTTATGACGTGTTTTTCACAACCAAGACGTATAACGTCGCAGAACTTCGGGATCTTGGTTGTCGTCGCGTGATTTTCGTCCCAAATGCCTACGACCCGGCAACCCATCGGCCGCTGAACGGGGCCGGCAACGGCTCCCGCGTCGATGTTGGGTTCATCGGCACGTATGAGCCGGATCGTGCATCCCTGCTTGCGCGGCTCGCGGGAGCCGGCGTTCGGGTTGTGATCCGGGGAAACCTTTGGGAGCCGATGAAGCGCCAGAGAGTCCCTGGGGTCACTTTCCTACCTGCCGTGATCGAGGACAATTACGCAGCAGCCATCAGTGCCACCCGGATCAATCTGGCATTCTTGCGGAAATCGAACCGTGATCTGCAAACAACTCGATCGGTGGAGATTCCGGCGTGCGGCGGATTCATGCTTGCCGAGCGGACCGCAGAGCACCAGGAACTGTTTGCCGAGGGCATCGAGGCGGCGTATTTCAACGGGGCGGACGAGCTGATCGCGAAGACCAAGTACTATCTCGCCCATGAAGACGAGCGGGCGCGAATCGCCTGCGCGGCACGCGGGCGATGTCTGCGAGACGACTACAGCTACGCAGGGCGGCTGAGAGCCGCACTCGAAGAGGCAGGATTCGCGATCCCCGGGACGGCGCCCCCCGAATGAAGTCGGCGGTTGCCCCACAACGGCAAAGAGACGATCGGATCGCCTTCTATATTGCCACGATTGATCACTGGCTGCCGCAGCGCGATGAAACGGTGTTGGTGTTGGGAGCCGAGCAGAACGATCACGATGTTTTTCAGGATTTAGGATTCACCCGGGTTACGCTCTTGAATCTGGGCGGGCACCGTTCGGCGTTGGAGCCCGGATGGTCGTTCGTCCATGGGGACGGGCATTCACTTCCGTTTCCAGATGCCTCTTTCGACGCCGTTGTGGCCCATGCGACATTGCATCATTGTCGCCGGCCACACGCTGTGGTGCTCGAGATGTATCGGGTTGCCAAGAGGAGCGTGGTCTTCATCGAGGCACGGGATAGTCTTCTGATGCGACTCGCGGAGCGTTTCGGCTTCACCCAGTCTTATGAGGTGACCGCGGTACATTACAACGACGGGCGCAGGGGCGGCGTGGACGATACCGCCGTGCCGAACTACATCTATCGTTGGACCGAGCGTGACTTGGAAAAGACGGTTGCGACCTTCGCACCGCATGTTCGGCATCGCTTTCACTATCGCTATGCCGTGGCATTGCCGCAGACGCCGGCCGCGATGCGTTGCGCTCCTGTGCGGGCCGTCATAGTGTCGTTCTTGCGGCTCCTCGTGCGGCCACTCTCAGCGATGCTCGGCAGGCAGGGGAATCTCTTCGGGGCCAAGATTGACAAGCCCGCGGGAGTTGCAGGCATGCATCCCTGGCTGGCGATTGACAGGAACGGTGAAATCGGGCTTGACCGTGATTGGGCGCACTCCCACTTCCAGCCCGCGGCCCAGGTTCGTCGGGTTCCGTGAAGCAACGGGGGCAACTGCGTCTTGCCGTCATCGCAACGCATCCGATTCAGTACCAGTGTCCCGTATGGCGCCGCCTGGCGAGTCGCCCCGAGGTGGTGCTGAAGGTTTTCTTCGCCTCGGATTACAGCGTCAGGGGCTACCACGACCCGGGCTTTGCTCGGCAAGTGAGATGGTCGGTGCCGCTCCTCGACGGCTACGAGCATGATTTTCTCGGCACTGGGCCCGTTACTCGGTGGACCATGGGCCCCGTGCTTGGAGCCCGATCACTGGCCCGTAGCCTGCGCGCGTTTGGGCCGGACGCGTGTCTCTTGAACGCGTATTCGCCCTTGTTGTATTGGCACGCGCTGAGCGTGTGTCGCCTCGCGGGCGTGCCGGTCCTGCTGCGAGCGGAGGCGACGGACGTCGACAGGCATCGCGGGCGGGTGCACCGTGGCCTCCGCGATCCGGTGCTGCAATGGTTTTACTCAGGCGTGGCGGCGTGTCTCGCGATCGGCGTCAACTCGCGAACGCACTACGAACGGCTCGGCGTGAGGCCGGAGCGAATCGGGTTCGCACCGTACTGTGTCGACACGGATCTATTCGAGAGCCAGTATGTCGCCCGCAGCCCCGGCAGGCTTCGCGACAGGCTCGCGATTGCCCACGACTCCCTGGTGGTCTTGTTTTCCGGCAAGCTGATCCCAAAGAAAGATCCGCTCACCCTCCTCGAAGCCGTGGCGGGCCAGCCGAAGATCGTCGACCGCTCTGTGCATCTTGTGTTTCTCGGCGATGGGCCCCTCAGGATGCCACTCGAGCGACAGGCCGCCGCCACTGCGCCAGGCCGCGTCCACTTCCTGGGGTTTCAGCAACAGGAAGACCTCGGTGATGTGTATGCCGATGCCGATATGCTCGTGCTGCCCTCGGTCTACGAGGAGACCTGGGGGCTAGTCGTAAACGAGGCGATGCAGTTTGGTGTACCGTGTGTCGTCAGTGATCGTGTGGGATGTGCGCCGGACCTTATCATTTCCGGACGCACCGGAGCGGTATTTCCGCATGGCGACGTGAGTTCACTCCGCGACGCGATCGCCCGCGTCGCGATATCGAAGGTCGATCGCGGTGCCGAACTTCACGAATGGTGTCGAAGCCATGTCAGCGGCTACTCCATCGATGCCGCGGCGGATGGCATCCTGGCCGCCGCATGGGCGTCCCGGAAAGTTCAAGTGCCACAGTAGCCATGCTTGCTCGAGTGTTTTCGCTGTTGTCGCGATTCTGCACGGCGACCGCCGTGTTGGGCATCGGAAACTCATTCAGACTCTTCGCGCTCGGGCACGTGCCAGGCCTCACGCTTCGGCTGACGTTGCCAAACGGGGCATCTTTTTTTTGGGATTCCCGTATCGATCAAGGCGTCATGGAGCACTTCTACAAACTGGGGTACGTAGTGCATGACGCACCGGGATGCCGCATCACTCGGATCATCGACGGGGGAGCCAATATCGGGGACGAGACCGCACGTTTCCGTGTCCAACACCCAGACGCATCCATCGCGGCACTCGAGCCAGCGTCGCGGAACTTTCGGCTGCTCGAACGCAATTTCAGAACTGACCGAAATGTGCGACTATTTCATGGCGGGTTGTGGCCCAAGTCAGCGCAGCTCCGAGTCGTTGCGGGAAGCTGCTCGCAAGCGTTCACCGTGTCGGAGGTCGTTGGGGACGGACACGGGCACGCCGACCTCGTGCGTGGGTTCAGCATCCCGGAGATCATGAATACGATGAGTTGGCAGGAAATCGACGTCCTGAAACTCGATATCGAGGGTACCGAAAAGCAGTTGTTCACGGAGCATACCGCTGATTGGATCGATCGAGTGCGGTGCGTGATCTTCGAGGTCGCGGACCACGAGAGCCCGGGAATGACGCAAGCGATCTTTGATGCCCTCCGGGGACATCGCTTTCGCTCAACGATTTGCGGCGAGAACCTAATTCTGATTCGCGACGACACGCCGTGGTCCGTAGGTCGCGTGCATGGGTTCACGCGGGCCGGAACATGACCATACCCGGGATTGGCCGGCTGTTCGCCGAAGAGCCGGTGCATTGAAAGTTGCGCTGCCACGATTGTGGCGACTGACCAAACTGGCAACGCCGCGCCCGCGCTTACACAGGTTCGTGGTGGTCTTGGTTAAACCTGCTGGAGATGATGTTCGCGATGCCCTACGTACAGTACGGCCGTGGAATGAGATGGCCGGATACTACAGACTTTTGACGCACCCCCCTGCGGTTTGAACGTGTCCCACTGATCGGCTGGCTTTACACAAAGAATCACACCGGATTTCCCGCTGCCGTCAGATACGGGGATATTGTTCGCGACCTTCCCGTACGTCCCGGTTCGTGTCGCGGCGTGTACTGCTCGCACGTGCTGGAACATCTATCGTTGATAGATTTGCGTCTAGCGTTGCAGCAGACGTTTGTAATTCCCGAGCCCGGCGGCGTCTTTCGACTCGTTGTGCCTGATTTGGAGTACTTAGCGCGGCAGTACTTGAATGATTCCACGGACTCCGCAAGCAGCGATTTCATGAGGGACAGCGGCCTTGGACAGGAACGACGCGTCCGCGGACTTCGTGGCATGCTCGTTGGCTGGCTGGGCAACGCTGAGCATAGATGGATGTGGGATTACAAGTCGCTTGCCAGAGAACTGGCAAGCCTGGGCTTTGTTGACGTGCGGCGACTTGCCTTTGGCGATTGCGACGGCCCGATGTTTCAGGCTGTGGAAGACCCGGGACGCTGGCGGAAGTGCCTCGGCATAGAGTGCAAAAGACCGATCGCCTGACCCTTCGTCAACGCAGTAGTTTCGCGGTCGCCGCCGACTGTTGGGGTATCAGCATGAAGGTGATTCAATGATCGCCATGCGATCCTTCAGCGATTCGCCGGTTCACGCCATGGTGGATTGTTGAACGCGCCCAGAAAGCGGCTCAGTGTTCTGCACGTCACGCCGCTCTACGCGCCCGCTTGGCAGTTTGGTGGGCCTGTTCGATCGACGCACGAGATCGCTTCAGGACTGGCGGGCCGGGGGCATCAGGTCACCGTCGTCACCACGAGCTACGGGACACCGGACGAGGCCAGTCCCGATGTTGTCAGGAGAGTCATCGATGGCGTGAACGTCTGCTATTGTCCGTGGGAACAAGGGCCCTTCGGACTCGTATCGCGGGCAATGCGAGCTGCCGCAAAGACCTATGCTACTCAGGCTGACGTTGCGCACGTGACAGGGGTATGGCAGCCTTCGATGATAGGGGTTCACAGCGACCTCGATGCCCTGGGAGTGCCATACGTCAGTTCACCGAGAGGTGCCCTTAGTCCGTACTCGTTTCGGCAGGGATGGCTGAAGAAGTTTCTCTATTTCCAGATTTTCGAGCGGCGGTTCGCGCGGGGTGCGACGGCACTTCATGCAACCGCTCCACTGGAGGAGGCTGAACTCAGCAGGTTGTTTCCGCATCTGGCCATTCGGGTCATCCCGAACGCGTGCGACCCATCCAAATGGTATCGAGACCAAGCGGCCGGGACGGCATGGCGCGAGCGGCATGGGATTTCCTGCGACGAGTGTGCCCTCGTCCACGTCGGCCGGATCCACCCCAAGAAGAACCTCGATTTCCTGGTCGAGGTGGCCGCTCGTCTCCCGACAGGTGCCCGATGGCGCATCGTGTTCTACGGACCGTCCGCGGCCAAGGACCAGCCTTATCGGACAGCGCTCGCAGACCGATTTCCCCCAAGTCGGCTCGTGATTGCGGACGGCGCCGGTGACACTGGGGAAACGCGCGCTGCGTACTCCGGGGCAAATGTCCTCGTGTTTCCGAGCCTTCACGAGAACTTCGGCAATGTGCTCGTCGAGTCCCTGCTCTGCGGCACGCCAGTGATGAGTTCGCCGAACGTGGGCGCAGCTGCTTTTTTTGCCGGGACCAAAGGGCTTCGGGTTCACGATTTAGACGCCGCTGCCTGGGCGGACGAACTTGCAGGCCACATTGTCGCTGGCCGTGATCTGCACGCGGCGGAAGAAGACCGGGCTATTGCGGCTGCGATTGTTTCACCAGGCGTCGTGGCGGAGCAGTTTGAATCGCTGTACCTTTCGTTGGCTCGCGAGTCATGAACTCGGCACGCGGCTTACCGATCGCCTCTGTCTCCAGAGCCCGCGGCGAGGTTGGCGGTGCGAGTGTATCGGTATGCCTAGATTTGTCGCCCAGTCACGGCGGGAGCTATCGAGCCGCTGTCGATCTCGCGCTAGCGATTGATTCGCCGATTGTGACGTTCCGGGATGGCACCGGGGCGCAACCCCCGGAGCCGCTGGATGTGCCTGTATGGGAGGTCGATACGACGCGGTGGACCCCGTGGTCACGCTACGTCAGGCCGCCGCGGCACGAGGCCGCGCATCTGGCGGATCTTGTGGGTCGGCCGGCGCTGTTGTTTGCCCACTCACTTTTTCGCTCCCATGCCGACTGGGTTCGCGAGGTCGCGACGAGCCGGCGGGTACCGTACGTTGTGATTCCACACGGCAGCCTTGATCCGTGGGCCTTACGGCGGAGGCGGGTCGGCAAGTACTTCTGGATGCAAGCGATTGGCAGGGCGTATCTCAAGCAAGCCGCGCTTGTGATGTTCTCGAGCGATGCGGAGCGGCGCAAAGCGCAGCAAGCGATCGGGTTTACGGTGCGGTCTGTCGTGGTGCGGTGGCCTGTCGATATCCAACCGCAGCGGCCGACGCCTGAGGATCAGCGGGTGGCGCGGAGACATTTGGGGCTCCCGGAAGACGGGAGAATCCTTCTGTATTTCGGCAGATATCATTCGATGAAACGGCCCCTCGAAACCGTCCGCGCGTTTTTAAAGGCTGCTCCGTCCGGAGTGATGCTGGTCCTGGCCGGCATGGATGGGGATGTGGCAGCGGACTTCTTGAGGGCCGAAGCGGGCGTCGCCGCGTCGAACAAGATACGTGTTTTGGGGCCAGTGTTTGGCGAGCGCCGATCTGCCTTGCTTACCGCCGCCGACGCTTTCGTATCCTGGTCTCACCGGGAAAATTTCTGCTACGCCGCCGCCGAGGCGATGGGTTTCGGCCGCCCCGTCATCCTGTCACCTGGCAATGATCTGCGCGGCGAATTAGGCACCATTCGGTGCGGGTGGTTTCCCGAAAATGCGGAACAGGACCACCTGGTCGATGCCATCCGACAGTTCGCAGGCGTTACCGACACGCAACTCGACGAAATGGGAGTCACGGCGCATGCCGCGGCGCACAACCTTTTTTCTCGGTCCGGTTTCGTTGAGGCAGTCAGCGCCACCCAGGCTCAACTGATTGCATGACCCCAGTCGCGTTCGATCGCGATGCGGATCAACGGTGATTTCGTGAGGCTTCTTCAGGAGGCAATGCGAGCCGGCCGAGAGACCGCGCTAACCTGGCGGTTGGTCGGGCTTCCAGGCACGGTGCGTTGGCTGGGCGGCGCTGTCGCGGCGGCGCCCACCGTCGTTCGCACCCGTTCCCTCGCCCCTGCGGATCGCGCCTTGGGATCTGCGTTTACCATCCGGGCGGATGGTTATCGCTTTAGGCTCCGGGACGCGGAGTTTGGAATCTGTCGTGAGATCTTTGGGCATGACTGCTATGGGCTGCGGCCCTTGCGTGGGAAACTGCGCACCGTGATTGACCTCGGTTGCAATTGCGGGGCGTTTACTCTGCTGGCAGCCAGGCTGAATCCTGACTGCCAAATCCTTGCGGTTGACGCGAAAGCGGCCTTCACGGCTGCGACGCTCCGCAATGCAGCCGCCAATCACATGCGGGATCGGGAAACGGCCGTGACCGCGCTCGTCGGAACTGCGGAGGTGGACAGCATTCAGGAGCTTGTCAATGCTGGCTCATGCGTCGACCGTTTCGACCCGGCCGTAGCGATTGAGCAACTGGGGGGTTGCGACTTCCTCAAGTGCGACGTCGAGGGTGGTGAGCACGCACTCTTTGGCGGCGATCTGGACTGGCTACGACGCGTCCGGCGATTGGCGATCGAGTATCATTGGGATCGAGAGGATGGCGAGCGGCTGGCTCAAAGTCTGCACGCGGCTGGTTTTCGTGTTGAACTCCGCCCGCACGGTCGCCTCGGCTACGTGTTTGCGGTGGTAGATCGGTGAGCATATCCGGACATTCGCTTCAGGGCGGCAATTCACCTGCCGCTCCGATTACGGCCGTTGTACTTACAAAGAACGAGAGCACGCGGCTGTCGCGCGCTCTCGCAACCTTGCGATTTTGCGCTCGGACTGTCGTCCTGGACTCCGGCAGCACGGATGGCACGCGTGCAGTTGCCGAGGCATATGGAGCCGAATTCGTCGAGCATGTTCCCGCCCCCCCGTTCAGGATTGCCGAACAACGCAACTGGGCGCTCGATCATCTTTCGATCCGCACGCCATGGGTGTTTTTTTTGGACGCGGACGAGGAAGTTCCGTCCGCTCTTGCGAGCAAGCTTGCTTTGCTCGCAACCCAGGAGCGCCCAGACCATGACGCGTACGAACTCACCCCTCGTTACATGTACTTGGGGCGCTGGCTGAAGCGCACCCAGGGCTATCCGAACTGGCATCCGCGACTCGTCCTGCACGGGAAGGCCCGATTCGCCGGCGGCGTTTGGGAGCATTTCGCACCAGGCGCTTCAGTCGGGCGCATCTCAGAGCCTTACGATCATTTCGCGAACTGCAAAGGTTTGCATGATTGGCTGGAACGCCACTACCGCTACGCATCCTGGGATGCGGATCGCGTGATCGAGGCATTGGATTCATGGGACTTCTCCAAACTCGGCACAACCCGAAAAATGCGGTTAAGGAAGTGGGCGGCCCGCTTCTGGCCGCTCCGACCGCTCTTTCGATTTGGGCACATGTATTTTCTGCGGCTCGGGTTTCTTGAAGGGTGGCGGGCCCTGCATTTCTGCGTGCTCTATGCCTTTTACGAGTTCATGACTGTCACGCTGATTGTGGAGCGGCGGCGGCTACGCCGTGGCCAAGACCTGTAAAGCGAGCTGCCTGAGTCGTGCGGGTCATTTCGGCGTGTGACACATTCTTCCTGGATCTTCCGGGCGGCCTTGCCCGTGTGGCCTGGGACGTTGCGAAGGCCCTCGCGCGCCGTGGGCATGATGTTGCGATGGTCGCGGGCGCTGCTGATTCGCGATCTGCGTCTGGACCGCGCCTTTTCGAAGAGCGTATCGACGGCGTGAGGATTTTTCGCTACCCCAAGCCGATGCTGAGCCGGCTTGACCCGTTCCGGGCTTCAAAGCAGATCCGGAGCGGTTCCATGGCGATTTCGGCTGTGATGGCGATTCAGGACTGGGACGTCATTCATTGCCACAGCATTTTTACGGCTGCGGCTGCGCTGCGTGCGGCTCCCGTGCTGCCCCGTCTGCAGACCGTACATTCGCCTGCCATTCAAGAATTGCCGTACAACTGGAGCCAGCGCGGTGTCGTTGGTTACTTGACCGCCCTCGGGGGCCGGCCGATGGTCAGGCAGTTGGAGATTCGTGCGGTGGGCACGGCCGCTCGATGTCATGCCCTTTCTCGCTTCACGGCCGACGAGATGACAAGGGAATACCCGGGAGTGCGGCAGGACTACACGGTGATCCCCCATTGGGCCGACCCCGGGTGGTTTCGTGCCATGCCGAAGGACCAGGCCCGGAACCGCTTGGGTTGGCCGAGTGCCATCCCGGTGCTTTTCACGGTGCGGCAGTTGCGCCACCGATATGGGATCGACACGGCGATCCGCGCCGTAGCGCCCCTTGCCAGAGCAGGCCGATGCCATTTCTATGTTGGCGGATCCGGCGAGGACAAACCGGCTCTGGAGCAACTCATCGCCTCACTCGGCGTGAGTGGCAGCGTAAAGCTCCTCGGACACATTTCTGACGAGGATCTTCGACTGGCCTATCAAGCCGCTGATCTGTTCGTCTTGCCGACGCGTGCTCTCGAATGCTTTGGCTTGATCATTCTTGAGGCAATGGCGTGTGGCCTGCCGGTGGTTGGCACCCGAGTTGGCGCGATTCCGGAAAATCTCATGCCGATTTTGCCCAACTGCATCGTTCCGCCAAATGATCCTCAGGTGCTGAGAGTTCGAATCGAACAATTCCTCGATCGCACGTTGGAGGTACCCGGCGGCAATGAGTTGGCCGCCTACGTCGCAGACCAATTCGGTGAGTCCAAGGTCATGGATGCCTACGATGCGCTGCTGAACGAGGTTGTTGGCGGTTGAAACGCTTCTGCCTGCTCTGCGACGTTTTTCACCCCAGCGAGGCGTCCACCAGCCAGCTGTTTACTCAGTTGCTCGGTGCTCTGGCTGCCGATGGTCTGCGGTTCACCGTGGTGACCAATCGCCTGCCCCGCTGTGCCCGTCTTGCGCAGGGCGCGGCGGCTCTCCCACCCGGCATCGACGTGACCACCGTCGGCCTGCCGCTCGCTGTCGGGGCATCGGTCGTGATGCGGCTAATGCGTAACGTGTGCTTCGTGCTCGCCGCTTCCGTGCGGCTGTTGTGCGTGCGGGCTGATCGGTTTTGGGCATCGACGAACCCGCCGTTCGCGCCGATCTGGGTCGCGGCCATCGCGGCCGTGAGGCGTCGACCTTTTGACGCGATCGTGCACGACGTCTACCCCGAAGGACTTGTCGCAGTTGGGTATCTGCAGGAGCGGGCCCTGCTTGCCGCCCTCTGGCACAGGCTGAATCGTTGGGCCTATCGACGCGCGGCCCGAGTGGTCGTGCTAGGGCGGGACATGGCCGATCTGATGCGGGCCGTCTACGACGTCCCGCCGGATCGGCTCGTGATATTTCCCAACTGGAGTCCGTTTGATCAATCGCGGCCGCCACGGCTGCCCGACTCCCGTCTGGCCTGCCAGCTTGGGCTCGAGGACAAGTTCGTGGTGCAGTACTCGGGCAACATGGGGCTATGGCACGATATCGACTCCATCGTCGAAGCCGCGAGGATCTTGGCGGATGATCCGCGAATCCATTTTCTGATGATCGGCGGTGGACGGCGGCGGCAGCCAGCGGTGGCGCTGGGGCAACGGCTTGGGCTGACGAACATCACATGGGCGGATTTGCGGCCCCGCGGTGAGTTGTTCGACTCCCTGGCCTGCTCGTCGGTCGCCATCATCTCGCAGCGCGACCAGCTCGTCGGTATCGCGGTGCCGTGCAAGCTCTACGGGATTCTCGCATCCGGCAGAGCCGTGATCGCCGCCGTACCCGAGCGAAGTGAGGTGGCGAGTGTTGTTCGCGAAGAGGGATGTGGGGTCGTCGTCCCCCCGGGCGATCCAGCGGCACTCGCGGCGGCCATTCGATGCCTTGCAGATGACAGCCACACGACGACCGAGATGGGCCGGCTCGCATTTCTGGCATATCACTCCACGTATTCACTGGAGGCCGCTACCTCGCGTTTCTGGCGCACGTGGATGCCGACCTCCCACGCAGACTAACTTCATGCGACCCGCGATGAAAAGTCGCTTCGTGCTCGTCAACCAGAGCCCCAGCCGTTCACTTGTGCAACTTGCCGAGCAGTTGGCATCACGCGGTCATGAGGTCTTTCTGCTGGCAGGGGCCATGCCTCATGACACCGCTCCTTTCAAAGTGAATGTCGTGCGAATGCCGCGGTATCGGTCTGGGTCTATGATCGGGCGTGTCTTCTCCTGGTCATCCTTTGCACTGCGATCAGCGCTCTGGCTTACGACAACACCTGCAAACGCCGCCGTAATTGCGTGCACGAACCCGCCCGTGATGCCTTTCCTGGCCGTACTGGCGTCACGCATCAGGCATTTTGCCGTCGTTGCCCGAGTCTTGGACGTCTATCCCGATGTGTTCAAGGCCACCCGCTTCGCGGACTGCACGCTCTTGCGGCAGGTGATCACCGCCTGCAATCGCTGGACATATGCCAGATGCTCTTGGGTGGAGACGCTTGGACCTCACATGGCAGGCTCTATAGCCGCCATAGCTCCCACGACGAGCGTCATCGTGGCCCCTGAATCGATCGATGACACCGGCCTGACACGAGACGAATCGAAATTGGAGTCGCGACGACTGCTGAACCTGCCACCCGAGGCGTGTGTCGTGCTGGTATCCGGCAATTACGGAATGACGCACGACTTACGGCCGTTGGCTGATGCCACGACGCGCATTCGCAACGAGCCGATCCGATTCGTGATATGCACGACAAACAGGACGGCACTTCATAAGTTATTCGGCAACAGCGAAAACGTGACTGTGCTTACATCACTTCCCACCGCGGACTACCACAGACTTCTGAATGCGTCCGATGTCGCCGTGATCTCTCTTCGGCCGGGAGCGGAAACAGCGAGCTTCCCGTCTCGCGCGCTTTCGTACATGGCGGCTGGGCTTCCCATCGTCGCTGCGATGCGGACACCGGGAGACCTTTCGGATCTTCTTGTGCTGCACAACTGCGGCGTTGTGGTCGCACCTCAGGACGTTAGCGGTCTCGTAGCAGCAATACGGGCACTCGCGGCTGACGACGCCGGGCGGCTCGCGTGCAGCACACGCGCGAGAGAGGCGGCGCGGGCTTTTGAGGCCAGGAACTGCATTCCTTCGTCGGCATCTCGGCTCGAGGCTTTAGCGAGTCAGACTTTTACAGGATGCGATGAAAGACCACCGGAGCCCGCTGGCAAATGACACTGGCCATGGCGCCGAAGCCGATCGGCGTGATCGTCACGGGCGCAACGGGCTGGGTGGGAAGCCGAGTGGCGGCATCGCTCTCCACCGCCGGCGTGCCCGTCATAGCGGTCGGACGGACCATGAGGCCTGGCCCTTGGATGGCATTTCATGAAGGCGACCTCGCATCATCCCGGTTCTCATCGGGAGGCGGCTTTGCCACCAAATTGTCGGCAGCGGACTCATGGGCATTGGTCCACTGCGGCGGTTACGTTCATCAGCAGCGCGAGTCGGCAGACGTCAGGCGACGCATGCATGAGGTAAACGCTGTTGGCACGCGTCACGTCGTCGAGTTGTGCCAGACTCTTGGCATCACGCGGATGGTCTACGTCAGTTCAATCGCGGTATACGATTGGGCCAATCTCATAGACCGGCCACCTCCGACCGAGACTGCCGGCGTTGGCCCGTCGACTGCGTACGCGGAATCCAAACTCGCAGGCGAAGAAACCACTCGCTGTTCAGGCCTTGACTGGCAAGTTGTTCGACTCGCAACAGTATTCGGAACCGGTGACCGAGCTAATTTCGCCACTCTCGCCCGAGCACTTCGCAGCCGCGTTTTCGTTCTACCGGGAGCCGCTGCGGCAAAAAAGAGTGTCATCGACGTGCAGCTCGCTGGCCAATGCCTTGCCGATCTTTCCGTTGCCCCCGCTTTCAGCAGGCAGACTCTCAACCTGGCTATTGAAGAGACACCGTCTCTTGCAACGATTTGTCGTGAGTTCGCTGGTGCCTGCGATTTCCGTGTTCCTCGCTCGGCCCCAATCTGGCTCCTCACGACTGCGGCAGCGATGGGAGATTTCTTGCAGGCTCTGGGGCTGCCTGCGCCTTTGACTTCCACACAGCTGCTGAAACTGACGACGTCCACGGCGGTCGATTGCTCGCTGGCGGTCGCCCATTTCCCCAACTTGCATACAACCTCCTTTCGCTCAGCCATCACCGCCGCATCTTCTTACTACAAAAATGTGTAACAAATCATTCGACTTTATTCGGTTCTGAGCACCGCGATCTGACCGAACAGTACTTATTCGGCCAAAGCTGCCGCACGCATGTACGGCATTCGCTTCGCTTTGGCGCCGTTGACCGACCTACAAGGCCGTCTTAAATCATCTGATTGCCTACCGCTACGAGCGACAAAGGCCGCGACCAGTGCATCGCGAGCGGGTTGGCTAGGAACTGATTCCATATCCGCCGCACCTCCGCGCCGTCGACGACGCCGTGCTTCGCCAGCCTTTCGACCGCCACATCGCAGGAATCCCGCATCTGATTCCGCATCCAGAAGGCGATCGGGAGCGTGAATCCCGTCTTCGGCCGACGCAGCACGCTGCCTGGGAGCACACGTTGGCATGCCTGCCGCAGCAGCGCTTTTGGTTCGCCGCGGGGGTCCAGCTTGACGGATCCCGGCAGCGCCGACACATAGTCCACCAGCCGCCGGTCGAGGAACGGCACACGCACCTCCAGCGAGTGCCGCATGCTGTTGGCGTCGGTGTCACGGAGCAGTGTGTCGCCCATGTAGTGGACCAACTCCGTCCGCGAGACGGTGTTGAAGTCGTCGCCGTCGAGCGGTGGCTCCCAGCGGTCCGCCGGTAGCGGCAGGTAGTCGGCGGCAAGCCCCGCCCTGACTGGCGACAGACCCAATTTCGCGAGCCGCCCGTTCGCCAGGGCTCGCCGCAGCGATCTGGCAACCCCGGCCACGCTCGCGTCCCCTGCCGCGACGTCGGCCAGTTTCTCGAACGCGTCGGACCGGCAGAGAAGCCTGCCGATGGCGTGGCCGACTCCTGATTGCAGCAGCGGCGAAACGAGTGGCGTCGCGCGGAGCAGTCGCGACAATCGCGGGGCACGGCTGAAGGTGGAGTAGCCACCGAACAGTTCGTCCGCTCCCAGCCCGGACAGGCCGACGACGACACCCTCGGCCGCAAGGTGCCGGCTGACGAGGTAGGTGTTGAACCCGTCGATGCTCGGCGAGTCGACCGACGCCAGCCAGTCGTGCCACGCACCCGACAACTGTGCCCCGTCGACCTTCAAGGCGACTTGCCTGATGCCGAGGCTCGCAGCCGTCGCCGCGGCCACGTCGAGTTCGTCTTGTTCCGTAGCCGATTCGAAGCCGACGGTGAAGGCCGTGACGTTGGGCGAGTATTCCCTGGCGAACGATGCGACGATCGTGCTGTCGATGCCGGCCGACAGGAACACGCCCACCGGCACGTCGGCCACGAGATGCCCGTGAACGGCCCGGCGCAGCAAGCCCTCCACTTCGCGGGCAGCCGTGGGAGCATCGACCGTGTCGATCGCCCGTCGCGGGAAATCCCAGAAGCGTTTGGCCGGCTCGCTTCGGCCACTCTTGGCATCGATCCACTGGCACGTTCCCGCGCGAAAGCTGCGGATCTTCTCGTGGATCGTGAACGGCGACTGCACGGCCCCGTAGGCGAGCATCGACGCGATCCCGGCGACGTCGAGATCCATGGGCACGAGGCCCGATTCGCGGATGGCGCGAATCTCACTGGCGAAGACGATCGTGTCCTTCGCGTGGGCCACGTAGAGCGGCTTGATGCCCAGCGGATCCCGGGCCAGGAGGATGCGGCGGGTGTGGGCCTCGTAGAAGGCGAGCGCAAACATGCCGTGGAGTTTCTCCAAGGCCGCCTCCCCCCAGGCGGCCAGCGCGTGCAGCAAAACCTCCGTGTCGCTGGTGCCACTGAAGATGGCACCGCGCCCCTCCAACTCGCGCCGCAAGTCGCGGAAGTTGTAGATCTCGCCGTTGAAGATCAGGCAGTCGCCCGTCGGCGGATGGACCATCGGCTGATGGCCCGCTGACGTGAGGTCGAGAATCGCGAGCCGCCGGAAGCCAAACGCGGCGACGGGACCGGCCGACTGGTCGCCGATCGGCAACTCCTCATAGCCCTCGTCGTCGGGGCCACGGTGGATCATGGCGCGCATCATCCGGCGCACGGCAGGCTCCACTTGCTGCCGGTCACCGCCAATCACGCCACAGATTCCACACATCGGCCCAACCTTCGTGACGCCGGGTAACCCCCTCGAATCGTAGACAACCAACTGTGTTTGTACCCTGCCCGGGCCCAAACGCCAGTTTGGACGAAAGCGGTGTCTCGGGAGATTTGCCGCTCAGGGGAATGCGTTGTCTGGCGACGGAAGGGCGAATCCGCGCCCCGCCCGGGCGGGGCTGCGGCCACTCTCCCGGCTGCACGTCGTCTGATAGTCTCCCGCCATGCCCAGCCCCGCCCCCGAGCCCCTGGCCCCCCGGCCGCTCACCGTCTGGCTCGCCAACCCCTTCGATGACATCCCGGGCGAGGGCCTGCCGCCCCTCCGTTACTGGACACTGGCCAGGGTCCTCGCCTCCCGGGGCCACGCCGTCACCTGGTGGAGCAGCACCTGGAGCCACCGCCGCAAGGCCGTGCGGATGGCCCCCCTCGGCACCTTGGAGGACGAAGGCTTTGCCGTGCGGCTCGTGGCCACACCGCCGTATGTGAAGGATGGCTCCCTTGCCGAACTGCGAAACCACCGGGACTTCGGCCGGACGTTCGAGCGGTTGGCCAACGAGTCGGTCTCGTCCGGGCAAATCGAGCGGCCCGACATCATCCTGGCGAGCCTGCCTCCCCTCGAGGGCCCAGAGGCCGCCGCCCGGCTGGCCCGGCTGCTCGATGCGACGCTCATCGTCGATGTCATGGATGTGTGGCCCGAGACCTTCGAGCGGCTCCTGCCCGGGCCGGCCTTCGTGCGCCGTCCTCTCGCCAAACTGCTCTTCGGCGGCATGTATCGCCGCCGCGCCGAACTCCTCGCATCGGCGGATGGCATCGCCTCGGCCACCCACACCTACGCCGACGCCGTGCTCCACGGCGCGGCTGCCGAACGACCGCGGCATGTTTGTTACGTCGGCGCCTTCAAGGACGAGTTTCCGCCGCCGCCCCGTCTGATCGACCCGGTACCGCCCGCGGGCGGCCCGGTGGCGCCCGCCTCCGCCTTCGAGCCGATCCGCTGCATCTACTCGGGCTCGCTGGGCACCGGGCAGGACCTGCAAACGCTCGTCGCCGCGGCCCGCGCTCTCTCCGCCGCCGGCACGAGGGCCGTGCTCCATGTGGCCGGCACCGGCCCACTCGAGCCGATGCTCCGCTCGGCCGCCGCGTCGCTCCGCGGCTCCTGCGAACTGCACGTGCACGGCCTGCTGCCCCGGGCCGACTACGTGAAACTCATGAGCGAGTGCGACCTGGGCCTCGTGCTCGTGAACCCCGAATCCTTGGTGGCTGTGCCCTACAAGGCCTGCGACTATGCCGCCGCAGGCCTGGCGCTCGTCAACTCCCTGCCGGGCGAACTCGCCGGCCTGATCGAGTCCTACGAGGCCGGCGTGCCATACGCGGCTGGTGACGGGCAATCGCTGGCCCGCGCGATCGCAGGCCTGGCGACCGACCGCCGTCGGCTCCTCGTCATGCGGCACGCCGCCCGCCGACTCGCCGCCGTCGAGTTCGACCGCGAGCGAACCTACGCCCGGTTCGCCGATTGGATCGAAACCCTCGCGGGCTGATCGGCGATTCGCCGACTTTGACCCGACCGCAACGCACTGCTAGAGTATGTGGACAGAGGTTCACACCGGCGGCACTCGGCATCAGGAGCCAGACATGATCCGAATCATTACGGACCCTAGCGTGGAGACGACGCTGATCGGCGTCACGGAGACCGCGGAGATCCGGACCGCCAACGGCGATCTCTTGGGCTATTTCTGCCCGGCAAGCCTGGAGTCGGCCCGCGTATATGCGGCAGCAGTGGCCGTGATCCATCCAGACGAAGTTGCCAGACGCAAGCAGGCGGGAAAAGCCGCGCCTCCGACGGCTGATGTGCTCGAACGGCTGCGAAAGCTCGCGGATTGATGACGCGCTATACCGTCACCTGGAACGAGTACGCGGTAGAGGAACTCGCCCGCACGTGGATTGAGTCGACCGATCGGCAGAAGTTGACTCATGCAGTAGTTTCGATCGATGCCTCACTCATGCACGATCCGCTGATCAAGGGGATCGATTTTTACGGTGATCGCTTACTGGTCATTCCGCCGCTCGCCGTCGTGTTTGCAGTCCGCCCAGATGACCGAATCGTGGAGGTGTTGTTGGTCTGGCCCGCCCCGGTTGCGTAGAAAAAGGCGATGAGACTCCTCGTCACCGGGGCACGCGGGTTCGTGGGACGGGGGCTTGTGCCCTGGCTGGCCGGGCAGGGCTTCTCGGGAATCGCGACCGGTAGCGAGCCGCCGCGCGGCCTGCCGGATGCCTGGCAGGGGGCGGCCCGCGGCGATGTGCTCGGCGGCAGGCGGGACGTCGGCTCGGTCGATGCAGTCGTGCACCTGGAGTCGAAACGGCGATCGCCGCGACCGACGGCGGCCGACGAGGCCGAGTTCGAGCGGATCAACGTCGGCGGCACCCGCGACTGGCTCGACTGGGCAACCGCTCGCGGCCTCGGCAGGTTCGTGTTCGTGAGCACGATCAAGGCCGTGGCCTCCGGCGACGAGCCGCGCCTGGAATCGGCTCCGCTCACGCCGAACACCCCCTACGGCCGATCGAAGGCGGCCGCCGAAGGACTCGTGCGCGATTGGGCGGCCGCGAGCCCCACCCGGGAGGCCGTGATCCTCCGGCCCGCGCCCGTATACGGACCGGGCAACGAGGCCAACCTCGCCGCCTTCGTGCGGCAGATCCTCGCCGGCAAGCCGTGCCTGATCGGCCGCGGCGATACGAGGAAGTCGATCGTCTCGCGAACGAACCTCGCGGCCGCGATCGCCTTCGCCGCCAGGACGGCGCGGCCCGGCTGCGAGGTGTTCAACATCTCCGATCGCGAGACGCTTTCGCTCCGCGAACTCGCCAACCTCGTGGCCACGCTCGCCCATGCCCCGCCGCCGCGATCCATCCCCGGTCCGCTGGCCGCCCTCGTCGCCCCGCTTGGCAACGTGTTCGAGACGCTCACCGGCCGTGAGTTCCCCCTCACGACGAGCCGCCTGCGATCGATCCAACAGACGAGCATCTTCCCCTGCGACAAACTCGTCGCCGCCGGCTACGTGCACCCGCAATCGACCCGCGAGGGCCTCGCCGAAATGCTCGCCTGGCTCACGAGCCATCACTGACAAGGGCCACGAACTTGCGGGAGGCGGCAGCTGCCTGTGACGGGTGATCGCCGACGCTGCGTTGGCGACCCTGAAAAAGGCCTTTTTCGCCGCTGATCGCCACCGATTTTTGGCGTTGTGACCGGGGCCGCGGCCCTGCATGATCATGGGCTCCGCCATTATGATGCATCCCTCCCACGCGCACGGCGTCTCGCCCAAGCGGCCCATGCAGCGGCTGGCGGAGGCACTGCGCTTCGAGCGGGCCGACATCTGGACCGTCGTCCTCTTCGCCACGGCCGTCGGCATCCTCTCGATCGTCACGCCGGCCGCCATCGAGGCCCTCGTCAACACCGTCGCCTTCGGCGTGCAGCTCTGGCCGGTGATCGTCCTCGCCGGCGTGATGTTCGCCTTCCTGCTGCTCGCCGCGGCGCTTCGGGCCATGCAACTCTACGTCGTGGAGTGCCTCCAGCGCCGGTTCTTCGTGCGGACCGCCGACGCCTTCGCCGACCATTTCTCGCGGGCGGAGATCGCCGCCTTCGACGGGCAGAATCCGACCGACATCGTCAACCGCTTTTTCGAGGTGGCCTCGGTCCAGAAGTCGCTGGCCACGTTGCTGGTGGACGGAATCGGTGTGGTGATGATCACCCTCGTCGGCCTCATCGTGCTCGCCTTCTACCATCCCTACCTGCTCACGTTCGCGGCCGTGATGGCGGGGCTCGTGCTCGTGATGTTCTTCGTGTTCGGCATCGGGGGCGTGCGAACGAGCGTCGCGGAGAGCTATGCCAAGTTCGACGTCGCGGCCTGGCTCGAGGAACTCGCGAAGTGTCCCCACACCTTCCGCTTCGGCCGCGGCGGCGAGTTCGCCCACCAACGTGCCGACGACCTCGCCGATGCCTATGTCACGGCACGCCGCCGCCACTTCCGCGTCGTCTGGCGGCAGACGCTCTTCGCCCTGCTGCTGGAGGCGGTGGCGATGACGGTGCTGCTCGGTCTCGGCGGCTGGCTCGTGATCCAGCGGCAACTCACGCTCGGCCAGCTCGTGGCCGGCGAACTGATCGTGGCGCTGGTCCTTGCCGCGATCTCCAAGAGCGGCAAATACATCGAGACCTTCTACGACCTCCAGGCGTCGCTCGACAAACTCGGCGTCATCGATCGGCTGCCGCTGGAGCAGGAAGGGGGCGAGGTGCTGCCTGTCGGCGACCGGCCGATGGAGATCGTGGCCGAACTGCGGGCGCGGCGGCCCGGGAACGAGGCCGCGGAAATGCGGCGACTGGAGATCGGACCCGGCGAGCGCGTGGCGATCACCGGCCCGTCGGGCAGCGGCAAGACCTTGCTCCTCGAAACGCTCGCCCTGCTGCGGGTGCCGGCCGAGGGGCTGCTCGAGTTCGACGGGCTCGACGCCCGCTCGCTCGACCCGGCCCAGACGCGTCTGCAACTGGCCTACGTGGGCCAGGCCGAGACGTTCGCCGGCACGGTGGCGGAGAACATCCGCGTGGGCCGCGAGGAACTCTCGGCGGCCGACGTCCGCCGGGCCCTCGAGATGGTCAGCCTCGCCGACACCGTGGCACGCCTGCCCCAGGGCGTGGGCACGCCGCTCGCCTCCGACGGCCTGCCGCTCTCGGCCAACGACATCTCGCGGCTGTCGATCGCCCGGGCGATCGCCGGCCGGCCCCGGCTGCTGCTCATCAACGGCCAGCTCGACCGCCTCGACCTGCGGAGCTGCCCCGAGGTGCTCGACTCGCTGTTCGACAAGGCCGCACCCTGGACGCTCGTGATCGTCACGGCCCGTGACGACATCAAGGATCGCTGCGACCGCACGGTGGAGTGGACATGACCCCGCGCGAGACCAGACAACCCGATGGCCGTCCCGCCAAGTCGGCCCTGGCCCGCGCCGCCACGCCGCGGCTCGTGAGGGTCGCCTCTCGCCTGCTTTTCCTGGGCTTTCTCGCCGCCCCATTCGCCCTGGCCTTCGTGCCCTGGCAGCAGACCGTGATGTGCCGGGGCATGGTCACCGCATATTCCCCAACCCAGCGGATGCAGGTGCTCACCGCGCGGGTCGCAGGTCAGGTTCGAACTTGGCACGTGGTCGAGGGAAGCCGCGTGAAGATGAACGATCCGGTGGTCGATATCGAAGACAACGACCCTGACCTCGCCTCGCGTCTCGAAGCACAACGCACATTTCTCACGGGCCGGCTCGCGGCCGCCCGCGAGGAGGTCGCGGAACTCTCGGCGGCGGCCAAGGCCCAGGAATCGGCCCGGGATGCGGCGGTCAAGGCGGCGGAGGCGAATCGTGAGGCGGCTCGCAGGGCGATCGACGTGGCGCGGCAGACCAAGGCGAACGCCGAGTTCGCCAAGTCGTTCGAGCGGAACCGTTTCGAGACGTTCGATGAGCTGTTCAAGAACCCGCAGTTCGGCGGGCTCGAGAGCCGGCTGTCGCGGGACGAGGCGCAGATGCGGTCGGACCGCGCCCAGACCGACATCGACAAGGCCGAGGCCGACATCCAGCGGTCCCAGGCCGCGCTGCTCACTCAGGAGGCCCTCCTGCTGCAGGCCGAAGCCACGGGCCTGTCCGCCATTTCCGTCGCCCGCAGCAACCTGCGAAAGGCCGAGCAGAGCCTGTTCTCGGTCGAGCGCGAGATTCAAGACATCGACAACCGCATCGAGCGGTTCAAGGCCCGGAACGTCGTGGCGCCCTGCGATGGCACGGTCTTCCGTGTCGCGGCGAACGTCGGCCAGGGCGGCCAATATGTGAAGGAAGGCGACGAGCTTTGCACCATCGTCCCGGACACGAACGACCGCGTCGTCGAGCTCTTCCTCGACGGCCTCGATGCACCGCTGGTGCTGGCGTTCGCGGACCGCACCGGCCGGCTGCCGCACGTCCGGCTGCAGTTCGAGGGCTGGCCGGCGATCCAGTTCTCGGGTTGGCCCGAACTGGCGATCGGCACGTTCGGCGGCAGGGTCCGTCAGGTCGACTCGGCGGCGAACCTCGACGGCAAGTTCCGCGTGCTCGTGGAGCCGGAGTCGGAGTTGACCGGCGACGAGTGGCCTGCGACCGAGTTCCTGCGGCAGGGCAACCAGGCCGTGGGCTGGGTGCTGCTCAACCGCGTGCCGCTGGGCTACGAGATCTGGCGGCGGCTCAACGGCTTCCCGCCGGTGCTGGCGCCCGAGTCGAAGGGCAAGGCCAAGGGCAAAGAAGAGGACAAGGGCCCGAAGCCACCCAAGGTCAAGGTCTGATCGGCAGCGCGGCGGTGCTTGCCGCCGCGATCGTCTTGGCCGCGATGTCCTGCGCCCGCGGCCAGGAGCCGCCGCTCGGGCTCATCGACCCCGCCGCCCCACCCGCCGCGGCTTTCCCGTTGCCGGAAGTGCTCCCGCCCCCCGCGGCGGCCCGCCGGGCCGTCACCGCGGACATCGAGCCGCCGGTCGTGGCCAACGTGCAGGCGGTGCCCGGTGCCGTGATCGACGAGTGCCCCGATCCGCTGACGCTCGCGGACGTGCTCCGCAGCGTCCTCACCCACTACCCGCTGCTCCAGGCCGTCGAGCGGGAGCGGGGCGTCGCCGCGGGCCGGTTTCAGTCCGCCCAAGGCGCCTTCGATACGAACGTGGCGATGGCCGGCAACGCCCTCGCCCCCGGCACCTACGAGAACTACCGGTCCGACTTCGGCCTCACGCAGCAGTTCATGACGGGCGGCATCAGCGCCTTTGGTGGCTTCCGCACCGGCTTCGGCGACTTCCCCACCTACAACCTCGCCCAGAAGACCGCCAACGCCGGCGAGTTCCGCGGCGGGCTCAACGTGCCACTCGCCCGCAACCGCGACATCGACCGGGCCCGCGCCACCCACGCCCAGGCCCGGCTCGACATGGCCCTGGCGGAGCCGGCGATCGAGCGCAGCCGCCTCGATTACATGCGGTCCGCCGCCCGCGCCTACTGGTTCTGGCAGGGCTCCGGTGAGCGGTTCGGCGCCAGCGAGCGGGTGCTCCAACTCGCCATCGACCGCGACGAGCAGCTCGAACTCAAGGTGAACGCCGGCGCCGTGGCCAACATCGAGCGGGTGGACAACCAGCAGAACATCGCCCTGCGGAACGGCTTCCTGGTGCAGGCCGACCGGGGCGTCCAGCAGTCGGCGATCGAGCTGTCGCTGTTTCATCGCGACCCCTCCGGCCGACCGCTGCTGGCCCGCCGCAACCGGATGCGGCCCCTGCCGCAACCCGTGCAGCCATCGATGGCCGTCTACGAGCAGGCCGTCACCCGCGCCCTGCGGTCGCGGCCCGAGTTCCAGCGGCTCTCGCTGCAGAAGGAAAAACTGCTCGTCGAGCGGCGGCTGGCGGCCAACCAGATGCTGCCGGGCATCGACGGCCAGATCCTCGGCAACCAGGATGCCGGCTACGGCAAGAGCCCGCTCTCCGGGCCGGAAGGCCTCGACAGACAGGTGCTCCAGGCGGCGGTCGTCTTCCAGCTGCCCGCCCAGCGGCGCGACGCCCGCGGCAAGCTGCAGACTCTCGAGTCGCAGCTCATGCAGCTCGATCGGCAGCTCGACTTCGCCCACGACCAGGTACGGGCCGAGGTGCAAGATGCCTACTCCATGCTGGAGCGGGCCTTCGAGTTCCACCGGCAGGCCGCCAAGCGGCTCGAACTGGCCAGGACCGTCGCGGATGCGGAGCGGGAGCAGTTGCGGCTCGGCCGCAGCGACGTGCTCCGGGTCACGATCCGCGAGCAGGCCAAGTTCGAGGCCGACATGCTGGAGATCGCCGCCCGGCAGGAGTTCTGGAAGGCGGTCAGCGACCTGCGGGCCGCCGACACGTCGCTGGCCCCCGACAATGCGGGGATGCTCGACGAAATGGTGCTCCCGGTGGTGCCGGAGTTGGATTAAGAGCGGCTACCATGCGGGCGTGAATCCGCCGCCCTTGCCCGCCGACCGCCCGCCCGTCCGCATCGGCTTCGCGGCCTTCTGGGAGAGTTTCGACCCCCACGACAACTTCTTCGTCCGACTCCTGTCGCGGCGGTATGCGGTCGAGGTCTGCGACCGGCCGGACTTCCTCATCCACTCCTGCGTGGGCCGGCGCCGGCACGACCATCGCCGCCACGACTGCGTGCGGATCTTCTTCACGGGGGAGAACGTGGCTCCCGACTGGCATTCCACCGACTGGGCCTTCACCTTCGAGAACACCGCGCACCCCCGTCACTACCGCCTGCCCTTGTGGGCGCTCTACATCGACCCCGCGGACCTCGTGAAGCCTCCCGACCACGATCCCGCCGCCGTGCTGGCGGCCAAGACCAGGTTCTGCGGCTTCGTCGTCTCCAATCCCCTGTGCCGGGTCCGCAATGATTTCTTCCGCCGGCTCTCCCGCTACAAGCCGGTCGACTCCGGCGGCAAGGTGCTCAACACGCTCGGCCATCGTGTCGACGACAAGCGGGCCTTCCTTGCCGAGTGCAAGTTCACGATCGCCTTCGAGAACGAGTCACATCCCGGCTACGCCACCGAGAAGGCCGTCGAGCCGATGCTGGTCGGATCGCTGCCGATCTACTGGGGCGACCCGCTGATCGGCCGCGACTTCGACACCACGAGTTTCCTCTCGGCGCACGACACGCCCGGGCCGCGGATGCTCGAGGACCTGGTCGAGCGGATCGTGGCCGTCGACCGTGACGAGAGCCTGCACCGCGCCTTGCTCGCGCGGCCCTGGTACCGCGGCAACCGCGTCCCGCGGTGCGCGGACCCCGACGCCATCCTCGACCGGTTCACCGAGATCTTCGAGACGCCGATCGCGCGGGTGTCCCGTCGCCGGGGGCCGGCCCGGCTGCTCGGTCTCGACCGTCTGCCCGACTGCACGGCCTCCGCACGGCGGCGAATCATCCGCCGCTACCGCAAACTCACCCGCAACGCATAATCTTCCGATTCCCACGGAGATCTGCCATGGCTGCCGAAGGCTACATCACCGACGTCGCCTACATCCCGGGCTTCTACGGCCATCTCGCCCCGACAGCGTTGCGGCACGTGGCGGCGCTCAACCGAGTGACCCCACCTCGGGTCGCCGCCGGCTTCCGCCACCTCGAACTCGGCTGCGGGCTCGGCCGTTGCCTGACGACGCTCGCCGCCGCCAACCCGCACGGCGAATTCGTGGGAGTGGACATCAATCCCGAGCACACGGCCGCGGTCACCCGCGACATCGCCGGCGCCGGCCTGGCCAATGCCCGTGTGATCACCGGCGGGTTCGGGGCACTGCCTGCCGACCTGGGGACGTTCGACTTCGTCGCCCTGCATGGCGTGTGGAGCTGGGTGGCACCGGAGGTGCGCCAGGAGATCCTGGCCGTGGCACGGCGGCATCTCGCCCCCGGCGGTCTCCTGCTCGTCAGCTACAACGCAATGCCGGGCTGGGCACACCTGCAGCCGATCCGTGGCATCCTCCGCCAGTATGCGGCGCTTCGTCAGGGCGATAGCGCGCACCGGATCCGCGACGCCCTGGCCTATCTCGTCTTCATCCGTGACAAGCATGCCAAGTACTTCGAGGACAACCCCCGGGCCGCCGCTTACGTCGACGCGCTACTCAAGCAAGACGTGCGGTATCTCGCCCACGAATACCTCAACGAGCATTGGACGAGCTTCTATTTCGCTGAGGTGGCCGGGGCGTTCGCCGGAGCGGGACTCGCCTTTGTCGGGTCGCTGCCCGTGTTCACGAACTTCTGGGATCTGTGCGTGCGGCCGGATTTCCACGAACTCTTTCGCACGACGACCAACCGGCTCGTGACGGAGGCCCACAAGGACTTCTGCGCCAACACCGCCTTCCGCTGGGATATCTACGCGCGGGAGCCGCGGCTCATGACCGACGTGGCCGACCGGCTGCGGCACGTGGACGACCTCCACTTCCGCGTCACCCGGCCGGGCACCACGCTCCCCTACCAGGCGAACCTCGGCGTCGTGACCTCGACCGTCCAGGGGCAGCTGTACCAGACGCTGCTCGACGTGCTCGGCGCGGTCAGCCTGCCGCTGTCGGCGATCCTCGCCGACCCGCGACTCCCCGCCATGCCGCCGGCCGACCTCGCTCGGGCCGTGGACGCCGGCGTGGCGATGGGCCTCTTCGACGTGACGGGCGGACCGGTCGCGGCGACTGCCGAACCGGTCACCGGCAGGGTCGTCCTGCCCGGAGCCTTCAACCGCATGGTGCTTGAGTCCGATGCGCTGCGGGGCCGGCCCGTCGCCCTCGCCAGCACCGCCACGGGCACTGGCCACACGCTCGGCGACCTCGACGCCGCGATCCTGCGGGAACTGGTCGCCGAGGGCCCCGCGGGGCTCGCGGCGCGGATCGACGACCGCCTTCAGGCCGCCGGCCGCGCCGTGCAGAAGGACGGCAAGACGATCGCCGATCCCGCGGAGCGGCTGGCGACCGTGCAGGCCGCCTGCGACGGCTTCATCGCGACGATCCTGCCGCACCTGGCGGGCCTGGGCATCGTCGCGCCCGCCTGAGGGCGGCTACCGCACGGGCACCAGCGGCGGCACACCGGCCGTCGGCGATTGGGCCGCCGGCGGGGCGCCGGCTGGTGGCCCGATCGACTGGAGCGGCGGGGCCGACTGGTTGAGCGGCTGCACGTTCACGGGCACCTGGAACTGCTGGATCGGCTGTCCCGGCACGGCTGCCGGCCCGGCCGCCGCCGCCGGCTGCGGCCGCGTGCGGGCGTTGAGGTCGTCGATGAGTTGCTGCACTTCGGGACGGATGGCGATCTGGTTGCCGTTGAAGACGTCGGCGGGCGTCACCCCGAACCGGCCATAGAGGAGCGCGTCGGCGTTGTGATCGATCGAGAGGTCGGCTCCGCCGAGCGACACGCCGGCGAACAGGCCGCGGCTGCGGGCGTAGGAGTAGATCTCCGCGCCCAGGCGGGCGTCGGTGCCCGCGTTCGCCTGCCGGCCCACGGGCCCGAGAGCGACCGAGGCGTCGGCACCCAGCGTCACCTTCTGGCCGTTGAGGATGCCCTGCAGGCTCTTCGGCGTCGCGAACACGAGCACGATGTCGGCCGCCTGCACGCCCGCCTGGAAGCCGAGGCTGCCGCCACCCATCGTCACCATCGCCGGCGCCGACCAGGTGCGGTCGGCCTTGCGGACGAGGAGCACGCCGCGGCCGTAGTTGACGCCGAGGATGAAGCCGCCCTTGATCATGTTGGGAAAGATCGCCACGCCCTCGGCGGCGTTGAGCATCGCGGGCGGAATCGACTCGATCTGCATCCGGCAGAACTCGTCGAGGGACTGCCGGGCCGCGACGACGGTCTGCACCTCCTGGGCACCCTGACCAGGCTGCTGCAGCGGAGCAGGCTGCAGGTAGATCGGCTGCTGGAGCGGCGGACCGGGCTGCACGGGAATCGGCTGCTGGCCAGGGGCGGAGGCGGCCGCACCGATCACGGCCAGCCAGGCGGCGAGGACGAGGCGAGGGCGTGGCTGTCGCATGGCGAATCCTTTCGCGGGACGGGGGCCGGGGAAGAGCTACCAGCGTATCCCGGAGGCCACCTTGGGGTCGACGCCAGTTTCCCCTGTGGCGCACGCCTCCAGGCGTGCGAACAGACCCCATGGCTCCACCCCCCGCATTCGCAATGCCTGGAGGCGTGCGTCACGGAATCAGCGCGTCAGCGAAGCCGGGCGTGGGCCTCGAGCATGAGCGTTTCGGTCTCCTCCCAGCCGATGCACCCGTCGGTGATCGACACGCCGTAGGCCAGCGCGGAGCGGTCGGCCGCCACGGGCTGGCTGCCGGGGTTGATGTTGCTCTCGAGCATCATCCCCACGATCGACCGGTCCCCGGCGATCCGCTGCTCGAGCACGTCCCGCCACACGATCGACTGCCGGCGATGGTCCTTGCCGGAGTTGGCGTGGCTGCAGTCGACGATCACACAGGCCGGCAGGCCCGCCGCCTCGAGGAGCCGGCGGGCCTCGTGGAGCACCGCGGGCGCGTAGTTCGAGCCGCTGCGGCCGCCCCGCAACATGAGCACGCCCCAGGGATTGCCCGTGGAGGAGACCACGCAGGTGCCCCCCTCGTTGTCGATGCCCAGGAAACTGTGCGGCATGCGGGCCGCCTGCATGGCGTCGATCGCCGCCTGCAGCGAGCCGTCGGTCGCGTTCTTGAACCCGACCGGCATCGACAGGCCGCTGGCCATCTGGCGGTGGGTCTGGCTCTCGGTCGTGCGGGCCCCGATCGCCCCGAGCACGATCGTGTCGGCGATGTACTGCGGCGTGATCGGCTCCAGGAACTCCGTCGCCGTGGGCAGTCCCCGGCCGGCGATCTCGACGAGCAGGCCGCGGGCCAGTCGCAGTCCCGTGGCCACGTCGAAACTCCCGTCGAGGTGCGGGTCGTTGATCAGGCC
>SXGQ01436303.1_pt1 | contig 55053 bp, 49 predicted proteins | sample 3178371 | NCBI WGS metagenome assembly SXGQ01 (sample SAMN11356859, study PRJNA531348) | freshwater metagenome | isolation source: freshwater sample F1-20 | place: China: Fuxian Lake, Yuxi | collected 2017-12-25
CTCGCGGATCTAGCGCCACGAGATGTGGTCGCAAAAGAAATCGAACGTCAGATGCGCGATCGCAACCTCAGCAATGTTTGGCTTGACGCTCGTCCTATTGAGAATTTTGCCAAGCGGTTTCCGACCATCCATCATTCGTGCAAAACGTATGGAATTGATCCAAGCAAAGAGTTGATTCCGGTTGCTCCTGCTGCTCACTATGCCTCGGGTGGAATAAGAGTCGATCTCAATGGGCGAAGCACAGTCCCGGGACTCTATGCATGTGGCGAAACGGCGTGCACTGGCGCACATGGAGCAAATCGCCTCGCCTCAAATTCATTGTTGGAAGGCCTAGTCTTCGGCGCACGTATCGCCTTTGACATCGCACTCTCACTTAAACGGGGAAAGCGAGCGGGGGCGGATAAGCGAGAGCCATATCTGATCGATGCAAGCGCGAGGAAGCTCATTCAAAATACTATGAGTCGAAATGTTGGAGTTGTTAGAAATAGTGCAGGACTAAATCGCGCTGCCGATGACCTCGAAAGAGTTCGCATGACTCAATCTGATGATTCTTACATCGATTCATGGGAGACGAGCAATCTCTATCTCCTAGCTCGAGCAATTGCTTCATCCGCCCTTATTCGCACTGAAAGTCGCGGTTCTCATTGGCGGGAGGATTTCCCGCACCAGGAAGATCGATGGAAGGTTCGAATCGAAGAGCGTTTGACGTCAGGTGTATTAGTCTCGAATGAGGCACCACTTTCAATTGAGGATGGAAGTGAAAGGAGATGGTGATGCTAGAGATAAATGAAGAGATCATCAGACTCGTTGATCAAGCTATCGAGGAAGATCTAGATGGTGGCACCGATGTCACTTCAGTTGCGACCATCCCTAATCTTCTTGAAAGTGAGGCAAAGTTCATCGCTAAGGCAGATGGTGTAATCGCAGGAGTCAGAGTCGCTGAACTTGTGATGAAGCGATGTGGCGTAGGAGAATTTCAGTTTCACCGAAATGATGGCGACATAGTCCGGCACGGCGATCTGATCGCAACTGCATCAGGGGATACGCGATCCATACTGCTTGCAGAGAGAACGGCGCTTAATTTCCTCTGCCACTTGAGTGGAATATCAACCCTGACTGCACGATGGGTCAATGCGGTGGCGGGAACGAAGGCAAAGATTCGAGATACAAGAAAGACAACTCCAGGTCTTCGCACTCTTGAGAAGTATGCCGTGCTCGTCGGGGGAGGCGTCAGTCATCGTTTCTCACTCTCAGATCAAGCTCTCATCAAAGACAATCACATCGCAGCGAGCGGTTCGCTAACTGGCGCCTTCCTTGCTTTGCGAAAAGAGTTTCCTGATATCGAAGTAGAGGTAGAGGTAGATAACCTAGAACAACTACGAGAAGCTCTCGGATGTGGCGTGGCCACGATCATGTTGGACAACATGGATATTGAAATGACTAAGCAGGCTGTAGAGATAACAGCAGGTCGAGCGAGGTTGGAGTCCTCGGGCGGACTCTCGCTCGAGAGCGCTCTTGCATATGCAAAAACGGGGGTCGATTTCCTTGCTGTTGGAGCGCTGACTCACTCGGCACCGGCACTAGATATCTCTCTAGATATTTCCAATCACAAGTCCTCGTTGAAAGGATCAAAGTAGCGATGCTTCTCACAATTGACATTGGAAACACAAATACTGTCCTTGGTGTATTTGAAGGTGACAACCTTATTCAGTCGTGGCGAGTTAAGACTGATGCGCGAAATACTTCAGATGAGTTAGTGCTTCAATATCGCGCTCTCGTGGCGGATTATGAGATTGATGGCCTTGCAGTAAGTTCAACAGTCCCCGCTTCACTTCGAGAAGTAAGAGTGATGATCTCTCGCTACTTCAGAGATGTGAAGACAGTGATTGTCGAACCTGGCGTGAAGACCGGCGTCCCACTTCTTGTAGATAATCCCAAGGAGATAGGTGCGGATCGAATTGTGAATTCCCTTGCTGCTCACACGCTCTACCCCAACGGACCATCCATAGTCGTTGATTTTGGAACATCGACCAACCTGGACGTGGTTTCACCAAAAGGTGAGTTCCTTGGAGGTGCGCTCGCTCCCGGAATAGAGATTTCCATCGATGCACTCGCCCAGCGAGCTGCACAGTTACGTAAAGTTGAATTGACCAAGCCAAAGTCGGTAATCGGTAAGAACACCGTAGAAGCCTTGCAATCCGGTGCGATATATGGCTTCGCAGGTCAGGTCGATGGACTTGTGGATCGAATCACAGATGAGTTGACCAAGTTATATCCAGATTCTGTAGAGATTTCAGTGATTGCAACTGGTGGATTAGCGCCGTTGGTCCTTGGCATCAGCGAGACGATCGAATTCCACGAACCCGATCTCACGCTAATCGGCTTGCGTCTCCTACACGAAAGGAACTAGCCGATAGAGTTGGCGCATCATGAATGATCGCACTGAAGACGTTGACGACCTGCCAGAGCAGCTTCGAATCCGTAGGGAAAAGCGAGAGAGCCTCTTTGCACGAGGAATAGAGCCTTATCCAGTTTCTGTACCTCGAACTTCAACACTCAAGGAATTGAGAGAACGTCACTCAGGTCTAGCCATAGATGTCGCAACTGGAATCACAGAGAGCGTCACCGGTCGAGTCATCTTCAAACGTGACACGGGAAAACTCTGCTTCGCCACACTTCGCGAAGGTGATGGAACCGAACTTCAAGCGATGTTCTCACTCGACAAAGTAGGTGAGGCCCTACTTGAATCATGGAAAGGTGATGTAGATCTTGGCGACTTGGTCTCCGTCACGGGAGAAGTAATCACCTCAAAGCGCGGTGAACTCTCTATCTTGGCATCAGATTTTTCAATCGCTGCCAAGACTCTCAGACCGCTACCGGTTGAACATAAGCCTCTCTCTGAAGAGACCCGGGTTCGCCTTCGATATGTAGACCTGATCGTCAGGCCCGAAGCTCGCGAAATGGCTCGGACCAGACCCGCGGTGATGCGCTCACTGCGTGAGTCTTTTCACTCCAGAGGATTTATCGAAGTTGAGACACCGATGCTTCAAGTGATGCACGGTGGTGCAACGGCTCGGCCGTTCAAGACAAAGAGCAATGCCTATGACATCGACCTCTTCCTGCGAATCGCACCCGAGCTATTCCTGAAGCGATGTGTGGTCGGCGGAATCGAGAAAGTCTTTGAGATCAATAGGAACTTTAGGAATGAGGGTGCTGACTCGAGCCACTCACCTGAGTTTGCGATGATTGAGACTTACTGGTCATATGCCGATTGGGATGCGATGGCAACGCTCACCCGCGAGTTGGTGCAGGAGAGCGCTAAGGCAATATCGGGTTCACATGTGGTTCGACATTTTGATGGGCGCGAGAGTGACCTCGGTGGTCATTGGCCAGAGCGAGACTTTTATCAAGTTATTAGCGAAGGTCTCGGGCAGGAAGTAAGTCCAGAGACTTCTTTTAAAGACCTTCAATCATTCGCGGAAAAACTGGGCATAAAGATTGATCCAAAGTGGATTCACGGAAAGCTTGCAGAAGAGATATTCGAAGTAGTTGCTGGGGAGATGTTGAAAGGCCCGATATTTATCAAGGGTTACCCAGTTGATACCTCACCATTAGTTCGAGGACACCGAGATCGATCGGGTATTGCGGAGAAATGGGATCTCTACATCGATGGATTTGAACTCGCGACGGGATACTCCGAACTCGTCGATCCAGTGATTCAACGAGAGCGTTTAGTGGAGCAAGCAAAACTTGCGGCAAAAGGTGATCTAGAGGCGATGCAAGTCGATGAGGATTTTCTTCGGGCTATGGAATTTGGAATGCCACCGATGGGCGGTATGGGAATGGGAGTCGATCGACTTCTTATGGCGCTTACCGGTCTTGGTATTCGAGAGACCATTCTCTTCCCCCTTGTGAAGCTCGAGGATTAATCGTGATGGATGGAATCAGGGTGCGTCCTGCTCAGACTAAGGACGTCAGAGCGATTCGAGAATTGATAGATCTCTACTCACTTCAGCGAAGACTTTTGGAGAAAGAAACTGTGACGCTTTATGAGAGCGTTCAGGAGTTCACCGTCGCAGAACGTGAGGGCAAGGTAATTGGATGTGGCGCTCTTCATGTGATGTGGGAGGATCTTGCTGAGGTTAGAACTCTCGCAGTCTTTGAGGAGTATCGCGGTAAAGGTATAGGCGCGATGATGCTTCAAGAGATTTTTAATCGCGCTCATGCACTTGGTGTGAAGCGAATTTTCTGTCTCACATTTGAAACCGACTTCTTTTCTCGTCATGGGTTCAACGAGATCGAAGGCGCGCCAGTTGAACAAGATGTTTACGCTCAACTTTTGCTTTCCTATGATCAAGGTGTCGCTGAATTCCTCGATTTGGAGAGTGTCAAGCCCAATACTCTGGGAAATACCAGAATGCTCAAGGTTCTCTAACCCCACAATATTTTGGGTCTTTTCGGGCATAACCTGGCCATATCTGGGGTTGAAGAAATCACCGCTGGCGAAATCAGGCTCCTTGGCTAGGCTTGGGGAGAGCTGAAAAAGGAGATTACTGATGTTTGAGCGCTTTACAGATCGAGCCCGTCGCGTGGTCGTCTTGGCCCAAGAAGAGGCTCGTATGCTCAACCACAATTACATCGGTACCGAACACATCCTCCTCGGTCTCATCAAAGAGGGCGAAGGTGTCGCAGCAAAGGGCCTTGAGGCTCTCGGGATTTCACTCGATGGAGTGCGAACCCAAGTTGAAGAGATCATCGGGCAAGGTCAACAGGCGCCATCAGGACATATCCCCTTCACTCCTCGAGCAAAGAAAGTTCTCGAGCTTTCACTTCGTGAAGCGCTCCAACTCGGACATAACTACATTGGAACTGAACACATTCTTCTTGGCTTGATCCGTGAAGGCGATGGCGTAGCGGCACAAGTTCTCGTGAAACTTGGTGCAGACCTCAATCGCGTAAGACAACAAGTGATTCAACTTCTCTCGGGTTACCAAGGGAAAGAAGCAGTCACCTCTGGCGGTCCTGCGGAAGGAACCCCATCTACTTCTCTAGTTCTAGATCAGTTCGGTAGAAACCTCACTCAAGCAGCGCGTGAGACGAAGCTTGATCCTGTTATTGGTCGTGAGAAAGAGATAGAGCGAGTCATGCAAATACTCTCTCGTCGAACCAAGAACAATCCGGTTTTGATCGGTGAGCCTGGTGTTGGAAAGACGGCAGTCGTCGAAGGACTTGCACAGGCAATCGTCAAAGGCGATGTGCCGGAGACTTTGAAAGGCAAGCAGCTCTACTCACTTGATTTGGGAGCGCTTGTAGCCGGCTCTCGCTATCGTGGCGATTTCGAAGAGCGGTTGAAGAAGGTTTTGAAGGAGATTCGCACTCGTGGCGACATCATCCTTTTCATTGATGAGATCCATACTCTCGTTGGCGCTGGCGCTGCTGAAGGCGCGATTGATGCCGCAAGCATCTTGAAGCCAATGCTTGCTCGAGGGGAACTCCAGACCATCGGTGCGACAACTCTTGATGAGTATCGAAAGCATCTTGAGAAAGACGCAGCACTTGAGCGTCGATTCCAACCAATCCAAGTAGCAGAGCCTTCAGTCGCTCACACGATTGAGATTCTAAAGGGCCTTCGTGATCGCTATGAGAATCACCATAAGGTCACAATCTCTGATTCTGCGCTTGTATCTGCTGCGACTCTTGCAGATCGCTACATCTCTGATCGTTTCCTTCCAGACAAGGCGATTGATTTGATCGATGAGGCTGGTTCGAGACTTCGGATTCGAAGGATGACTCAACCACCCGAGATCCGTGCATTCGATGACAAGATCGCAGAAGTTCGCAAAGAGAAGGAATCTGCGATTGATGCCCAAGACTTCGAGAAAGCCGCTTCGCTTCGAGACAACGAAAAGACCTTGATGCAGGAGAAGATCGAGAAGGAGAAGTCGTGGAAGGCGGGCGACCTTGATGTGGTTGCAGATGTCGATGAAGAATTGATCGCTGAGGTACTCTCCACCGCTACCGGAATCCCAGTCTTCAAGTTGACCGAAGCTGAGACTGCGCGGTTGCTGCGCATGGAAGAAGAACTCCATAGGCGAGTCATCGGACAAGAACAAGCGATACATGCACTTGCCCAGGCAATTCGCCGTACTCGAGCAGGACTCAAGGATCCAAGGCGTCCTGGCGGTTCTTTCATCTTCGCTGGTCCTTCGGGCGTTGGAAAGACCGAACTTTCACGGACTCTCGCATCATTCCTCTTCGGTGATGAAGATGCGTTAATCCAACTTGATATGTCTGAATACTCCGAGAAGCACACGGCATCTCGTCTCTTCGGTGCCCCTCCTGGTTTCGTTGGTTACGACGAAGGTGGGCAGTTGACCGAGAAGGTTCGCCGTCGTCCATTCTCGGTAGTTCTCTTCGATGAGATTGAGAAGGCGCATCCCGATATCTTCAACTCGCTACTTCAGGTTCTTGAAGATGGTCGCCTCACTGATGCACAGGGTCGAGTCGTGGATTTCAAGAACACGATAATCATCATGACCACCAATCTTGGTACCCGTGATATTTCCAAGTCACTTTCACTCGGCTTCATCAATGCCAGTGACTCGGTAGGGAATTACGAGCGGATGAAGGCGAAGGTTCAAGATGAACTCAAGTCTCACTTCCGACCCGAGTTCCTCAACCGTATCGATGACATCATCGTCTTCCATCAGTTGACTGAGGATGAGATCGTTCAGATCGTAGATTTGATGATCGCCAATCTTGAGAATCGACTCAAGGCGAAAGATATGGGCATTGAGTTGACCAGCGCAGCGAAGACAATCCTGGCGAAGCGTGGCTATGACCCAGTATTGGGCGCTCGCCCACTGCGCAGAACGATTCAGCGCGAAATTGAGGATGTCCTCTCAGAGAAGATCCTTTTTGGTGACCTCAAAGCTGGTCAGATTGTCGTCATTGATGTCGAAGGTGAAGAAGGCAGCGAAAGTTTCAAGTTCACTGGCCTCTCCAAGGAAGTGCTTCCGGATACTCCAGAAGACCTCACCGAAGGTTCAGCACAAGCCTGATCTCACTTCGCCAGCGAGTAGCGAGAGTTACTCGAAGTGATGAAGCCTTCCTCGATCAACTCCGCTAGCGCAAGTTCCAGTTGGCTCTTCTCCGGCCAATTGAATTCTTCTTGAAGCAGTGGTCGATCACTCTCACGAAGTTTTTGCAGGACTGCGCCACGACATTGTCGTTTCGTTCCTACCCAAGACTGACTCTTTCTATTTTTCCCAGATGAAGGCCGGCCATTTCTAAGCCAGAGGCATGAAGTTGCAAGGGGACACTGTTCGCATGAAGGGTTCTTGGCAGTGCAAATGAGCGCGCCCAATTCCATTACCGCTGCCGACCAAGTAGGACCAAAGACCGGACGTTCTTCGCGCTCTCTTTTATCTGCACTGAGCTTTGGGTGTTCTTGACCATCAAGGAGCCGAGCGAAGACTCGGCGAATGTTTATATCCATCACATTATGACTTTGTCCGTATGCGAATGTTGCGATTGCCTTAGCGGTGTAATCACCCACTCCAGGAAGCGTCTGCAAAGTTTCGACATCTTGGGGGACTTGATTACTGAATTCTGAAGTGATCACCTTCGCAGACTCCCAAAGCCGAAGGGCACGTCTTGGGTAACCAAGTCTTCCCCACGCCTTAATCACCTCACTTTTATCCGCCTCGGCGAGCGCGCATGGTTCAGGCCATCGCTCGATCCACTCATTCCACTTAGGTAAGACTCGGCTGACCGGGGTTTGTTGCAACATGAATTCACTAACCATCACGCCCCAAGGTGTGGTGGAGCGCCATGGGAGTTCTCGCTTGTTCTGCTCAAACCACTTTGTTACATCATTTAACATCTTTAGGATCCGATTCGAACTCGTCCAATCGCTTGTTCAATCCGACCAACTTCGACGATCTCCATCCCAGCAATCTTCACATCACTTCCTGCTGGCACGAGAGCCTTCTTAAACCCCAAGCGGAAGGCTTCGTTAAGTCGTTGGTTTACTCCCTGAACTCGGCGAATCTCGCCAGCAAGTCCAACCTCACCGAGGGCGATGAGATCTGAAGGTAGAGCAAGACTATGTGCGCCGGAAGCAACAGCAAGCGCCACAGCGAGATCGACTGCAGGTTCTGTGATGCGCATTCCACCAACAGTTGCGACATAGATGTCGCGGCCACTGAGTTTCACTTTGGCGCGCAACTCAAGAACTGCAAGAGTCATTGCCGTTCTTGAGTTCTCTAGTCCGCTTGTAACTCGGCGCGCATTCCCATAATCGACATCTCTATCGTTTCCAACCAGTGCTTGAATCTCAGCGAGTAAGGGTCTTCGCCCTTCGAGTGCAACTGTTACACAAGTTCCTGGAACAGGCTCGGCGTGACGTGTGGTGAAGAGTCCAGTTGGGTCGGGTAGCGCTTCGATACCGCCATCGTTGAGGTCAAAGCAACCAACCTCATCACTTGGTCCGAATCGATTCTTAGTCGCGCGAACGAGTCGTAAACGTGAGTGGCGCTCACCTTCGAACTGCAAGACCACATCCACGATATGTTCTAAGAGGCGAGGTCCTGCGATCGAACCATCTTTCGTCACATGCCCAACAAGTACGAGCGTTATTGAACGCTCCTTGCAAACTCGAATCAGGGCTGCGGCTACTTCTCGAACTTGAGAGACGCTACCTGGCGCACTATCAATCGAATCTGCTCCGATAGTTTGTATGGAATCTATGACAAGCAGAGAGGGATTGACTGAATCTAAGTGGGAGAGAATCGCACCAAGGTCATTCTCAGCAGCAAGCATCAAGTTTGGTGATAGAGCTTTTAATCGTTCGGCACGGAGACGAACCTGAGATGCTGATTCCTCGCCACTTATGTAGAGAGCCTTAGCGTTATGCATGGCAGCGACAGTGAGAAGAAGAGTTGATTTTCCGACTCCAGGTTCTCCGGCTAAGAGAATCGCTGCTCCTGGCACCAATCCACCACCGAGCACTCGATCAAGTTCTGAGATTCCACTTGTCCTTGAGGTCGCGGCTTCAAGCTCAACATCCTTGATGGGTACTGCAGGAGAAGTCACTGATGATGGTTGGAGGGAGGCCCGCTTCGGAGCCGCACTCTCAATTAGGGTTCCCCAAGCCTGACATTCACCGCAACGCCCCACCCATTTTGCGCTGTTCCAACCGCATTCACTGCAGCGATATGGGTCTTTTGCGCTTTTGGATTTTGCGTTCGCCATGGCTATCCCTTGGCGGCGAGTGTTGCTGGATGCACTGGGATTAAGGGCAAGAGCTTCTTCTTTGCAGTGGACCTGAGCTTCATTCGCTTATCGCAATGAGCGCTAAGGATGCGATAACAGTCAACGCCAATGAGTTGTATTAGCTCTTTTGCATGTGTCAGGTAAACCGGATTCTCTGCACTATGCGCCTCAGTATTGCTGGTGCAGTACCAGTCAAAGTCGGCGCCACCTTCACCCCATGCCATTCGCTCATACTCTCCTATGACGGTGACACTCACCTGCTCATCGCCGATAAGGCGCTCTTCAAAGGTACGAAGGATGGGCAGTTGCCAACATGCATCGGGCTTAGTCTCGTAGAACTCACTACCTTCACGCAGTGAGAGAAGATGGAGCGCGCAACCCATTCCACCTTCAAATCCTTTGCGATTGAGGAAGATGCAAGAGTCCTCGACTCTTCGAGTCTTGCGTTCTCCATCGAGACCGACCTCGCTAATGGAAAGTTTGCTGCGACCTTTTGCACTGGAGTGGAACTGCCAGATATCGGGTGTAAGACGAGCTGCTGCTTTCTTCACTCGCTTTTCGTCATCACTCGATGAGTAATAGGCGCCATCGCTGCAACATCCAGCATTGGGCTTGTCGGCTTCGATTCCCTTGCATCCACTTCCATAGATGCAGTTCCATGAGGAGGTAAGCCAGGTGATGTCACATCGAATCAATTGCTTTGAATTGTTAGGGTCTTCGAATTCAAGCCATTCACGGGGGAATTTCGCAGAAATCTCAGGCATAGTCGTAGAGCCTAAAGGATAGGCTCGACCCATGAATACCAAGTTCACCCGCGATGAAGTGAGAAAAGTCGCGGTCGTTGGCGCTGGCGTGATGGGCGAGGCCATCATCTCTACCTTGATCAACTCAAAGTATCGCAAAGATGCGATTTCCTTTGTTGAGAAGCGAGATGATCGAGCTCAAGAGGTCGCAGCGAAGTATGGGATATCTCGAGCAAGTCTTGCTGAGGCTGCAACATCGGATCTGATTTTCCTTGTAACAAAGCCACAAGATTTAGAGTCCGCAGTCGAGCAACTCGCAAGCGGAATCAAATCTTCATCGCTACTGGTATCACTTGCTGCTGGCAAAAAGACCTCGGCAATCGAGAAGCTGTTGCAGGGTGATAACCCAGTGATTCGGGTGATGCCAAATACTCCGCTTCTACTTGGTGCAGGGATATCAGCAATCTCACCAGGAAAGTACGCAAGGCAGGAGCATCTCCTGGTTGTAACTGAGCTTTTTCAATCCGCCGGCTCGACGATACTTATTGATGAGGCGCTACAGGATGCAGTGACGGCTACAAGTGGGTCTGGCCCTGCCTACTTCTTTCTCTTCATTGAGTTGATGATTGATGGTGGTAAGCAACTTGGACTTAGTGAAGCAGATGCCACATCGCTGGCTATCTCCACTATCAAAGGCGCAGCGGCGATGCTCGAAAAGTCAGGAAAGTCCCCAGCAACTCTTCGCGAGAATGTGACGAGCCCAAAAGGTACGACTGCAGCTGCGCTCTCTGTCTTTGACGAATCTGATCTACGAGCAATCGTCGCAAGGGCCATGAAGGCGGCTCATGATAGGTCGGTCGAGCTGGGATGAGGGAGAGACTCCTTCTTTCTAGGATCTCAATCCTCCTGCTCTCATCACTTCTCTTTGGATCTTCCATTGGTGATGCAACTGCTGCCTTAACGATAAAGAAATTGGAGCCACTAGCTGAGATTGGTGCTGGCTATCAATCTCTTGCGCTCACCTCGACTCATTTCGCACTGGTAGGTGAGGGTATTGAAATCCGTGATCGTTTGAGTGGAGTCAGTGTTGTAGTCCAAGAGAGTTCAACCAACACCTTCTTCACCGATGTGACCACTTCATCCGAGTCATTCATCGCGGTGGGGATCTCTGAAAGTTCAGTAGTCACTGCACGAGATCAAGTCGAAGGAGCAATCAATCCAGATTCGGTGACTGTCACGAGTGAGGATAAAAGCCGGGTTGGTCTCACTCGGCTAGTCATTGTTGAGTTCACATCTTCGGGAGATATCACTAGAAGCAGCTTCTTCGATAATGAAAAGCCGCTCCTGCCCCGTTCCATCCATCTCTTCGGTGATCAGATCGTCATTGTCGGAGAGATGGCAACTGACCGTGGCATTCAAGGATTCATGGCGTCGCGAAACATCAATGGTGGTGACTTTCGACTAAGTAAGTTCGGTGAGGCAAGCACATCCATATTCTCGGCAGCAAACTCTCGAACCCTTTATGGATCTAGTGAGGAGAGCTTGGCGGGCAGTAAGCGACAAGGTGTACGTGATGGAGTAATCATCTACACCGATAAGACTGGAAAATCTTTGAAGGTAGTCCGGAGCTACGCAACTGGTGCAAAACGAGAATGGAGTGATGTGAGCCCTGATCATCTTGCTGTTGGGACTCTCACTAAGGGCAACTTGAGTGAAGTTGCGATCACCGATTTCGATAGTCAAGGAAAGCCAGAATGGAGCACACGCATTCCTGGCCAGATGGCTCTTGTTGAAGGTCGAGTTGTTGGTGTTATCACGAAAGCTCGAATCAAGGCATTGCCTGGATTTGTCGCGAAGTCAAACCATGCGCTATTCCTTAGATTCGACAAGAAAGGCACCATCAAGAGCGCTTCTTCTATCTCAGCGACTTCAATCATCGATATCTTCCAAGACCACGCCTTAGTAAAAGTGAAGACGGGCGCTACTGAGTTGATATCTTTCTCGTAGTGTCACGCTTAGAAAAGCGAGTCATCTTTGAAATCTAGAAGCGATTTTCGATCCGAAGGGATGTGATCATGGGTTCAGTAGTCAAGAAGCGCCGCAAGCGCATGGCAAAGAAGAAACATAAGAAGTTGCTCAAGAAGACCCGTATCCAACGCCGCAACAAGAAGTAATCGGTAGCTCTAGCGGGAAGGTTGAGCGAAAAGCGTCAACTTTCCCGCAATACCGATCGCTACAAATCTTTCTCGTCCAAGCTTTAGCCAAACCGCAGTTTGTTTCGGTGAGACTTCTTTATCAACAATCAAAGATACGGCCTGACTTTGCTTGCTCATAGCGCAGACTCTTCCTTCACATCCAAAGAGTGCACCAGTGAAGTCTTCAGCAAGCGGACCGCTGAGTGAACCGTGATCCTCGGCAAATCCTGCAACAGGAGCATCGACATCACTGATCAGGCGTGACTTGATTCGATCAGGTTTAGGTCGGGTCATCGGCGTTGATGAGAGCCAGGATCCAAAGACTTGTTTCGAAGTACTACTCATCGAGATGTCATATCCAGGCACTGCCACCAACTCACCAGTTGTCTCAAGATTCTTGTAGCTCCAGTCCTCGGGATAGATGCTCGACCTCGTAGCCATCCTTACTTCACCTTGTGTGGCATCACGATTTTGATCAACTACCAAAATCGAGTCATATAAGAGATATACCGTCTCACCGAGGGTCAATGCTCGTAATCTGAAGCCAACATCACCAATAGTGCGACCACCAGTCTTCTTGTCACCATCGACAATCTCATAGAACCAGCGATTCTGACTCCTCACTGCACCAAGGAGTATCCCTTGGCTCTCATCTCGATAGAAGACTTGAAGTCCATTTGAAGTCACGGCGCAGGCATTAGAAACGCTCACATCGCTGGCGGTCCGCACTCGAACCTTCTCTTCATAGTTCTGCACTTCAGTTCCGTCGCCATCGACCACTTCAAAGCGCCAGCGCTTGCCATCGTATTCACCGTATCGAAGATCCTTATTAGTAAGGTCGGTGAAGAAGAGATGAAGGCGTTGTCGAGCATTACTGCCACTAACACAGAGCGATAAATAACCAGAGACATCATTCGAAGTCTTGCCACCTAAAGATGAATTCCCATCGATAGTCTTGATGGACCAACGAGTTCCATCTCTAGTTGCTAGCTTGATATCGCCTTTAGTTGAGTCGGTGTAGGCAATGACTGTCTTTCCCTGAAAAGTGGCGCTTGCGAGGAATTTTGCATCAGCGCTTTGGTCAATGACCTTCCCTTTCCATCCTGCCTCCGGAGTTACGGAGTTGCTCCGAGCAGTCGGCGAGTTGCCATTGGTATTTGATGCAATGACATCAAAAGAGTATTCACGTCCGTTTCGAAGCCCGTTGATGATCGCTGGACTCTCAGTGACCGTCACCTTCTTGCCATCTTGGATATTTGTGATGGTGTAAGAACTTACTTGCGAACTTCTGGCATTAGAAGGTGGATCGAATTTAACTATCGCACGTTCATCACCGATCAGCGCTTCGACATTTCTCGGCTCATTAGGAATCCCGAAAGCGATACCAGCAGGAGGTTTGACCTTCATATCTTCGATCATCGCCTCCGCTAGCGTTCCAGGGGCGTTTAACACTTCACCTGCCTCCAGATTTGGTGTCATCGTTGCATCGGAAAGACTCTTTGAAAATGTCGCCTCATCAAGATGACTTATTGATGAGCCATCTTCGTAGTTCTTTGGCGTATAGAGAATTGGTTTGACGCCAGCGTTGGCGGCGATTCCTTTCTTTCCGGACCAATAGAGACGATTGACCATTGCTGTGCCGATCTCTATAGATGGAGCTGGCAAGTCGACGAGCCTTCGCTCATCTGGAAGTTGTGCGTAGGCATCAAAGGGAGTTGGACGCGGCAGCAGACCAAGGCCGTTGTAGGCGACATATTCAGTGTTTGAGAGAAATCCAAGCCCATGCCCCATCTCGTGCAACACAACTGAGGCTAAGTCGTATTGACTCGCACCTGGTTTTCCATCGATGCCGTAATACCAGAATGGAAACGCGCTGATTCGAATGATGACTTCAGGGTTTGCTGGGTCAAGATCCTTTCCCACGATGGCGTTTGCAAGCGCTGACGCGTACCAGAGCTCTTTATCTGGTGCTCCAGCAAAATTATTGAAATATCTCCCCGGTCGAGCAGTACCGAGTACGCCAAATGGAGCAGTTCTATCCCACGAAGCAAGTACTTTTATCGGAACTTTCGAGTCGAAGTATCCCTCCCACGAACGCACACCAAGGTCAATCGCATCCTTTGCCCGATCAGGAACATTGCTATAGGTGATTTCAAAGGTGCTTCGGCGCGCACGTGGCAAACCAAGATCACCTGGTCGCGTTGTTGCTACGACCGTCTCGCCTTCAGTTGCGTAGAAAGTGCGCCCCGAATCTTTTCCAGCATAGAGCGTGCCCCACACAGTTGCGGGTGCAGAGTTGAACGAAAGTCCTTGTGAAGTTGTGGGAGCCAGAAGTGCAATCGTTAGCGCTGAGACCTGAATCCAAAGCGTAATCAAGATCCGTTTGGCGGTTTTCCCACGCATAGGGAAAGAGTAGCCTTCACGTAGGCCTGGAAAATTGGGAAACCCCTTAGAAAGAAGATTGTTGTGAAGCAAGTCATCATCTATTCAAGGCATGGATGCCACCTCTGTGAGTCTGCTCGTGCTGAGTTGGAGGCCATGCGCAGTGAGATTAACTTCGATTTAGAGGAAGCCTTCATCGATGGAGACTCGAAACTCGAATCGGATTATGGCTTGATGGTTCCTGTAATTCTTATCGACGGGAAGATGCATGGCTACGGTCGAATCGAGCGAGCGAGATTCAAAGCTGCGATACTCGCCTGACTTCAGATTTTCCCAGTGAAGACGTCATCGGCATCGATGATTCGGTAGGCATAACCTTGCTCTGCAAGGAATCGCTGTCGGTTCTGGGCATAGTCTTGATCAAGCGTGTCCCTTGCTACCAAGGAATAGAAGCGCGCGCCACGACCATCTGATTTGGGTCGAAGCACTCGGCCAAGACGTTGGGCCTCTTCTTGTCTCGAACCAAAAGTGCCGGAAATCTGAATTGCAATCGAAGCTTCAGGCAGGTCAATCGAGAAATTCGCAACTTTAGAGACCACCAAGAGTTTGATCGCACCGCTTCGGAACTCGCCATAGAGCCGTTCTCGTTCCTTGATCGGTGTGTCACCTTTGATGACTGGGGCACCCAAATCAGCGGCGATTTCATCGATTTGGTCGATGTATTGACCGATCACCAGCACACGATCATTCTTATGATGCACAGCAAGTGCCTTTGCAACATTCTTCTTCGTCATCGTGGTGGAACAGACTCGATATCGCTCATCTTGTTCTGCGGTCGCATAACTGAGCCGCTCATGATCAGTTAGCGTCACTCGAACCTCGACACAATCAGCGGGGGCGATATAGCCCTGCGACTCAATCTCTTTCCACGGAACATCAAATCGCTTTGGCCCAATAAGTGAGAAGACCTCACCCTCCATCCCATCTTCACGGACTAGAGTCGCAGTGAGCCCAAGTCGTCTGCGCGATTGAATATCTGCGGTGAATCGAAAGATAGGTGCAGGCAGAAGATGAACTTCGTCGTAGATGATCAAGCCCCAGTCATGGGCGTCGAAGAGATCAAGGTGAGCGTAGAGACCCTTCTTTCTCGTTGTCATGACTTGGTAAGTAGCAATAGTCACCGGGCGAATTTCCTTCTTTGCTCCAGAGTATTCGCCGATCTCCTCTTCGGTGAGCGTGGTTCGTGCAATCAATTCATCTCGCCACTGACGAGCGGCCACCGTATTTGTGACCAGAATAAGAGTCGTTGCCTTTGCATGCGCCATCGCCGCAGCGCCGACGATTGTCTTGCCCGCTCCGCAAGGCAGGACCACTACGCCGGAGCCGCCATGCCAGAAACCTTCAGCAGCTAGTCGTTGGTAGTCGCGAAGTGACCAGCCTTCTTGGCGGAGTTCGATCTCATGACTTTGACCGTCGACATAACCTGCAAAATCCTCTGCGGGCCAACCAAGTTTGAGCAGAGCCTGCTTGAGGTGTCCGCGTTGTGAAGGATGAACCGCGAAAGTTTCATTATCGATTCGCATTCCCAGCATCGGTGCGACTTTCTTTGCTCGTGCAACCTCGGTTAGAACCGCGCTATCTGTCGTGATCAAAACCAGCCCATGAACCGGATCCGATTCGAGGCGGAGACGTCCATATCGCCCCATCGTCTCTGCGATATCGATAAGTAGTGAGTGAGGAACTGAGTAGCGTGAATATTTGAGCAAGGTGTCGATGACGCCCTCTGCATCATGTCCAGCAGCCCTGGCATTCCAGAGACCTAACGCGGTAAGTCGATAGGTATGGATATGTTCTGGGGATTTCTCTAGTTCTGCGAATGGTGCGATTGCTTTACGGCATTCGTCAGAGGAGGCATGATCGATATCGAGCAAGAGCGTCTTGTCGCTCTGAACTATGAGCGGGCCGTTGGACATTCTCGCGAGTCTACTTGGAAAGTCGCCTTAACATCTCGGCGACCAATGCTGAGCGTTCAATCAAAGAGATAGCGCTGATGTGCTCGTGGGCTGCGTGTGCGCCATCACCCACTGCTCCAAGTCCATCGAGAGTTGGAACCCCGAGCGCTGCGGTGAAGTTGCCGTCGCTGGCCCCACCGACTGCTGCATCTTCAAGCTTTTCCATCCCAATAGCTTTTGCAGCTTCACTTGCAACGTCGAACAATTCTTTGCTCATCTTTGGATCGAGCGCAGGACGATTTATCTCGCCCTTCACTGTCACGATCGCGCCTGAGGGAAGTGTTCCTGCCAGAGCTTTGATCGCGGTATCCACACGTTCTTGTTCAGCGCGCGTGAAAGCGCGGACATCGACAGCTAACTCAGCTTCAGCGGGAACGGTGTTGAGGGTAGTTCCTGCATGAAATGTGGTTGGGACGACAGAGGTTCCAACTTCGCTACGTGCAATGGAGGGAATCTTTTCGACAAGCGAAGCGAGTGCAACCATCGCATTGATTCCTTTCTCAGGCTCAAGTCCCGCATGGGCAGCGCGTCCTGCCACATGAAGGTGGTACATAGAAGTTCCTTTTCGAGCGGTCTTTACCTTTCCATTTATCGCTGATTCAAAAACCAATACATATTCGCACTCTTTGGCACTGGTCTCGATCAATTCTCTTGAAGCTGCACTTCCACTTTCTTCATCAGCGGTCGCGAGGATATGTATTCCATCTCGATTTTCTAGCGCGGCAGTTGCCATCACCGCCTGGATGAATCCTGCTTTCATGTCGTAGATACCGGGAGCGCGAATCACATCCCCTTCGACCGACCAGATTGGTTTGAAAGATCCTTTCGGCCAGACAGTGTCGAGGTGACAGAGAAGGAGAATCCTTGGCTTTCCGCTCTTCCAAGAAAGAGTCGGGTGGCCTTTAACTGTCTTGACCTCTCCAGGCTTTCCGAGAAGTTCAGTGACAATCTTGTCTGCCTCGGCGATGACAGTGTTACAGCCATCAATATCTTCTGTCGGCGATTCGATTCGAACGATGCGTTCCACAAGTGCGACTGCTTCACCTTGTGAGAGTCCCGCTACCTTCTCATTCGCCCAATTCTTCATGCACGCATCATCCCATAGCACCACTTATTTTGAAGTCCCTCATTCATCAATAAAGGCAACACCAGTAATTCTGGCAATCTTGAAGGAGATCACTTCATCGTTACCGTGGTCTCGTGCGATCACGTTACCCATCGCAATGGAGACTGGGTCAACAATCCGTTGTGTTACGCCACCATTAGTGTCGGCGTAGCCAATAGTGATGGTTGATTCGCTCTCGATTGATTTTCGCAAGATCGCAAGCGTCTCGTTTGCCGTAGTGCGAGGAATCTCAGCCCTTGAAGCTGTGAAGGAGTGAGCACGATCTCCCGTGCGGAGGACTTTGACCGCGGCTTGAATAACAGCCAGGGTTGGTTCGCTTGTCTCAGAGATTGCGCGAGGAAGACGTGCCTTGCTCTGCGCTCGAAGTTGCTTAGGAAGGGAGATCACATCGCCTGATTGACTCTCCATTGATGGGAGGTACCCAGAGTTTCGTATAGTTTCGAGGGAGTCACCGCTCTCTGACTCAGAGATGAGCACAGTCGGCGCAATCTGCCGTAGCCGCAAATTCTCTAGACGTCTATCTTTAAGGATTGAAGTGATCGTTGCTTCATCTTCACAGCGAATGTAAGTGTTGGCATATCCAACGCGAAGTTGTCCATGGCGACGAGCGACATCTGAGATGAGATATTCAAGCGGTTGTGGAACTGGTGTCTTTGAAGTGCTTTTCAGGAAGTTCTTGATCTCATCTCCGGTATGACCATGGTCTAAACCTCGACGTATGGATCCTTCAGTGAAGCGATAGACCGTTGCATTTCCTCGACTCTCGATATCGGCAAAAGTCGAGAGTTTCCGAGCCAGTTCTATCGTCAATGGTCCTGGCGCAATTGCGGTGTTATCGCCTTGAATCAAAATGTGATCGACGGCAGGTGGTAAAGCAGCGTTTATCCCAAGATCACGCTCCGCGTGAAGGAACGCGTGACCAAAAGATGAGATTGCACCCCGACCTATGATGCCGAGCCATTGCGCTTCAGCCATCACCCACCGAGGAAATTCTTTTGCAAGTGGCGCATCTTTTCGCGAAGGAAGTGTCCAGTCGAGGCGTTGTTGAAGGGATTCGAGTGAAGGAGCAATGTCAGCTTGACCCTTGATTAGTTCGAGGATGGTTCGCCTGACTCGTGGCGCCCAAACACGATCCAATTCATTTCCAAGGGGTGCGATTCCCTTTGATTCTTCGATTCGAATCAATCCAATTACCCGAGTGGATTCCAGCCAGATTGAGACTAGATCTCGCCACTGCTGTTCACTAGTTGCGCTTTGAAAGAGATCAAATCCAGTCGCAGGAAGGACTCGTCCATCACCTTCGATTGCGAGCAGTCCCTGTAAGTAGCAAAGTTCAGCGATGAAGGCTGCACAATTCTCATCAACACCGAGATGCTCCGCCGCTTTGCGTAGATCACGAAGTCCAAGGCCACCGGTACGAAGGAGAGTGGGAGTCTCTTCTGACCAAAAGTCCATCAATTCAGAGACCCAACGTAGGAGATTGCTAACCGAAGCAATCGCTGCCTGATTGTTCTCCTCAAACTTCACGAGATCCCCAGTGATTTGAGGGGGATTGACTGCAAGTTCTCGATGAATCTTCCCGCCACGAAGATGTATCCCGATCTCACGGGGAATCGCGACATGCTCGTTGTCGATCTTGACCATCAATTCATTCTCAAGAAGCCAGTCGATTGCGCCACCTGTCTTACGACGATCTCCTATCGCTCCCTTCGCTGGTCCCCAGGTCATCCTTTTCATAAACTCAGCTGACATCTTCGGCGCGCTTTTTAGCAATGAGTCAATTCGCTTGGTATCGATAGGTACGAGTGAAACTGGACCTAGACCTGCAGGCTTTGCCCCAATCAATTCGCGAAGCGCTCGTGGCATCCGAATCACTTCTCGATCAAAGTAGACGAGTGCTCGAGCCCAAAGTTTTTCGAGTGCTTCAAGTGCAAGTGGATCGGTCGCAGTAACGAGCCTTTCACGAGTAAGTGATTCATCGAGCGCAGAGATGGCTTCGGCAATCTGTAACTGGAAGAGATTGAGTGAGTCGAGAGCGCGGATCAGGCTCGGAGTGGAGCTGGCACGTGCTGAGAGGCTTGAGAAATCGTTTGGCACCGGAGATGTGAGATCGGGGCGAAGCGCGAAGAGGTCTGCGATTTGTTGGTCACTTCGCGAACGGAGTTCATCGGCAAGTGATGCAGCACTCGCTGGGACTCTCGGCGTTCCCTCAGTCAATTTCTTTGTTGCACGCTTCGTTGGCATAACTGGCCTACATTACCCGCGAATTTCCAATGGCGTCTCGCTTAACTAACTCGCTTATGCTTTGCCATATGCGCGTGCATCTCCTACGTCATGGCCAAGTGGAGAATCCCAACAACATCCTCTACGGCAGACAACCTGGTTGGTCACTCTCGCTCCTGGGAAAGGAGATGGCCGAGGGGGTTGCTAGCTGGAGTCAATCGCTAGATATCGGCGCTTTGCATGTCTCACCACTACAACGAGCGCAGGAGACCGCCACGCCCATTGCGAAAGCTCATGGCATTGAGATCACTACTGATGAACGATTAATTGAGGCAGCAAATATCTTCGAAGGAAAACCATTCGGTGTCGGAGATGGAGTCCTTCGTCATCCGAAATCATGGAGATATCTCTACAACCCATGGCGACCTTCATGGGGCGAGCCTTATGTAGATCAAGTCAATCGCATGTTCCAAGCGATATTTGCAGCTCGCGATGCAGCCCAACGTAAAGGAAAAGCAGAGGCGATATGCGTCTCGCATCAGCTTCCGATTTGGATAGTTCGAAGCGCGATTGAAGGTCGAGCGATGATTCATGATCCAAGAAGACGCGAGTGCTCACTCTGCTCGATCACGACGATTCATTTCGATGATGCTGGGATGATCTCGGGGACTTCATATCAAGAACCGGTCAAACATCTTTTGCCAGTCAAGAACAAGAAGAAGTAGAAGATGTTTGGCACTAAACGATTACTCTGGATCTCGGGAATCGTCGTCGTCGCATCATTCCTTCTTTTTTCCTCCACTGAGGATGAATCTGCAACAGAGCCCTCTGGTCAACTTTCCTACATCGAAGGCAATGGCGCAGTCACTAAGGTCAGCCAAGGATCGCGAGAGTTAGCTCCTGCGATATCTGGTGAGTTGATTGATGGTGATTTCTTCGCTGCCAAACCTGGCCAAGTCTTAGTGCTTAATGTCTGGGCGTCCTGGTGTTCGCCATGTCGTGCCGAAGCGCCAACTCTGCAAGCGCTAAGTGAAAAGTTCCCAGATGTTCAATTCCTCGGTGTATTAACTCGAGACAATCTCACGGCAGCACGTAGTTTCGTCGAGCGATTTGATGTGACTTTCCCGAGCCTTCGAGATGATGCAGTACTCCTTGAATTCAATGATTCATTGATCGCGAATGCAATTCCAACGACTCTAGTCATTGATAGTAAGGGAAGAATTGCAGCTCGAATCGGCGGAGAAGTGACATTCACGGGACTTTCAAAATTAATCGAAGAGGTCCGTGGTGAGAAGGGCGCATAATGCGTGAATTCTTCTTGGATCAAATCTTTGATGGATCGCTCCTCCTGGCCGCGCCGATAGCGCTAATCGCTGGGCTCATCTCTTTTCTATCGCCCTGTGTGTTACCGATCTTGCCGGGATACCTCTCATATATCGCGGGAGCGAGTGCAACCAAGGTTCGCCTCCTTGCTGGCTCACTCCTTTTTGTCTTTGGCTTCACCGCTCTATTCATCTCTTATGGGATCTTCTTCGGTAACCTCGGTGCAACGCTGATGCAAGAGCGTGAACTTTTCTCAAGGATTCTTGGTGCAGTGACAATCGCACTCGGTCTCATCTTCATCTTCAGCGAAAGATTTTCAAGATCGATGAAATTCGCCTCTCCGAAAATTCAGGGAATAGTCGCAGCTCCTCTCCTCGGGTTTCTCTTTGGATTTGGTTGGACGCCTTGTATTGGTCCGACTCTTGCCGCAGTACAAGCTCTCTCCTTCCAAGAAGCTAGCGCAATGCGTGGAGCGATACTCTCCGCTTTCTATTCGATAGGGTTAGGTCTCCCGTTGATTCTCTTCGCGCTCTTCTTCACAAGACTCAGAGCGCTTAGGAGTTTTTTACTGAGACATAATCGGTTGATCGCAGTTCTCGGTGGTCTTGGTCTTATTGCGATCGGTATCGCTCAATTCACAGGGCTCTGGGAATCATTTATCGCGACTTTGCAAGGCTCTATTACGAATTTCATTCCGGTGATTTGATGGCAAAGATTGAGAAGGATAGGACTCGCGAGCTACGTGAGCTAGGTGGATATTCGCTTCTTCGATATCTCTGGCGACTTTTAACCAGTATGCGTACCGCTCTGATTCTGCTGCTATTGCTCGGACTTGCATCAATCCCAGGTTCGATAATTCCGCAACGAACACAGAACCCCTTTCAAGTACAAGATTTCTTTGCGGCCAATCCAACTATCTCCCCCTGGCTCGATCGGTTCTATCTCTTTGATGTCTTTGGTGCGCCATGGTTCTCTGCGATTTATATCCTGCTCTTCATCTCGCTTATCGGTTGCCTTCTACCTCGGCTCAATCACTATCGAAAGGCGATCTTCGAGAGACCTTCAAGGCCCCCACAAACCTTTGAAAATTCAGAGGGGTTCTTCACGGTTGATGGCGATTTGGATCGTGTTTTGGAGTGGTTGAAGAAGAACCGATATCGGGTCGAACGATTTGATGGCCAACTATCTGCAGAGAAGGGCTATCTCAAGGAGTTCGGAAATCTCCTATTTCACCTCTCGCTGCTTCTGATCCTGGTGGGTATTGCCTTGAGTTCCCTCTTTGGTATGCGTGGCGAAGCAATCGTCAATGAGGGTGAGCGATTCATAAACACCCCAGTGGCCTACGACAACATCTCGCCAGGTCGACTCTATTCACTTGATTCGATGCAACCATATCGAATCGACCTCAATGATTTCACCGCAAAGTACAACCCGATAACTAATCAAGCCCTTGATTATCAATTGAAAGTGACAATCAGAGATGGACTTGATTCGAAACCTCGTGATGGTGTGATGCGAGTGAACAAACCATTGACCTTTGGTTCTTCTCGCGTCTTCCTGCAAGCGACTGGGTATTCAGTCTCAGTGACAGTCCGAGATAGCAGTGGCGCAGTTACATTCCAAGGTCCCGTTCCGCTCTTGCCACAAGATCCCAATCTCACCTCCGCTGGAGCGATAAAAGTCCCAGATATGGATCCAGGAATCGGTTTTGTTGCTTCATTCATCCCAACTATCAAACGAGATCCAGTGCGAGGTGCATTCTCATCATTTCCAGAACCGCTAGACCCACACCTCTTACTAGCTGCTTGGCAGGGTGACCTTGGTATGGATGAAGGCAAACCACAATCCATCTATCGTCTCGATACATCAAAGATGGAACGGATCGCCCTCATCTCCATGAAGCCAGGAGAGATTTTCGATTTTAAAGTGGGCTCAATCACTTTTGATGGCTACCTGCCTTGGGTGAACATTCAAGTGATTCACGATCCAGGCAAACGTCCAGCGTTGATTGGTGGGTTCTGCGCGTTGTTTGGTGCGTTGGGAATGCTCTTCATACATCGCCGCCGAATTTGGATTAGATTGAGCGAGCAAGGCGAAGGAAATTCAATTGAAGTAGCAGGACTAACAACAAGTGGTGAAGAGAAATTGCGAGAGGACCTCGCATCACTCAAAGTCTTTTTGAGTGAGAAAGGCAGCGGAGGGAGCGTCACGTAATGGGAAATCGAAGCATGGCCTTCCTCTCGAATGACCTCGTTTACTCAGCAATCGTGGTCTTCGCGCTCGCCTTCATACTGCATGCAATCGAGACTGCATGGTCGGTTCGAAGTGGCGAAGGAAGAAACTTGGATCGAAGCAGAACTGAGAGGGTTGCAAGGAATGCGACTGGACTTATCGTCCTTGCAGACCTAATACTTTTCGCTGGCCTGATCACTCGCGGCCTTTCGGCAGATCGACTGCCACTAGGAAATATGTATGAATTCTCGATAACTGGAGCATTTGCATTCACAACCGCTTACTTGGTGGCGCTTCGAAAATTTCCGATTCGATGGCTTGGTTTATTTGTGGCGGGAGGGGCGTTACTCACGCTCGGAACTGCAGTCACTCTTCTCTATGTTGAGAGTGCACCTTTAGTCCCAGCGCTTAAGTCACCGTGGCTCGTGATACATGTTTCCGCAGCGATCATCTCGGGAGGCATCTTCCTATTGGCAAATTCAATTGCGGCGGTGTATCTAATTCTTGAAAAGATTGAACGAGGTGGATCTCGAGGAAATTGGGCTTCTCGCCTCCCATCGCTGGACTCGCTCGATCAACTCACCTATCGCCTCATTGCTCTTGTCTTTCCACTCTGGACATTTTCGATTATCGCTGGCGCTATCTGGGCAGAAGCTGCCTGGGGTCGTTATTGGGGATGGGATCCAAAAGAGACTTGGTCATTCATCACTTGGGTTGCTTATGCTGCCTATCTACATGCACGTGTTACAGCAGGCTGGAAAGGTAAAAAGGCGGCCTGGCTCTGTTTAATTGCTGGGTCTACATTCCTTTTCAACTACATCTACGTCAATATTTGGGGAACAGGAAAGCACACTTATAGTGGTTTATAGATAGCGGGTTGTAGACAGTGGTTTATAGATAGCAGCCTTTAGATAACGGCACTAAAGCCCTTTGAGGAAATCTGGATTGTCATCTGGTGGAAGAACTTTTCGCTTTGGTTTGAACCCACCAAAACCTTTGCCTTTTGGCCTTCCGGCGATGAACCAAGCGATTGGACCAAGACCCAAGGTCTGTGGACCAAAGACAATAATGATCAACAGCCAGCCCCACTTGGGGAGATTTCTAACCTGTTCGGGTTCAGTCTGGGCACACTCCACTAACGCATAGATGGTGATAGCCACAAGTGCAATCAAGGGGAGGTAACGCAACATAGGGCGAGGCTACCCTCTACTAACAATCAGCGCCAAAGAAAGCGCTAACGCATAAATCATCTGGAATTTCCCAGTAAGTTCGAGAGCGCGAATCAGTTTATTGCTAAGGATCTCTCGTCGAATCGAGAAGAGAAGTGGAAAGAGAGGAAGTGCAAGGAAGTTCCAGGGAACTTCTACAAAGAGAAGGAATATCGCAAGCGCGACCATCATGAATAGCGAGTAGAGATTGACACTCATCTTTGAACCGATACGAACTGAGAGAGTTCGCTTACCCGAAGCTTCATCTCCTTGGCGATCCCTGATGTTGTTGAGCAGGAGAATGCAGCACGCCATCGACCCCATGGCCACTGCGAATAGCGTTATCATGAGATCAACACTTTCCGTTTGCACAAAGTAAGTCCCAATAGTTGCAACGAGGCCGAAGAAGATGAAGACCGAAACTTCGCCAAGCCCTCGGTACCCGTAAGGCCTAGCGCCTCCGGTGTAACTCCAAGCAGCGATAATCGCAAGCGCTCCTATAAGAAAAAGCCAGAGTGAGGTCGTGAGTGCGAGAAGAGAACCTGCGATGATTGCGAAGCCGAATGAAATGAAGGCAGCTGCCTTGACTGATTTGGCGGTGGCAAGTCCACTTGCTACGAGACGTGTCGGGCCAACGCGATCTCGATCTGTACCCCGAATCCCATCGGAGTAATCATTCGAGTAGTTGACTGCAATTTGAAGTGAGACCGCGACAATCAAAGCGGTTAGGGCGTTCCTTGGATTCCAATCTTCTCCGGCATAAGCCGTCGCAACGACCACAGGAGCTATCGCAGCTGGAAGTGTTTTCGGACGCGCCCCAATCCAAAATGTTGAAAGCGAGCTCATGAAGGTAATCGTCTCACTCAGAGGCCATCGCGGGTGAGGCGTTGAAGGCGATCACGATCGACTTTTCCAAGAGTGGTTCGTGGAATCTCATCCAAAAGATAGAAACGTTTAGGTATCGCGTGACGTCCGAGGGTTGCTCCCATTTGGCTTTCGATCTGCGAGCGACGATCACCTTCGACTAAGACTGTTGTCGCTACGGCTAGAAGTTCCCCCCATTCTGGATCAGGGGTGGAAAAGGCGACAAGGTCCCCATCAGTTATATGTTCTCTCAAGAATTCTTCTACTTTGGCTAGTGAGATCTTCTCGCCACCCGATATGACAACATCATCATTTCTACCGTGGACTATCAGTCGCACTCCATCGAAACTCCCACGATCTGAGGTAGTGAACCAACCATGTTGATCGGTAATCGAGCGAAGTGTTGGGTCGTTCTCAGTGGGAAGGTAGTAAGAAGCGAGCACATTCCCCTTGAGGGCGATGAGTCCATTGCGAATTTCAACTTCGAGACCAGGAAATGGAATTCCATCATAGACACATCCACCAGAACTCTCGCTCATTCCATATGTGGCAGTGACTTGGACTTGACCCGCATCAGCATCGTTTCGAAGGGCCTCACTCATTGGTCCGCCGCCAACTAAGACTCTATGTGCAGATTGGAGATGGCGAAGTAGATAGCCAGTCTCTCTCACTGCGCGATGAAGTTGAGTTGGAACGATTGAGGTGAAATCAACGTTAGGAAGGTTCTCATCACGAATCTGTCTTAGATCGACCGGTTCTCTTCCGAGTTCAACGGAACGAACCAAGACGTTGACTCCAGCAATATGTGTGAGTGGAAGGAGTAACGACCAGGTATCGCCAGGCTTTGCACCGAGGTAATCATTTGCCGCCTTGGCGGATGCAAGGAGTGCCCGGGCGCTAAGACCCACTTCTTTGACTGCGCCTGTGGTGCCACTTGTTGCGATGATGACGGCGACTTCTTCCGGGACAGAAGTAAGTGAAGAATTCTTTCGCTCAGCGAAACGCAATGCAGGACCTTCTCCTGCGAGAGCTTTGGCGAGAGCGTCAATAATCTGTGGCATCTGCCACTCGGCGGTTACATGTAGGACGCCCCGCTTGGCGCTTGTATCCATAACAGCCGTAGGCTATCGGCTTGCTATGAGTAAGCCAATAAAGCGAGAGCCAGGATCGCGCGAGATCCCAAAGTGGCAGGCTGCCCCGGAGAGCGCCCGCTTCACTGATGTTCGATATGAGACCGCTGAAGGTATGGCGAAGATAACAATCAATCGTCCGCAAGTTCGTAATGCTTTTCGCCCAGAAACACTTGCGGAATTACAAAGCGCTTTCAACCTTGCTCGCGATGATGAAAGAGTCGGTGTGATCATCTTTACAGGTGCAGGTAGCGAAGCATTCTGCTCAGGTGGCGATATTTCAGTACGTGGTGATGATGGATATCTAGGAAGTGATGCTCTTGGCAAGAAAGGCATAGGCAGACTCAACGTTCTTGACTTACAGGTGCAGATTCGAAGGACTCCAAAACCAGTGGTTGCGATGGTTGCTGGTTGGGCCATCGGTGGTGGACATGTGCTCCATGTCGTATGCGACCTAACTATCGCTGCGGATAATGCGAAGTTCGGTCAGACCGGACCGATGGTTGGCTCATTCGATGGCGGTTACGGATCCGGTTTGCTTGCACGCCATGTCGGGCAGAAGAAGGCACGCGAGATCTGGTTCCTTTGCAGACAATATGACGCAATGGAAGCGCTCGAGATGGGATTGGTCAATGCAGTTGTTCCAGTCGATCAACTTGAAGCCGAGACAGTCTCATGGTGTCGAGAGATGCTTCGCCACTCACCAATGGCGCTGAGACTTCTCAAGGCTGGGATGAATGCCGCCGACGATGGACTTGCTGGCGTTCAACAACTTGCAGGGGATGCAACACTTCTTTTCTATCTCACTGAAGAGGGTCAAGAGGGGCGAGACGCATATAAAGAGAAGCGAGAGCCTCGCTTCGACAAATATCCGAAACGCCCCTGACACCGCAATGGTTGGTCTCAAAGAACTTCTCGATTCCATTCAGCTGATTCGACTGGAACTCAATACCCCGTTTCGCGGAGTTAATACACGTGAGATCGCTTTAATTGAGGGACCTTACGGTTGGGGGGAGTTCTCTCCATTTATTGAATATGGCGCGAAAGAATCCTCACGTTGGTTAGCTGCTGGGATTGAGGCAGCATACGAAGAGCCATTGCCAGAGCGACTCGAAAAGGTGCGAGTCAATGCAACGATGCCAGCAATCAATGATCCTGATCAGATCGCTCTTCTCATGGCGCGTTATCCGGGAGCAAAGACCGTAAAGGTCAAGGTGACTGAAGATGAGAGGGCAGATCTTGCTCGTATTGAGCGAGTGCGAGAAGTAGCGCCGGGTATTCGCATCCGGGTTGATGTAAATGGCAGTTGGCGCGTGGATCAAGCTCGAGATCGATTGGCAACTTTACTCAGGCGACTAGGTGATGAACTTGAATATGTAGAACAACCATGCAATAGCCTTGAAGAGCTCCGTGAACTCAAGTCAAAGTGTGATGTGCCGATAGCACTTGATGAAATTCTTCGTAAGGCAGATGATCCGCTTGCGCTAGATCTCAAAGATGCTTGTGATTTTTTGGTACTGAAAGTATCCCCACTTGGTGGGATAAAAAAGTGCATGGAAATCGCTGAACACTTTGGATTTCCTGTGATCGTATCGAGTGCGCTTGAGAGCGCGGTAGGAATCGCACGGGGCCTCAGACTTCAATCAGCGCTCGGTGATCAAGTTTTTGATGCAGGCCTAGCCACGGGAGCGCTCTTCAAGTCAGATGTTGAAACGCTAGAGATCACAGATGGCGAGATTGATGTGAGAGATGTCATTCCGCAAGGCTTAGATGACTTTGCTCTAGAGAAAGAGCGGACGCAGTGGTGGCAGAATCGTCTACGTGAGAGTTATCAGGTACTTGCATAGATGAACTCATCAACCCTTCTTGCTCGGCACTTAGTTCGACGATTGATCGAATCCGGAGTCTCTGACGTAGTCATTTCTCCTGGCTCACGAAATGCACCCCTAAGCCTTGCCTTCGCTGATGCTCGTGATGCTGGGTTAGTGCGAGTCCATGTGAGAATCGATGAACGAAGCGCTGCCTTCTTCGCGCTGGGCGTAGCGAAGGCGAGCAATCGATATGTACCCGTGGTCGTGACGAGTGGAACTGCCGTCGCAAATCTCTTTCCCGCTGTTCTTGAGGCATATCACGGCGATGATCGATTACTTCTTCTCACTGCAGATAGACCGGAACGTCTTCGAAAGACTGGGTCGAATCAGACCACGTTGCAACATGCAATCTTTGGCAACTTTGTAACAAAATCAATTGATGCATCGACACCATTCGAACTCAACTCTGCGCTCGCCCATCGGGGACCAGTTCACTTCAACCTGCAATTCGATGAACCACTTATCCCCGATGAGAATCTCGATCCCTTTGAGAATCTCAAGTTTGGTGCGCCTCTAGAGAAATCAGTGGTTCCAGGTGAAATCGCGATATCTCAGAAGAAGGTCTTAGTTGTCGTTGGTCACGATCGTGCGGGTTTTTCAGTCGAGAGCGTGACTTCATTTATCCAGGCAACGGGCGGTGTCGCGATAAGTGAGGATCCACTCTCCTTCCCAGATGCAGTACAGCATGCCTCGGTGATCCTCTCCTCAGAAGCGGTCCGAAACGAGCTTGAGGCAGAACTTGTGATTGTCATTGGGCGAACTACCTTGCACCGTTCCTTTAATACCTATATTTCCTCGGCAAAGAAGATCATGGTGATTGACCCACGAATCGAAGATATCGATACTCGGCGAAGTGCTGATGAAGTCCACCATGTCCTCCCTCAAGTCCTAGCGACAAATTCGGATTCATCGTGGCGAGAGCAGTGGCTTCGTTATTTTGCATTGGCACAAGAATCGATCTCATCCAGCACAGAGTGGAGTGAGGGTCGAGTCGCTGCTGCGGTCAGCCAAGTGAAGTGCGACGCTTTATTCATCTCATCCTCTCGACCCATTCGAGATATCGAGGCTTTCGCTTTAGGAGACTCAAGAACTTCAGCCAAACGGATATTTGCAAACCGCGGTCTTGCTGGGATTGATGGAAATATCTCGACTGCGATGGGAATCGCAACGAAGCATGAAAGAACAATTGCGCTTATCGGAGATCTTGCATTCCTGCATGATCTCTCGAGTCTTGCTAATCAGATCGAGGAGAATCTGACTCTGGTCGTTGTCGATAATGATGGCGGAGGGATTTTCTCAACTCTCCCTCAAGCTGGGGTTGTTCACTTCGAAGAGGTCTTTGGCACTGCGCATGGCAGATCAATAAAGAAGATCTCAACTGCGATGGGGCTAAAGGCGGTTGAGGTAGATACCGTCAGCGATCTTCTTGCTGAGATTGATGGAGATGGAGTCGGAAAAGGCATCAAAGTTGTCGTTGCAAAGATGCCATCTCGAGAGGAAAACGCTAAGAATCTAAAATTAATCAACGAGAGATTTGCTTCGCTCGCTGCTAAGTGATCGAATCAATGCGCAGCAAGGGCAGAGCGCATTGGGAGTAACTTCGCTTCACTCTCTGCATATTCATCACTTGGATCGGAACCAGCAACGATGCCACAACCCGCATAGATTCTTATCTTGCGCTTGCTCTCATCAATCTGGCCACATCTCAACGCAATACCGAATTCCCCATCCATCCTGATATCGATCCAGCCGACTGGACCTGCGTATCGGCCACGCATCGCGCCTTCGACCTCTTCTATTGCAGCTTGGGCCCTGTCACGCGGTGTGCCACAAACCGCTGCTGAGGGATGCAGTCGTTCAAGCGCGTCAAGGATGTCGGGAGGATTCGCGGAGTCGTTGAGGACTCCGGTGACATCGGTGGCTAGATGCATCACATTGGCAAGGTGCAGAACGAAAGGCGATTCGGGTGCGTTGATGGATGAACAGATTGGTGAAATCGCGTCAGCGACTGATCGGACCGCGTATTCATGTTCTTCGAGATCCTTAGATGACCTTGCAAGTGATGCAGCTAGCGCAAGGTCGCGTTCGTCATTGCCAGAACGTTTGATGGTGCCAGCGAGCACTCGAGAGGTGATCATCGATTTGCTGAGCCGGACCAGGAGTTCTGGCGTCGCACCAATCAGGCCAGAATGAAGGAAAGACCACGTGGTCGGATATTGCTGATGAAGAAGTTTGAGTATTCGCCGTGCATCGATTGGCGTTGATGCATGGCCATCTAGGGATCTAGCGAGGACTACTTTCTCGACCTCCCCATTCTTGATTCGATTGATCAAATCAGAGACTCGCTCGCGCCATACGTCGCCATTAGAGCCATTCCACTCAATGGTCGTGGGCATAGCTTTGGGTTCGAGGCGATCAAAGACCGGCTCGGTCTCATCACCAATCCAAGTAATCCAACTTCTTTCGCCTCGTCGCCCTACGACGACGCGAGGAATCACAAGATAAGAGGGGTCATTCTCATCGAAGGAGAATGAAGCAAAGAGAATAGGGCCAGTCCCAGATCCATGGACATTGTTATGTATCTCGAAATCGCGAAGCTTGCTCTGCCACCAGTTTCTGGCGAGTGTGAAACGTTCACTTCCCTGGACGTGGATTCGCGCATACTCACCAAATCCAATCAATCCTTCCTCGCCCTTGATCCACGCGAGTGGTTCAGATTGCAGTTCACCTTTCCAGTTGAGGTCTATGAGGAGAGGTGCACCTGTGAGTACTTCACTTCGCACCTTTTGCTTCACAATTTCCCCAGGGTTCTAAGTTGATACGGCTTCGATTTGTGGCTAAAGCCTAGCCCGACAAAGATGGGAAGGTGACTCGAGCGGACCTCAACAAAGAACCCGAAGATGTCTCACGCATGTTTGATCGCGTTGCACGTCGTTATGACCTACTCAATGACCTACTGAGCCTTGGCCAAACAAAGCGTTGGCGAAACCGTGTGACGAAGATGATTTCACCAAAACCTGGAATGAAAATCCTTGATATTGCTGCTGGTACTGGCGCTTCGAGTGCGCCGCTCGCGAAGGCAGGAGCAGGAGTGACTGCACTTGATTTCTCGAAAGGGATGTTGGAAGAAGGGCGACGACTTAGACCTGAGATAACTTTCATTGAAGGAGATGCACTCGCACTTGTATTCCCAGACTCGACTTTTGACGTTACGACAATTTCATTTGGACTTCGAAATACCAAAGATATAGTGAAAGCCTTAAGTGAGGCGCGACGTGTTACAAAAGAGAATGGATCGATCTATGTCGTGGAGTTCTCTCACCCGACATCACGAATCTTCCGCAGGATCTATCTCAACTATCTGATGCGATTACTTCCAAGGGTCGCTCGTATCTTCACGCAAAATCCAGATGCCTATGACTATCTTGCTGAATCGATAATTGCTTGGCCTAATCAAGCCGATCTCGGTGAAATCATGGCGAAGAGTGGGTGGCGAGAGGTCCATTGGGAGAATCTCACCTTCGGGGTTGTCGCAGTTCACACTGCCCGCAAGTAATCCCGATTTCTCCCTCTCAATACCCCCATTTAGGATGACCCCTTGTGAACCCCTACGTACCGATCATCGCCGTTTTCGCGGTCGGGTTCGGGTTCGGATTGATCTCACTCGTAGCTGGCGCCCTTACTGGACCGAAGCGATACAACCGTGCGAAGGCTGATGCTTATGAGTGCGGAATAGAACCAAGTCCACAAGCACAAGGTGGTGGACGTTTTCCAGTCAAATATTTCCTTACTGCGATGCTCTTCATCATCTTTGATATTGAAATCGTCTTCCTCTATCCATGGGCTGTCACATTCGATCAATTAGGAGTCTTTGGACTTGTCGAGATGGCGCTCTTCATCTCGACCATCTTCGTCGCCTATCTCTATGTATGGCGTCGTGGTGGATTGGAGTGGGACTAAATGGGTATTGAAGAGAAATTACCGAGTGGGTTCCTTCTCACTACTGTAGAAGGTCTCGCGAATTACATGCGCCGAAACTCACTTTGGCCGGCGACCTTCGGGCTTGCATGTTGCGCGATTGAGATGATGGCTGTTGGTGGTGGACGTTATGACCTTGCGCGTTTTGGAATGGAAGTATTTCGAGCATCGCCTCGCCAAGCAGATTTGATGATCGTTGCCGGTCGAGTCTCAAACAAGATGGCACCAGTTCTTCGACAAATCTACGACCAGATGGCAGACCCAAAGTGGGTGCTTTCGATGGGTGCTTGCGCATCATCAGGTGGCATGTTCAATAACTATGCGATCGTTCAAGGCGTCGACCATGTTGTTCCCGTTGACATATATCTTCCTGGGTGTCCGCCACGACCGGAGATGTTGATGGATGCGATTATCAAACTCCACGAGAAGATCAAGAATTCCAAGCTCGGTGTCAACCGTGAAGAAGTAGCGAAGGCTGCTGAAGCGGCAGCTCTTGCAGCAACCCCGACCCTTCAAATGAAGGGATTGTTGGCGTGAGCGATCTAAATGACCTTGATGGCGGGATGTTTGGCGTCAAAGGCACTGGCGATACATCGGGATATGGCGGCCTAGTTCGTGCTGCGGTAAGACCTGGATCAAGTCAGCGTCCTTATGGTTCGTATTTTGATGAAGTAGCTGATGAGCTAGAACGTGCCTATCCACTCTTTTCGGATGCGATTGAACGCGTAGTTGTAGATCGCGGAGAGTTGACGCTTCACATTAAACGCGAGCGATTGGTTGAAGTTGCGAAAATTCTTCGCGATACGCCATCGCTACGTTTCGAGTATTGCCTTGGCGTTAGCGGAGTCCACTACCCCGAAGAAAAAGGGCGCGAACTTCACGCGGTCTATCCACTCCTTTCAATGACTAATAATCGAAGGATTCGTCTGGAAGTTTCTGCACCGGAGTCTGACCCCCACATCCCTTCGCTGGTTGAAGTATGGGCAGGAAATAACTGGAACGAACGCGAGACCTACGACATGTTTGGGATCATCTTTGATGGTCACCCTGCACTCACACGCATCCTGATGCCAGATGACTGGCCCGGCCATCCGCAACGCAAGGATTATCCGCTCGGTGGAATTGAAGTCGAATACAAAGGTGCAGTCATTCCACCGCCAGATCAACGAAGGTCGTATCGCTAGATGAGTACCTTCAACGCAACTTACGATCCATACGCCTCTTCACGTGAGACGACGGAAGGCACGGTCTATTCCGTTACTGGTGGTGATTGGGATCAGATTGCAACTGAAATCGGTGAGAGCAAAGAAGAACGCGTTGTCGTCAATATGGGCCCACAACATCCTTCTACACATGGCGTGCTCCGTTTGATGTTGGAACTTGAAGGAGAGACGGTCACTGAATGTCGTTGCGGCATCGGCTACCTCCATACCGGCATTGAAAAGAACTGTGAATTCCGCACCTGGACTCAAGGTGTCACTTTTGTCACTCGAATGGACTACCTGGCGCCGATATTCAATGAGACTGCATATTGCCTTGGTGTAGAGAGGCTGCTCGGCATAACTTCGGATGTACCCGAGCGCGCGACTGTCATCCGCGTGATGATGATGGAGTTCAATCGCATCTCATCACATATGGTCGCTCTTGGTACAGGTGCATTGGAACTTGGTGCGCTCTCCCCAATGCTCTTTGCTTTCCGTGAGCGAGAGAAGGTCTTGGATATCTTCGAACATATCTCAGGGCTTCGAATGAACATGGCCTATGTGCGGCCAGGCGGTGTCGCGCAGGATCTGCCACAAGGTTCGCTCACGAAGATTCGCGAGACCGTGAAGGAACTTCGAAAGAATTTCAAAGACAATGAGAAACTCCTGGTAGGAAATTCGATTTGGGTCAAGCGAACGAAAGATGTCGGATATCTCGACCTCGCCGGGTGCACCACGCTTGGCGTTACCGGTCCAGTCCTTCGAGCCACTGGCCTGCCATGGGATCTTCGAAAGACTCAGCCTTATTGCGGGTATGAGGATTATCAGTTCGATGTTGTCACGGCAAACACCGGAGATACCTATGGACGCTTCTTGATCCGTATGGGCGAGCTCGAGCAATCGCTTCGTATCATCGAACAATGCGTTGCGAAACTTGAGAAGTTAGAGGGCGCACCTGTGATGGTCGCTGATAAGAAGATCGCTTGGCCAGCACAACTTGCACTTGGTGGTGATGGGCTTGGAAATTCCCTTGAGCACATTCGAAACATCATGGGCGAATCGATGGAGGCTTTGATTCATCACTTCAAGCTGGTCACCGAAGGATTTCGAGTTCCAGCGGGTCAGGTCTATACAGCTGTGGAGTCGCCACGAGGCGAATTAGGCGTGCATCTGGTCAGTGATGGTGGGACAAGGCCGTATCGAGTCCATTTCCGCGAGCCTTCGTTCAACAATCTGCAATCAACTGCTGCGATGGTGGAGGGCGGTCAGGTTGCTGATGTGGTCGCTGCTGTTGCTTCGATTGATCCAGTTATGGGTGGTGTTGATCGATAATGCCATTCTCTGACTCTCACTTTGATGCCATGACGAAGATCATTGCGCGGTATCCACGATCGCGTTCTGCAATCATGCCATTACTTCATTATGTGCAGTCAATTGATGGCTATGTTACGCAAGAGGGAATTGAGATTATCGCCCAGAAGTTGCAGCTTGAGACGGCTGAAGTCAACGCAGTGGCAACCTTCTACACTCAATACAAGCGAAAGCCTGTTGGTCAATATCACGTTGGTGTCTGCACCAACACTCTCTGCGCCATCATGGGTGGCGATGCGATTTATCAATCACTCCTTGAGCACCTTGAGATAGAAAATGATGGCGTAACTGCAGATGGCAAAGTCTCGGTCGAACATATTGAATGTAATGCTGCATGTGATTATGCACCGGTTGTGATGGCGAACTGGGAGTTCTACGACAACCAGACGCCAGAGAGTGCGAAAAATTTGGTCGATGCGATGCGACAAGGAAATCCCCCAGCACCGACTCGTGGGCCGAATCGACTTGTGAGTTGGAAGGAAGCCTCAGCAGTTCTCGCTGGATTTAATGACGGTCTTGCCGGTGAAGGTGTCCAAGCAGGAGAGCCAACACTTCTTGGTTTGAAGATTGCACAAGGTAAAGCAGGGGAGAATCGATGAGCGCGTTGACGCCAGTCCTCTCTGCCTTCTGGGATCAGAAGGATTCATTCACCATTGCGGGTTACAAGCGAAATGGTGGCTACAAAGCAGTGGAAGAGGCTCTTTCTATGGAGCCAGATGCCATCATTCAAATGGTCAAGGATTCAGGGCTTCGTGGCCGAGGCGGCGCAGGATTTCCGACTGGAATGAAGTGGGGATTCATCCCACAAGGAGATAACAAAGATCACTACTTAGTGGTTAATGCAGATGAATCAGAACCAGGAACATGCAAAGACACTCCCCTTCTCTTGGCCAATCCTCATGTCTTGATCGAAGGCGTGATCATCGCTTCTTACGCAATTCGCGCCAATCATGCTTTCATCTACATTCGTGGTGAGGTTACGCATGTGATTCGTCGCGTGCAACAAGCGATCGAAGATGCCTATAAAGATGGTCTACTAGGAAAGAACATTCGAGGTAAGGGTTTTGATCTCGAGTTAGTCCTTCACGTTGGCGCTGGTGCATATATCTGCGGTGAAGAAACTGCGCTCCTTGATTCCCTCGAGGGATTCCGTGGACAGCCACGCCTTCGCCCACCATTTCCTGCGATCGCAGGGCTTTATGCGCGTCCAACCGTGGTCAACAACGTCGAGTCAATCGCATCCGTTCCTTCAATCATTGAAAAAGGTGCAGAGTGGTTTGCATCGATGGGCACTGAGAAGTCGAAGGGCTACACCCTCTACTCGCTCTCCGGGCATGTGAAGAATCCAGGACAATTCGAAGCGCCGCTCGGTATCACTCTTCGTGAGTTGATTGAAATGGCGGGTGGAATAAGAGCCGGACATCGATTGAAGTTCTGGACTCCTGGTGGTTCATCTACACCGATGTTCACCGATGCCCATCTTGATACTCCGTTGGATTATGAAGGTGTAGCAGCAGCCGGTTCGATGCTTGGCACCAAAGCACTTCAAATCTTTGATGAAACCACCTGCGTCGTCCGCGCCGTACTCCGTTGGACCGAGTTTTATAAGCATGAATCATGCGGAAAATGCACGCCTTGTCGCGAAGGAACGTGGTGGTTGGTCCAGGCGCTAAAGAATCTTGAAAATGGTGAAGGTAAACCAGAGGATCTCGATAAGTTGCTTGACCTCTGCGACAACATCATGGGTCGTTCTTTCTGTGCCTTGGCTGATGGCGCAGCAAGCCCGATCATCTCCTCGCTCCAGTACTTCAGGGATGAATACCTAGAGCATCTACGGAATGGTGGTTGTCCATTCGATCCTGCAGCCTCGACGATATTTGAAGGCGTAGGTGTGCGATGAGTATCCAAGAAGTTAATCGCACTGGAACGAGTGAGCTAGAACCAGCGGTCGAAATGGTGACGCTAACAATCGATGGTTTTGAAGTAACAGTCCCAAAGGGGACTCTTGTGATTCGTGCTGCGGAACGACTTGGAATCCAAATTCCTCGCTTCTGTGATCATCCACTTCTCGATCCAGTCGGCGCATGCCGCCAATGCTTAGTTGAGATCGAAGTAAATGGTCGTAAGTTTCCAAAACCGCAAGCATCCTGCACCATCCCAGTAGAGCCAGGGATGGTGGTAAACACACAACTCACCTCGACTGTTGCTGACAAAGCACAACAAGGCGTGATGGAACTCTTGCTAATCAATCATCCGCTTGATTGTCCAGTCTGCGATAAAGGTGGCGAGTGCCCACTTCAGAATCAAGCGATGTCCAATGGTCGCGGTGAATCGCGATACGAAGGCAAGAAGCGCACCTTCGAGAAACCAATCAACATCTCAGCTCAAGTTCTCCTAGATCGAGAACGTTGCATTCTCTGTGCCCGTTGCACCAGATTCTCCGATCAGATTGCAGGCGATCCATTCATCACACTCAATGAACGAGGCGCACTGCAACAGGTTGGTATCTACGAGAAAGAGCCATTTGAGTCCTATTTCTCCGGAAATACGGTGCAAATTTGTCCAGTCGGTGCGTTAACTGGAGCCTCTTATCGATTCCGCGCACGGCCATTTGATCTTGTCTCCACTCCATCGGCATGTGAGCACTGTGCATCAGGGTGCGATATGAGAAGTGATGTAAGGCGAGGCAAGACTCTTCGTCGCCTTGCTGGTGATGACCCGTCGGTCAATGAAGAGTGGAATTGCGATAAAGGACGGTGGGCATTCAAGTACGCCCATCAAGATCGCATCACAGCACCGATGATTCGAGATGAAAGTGGCGAGCTTCGTGAAGCGTCGTGGCCCGAAGCGCTCGCCGTCGCAGCAGAGGGTTTAAGCGTCAATCGAAGCGCTGTTCTCACGGGTGGACGCGTCACCGTCGAGGATGCCTATGGTTATGCAAAGTTTGCCCGAATAGCCCTTCGAACAAATAACATCGATTTCCGCGCCCGTTTCAATTCAGAAGAAGAACGAGAGTTCCTTGCAACTCTTGCGACAACAACTGTTAAGTACTCTGATATCGATCAGGCAGATCAGGTCGTGCTTCTTGCCTTCGAACCAGAGGAAGAATCACCGATTATCTTCCTTCGCATCTTGAAGCAGGTAAGAAAACGCTCCCTCAAAGTCGTCTCCGTTGCGCCATTCACCAGCAGAGGAAACTCCAAACTCGGTGCTGAAGTAATAAAAAATGTAGGTAACGAACCTTCGGAAATCGCTTCGCTTGCTCTCACTTCAAAGTCAGTGGTCTTGGTTGGAGAACGTCTCGCAGAGATCGCTGGTGCACTTTCATCCGCTAAGGCGCTCGTTGAGAAGACGGGTGCAAAGATGGCCTGGATTCCACGCAGGGCTGGTGAGCGGGGTGCACTTGAAGCGGGCGCAATCGGAAATCTTCTCCCGGGTGCAAGACCAGTGAAGGATCCTGCTGCTCGGGTGGATCTACAGACGGCTTGGTCAGTCGAGTCGATCCCGAGTGAGCCCGGCCTTGGCACCGATCAGATTTTGGAAGCGCTGCATAAGGGCGATATCGAGGCGCTCTTGGTTGGCGGTGTCGATCCTTTCGATATCTCCCGAGATGCGATTGAGGGATTGAAGAAAGCTTTTGTCGTGAGCCTTGAGATAAGAAATAGCGCGATGACTGAGATTGCGGATGTGGTTCTTCCTGTTGCGGCTGTCGTTGAGAAGAGTGGGTCATTCACGGATTGGCAAGGATCCCGCCGTTCATTCGACGCAGCAGTGAGTGATTCATTGCAACGTAGTGATCTTCGAGTTCTCTCAATGCTCGCAGAAGAGATGCAACGTCCGATTCATCTCCCGACAGTGGCTGCTGCTTCCAAAGAGATTGCCGCACTAGGCACATGGGATGGAAACCCTGCGACCTTTGCCCCAAGTGCTTCGATAGCTTCGAAAGTTCCAAGTGAGAATCAAGCGCTTCTCACCTCTTGGCGAAATCTTCTTGATGAAGGAACTCTTCAAAGCGGCGAACCAAATCTCGCTGCTACCGCGAAGAAAGCAGAGTGTGTGATCTCAGCGGATCGTGCCGAACGCCTGGGAGTCAAGGATGGGGACCTGATTCGAATTAGCAATGAGATTGGTTCGATGACCCTTCCGGCGCGAATCGGAGATATTGATTTTCGCGCGATTTGGATTCCTCGTAACTCCAAAGGTTCAAGGCCGTTGCTAGAACTCGGCACCTGCACTCATTCTCTTGTGACGGTGGTGAAAGCATGAACGAGTTTCCGATGACAACGACCGAACTGATTGGCACAGATCCAGGCTGGCTGATCGCGGTCAAGGCGCTCTTGGTCTTTGCAATCTGCGTACTCCTCACGCTCTTTTCGATCTGGGCAGAACGTCGAGTAGTCGCGCGGATGCAGATGAGGCTTGGGCCAAATCGCGTAGGCAAATTCGGCCTGCTGCAAAGCCTTGCCGATGGCGTGAAATTGGCCTTCAAAGAGGATTTGATCCCGAAAGCCGCTGACAAAATCGTCTTCGTCATCGCGCCACTCATCAGCGTTTCCGTCTGTTTTCTCGCTTTCGCAGTCATCCCGATGTCAGGGCCTGTGACGATGTTCGGTCGCCAGACTGCAATGCAGTTGACTGATTTTCCAGTAGCAGTCCTTTACATACTCGCTGCGACATCGATTGGTGTCTACGGAATAGTCCTTGCCGGATGGTCATCAGGTTCCACTTATCCCCTGCTCGGTGGGCTTCGATCCAGTGCACAAGTGATCTCTTATGAAGTCGCTATGGGACTTTCTCTTGTTGCGGTCTTCATTTATTCGGGGTCGATGTCGACCTCTGAAATCGTCGCATCACAAGATCGGTTCTGGTACGCGGTGGTTCTCTTTCCTTCATTCATCATCTATGTAATCTCGATGGTCGGTGAGACCAATCGCGCGCCATTTGATCTCGCTGAGGCAGAAGGTGAGTTAGTGGGTGGATTTCACACCGAGTACTCATCGCTTAAATTCGCACTCTTCTTCTTGGCTGAATATGTAAACATCCTTGCAGTCTCTGCACTCGCCACAACTCTCTTCCTTGGTGGATATCGTGCGCTTCCAGGACTCGGCTTTACGGAGAGTTGGCTCGGTGGTTGGTTCACGATGGTCTGGTTCTTCGCGAAAGTTCTTCTCTTCTTCTTCCTCTTCATCTGGCTACGAGGAACGCTTCCAAGGCTTCGATACGACCAGTTCATGAAGTTCGGCTGGAAGGTACTGATCCCAGCTTCAATCGCATGGATCATGATCGTTGCAACGCTTCGAGTCCTCTCAGCAGAAGGAGCGCCACAGATTGTTATCGGTGGCTTTACCGCCTCGATGGTTCTTCTAGTTCTTGCTGGTACCTCCATATACGAGCGTTCAAAGGTGCGCGCTGAAGCGAGGGCTCACGAAGTACCCGAAATGCCAGAGCCAACTTTTCCGCTTCCGGTGATGCCATCTGGGCGAACCAGCGCCGCTGGAATCTTGCCCACAAGAAGTATTGAAGGGGGCGACGGCGATGAGTAATGAGCTAGTTCCACATCAATCTGATGAGGTGGCGCCACTTCGAAAAGCAGAGAGTGAGGTAGCGCCAGTTACCGATAAGGGCGCTGCAAGCCTCTTCAATCAACTCAAAGGTTTCTGGGTCACTTTCCGCACCATGTTCAAGAAGGTGAACACAGTCGAATACCCTGAAGTTAAGGAAGCAACTGCGCCACGTTTTCACGGCAGACATCAACTCAATCGCCATCCTGACGGTCTCGAGAAGTGCATTGGCTGTGAGCTCTGTGCCTGGGCGTGCCCTGCTGATGCAATCTATGTCGAAGGTGAGAGCAATACCGAAGCGGCTCGTTATTCACCAGGAGAGCGATACGGCAAGGTCTATCAAATCAATTACCTTCGCTGCATCTTCTGTGGTCTTTGCATAGAAGCATGTCCGACTAGGGCACTTACGATGACTAATGAGTATGAACTTGCAGATAACGATCGCGGGAAATTGATCTTTGAGAAAGATGATCTATTGGCGCCACTTCGTGCCGGAATGTTGCCTCCGCCTCACCCAATGTATCCCGATGCAGATCACCATACTTACTATCGAGGTGAGGTTCCTGGTGCGAGCCCACTCCAAGAAAATGTCGCAAAAAATGTCTCACGTAATATTTCGGAGAGTAATCAATGAATCAACTGGCCTTTGAGGTAGGACAGACTGCGACTCCGGAAGCAGTTCAGTTCTACATACTGGCTCCGATTGCTGTTCTCGCAGCACTCGGCATTTTGGTGGTAAAGAAGGCCGTCCATGCTGCGCTTTTGATGGCGTGGATCATGATCACACTCGCGATCTTCTACATCGCAAATGGCGCGGCATTCCTTGGCGTGGTTCAGGTAGTGGTCTACACCGGCGCGGTGATGATGCTCTTCCTCTTCATTCTGATGCTGGTAGGCGTTGATTCCTCGGACTCCCTGAAAGAAAATCTCAAAGGAGTAAGGCCGATTGCAATCACCGCATCGGTCGGTATTGCGCTACTTCTAGTCTCCCTAATCTCTCGGGCATCACTCGGCCGTGAGGCTGTTGGTATCGAAGTGATGAATAGCTTCGGAAATGTCGAAGGAATAGCAAGCCTGCTCTTCACCAAATATGTCTGGGCCTTTGAGTTCATCTCTGCGCTCTTGATCACTGCGGCAGTTGGGGCGATGGTTCTTGCCCATTCGCAAAAGAGCGCTGATGCGCAGAAGTCCCAGCGAGTGAAATCTGTTGCGCGATTCCGCGGTGAATCACTCGGCACTGCTGCCGGTCTACCTGGATCTGGAGTATTCGCAAGACATAACGCCGTCGACGTCCCAGCACTCTTGCCAGATGGAACACCTTCTGAGCTCTCAGTTTCAAAGACCTTGAAAGCTCGCGGAGATGTGATTGATGGCGGTAAGTACGCACTTGATCAACTCCCCAAGGCCAATGAGGCCGATAAGGATTTCGAGGGCCGGTAAATGGATATCTCCTACTACCTCTACCTCTCGGCGATTCTCTTCACGATTGGTGCTGTCGGCGTCGTAATCCGACGCAACGCAATTGTCATGTTCATGTGTATTGAGTTGATGCTCAATGCAGCAAACCTTGCCTTCGTTACCTTTGCTCGAATAAATGGCAATCTTGAAGGCCAGATGGTTGCCTTCTTTACGATGGTGGTGGCTGCCTGTGAAGTTGTGGTTGGTCTTGCGATCATCGTGATGATCTATCGGTCCCGTCGCTCTGCATCTGTCGATGATGCAAGTTTGTTGAGGCGATAGGCGATGGAGTCCACGATGACTTTGACGAGTAACACCCTGGTCTATTTTGTTGCGCTACCTCTTCTTAGTGCAGCGCTCCTTCTCCTTCTCGGAAGGAAGGCGGATCGTTGGGGCCACGTGCTTGCGACGACAGTTGCTGGGGCGACCTTCGTCTTTGGTCTCATCGAGCTCGTTGCGATGATGGGAAGAGATGAGTATTCGAGGGCAATCCATCAGAAAGTCTTCACTTGGATCTCGGTAGGTTCCTTCCAAGTCGATGCAGCGCTTCTCTTGGACCAACTCTCTATCTGCTTTGTCCTGCTCATCACCGGTGTCGGAACCCTGATACATATCTATTCGATTGCCTATATGGCAGAAGATCCCGATCGCCGTCGCTTCTTTGCCTACCTCAATCTTTTCATTGCGGCGATGCTCCTTTTAGTTCTCGGGGATTCCTTCCTCAATCTCTATGTTGGATGGGAGGGTGTTGGACTCGCGTCTTACCTGCTGATTGGATTCTGGAATAAGAAGGCTGAGTATGCGACTGCGGCTAAGAAGGCTTTTGTAGCTAACCGCGTTGGTGACCTCGGATTGTCGATTGCCATCATGATCGCTTTTGCTGTCTTTGGCACCGTCACCTTCAAAGGAATAGAAGCGCAGGCCGAGTCAGCCTCCCAGGCTGCGATGGTCGCGATTGGATTGATGCTTTTGCTTGCAGCGGCAGGTAAATCTGCGCAATTTCCATTGCAGTCTTGGCTTGGTGATGCAATGGCAGGCCCGACCCCGGTGTCGGCGCTAATCCATGCTGCGACGATGGTGACCGCAGGTGTCTACCTCATAGTCCGCTCGAACTTCATCTTTGATAATGCTCCGACAGCGCAGTTTGTCGTTGTACTGGTTGGCGCTATCACTCTGCTCTTTGGTGCCATCATCGGTATGGCGAAAGATGACATCAAGAAAGCGCTTGCTGCATCGACGATGTCACAGATCGGCTACATGGTCCTTGCTGCTGGCCTTGGACCTATTGGCTATGCATTTGCGATCATGCATCTTCTCACTCACGGATTCTTCAAAGCAGGAATGTTCCTCGGTGCAGGTTCTGTCATGCATGGCATGAATGACGAAGTGAATATGCGTCGGTATGGCGGGCTCGCACGTTACATGCCAATCACAACAGTGACATTTGGCCTTGGCTACCTTGCGATAATCGGAGTACCACCGTTTGCTGGCTTCTACTCGAAAGACAAGATCATCGAAGCAGCCTTCAATCTTGGTGGGAGCAAAGGAATCATCTTCGGTTCGATCACACTCCTTGGTGCAGTAATCACTGCCTTCTATATGACTCGAGTCTTCATGATGACATTCCTCGGCAAGAAGCGGTGGAGTGAAGGCGTGCATCCTCATGAATCGCCATTTCTGATGTGGGCCCCGATGGTCCTTCTCGCAGTCGGTTCGGTTGCGTCAGGATTCCTGCTCTATAGCGGAAAACGGCTTGAATATTGGCTAAAACCGGTTGTAGATAAGCATGGACATAGCCACGAGGAATTCCTCTCGCACAGCACGGTCACAACCCTTGCTCTATCAGCAGTCGCTATTGGCGTGGCGATTGCGATTGTGAAGTATCGGGGTGAGGTACCAAGTTCTGCACCAGAGAAAGTTTCGTTCTTGACCAAGGCGGCGCGACGAGATCTTTTGCAGGATGATTTCAACGAAGCAGTATTGATGCGTCCAGGTCAGGGACTGACCAAGGCACTGGTCGCCACCGATGAGAAGGTCATTGATGGTGCGGTTCGAGTTGTTGCTGGAGCTGCTCTCGGTAGTGCGCGTGGACTTCGGTCGATCCAGAGTGGGTACGTTAGAAATTATGCGCTCTTGATTCTTGTAGGTGTGGCGGTACTGATTGCGGCGATCTGGGTGATCACAGCATGAGTGCGCTAACCGTCCTCGGGATTCTTCCGCTTCTCGGCGCTCTAGTTGTTGCAACTCTTGGAAAGAGTGATGCTAAGAGAGCAAAGTTAGTAGCGCTCCTTGCTTCAACTATCACTGCCCTCTACGCGATCTTTGTAGCAGTTGGTTTTGAGGTTGATCGGCCCGGCTTCCAATTCGTGGAGAGCCGAGACTGGATCCCAGCTTTCGGCATTACCTACGGAGTTGGTGTCGATGGGCTTTCACTTGTGCTGATTCTTCTCGCCGTCATCTTGGTTCCTATTGTTATCTTGGCAGGTTGGGATGAGGCAGAGAGTGGAAGATGGAGCGCAAAGACCTTTTACATTCTCATTCTCATACTCGAGACGATGATGATCGGAGTCTTTGCAGCGACCGATCTCTTCCTCTTCTATGTCTTCTTCGAAGCGATGCTAGTCCCGGTCTACTTCCTCATCGGTGGTTATGGCTCAGGTGAGCGAATCCAGGCGGCGGTCAAGTTCTTGCTCTATAGCCTCTTTGGCGGACTTCTCATGCTCGCATCTCTGATCGGCCTCTATGTGATGGCCAATGATCAGATAGGAAAGACCTTCGATATAACAGCGCTCTCACGGCTTGAGATGAGTTCAACGACTGAACATCTTCTCTTCCTTGGCTTCTTCATCGCATTTGCTATCAAGGCTCCGCTCTGGCCAGTTCACACCTGGTTGCCCGATGCCGCGAAGTCAGCGACTCCTGGGACCTCAGTCCTTCTTCTAGGTGTCCTGGACAAGGTAGGCACTTTCGGAATGATTCGTTACTGCATCGAACTCTTTCCAAATGCCTCTAAGACTTTCACGCCTCTGATTGTCACACTTGCTGTCATCTCGATTATCTACGGCGCATTCCTTGCCATCGGTCAGAAGGAAATCAAGCGACTGATTGCATTCACTTCCATCTCTCACTTTGGATTTATCGTGATGGGAATCTTTGCTATGACCACGCAAGGTCATTCAGGATCGGCCCTGTACATGGTCAATCACGGTTTCTCGACTGCGGCCTTGTTCCTTGTAGCAGGATGGATGATCAAGCGCCGAGGATCTTCACTCATTGCAGATTTTGGCGGATTACAACGTGTTACCCCAGTTCTGGCTTGGAGCTTCTTCATCGCAGGGCTTTCTGGGCTTGCGCTACCTGGTCTCTCTAGTTTTGTCAGTGAGATTCTGGTCTTGGTGGGTACTTACACCCGTTATCCAGTAGCCGCGGTGATTGGTGGATTCGGAATCATCCTTGCTGCGCTTTATATTCTGATTCCAGTACAGCGAACCCTTCATGGTCCGACGACTCCAGGCAATGAGAACCTCAGTGATCTCAATCTTCGAGAGAAAATTGCAATCGCTCCGGTTATCGCGCTGATCGTCCTTCTCGGCTTCTACCCGAAGCCGGCACTTGATCTCATTAATCCTGTCGCAGAGACCACCATCGCCAAAGCTGGATTCACAGATCCAGCGCCAACTGTTGGGAGTGAGCGCCGATGACCGTCTTCAACACTCCATCTCTTCAATACGGCGCACTCTTGCCGATCCTTACCGTCTTTATCGGAGCGGTGATCGGAGTGCTAGTTGAGACATTTGTGAAGCCTACGATGCGTCGATTTGTTCACTCACTCCTCACTCCTGCGGTCTTGCTCGTTGCACTCTTCCAGGTGATTGCCAATCGAGAGACTGTCACTACGACGGCCGCTATTGGCTCTGTCGTCATTGATGGTCCCGTCATCATCGCTCAAGGAATCCTTCTACTCCTCTCACTCCTTGCACTTCTTTTTGTCTTGGATGTCGACTCCTTTGCCCCAGAGGCTTCAGCCTTGCCAGGATCAGAGGAAGAGAAGCGAGCCATTGCCTCCGGTAAGCAGCAAACTGAGATCTTCCCGCTCATGCTCTTCTCGATTTCAGGGATGATGCTCTTTCCGGCAGCGAGTGATCTGATCACGCTCTTTGTCGCTCTCGAGGTTCTCTCGCTTCCGCTCTATCTCATGGCGGGCCTCTCTCGTCGGAGAAGACTCTTCTCACAAGAGTCCGCCCTCAAGTACTTCCTACTAGGCGCATACTCCTCTGCCTTCTTTATCTTCGGCGCAGCATTCCTCTATGGATATGCCGGAGCAATCACTTTTCCCGAAATACGAAATGCTGTAATCGAATCTGCCGGCAACGATGTGATTCTCTTGATTGGAATCGTTTTCGTCTCAGTAGGCTTGCTCTTCAAAGTTGGCGCAGTCCCATTCCATGCATGGACACCTGACGTCTATCAAGGCGCCCCAACTCCAATTACGGGATTCATGGCTGCAGCAACGAAGGTGGCAGCATTCCTAGCAACCCTTCGAATCTTCTATACCGTCGTCGACGGTGCGCTCTGGCAATGGCAACCAATGTTGAGCGCAGTCGCGATCATCACCATGGCTTTCGGATCGATTGTTGCGATTGCTCAGCGAGATGTGAAGCGGATGCTTGCCTATTCTTCAATTGCTCACGCCGGCTTTCTCTTGGCCGGAGTCGTTGCATTCAACAAAGAGGGCCTTGAGAGCTCGCTCTTTTATCTTTTTGCTTATGGCGTCGCGACGCTTGGTGCATTCGGGATAGTCACGTTGATTCGTGATGGACAGGGTGAAGTGACCGACTTGAATCGTTGGGCAGGACTTGGCAAGAAGTCCCCCGCCATGGCATCGCTTTTTGCCTTGTTTTTGCTGGCTTTTGCAGGTATTCCGCTTACCTCGGGCTTCATCGGAAAGTTCTCTATCTTTAGCGCTGCCTATCAAGGCGGGCTGCAATCTCTGGTAATCGTTGGTGTGCTTTCGAGTGCAGTCGCTGCCTTCTTCTATATTCGAGTGATTGTCTTGATGTTCTTTACCGATGCCAGTGACCCCAGTGTGAGTGTGACCTTGCCTACACGAAGGTCACTAATTGGCGTCTGGAGCGCTGCGATTGTGACTGTTGCGTTAGGAGTACTCCCAACTTCAACTCTTCGTTTCATCACTGACCTCGCTATCTTTGCCCGGTGACCGCCCCCCAACTAGCGATTCCCGGAATCGAGCCGCTCCTTGCTGCAGACCTCACTCAAGGTCTTGCGAAGGTAGAGGAACTTCTTGAGAGTCACATCCAAGGCGACTATCCATTAGTTGAAGAGACCTCGCGCCATCTCGTCCTCGCTGGTGGCAAACGACTTCGCCCACTTCTAGTTCTGCTGACATCGCACTTGGGGCCTGAACGTGGGATGGATATCTACAAAGCGGCGGTTGCCTGCGAACTAACCCATCTTGGGACGCTCTACCACGATGATGTCATGGATGAAGCGGCCCTTCGAAGAGGAGTATCTAGCGCTAATTATCGATGGGGTAATGCGGTCGCAATCCTCACCGGTGATTACCTTTTCGCAAAGACCTCAGCGCTCCTGGCTGAGGTAGGGCCCGAGGCTGTCTTACTTCAGGCACTGACCTTTGAACGCCTTGTGATTGGACAGATCCAAGAGACTCAAGGACCTGCAACGGGTGAAGACGCGATGGAGCATTACATGAAGGTAGTCGCAAATAAGACTGCTTCACTTATCTCAACCTCTGCCAGGTTCGGTGCAATGCTCTCTGGTGCAGATCCTCGGATCACTGAAACGATGACTGAGTTTGGAGAGGTGATCGGAATCGCCTTCCAACTGGCTGACGACATCATCGATATCGCTAGCGAAAGTAGAGAGTCAGGGAAGGTTCCAGGCACTGATCTGAAAGAGGGCATTCCAACCCTTGTGACTCTCTTAGTTCAACAATCAACTGACCAGGCAGATGCTGACCTCAAAGAGATACTGCGCTCACCGATCCAAGATGATGAAGTTCTAGCGGATGTCTTAGCTCGACTTCGAGGACATGATGCTTTGCTGCAGGCAAAGGCAAGGCTTATGGCGATTGCAAATCGTTCTGAGCGGCTACTCGAAGACCTTCCAGATTCCCCTGTAAAACAAGCCTTATTCGGGCTAATTGGGGCGATTGTCAACCGAACGGCTTGATCTAACGAGGTCGCGTCCAAGAATTATTAGCGCGATCCAGATGAAAACGAATCCGATTAGCTTTATTTGGTTCATATCCTCATGGTTGACACCCACTCCAATGAAGAACATGATTGTTGGTGTCATATATTGAAGCAAGCCAACAGTGACAAGCGGTAGTCGATTGGTGGCACCATTGAAGAATAGAAGCGGTGTTACTGTCGCTAGGCCAGTGGTCAGTAGTAGTAATGAGATTCCCCAAGACTTACCGAAAGAAGCGCTACCTTCAATTTCCAGGAAGATGAGATAACCGGCGCTGGGAAAGAGTGCAACAAAGGTCTCGACCGATAGCGAATCCAGAGCGCCTAGTTTGAGTCGCTTCTTTATCAAGCTGTAGCTACCCCAGGTCGATGCCAGGACCAGTGCAATCCATGGAAGTGCGCCATAACCGATAGTTAGGATTATGACTCCGCCTCCTGCGATGAGGAGGGCTATGCGCTGTGCAGTGCGAATCTGCTCTTTAAGGATGAAGAGACCAAAAGAAGCGGTCACTAGTGGTGTGATGTAGTAACCAAGCGCCGATTCGACCACCCGATCGGCATTGACCGCCCAGATGAAGGTGCCCCAGTTGATTGTGAGTAAGAGTGAGGCGAAGGCGAGGATTCGGAAGGTCTTCAACTCTCGAATCAGCCCCCAAAAAACCTTGATTTTGCTGGCAAATTTGAGAAAAAGAAGACAGACCAGAAGTGACCAGATGCCTCTGTGGACCAAGATCTCGGCGGGGGAGACTGAGCCCAACCACTTCCAATAGAAAGGAAGTAAGCCCCAAAGCGAGTAAGCAGAGACGCCGTAGAAGATGCCGGTGCGGTAGGAAGAACGGTCCTTATTCAATCCATTCACCGATTAACGGTAATTCGTGAACTGGATGGCGAAATCTAGATTTGCACCTTTGATGAGGGCTATTGCATCTTGAAGATCATCTTTACTCTTGCTGGAAACCCGTAGTTCATCGCCCTGAATCTGCGCTTTGATGCTCTTTGGCCCAGAGTCCTTAAGCAGTTTAGTTACCTTCTTCGCGTTCTCTTGTGAGATACCTTCCTTTGTCACAATCACAATCTTATGTTCCTTGCCACTGAGCTCTGGTTCACCTGCCTCAATCGACTTCAAAGAGACGCTTCGTTTGACTAGTTTCTCTTTGAAAACCTCTAAGGCGGCCTTTGCACGCTCTTCAGTCTCGGAAGTGATCGTTATTTTCTCACCACTCTTAGCGATATTGGTTCCAGTGTTCTTGAAATCGAAGCGAGTCTCGAGTTCTCGAGAGCATTGATTTATTGCATTATCTAACTCTGCTTGATTGATTTTGGATACAACATCGAAACTTGAATCAGCCATTTTGCCCCTCGGAGGTAAGGCCAAATACTAGCCGTTGGAAGAAGAGGTTCAAAACGAAAGACGAGCCAGATTTCTTTACAAGACTGATTTCCTTTAAATTATTGCTTAGGTATCACCGTATAGCTGTGTGCAAGTTGAAGATTCTTGCGACCGGAATCCTCCTTGCGTGCAGCCAGGAAATATTCAACTTTTGCCTCTGATGGAGAGACGCTGACACGAATATGTCCCGAGTTCGGCGCCTTCACTCCACTCTTGTATGCACTCTCATTGAACATACTAAATGTGTCATCAGCTGGATTTGGTAGAGCCTGGTAAATCAACCCATCGCGTTCCTGAGTTACGAAGATATGGTCATGTCCTTGAAAGAAGATGGATACTTTGTTTTTCACCATCAGGTCATGAATGGGTAGATCCCAGTTGGGTCGTTGTTCTTTGAAAGTTGTGCTGCCTTTTGGATCTTTTCCGCCCCACTCGTAATTTTCTGAGATTTCTATGGCGCCGCGCCCGGTACCCATCACGTGGTGCGCGAATACGAACTTGAAGGTAGCCGTGCTCTTTTCGAGGGTTTCTTTGAGCCAGAAATACTGCTCATCACCGATGCCAATTTCCCACTGATTGGAGGTTTTTCCTGCACCCGAGCTACCGGATCCCGCCGTGCCAGAATTCTGATTCTTCTTCTGCCCTTTTGCCCCAGCTGTTGCAGTAGATGACTCTGACGTGCTGTCACCAGAGGTATCACCCGCGACGTTATCCACGGGTTTCTTCGAATGCCAATAAGGATCTAGCACTACGAAAAGTGCATTTCCCCACTCCCACGCATAGTAATCGCGAAGAAGTCCTACTCCATCAATTTGAACTTTGTCTCCGGTATAAAAACCATCTGGTGCGGGAAGTGGGAAGTATTTGACTCGAGCGCTACCGGCAAGGACTGCTGGATTAGTGAGGGTGCCATCGAGTAAGTAGGCGGCTGCTTGTTCGTGATTGCCATTGACAAGAAAGAGAGGAACTGAACCTCCGATGGCTTCAAGCCATTGACGATGAGTCAGATAAACCTTTTCCACATTCGCTTTGTTAGCCTGACCTTTTGAAATCAAAGGATCAATACTGAAGTCATCACCCATCATTATGTGAAAGTCCGGTAGTTGACTCAAGATATTTGCAAGGGCAACCTTATAAAGGGCCTCATTGAACATCTTTCCTTTGCGTTCTGGGTGGGTATCACCGTGTGCAGTAAAGACGAAGGGAGTTCCAGGGTTGCGCTGTGTGACGAATGAACTCTGCTTTCCTCTGACTATAGATTTTGATCCACTGTCGGTGAAGCTGACTCGATAGTAGATCTTTGAATTCGCCCGAAGTTTCGTCAGATCAAAAATCGCTGGAGTTCCAGGTTCAATCTCTTGTACCGGACTCTTTGCCGAGTACTTAGTTTTACTTGTGCCATATTCAATGAATGCATTGATCTTCTTTGTGCTCATCACACTTACGGCAATTGAAGTATCAGTGGGTCGCCCGAGCAGGACTTTTACCTCAGTGGCGGATGCGGCAAAGACTTTGCCCACCGGCGACATCAACGCGGATGCCACTACTGCCCACCTGAGTAGTTCTCGACGGTTGATTTCGTGTTGACTGAGTGTGGTTTTCATAATAAGTAAGGTATAGACCAAGACTGGCGAAGTCCTCTCTGAATCCATACGGAATTCATGTGAATGCAGAAGCTTGGTCACTTCGCCTCACCAGATCCCATCCCCGAGAGGGTGGGCCTCTAGTGAGCAGGAAATGAGCTATCGGGGTGGGCTCGACGGCCCTCTCGCCTCAGGGTCTGAGCGTGGGAAAGTGGGGGGCAGGAGTGAGCATATTGCTCAAGTTCTCAGCAAGTCCTAGGGTTTCGCCACTCGAAATTCGTTCTTTGTCGAACGAAGTACATTGAAAGGGCAGATATGAAGTCAAGAAAGTCGAAGCTATTTGGCGCAATTGCCATCGCAGCTTCAATTGCTTTGACTGCGACTGGTTGCAGCTCTGATGAGGGAAGCAACGCGAGCGGTCAAGTAGAAGTCTTCTCTTGGTGGACAGGCGGAGGTGAAGAAGCAGGCCTCAACGCACTCGTCGAAGTTTTCAAGTCTGAATATCCAGATGTTGAATTCGTCAACGCTGCTGTTGCAGGTGGTGCAGGTACAAACGCTCGCGCCGTCCTCGCTACTCGTCTCCAAGCTGGCGAAGCACCAGATTCATTCCAAGGTCACGCCGGTGCGGAATTGATGGATTACATCACCGCAGGTCAACTCGAGGATCTCTCATTCCTCTATGACGAAGAGGGTTGGCGTGATGTCATGCCAGCAACACTTCTTCCTCTCATCACTGTCGACGGAAAGATCTACTCCGTACCAGTAAATATCCACCGTGCGAACGTCATGTGGGCGAACCCAAAGGTTCTCGCTGACAATGGAATCGCAATGCCAGGTTCATGGGATGAGTTCTTTGCTGCCGCAGATAAGTTGAAGGCAGCAGGAATCATTCCACTCGCTCTTGGTGAGCAGTGGACCCAACTCCACCTATTCGAGACTGTTCTTCTTGGCGTTCTCGGAACTGATGCTTACAACGGCCTATGGGACGGATCAACTGGTTGGGATTCAGCTGAAGTTAAGGGCGCTCTTGATACCTTCAAGAAAGTCCTTACATACACAAACTCTGATGCAGCAAGCCTTAGCTGGCAGGATGCTTCCAAGCTCGTCATCGACGGCAAGGCAGCTTTCAACATCATGGGTGACTGGGCAGAAGGTTATTTCCGTGTAGACAACTCACTTGTTGAGCAAGAGGGTTACACCTGGGCACCAGCTCCAGGAACTGCCGGAACCTTCCAGTTCCTCTCGGATTCATTCACACTCCCAGTGGGTGCGAAGAACCGTGATGCCGCTATCGCGTGGCTCAAGGTCGCAGGATCTGCAGCAGGTCAGGATGCGTTCAACGTGAAGAAGGGTTCGATCCCAGCACGTAACGATTCTGATAAGGCTATCTATCCTCCATACCTCCAATCAGCAATGGATGACTGGGGTAGCAACAAGATCGCAGGATCACTGACACACGGTGTGACTGCCTCTAATGCGTGGAAGGCAGAAATCGATACTGCACTTGGACTCTTCCTACAGAATAAAGATGTAGCGAAGTTCCAGGCAGCGCTCGCAACTGCTGCAACAAACGCAGGTAAGTAGTAACTAAGGAACTGGGAGCGGCCTGCGGGTCGCTCCCAGTTCTATTACTAGTAAGGAATCCCATGAAGCGGGCCAAGGATTGGATGCCTGGCTTGCTCTTGACCGCGCCATCTCTTATCGCGCTCGCCGTCTTTGTCTACGGCTTCATCGGTTGGAACTTTCGAATATCTCTCACCGATTGGAAAGCGCTATCTCCTGACTTTAACTTCATCGGCCTGAAGAACTATCGAGATCTACTCATCGATGAGCGATTCAAGATTGACATCAAGAACTCCCTTGTATTCACCATAGTCTTCATGATCGCATGCCTTCTCCTAGGTTTACTGTTGGCAATATTGCTGGATCAGAAAATGAAATTCGAAGGACTTTTTAGAAGCGTATATCTGCTTCCTATGGCAATCTCATTTATTGTTACTGGTGTTGTTTGGCGTTGGTTGATGAATCCCGCAACCGATGATCGAATCAGCGGGCTCAATCTTCTCTTCACTAAGGTGGGACTAGATGGGCTAGTGAATCAATGGCATCTAACTCCCAACTGGGGGATGGCGGGAATCGCACTCCCTGCGGTCTGGCAGATGGCTGGATACACGATGGCGCTTTTCCTCGCTGGGATTAGAAGCATTCCAGAGGAACTCCGCGAGGCAGCGCGAGTTGATGGTGCATCAGAATTTCGTATCTATCGCCACGTAATCCTGCCTCAACTTCGGCCAATTGCGCTCTCGGCGGTCGTCATCCTTGGTCATATCTCACTGAAAGTTTTCGATCTCATCATCGCAATAGCAGGAAAGCAGTTAGCGCTAGATGTGCCAGCCATATACATGTGGCAGACATCCTTTGATGCATACAATTTCGGCAAGGGCGCAACGCTCGCTACCTACATCCTCTTCAGCGTTGCGATAGTCATCATCCCTTATTTGATTTTCACGATGCGCCAGGAGCGACGCTCATGAAAATCTCGCGCGTACTGCTTTATCCCGCCCTTATCTTCTTCCTTATCTTCTTCCTCTTGCCGGTGTATGTCGTTCTAGTGACTTCGCTGAAACCCCTTGGCGACATTTCACTGGAGACCATGTGGTCTCTGCCAAAGGCTTTTGACTTCGTTAACTATTCACTCGCTTGGGAGAAGCTCGGGCCATCAGTCATAAATAGTTTCCAACTCGTCATCCCAGCTTCTGTGATTGCAGCATTCCTAGGGAGCATGAATGGCTTCGTCCTTGCGAAGTGGAAGTTTCCTGGGGCGGACATTGTCTTCCCCGTGATCCTCTTCGGGATGTTTATCCCGTACCAGTCCATTTTGATTCCGCTAGTAACAACGATGCGCGAATTGGGAATCTATGGCGGAATCCCGGGATTGATCTTGGTCCATGTCATCTACGGTCTCCCGATTATGACCTTGATCTTCCGCAACTATTACGCGTCCGTTCCGACTGAGTTGATTGAAGCAGCAAGGGTTGATGGTGCAGGAATGCTTGGTACTTATTTCCGGGTGGTATTGCCGATTTCTATCCCAGCATTCATCGTTGCCATAATCTGGGAGTTCACATCGATTTGGAACGACTTCTTGTTTGCGGTAGTACTAACGGGTCCCTCTTCATGGCCGGTCACCGTGGCGCTCAATAACATCGCAGGTAGCCAGATTGTTCAATGGAATGTACAGATGGCTGGTGCACTCATTGCTTCACTTCCGACAGTTCTGGTCTACATAATCCTTGGCCGATATTTCCTTCGTGGACTTATGTCAGGAGCATTAAAAGGCTGATCCTGCATGACTCAGAGTTTGTTGGGCCAGGTATCGCTTAACTTGTAACCAAGTGGATAGGGATCGGTTGGATCAAGTCGGTGCTCATAACTACCGGTTATCCATGCCTGACCTGCTACTGAAGGTCGAATCGCCGTCACCCCGCCAATACTTAGCTCTTCTTCGATACGGCAGTCGAACTGTGAATCAATGATTGATCTTCCAATCATTCGATCTCCTAGTTTAAGTACACCTTGCCTATGTAAGAGCGCGAGCCTTGCTGAGCACCCAGTCCCAGTCGGTGACCTATCGATCTTTCCTGGCTGAATCGCAACTGCATTCTTGCTTATTGCTACACCATTTTCGAAGAAGA
>SXGQ01247826.1_pt1 | contig 55023 bp, 50 predicted proteins | sample 3178371 | NCBI WGS metagenome assembly SXGQ01 (sample SAMN11356859, study PRJNA531348) | freshwater metagenome | isolation source: freshwater sample F1-20 | place: China: Fuxian Lake, Yuxi | collected 2017-12-25
ACAGTGATTGTTGTCTGAGCTGTACTTGTACATCCTGATGCGCTTGTTCCGGTAACAGTATAAATTGTTGTTACTGTTGGTGATAAAGTTTGTGGGGTACCATTTAAGTTTCCTGGTAACCAAGTATAGGTAGAGGCTCCAGTAGCTACGCCACTTATTGTTCCTCCAACACAAATGGAACTGGTTGCAGTAGTATTAACAAAACTACTCAAATTTACCGTAGGTTGAGTAAAAACAAAAATGCTATTTGTATAAGTAGATGTACAGCCTGCTATGTTAGTACCATAAACTGAATATGTAGTTGTAGTGGTAGGTGATACTACTATTGATGAAGTTAAGGCACCAGTACTCCAACTGTAAGTAACAGGTGAAACTGAAGAAGTGGCAGAAATAGTAGAAGAAAATCCAGGACAAATGCTTGCCGAAGAAGCGGTTACCGTCAAAGAGGGACCTGGGTCTACTGTAACAATTGGAGTGGCAAATGCTGTTGTAGAACACGCTCCATTTGAAGCAACAACTGAGTACTGAAGAGTAGTTGATCCCACAGCTAAAGTTGGAGACAGTGTTGCAAGATTTCCAGATATTCCACCAGGAAACCAACTATAACTTGTTGCTCCTATTGATGTAGCAAAACCCGATATTGATGCACCTGAACATACATTGACAGATCCAATAAAAAAAGCAGATAATGCTCCCAAATTACTTAAGGTAATATTTGCAGTGCTTGATCCTGTGCACCCTAAAGATGACGTTCCAATAACTGTGTAAGAAGTACTTGTTACAGGTGTAAATGTTACTGAAGATCCAATTACACTTCCAGGAAACCAAGTATATGTTATCGCGCCATTTGCAGAAAGTGTGATTGTTCCACCAGTACATATAGAGCCTGAGGTTGCAGTAATTAGTGGAACTGGACTAACTGTAACTTGCACTGTTTTTGTTCCAATACAAGATCCCGAAGCTGCAGTTAAAGTATAAATAGTCGTGAAACCTGGAGTAACAACTAAACTTGAAGCATTTGAACTAATTGGCATCCAAGTATAATTTAAGGCGCCTGTAGCTGATAAAGTAGTAGTTGAATTTACTCCCGAAGCACATACAGTTGCTGGAGATACGGCAACGGTTGTTAATGGAGCAAATGTTAATAATACTGTGCGAGAAAAAGAAACACAACCGCCAGGTTGATTCATTATTAAAGTGTAAGTTCCTGCAACATTTGTTTGAATTGTTCTTGAAGTAATTCCAACTATTGTACTTGTGGGAGGCCCATTCCATGTATAAGAAGATACGCCTGAAACTGCTGAAAGGGTAGCCGTTGTTGCGCACTGGGCGACTAAATCAACTGAAGCTGAGGGTGCCGAAACAAAAGTACTGTATGTTGGGGTAGAAACTGTTACTCCAAGTTGCTCGCATTCTGTATCAAGATAAACATAGCCAAAGTGACCCGTTGGAGCACAATCAGTTGCAACAAATTCAATAGTAACGTTTGTTCCAACCCATAGACTTAAATCAATAACTCCCGTTTGCCATGTTGGAGTGAGACTGGCGGCTCCTGTTCCAGCACTAAATCTTGTAATATCAGCTGTACCAACAGGTGAAGACCAAATGTGACTTGTATTAGGTGAAACACAAATATTAGTTTGTGAGGGTGCAGGTACAGCAAAAAATAGGCCTGGACAACTTTGTTCAGAACCATTAGACAGCCTTAGGGCGATTTTAAAACTTGCTTGTTGTTGTCCACCACAGCACAAATGAGAAGGTTGACTTCGCATTACAGCTATAAAAGCATATTTAAATAAATTATTTGCAGTAGTTACGGGAATAGATAAAATAGCTTTATGAAAAGTTCCGTTTGGATTATTATCATTCAATCTAAGTACTTTATTTCCAGTAAATGGAGAATTTGGTATAGTGCTAGAAGTTCCGGCTGGTACTTGAGGAAAAACAAGAGACGGGTCGTTAAATGGTGTTTGAATTATAGTAAAAGCAGTATTAGATGGAGCGCCTATTGGTAATGTTAAAGAATATGAACCTACAGAGCAATTTGAACTTCCAGTTGCTGTATTTGTTCCTCTTGAAATAGTCCAACCAGACAAAGTAGTAGTGGCAGGAGGAAAAGGAAAAGGTGAGCTTTCAAAGCCTTCGTTTACACATGGCGCCACATTTATTAAAGCAGGGCTACCACTGTTCTTAAAATTTAAATTCGACTGAAAAGGAAAAATTGTTTCATCTTGGGCAATTTGATTAATATTATTTAAATTATATTTTGAATCGATAAATGTTCTTTTACGAATTATCATTGCTTTATCCAATCTTTCGCCTAAAAAACCATCATCAGATAAAATTTTAAACCAATAATACTCATCAAATCCCTCTAAAGAATCAATGGCTAAAATTTTATTATAAAAAGCATGTTTAGAATTAGTTTGAGAAAAATAAGTTGAGTTAAATATAAAAATTGTAACAAAAAATAAAAAATGATTAATAATTTTTTTCATAGGACTTTGTTACTCAATTTAATGTTTTAATAAAAAATACAATATTTTAATGTATTATATAATTTACTAAATTACTAATAAAAATTTAAAATTATTATGCAATTGAGTGTATATTAATATCATAAATATTAAATATATGATAATCAACGCTTTAATTAAGTATACCATTAATTAAATTTATTCTATAATTTGATTTTTAAAGTCTTAATTTAAAAAAAAGAATGACCTTGTATTTTATTTAAAAATAAAATATGAAAAAAGTACTATATTTTAGAAAAATTTTTATTGTTGAAATTAAATTTTGGCAGCGCTTCAAACACTAATTTGTGTTAAAAATAAAATTTATAAAAAAATTATAAATGGTTATAACTATTCATTTTTAGAGACTATTTAATGATTAAATTTAAATTTTTATGTTAAAAAATAAGATTATTCTTTTGCCCGATCACGTAGCTAATCAAATTGCTGCAGGAGAAGTTGTGCAAAGGCCTGCTAGTGTTGTAAAAGAATTATTAGAAAATGCAATAGATGCAGGTGGAAAACAACTTAAATTAATTATTAAAGATGGGGGTAAAACATTAATTCAGGTAATTGATAATGGAGATGGTATGAATCCGTTTGATGCCAGAATGTGTTTTGAAAGACATGCTACTTCAAAGCTTTCGAGCTCCGATGATTTATTCACACTAACTACAAAAGGATTTAGAGGTGAGGCCTTAGCTAGTATTGCAGCAATTGCTCAGGTAGAATTAAAAACAAAACAGCAAGAAGATTTAGTTGGCCAACAAATTATTATTGAGGGCGGCAAACTAAAAAGTCAATTAGATTGTCAAACCCCAACAGGCACTAATATTTTAGTTAAAAATTTATTTTATAATATCCCAGCACGCAGAAACTTTTTAAAAACTGATCAAATTGAGCAAAAGCATGTTATTGATGAGCTGGAGCGCTTAGCCATTCCTCACAACGACGTTCATTTTATTTTACAAAGTAATGGAAATGATTTGCTTAATTTACCTGCAGGTAATTTAATGCAAAGAATTAAATCGATTATTGGCAGTTATATTCAAAAAGAACTAGTGCCTATTGGCGAAGATACTTCATTTATTAAAATTTCGGGCTATGTTAGTCTGCCTTCATCGGCTGTAAAATCTAAAAAAGAACAATATTTTTTTGTAAACAACAGATTTGTTCGTAATCCTTTTTTAAATCATGCTATTTATGAGGCCTATAAAGAACTCATCAGCTATCAATCACATCCTAGATATTTTATTTTTTTTAGAGCTTGATCCTAAATACATCGACATCAATATTCATCCAACAAAAACGGAGGTAAAATTTACTGATGAAAAAACAGTTTATATGCTTTTGGTAAGTGCTATCAAAAGAGCACTTGGTAAAGCGAATGTATCGCCTTCAATTGATTTTGAAATTGAATCAGGTTTAAATTCGAGTAGTTCAGCCTCTGAAAAATCATATTTGCCTCCTAAAATTAATTATAACCCCAATTACAATCCTTTTAATTCAACTGCTCAAAACTCAACTGAAAGTTCGCTTCAGAAAATGAATAAGCAGCATTGGGAAAATTTATATGAAGGATTTAAAAGTAATGCTGATTTAACTGAAATAGCTGCTGTAAGAAACCAGAATATAATGGAAACCATTAAAAAAGAATCAATAGATTTTAATGTATTTCAACTAAATTTTAAATATGTTGTTACAGCATACAATCAAAATATACTAATTGTAGACCAACAGAGGGCTCATGAACGAATATTATATGAACATTATTTAAACTCAAAAAAAGAATATAGTATAAATACTCAGCAAATTTTATTCCCTGAACAAATGGAATTAAGCGCTAATGATTTTATATTAATACAAAGTTTATTAACCGAGTTTAAATTATTGGGTTTTGATGTTGAAATATTTGGCAAAAATAGTATTGTTATTAATGGTACACCGAACGATTTACCTGAAAATAATTTGTCGCAAACCATCGAGGGTATTTTAGAAACATATAAACTAAATACAATTGATACAAAAATTGAAAAGCATGATAATTTATGTAGAGCGATTGCAAAAAACTCAAGTATTAAGTATGGAAAAATATTAGAAAATTCGGAAATGAAAAAATTATTAAATAGTTTATTTGAATGTGAAAATCCATTATATTCTGCAAATGGTAAAGTAATAATGATGGAAGTAGATCATAAAGAAGTTGAAAAATTTTTTAAAAATTAAAATGAATTATAATAATCAATATAGTCCCGGGCCTTTTGCAGGGCTTCCTTTTGTTACCAAAAACATTATAATTATTAATGTAATTATGTTCTTAGCAACCTTAGCTTTTGAAACAGTTAATTTTGATTTAGTAAAGCTATTTGGCTTGCATTATTATTTGGCTGACAATTTTAAACCTCATCAATTTATTACCTATATTTTTATGCATGGAGGTTTTTCTCATATTTTATTTAACATGTTGGGAGTATATATTTTTGGACAAGTATTGGAACAGGTATGGGGACCTAAACGTTATTTGATATTTTATATTTTAACGGGACTGGGTGCGGCATTAGCGCAATATATTATTTTGCATTTTGAAATTACAGAAGTACTTGATGTAGTAAATCAAGACATTAATTCGCGATATTTAGATTCATCTCAACGCACAGAATTAATAAATCAAAAATACGAATACCTGAACAAGAATGTAATTATTGGGGCCTCGGGCTCTTTATTTGGATTGCTGGGAGGTTTTGGAATGTTATTTCCAAACAGAGAATTATACCTTTATTTTTTTATTCCCATTAAAGCAAAATGGTTAGTAATTTTATATGGAGGTTTTGAAATTTTTTCAGGTTTACAAAATAATCCTTCAGATAATGTGGCCCATTTTGCTCATATTGGAGGGCTTTTGGTGGGAATTGCTTTAGTATTATTTTGGAGAAAAGATAGAAATCATTTTTACTAAAACTGATTATGAATTTTTTTGAAAAATTAAATTATAATTTTAAACAACAAGGCGTTTTAACAAAAATTATTATTACCAATGTGGTTGTTTTTTTAACCATTAATTTGATTGGAAATATTTCGCGCGTTAATTTATTATCATTTTTTGCTTTACCAATAAGCTCTCCAGATTGGGTTTATAAATTTTGGACTTTATTTTTATATATGTTTACTCATGAAAGATTAGGCCATTTATTTTGGAATATGATTTTATTTTATTTTATGTCTCAGTTATTTTTTAACCTGATGGGGCAAAAAAAAATATTGTATTTGTATGTTATGAGTGGGGTTTTTGGGGCAGCATTTGTATTAGTGTTAGGATTAATTTTTCCTACATCATTCTCGAATACATTTTTAATTGGAGCTTCGGCCTCTGTTTTGGGGATTGGTGCCGTTTTATCAATTTATTCTCCGTATTATAAAGTAAATTTATTTGGCTTAATTGAATTATCTTATATGTATTTTTATTTGATTATATTTATTTTGAGTACGGTAATTGATTTATCTGTAAACACGGCCGGAAAAATTTCGCATATTGGTGGAGCTTTGTTTGGATTGATTTATGGGTATAATTTAAAAAAAGGAATTGATTTATTTAATTTTTCATTTAAAATAAAAACCTTAAGAAAATTAAAAAAAGTAAGTCATAATAAAGAAAATAGTAACACCGAAGCAATGGATAAATTATTAGATAAAATTTCTAAAAGTGGCTATGATGGTTTAAGCAAAAAAGAAAAAGAAGAATTATTTAAATTGTCTCAAAAAAAATAAATCATTATAAATAATCAAAAAAATATTGAGTAAAAAAATCCCTCAGCTCTTAAATAACTGAGGGATTAAAAGTTGCCCGAGCTGGATTCGAACCAACATAGTCAGAACCAAAAACTGAAGTCCTGCCCTTAGACGATCGGGCAAATTGTTTATAAAGATTGTAAAAATACAATTTTTTTAATTTAATCAAATGTTTTTTTGATAAAAATGATGGGAATAAGTACTTCTACAATTTAATTTAATAAAGTAAAATAGTATCTTAGCACCTTATTGATAAATTATAATGATGACAAAAGAATTTATTAAATTAAATAATATTATTGGATGGGCCGTATTTGCAGTTGCGGCTTTTACATATTGCTCGACTATTGAACCCACGGCAAGCTTTTGGGATTGTGGAGAGTATATTGCTTGTGCATATAAGTTAGAAGTTGGGCATCCCCCTGGTGCTCCATTTTTTTTAATTGTAGGTCGATTTTTCTCATTATTTGGCGGAGGTGATCCAACGAAAGCAGCAATGATGATAAATATCATGAGTGCATTATCGAGTGCCTTTAGTATTTTATTTTTATTTTGGACTATTATACGATTAGGCATTAAAGTATACGCTAAAAAAGTAGAAGACCTTTCTGTACCGCAACAATATGCAATATTTGGGGCGGGAGTTGTTGGTGCATTGGCTTATACTTTTTCTGATTCGTTTTGGTTTAGCGCTGTTGAAGGCGAGGTTTATGCCATGTCGGCATTGTTTACTGCTATTGTATTTTGGGCAATTTTAAAATGGGATGAAGAAGACTCGGTAAATTCTAACGGGGCTTTAAGATGGTTGATTTTAATTTGTTATTTAATCGGACTTTCGATTGGAGTGCATTTATTAAACTTATTAGTAATACCAGCAATAGGTTTTATTATTTACTTTAAAAAATACAAATTTAGTTGGAAAGGTTTTTTTATAGCTGGCATTTCTTCAGTATTAGTATTGGGCTTTGTTCAAAATTTAGTAATTCCAAAAGTGGTTAAGTTCGTAAGTGATTACGAAGTGTTTTTTACAAACAAAATGCATCTTGGATTTAGTACAGGTACCATTTTATTCTTTTTTCTTTTAATTATTTCGTTAAGCAGTTTTATTTATTATACTATAAATAAAAACGAAAAATATTATAAAATTGGATTTTACTCTGCCATTATTTTATCTGCAATAGCTGTTATTACTGCAAATGATGGAAGCGGAATGTTTACTCGTTTAATAATGCTTGGCGGGATTCTTTTTGCTATAAATAAATTCAAAATAAAAACAATTACACTAAACGCAGTTTTTTTAAGTTTTGCCACGCTATTGATTGGTTATTCTTCTTTTTTTATTTTAGTAATTAGATCGCAGGCCAACACACCAATGGATGAAAATGATCCTGAAAATGCTCCCAATATGCTATCTTATTTGTTAAGAGAACAATATGGTGATTGGCCAATTTTGTATGGGCAATACTACAATGCGCCACAAGCCCCTCGCAACGAATTTGGAAATGGAAGCCCAATTTATGCAAAAGATAAAATTAATCAAAACTATAAATTAGTTGATTCTCGTAAGAATTCAATGCCGAAATATCAAAAAGAATTTTGTACCGTATTCCCGCGAATGTGGAGCAGTCAATCACACCACGAAACTGGTTATAAATATTGGGGCAATGTAGAAAAAAATCATAAAAACAAAGTAATGGAAGGTCGCGATGGAGAGCCCGAAACCGTCGAAATTCCAACTATGATGGCAAACCTAACCTACTTTTTTTCTTATCAGATAAATTACATGTATCTGCGTTACTTTTATTGGAATTTTATTGGAAGACAAAACGATGTTCAGGGTTCTACCGGAAATAATATGGATGGGAATTGGATTTCGGGAATAAAACCCATTGATGATTTTAGAATGGATACTGATACAGCAAATGTTATTTATCGTGATAAAAATAATTTTGCTACCAATCATTTTTATGCTTTACCTTTTATACTAGGCTTACTAGGAATGTTTTTTCATTTTAAAAGAAACAAACCCGATGCTTGGGTAGTATTAAGCTTTTTTTTACTAACGGGCTTAGCTATTGTAATTTATTTGAATCAATCGCCTTACCAACCGAGAGAGAGAGACTATGCTTATGCAGGTAGCTTTTATGCTTTTGCTATTTGGATCGGCTTTGGTGTATTATTTATTTACGATTATTTAAGTAAAAAATCTACTTCTGTGGGAATTACCATTGGCTCTTCGGCCCTATGTCTTATAGTACCAGGCATCATGGCCAAAGAAGGATGGAATGATCACGATCGGTCGAAAAGAACACTTTCGAGAGATTGTGCCATTAATTATTTACAAAGTTGTGCGCCTAATGCAATTTTATTTACCAACGGCGATAATGATACTTTTCCTTTATGGTATGCGCAAGAGGTAGAGGGTATAAGAACAGATGTACGAGTTTGTAATTTAAGTTTACTACAAACCGATTGGTACATTAAACAAATGCGCCGAGCGGCATACGATAGTAAACCTATTCCATTTTCAATACCTGAAGAAAAATTAGACGCAGAAAAATTATCTTATGTTATTGTAAACGGTCAAAATCCAACTCCAGTTGAATTAAAAACAGCTATTAAATACATGATTAGCGATGATCCAAACACAAAATACGATAATAATGGTGATTTAATTGATATGTCGCCAACAAAATCATTTTATATAACTATTGATAGTTTGCAAGTGATGAATCAAAAAGTAATTTCAGTAAAAGATGCAGAAAGATTGAGTAAAAAAATTACATGGGATTTAGGAGGGAGAAATTATATAGCTAAAAATGATTTATTAGTTTTAGATTTAATTGCCAATAACGATTGGAAGCGTCCAATTTATTTCGCTGTTACAACAGGAGATGACTCCTATGTTGGCTTAAAAGATTATTTTCAACTAGAAGGTCTAGCCTATCGTTTTGTGCCTATAAAGCAAGATCCATCTGAAGTTTCGCAAGGAGGAAGGGTAAACACTGAAGTGATGTATGATAACATGATGAATAAATTTTTGTGGGGTGGAATGGATAAAAAAGGTGTTAATTTAGATGAGAATAGTGCTAGAATGACTGGTAATTTAAGAATGCAAATGGGAGTATTAGCAAGTGCATTAATTAGCGAAGGAAAAAACGATAAAGCAAAAAAAGTTTTAGATAAATGTTTAAGCGTTATGCCTGACGAAAATATTCCTTACGATGCAACTGTATTTACTATTTGTGGAGTTTATTATCAATTAAAAGACTTTAAAACTGCAAATAAATTAGCAAAAAAATTATTTGATATTTTTGAAGGAGATTTAAGAGTTTATAATTCTCAGGAGTCAAATCGTAAAATGGCATATGGAAGAGACATGGGCCAAGCGAAAGAAATTTTAAAACGTTTAACAAGTTTAGCAGACCAGTTTAAACAAGATGATCTTTCGAAAGACTTTATAAAAAGAATTTCGAATGTGATGACTGCTGAAGATTTAGAGCCACCTAAAGAGGAATCTCAACCCTAAACCTATTTATAAATTTATTAATTAAAATAAATTGTCTTTTAGTATACTTATTCAACCAAAGGCTTTATATAAAAAAATATATCCTAAAGCAATTTGGAATTATAACAGAAAAGATAAAATTATTTATTTAACTTTTGATGACGGCCCAATTCCAGAAATTACAAAATGGGTTTTAGATGAATTAATCAAATTTAATGCTCAAGCTACATTTTTTTGTGTTGGAGAAAACATCAAACGACATCCTGATATTTTTGAAACTATAATCGCTCAAGGTCATGGAGTAGGAAATCATACTATGAATCACCTTAGAGGATTTTCAACATCAACCGAAGATTATTTAAAAGATATTGAAAACTGCAAACTTTTAGTAAAAAATAATTTATTTAGGCCGCCTTATGGCAGATTAAAGCCATCGCAATACAAACAGCTTTTGGTAAAAAATTATAAATTAATTATGTGGGATGTTATTAGTTATGATTACGAAAAAATATCAGAAAAAACTTGTTTAAATACTACAATTAAAAATACTAAAAACGGTAGTATTGTTTTATTCCACGATAGTGTTAAATCAAAAAATAATTTAAAATATACCTTGCCATTATTTTTAAGTCATTTCTCAAATTTAGGATATATCTTTAAAAAAATTGAAATCTAATTTTTTGCTTTATACAGTGGCACTGTGCTACACGGCTCTCCGAACATAATACTTTTAGCAATTGGTTTAAGCATAGCACTAAGTTGAACATAAGCGTTTGTTGGCACAAATTTATCGCCACAACCTTTTATTACAATTCGGGCATTAATATACTTTTTGATGTCTAATTGTGATATTTTTTCGATAAATAAAAAATTTTCAATATCATTTAATGTTCCAAAAAATAACTTAGCTGCAAAAGGTTCTATGGCTATAGAAAGCAACATGTATGCCCAAGTTGGAACAATTGCATCGGCAGAACAACAAATTCCAACAATTTTATTTTGATAAAAACTCCAATCATTTGACTTTATAAATTCTCTAAAATCTTTTTCTTTTAATATTAAACCCTGAAACAAAACTTGTTTTATATCAAAAATAACTCTCTCGCCTTCAACATAAAAGTTTTCTAAATCAATGGTAACGATGCCACTTTCTGATACTTTATTTTTTATTTCATCCATTCTAATTTCTGTTTGTTACATTTAATTTTAATAAAATTACAAAAATAATTTTGGAAATATTATTTAATTTAATTTAGAATATCTAAACCTTTTTTTATTTAATACTTATTAATGATTAGTTTTTTTTTAATTAACTGTTAATTGATTATAAAAATCAATAATCTATTTAAATGCGTATTGAATTTTTAAATACATTAAAGGCTGAAAAAACTTAATGATTTTTTATTTTTTTTAATACTGGAGAAAAAAAATGATTGCAATTGATAAAACATTAATAAGTGAAGACGTACTTGATAAAAAATTTGTATGCGATTTAAATGCCTGTAAAGGCCAATGCTGTATTACTGGAGATAGTGGCGCCCCTCTAGAAACCGAAGAACTAAAAATTTTAGAATCAGTTTTAGAAAAAGTAAAACCTTATATGGTTAAAAAAGGAATTAAAGCAATAGAAAAAAATGGTTCTTATGTTATTGATTCTGACGGAGATTATACCACTACTCTGGTTAGCCAGGGCGGTGAATGCGCTTTTGTTTTTTTTGATGAAAATAAAATTGCTAAATGTTCTATTGAACAAGCTTTTTATGATGGTAAGATAAACTGGAAAAAACCAATCAGTTGTCATCTTTATCCAATTAGAATTACAAAACATAAAGGTTACGATGCCGTTAATTATAGTAAATGGGACATCTGCTCACCAGCTTGCGAATGCGGAAAGAAATTAGATGTGCCAGTTTATAAATTTTTAAAAGAACCCTTAATACGAAAATATGGCAAAGAGTGGTTTAAACAATTAGAACAAAGCGCCAAATTAAAATTAAAAAAATAACGATTGCTTTTATAATGAAAATATTAATTACAGGATCAAACGGCTTATTAGGCCAAAAATTAGTTTATAAACTAAGTGATAAATTAGGCATAAATTGTATTGCAACTGCCCGAGGAGAAAATCGCTTAGTTAAACAAAACGGATATGATTTTGAAACTTTAGACATTACTGATGAAGAAAATATAAGGTCGGTTTTTACAAAACATTTACCTGATATAGTTATTAATACGGCTGCCATGACTAATGTTGATTTATGCGAAACCGAAAAAAAAGCTTGTTGGTTAATGAATACAACATCTGTTGAGTATCAAATTAATTTATTAGAGAAATTACAAAAAGAAAATTTAAACTATCGTCCACAATTTATACACTTAAGTACCGATTTTATTTTTGATGGTACGCATGGACCATTGGACGAAAACGAAAAACCAAATCCACTCAGCTATTATGCCGAAAGTAAATTAGAGGCCGAAAAAATTGTTCAAGCCAGCGCAATACATTGGGCAATTGTTCGTACTGTTTTAGTTTATGGTATTGTTGATAATATGAGTCGAAGCAATATCGTTTTGTGGGTAAAACAAAATTTAGAACAAGGTAAATTTATTAATGTAGTTGATGATCAATTTAGAACACCAACACTAGTCGAAGATTTGGCAGATGGTTGTATTTTAATTGCTGAAAAAAAAGCACAAGGTATTTATAACATTTCTGGAAAAAATTTTTATAGCATTTTAGAAATGGCTCAATTAGTAGCAGACTTTTATAAATTAGATAAATCACTAATTAAACCATCAAAATCTAACGACATTAAACAAGCTGCCAAACGCCCTCCAATTACAGGTTTTATTATTGATAAAGCAATCATTGAATTGGGATATCAACCACATAGCTTCACAGAAGGAATTAAATTATTAGAAGATCAAATGAATGAAATAAAAAAATAATTTTTTATAAAATTAAATTTCTTCAAAATTACTAATATCTCTACGGTCTTTTTTTGTTGGCCTTCCACTTCCTTTATTTCTTTTTATTGAAACAAAAAATGCTGAGTTTTGAGTTTCTTTTTTATTTATAATAGGCGAACGGTTTATATAATGTGCTTTTACTATTTCATAACTCTTCCTTTTTTCTAATAAACTTAACACTTCAATTACTGTTTTATCATTACCAATAGACATACTATAAACTTCTCCAACTTTAACAACATGCGAAGGTTTAAAATTTTTACCATCTAATTTTACCTTTCCATTTTTAATCTCTTCCGAGGCCAGTGTTCGCGATTTATAAATTCTAATAGCCCATAAATACGTGTCTGCCCTAACTTCCATTTATTTTTGAATTATAAATTTAGTTGAATATAAATTATATCCATCATTTAGCTTAATTAGATATAAGCCATTTGATAATTCGTTAATTTTTAATATTGTATTATTTAATGTTGATTGTGGCCCAATACTCTGTATGCATTTACCAAACTGATCATAAATAAAACCAATAAACTGCAAACTTTTTGTATCAATAATTTTAATGTTTATTAAATCGTTAGTATTTGAAATTGGATTCGGAAAAATAATCATATTAGTTTTATTAATTTGGTTTACAAATATTCTATTTACAGGTGACGTTTCGCCTGGATTTAGTTGTATTTTATAATAATTTATTTGATTAATTAAAGGGTTGCTATGAATCCAGCTTTTTGGTTCATCATCAATAGAATTTCCGCATATAGTTGGGTCTTCATAAATGATATTAAAATTTATAGAATCAGAAGAATACAAAACAGAAAAACCATTACAACTACTACCTTTTAATAAAGTAAAATTTAAAGAAACTACCTGATTGACTTGAAAAGTTATAAAATTAGAAATACGCTGGGCAGAAATACAAATAGACCAAAAAATAAATAAATAAAAAACATTTTTTTTCACAATATAATTTTATTTAAATCCCAATTAATTTTTTGTAAACATAAACAATTCATCTATTTGATTGAGAAAAGAAATCAAATATATTTAAGATATTTTCTTTTCAATTTACATTCAAAAGGGTAATTTAGCTTTTTAAAAATTTATGGAGAAATTAAACATCACCAATTATTTACACCTCAACAAAGAGCGTTTTTTAAACGAATTAATCGATTTATTAAAAATCCCTTCTATTAGCGCTGATAGTAAACATAAAAACGATATGATTAAAACTGCCGAAGCGGTTAAAAATCGTTTAATAGAAGCTGGAGCAAATTTAGTTGAGATATCAGCTACAAATGGTTATCCGGTAGTTTATGGTGAAAAAATAATAGATGCATCAAAGCCTACAATTTTAGTATATGGGCATTACGATGTTCAGCCGGCCGATCCAATTAATCTTTGGGATTCGCCACCATTTGAACCCATAATTAAAAAAACTGATATACATCCAGAAGGTGCAATATTTGCTCGCGGCGCCTGTGATGATAAAGGTCAAATGTATATGCACATAAAAGCATTCGAAATTATGATGAAAACAAATACATTGCCATGTAATGTTAAGTTTATGATTGAAGGCGAAGAAGAAGTTGGCTCACCAAATTTACGGCCGTGGATAATTGCCAACAAAAATAGATTAAAAGGCGATGTTATTTTGATTTCGGATACATCTATAATCGCGAACGATACGCCAAGTATTGATACTGGATTAAGGGGCTTATCATACATGGAAGTTGAAGTAATTGGCCCTAACCGAGATTTGCATAGTGGTGTTTATGGCGGTGCAGTTGCTAATCCAATAAATATTTTATGCAAAATGATTGCCAGTTGTCATGATGAGAATAATCACATTACCATTCCTGGATTTTATGATGATGTGAGTGAACTAAGTGATTTTGAAAGAAGTGAAATGGCAAAGGCTCCATTTAATTTAGAAGATTTTAAAAAAGATTTAAATATTGAAAAAGAACAAGGAGAAAAAGGATATACCACCATCGAAAGAACAGGTATTAGACCAACATTAGATGTAAATGGGATATGGGGCGGATACATAGGCGAAGGCGCTAAAACAGTTTTGCCATCAAAAGCCTTTGCAAAAATAAGTATGCGATTAGTGCCTAATCAAGGCTCACAAAAAATATCAGAATTATTTCAAAAATATTTTGAGGGCATTGCACCGGCATCTGTAAAAGTAAAAGTAAAAGCGCATCATGGCGGAGAACCAGTTTTTGTGGGTACAGAAAGCATTGGTTACCAATCGGCAAGCTTAGCTATGCAAGAAACATACGGTAAAAAACCATTGCCAACCAGAGGCGGAGGTAGCATTCCAATTGTAGCACTTTTTAAAAAAGAGTTAGGATTAGATAGTATATTATTTGGATTTGGATTAGATTCAGACGGTTTACATTCGCCAAACGAACATTATGGCTTATTTAATTATTATAAAGGAATAGAAACAATTCCATTATTTTATAAATACTTTACTGAACTATCAAATAAAAAAAACTAAAAACAAATTAATTTAAATAAGTTAACTATGACTTGTATTTATTGATTTATAAATTAATAATAAATCATAAATTAATGATAAAAATTAAAATAGCTGTAATTTTAATTTGTTTAATATTAATATCTAGCTGTGTTAATTTTAAAGAAATAAAATGTGATGGAATAAGTGGGTTTAAAATAAACAAAATTAATTTACAAGGCATAGATGCCACTGTTTCAATAAAAATAAAAAACCCTAATTGGATTGGTGGTTATATTTACAGTGGTGAATTTGATGTTAAATATGAAGGAATAGATATAGGGTCAACCAAGCTCATCGAAAAAGTTTTTATAGAGGCCAACTCAGAAAAGAGCTATGAATTTAATTTTAAAAGTGACTTTAAGCAATTAGATTTAATGGATATTATGAAATTAATATCAGGTATTTCTGCTAAAAGAAATATAGAATTAAAAGGCGATTTATATGTTGGTCGATTTTACATAAAGAAAAAAATTCCAATATTGCTAAAAGAGAATGTTGGATTAAAATAAAAATTGACTTAGTTCATATAAGGATCAAATCCAAACTCTCCAAAAATGCCATACGTTTTTTTAATTTCTGTTAATTGCAATTTCCATAAATCTTCGGTGGCATTTCCAAAAAAAGCGGCGGTGCTGGGGGCATTTATAAGCCAATGCTTATTTTTAATTTCTTGGTCTAATTGGTTCTCGTCCCAACCGCTATAGCCTGCAAAAAAACGAATTTGATTTTGTTTTACTTTACCTTTTTCGATTAAAAAAGTTAATTCATTAAAATCGCCTCCAATAAAAAAGTAATTATTTATTTTAGACGCATTACTTATTTGCGAACCCAAAGTATGTAAAAAGAACAATTCGTTTTTAGCAACAGGGCCTCCTTCGTAAATAGGGAAGTGTGCATTATTTATATCGGGTTTAATATCGCTTAAATTAAAATCTGTTTTAAAATTTAAACTAAATCCAATAGCTCCTTCTCTGCTATAATCAGTAAGGTATATCACCGAACGATTAAAAAAACTATCGTTTAATAGAGGGTGAGCAATAAGTAATTTACCTTGCATAAATGTAAATCTAAAAAAAATTAGTTATTAGCCATAAAATGAGCCATCTTTTTTTGTACTAAAGATATTAACCTTTTAAAAATATTATTGCGCTAATAAAGTTAATTGAATAGGTTTGTTGTAATTAAAATTTAATTTTTTACTATATGATAATTGCCGCAATTGTTGCCATCGACCTAAACCATGCAATAGGAAAAAACAATCAATTACTTTGGCATTTACCTGCCGATTTAAAATTTTTCAAACAAACCACAATGGGCTGTCCTATTATTATGGGTCGCAAAACCTACCAAAGCATTGGCAAATTATTACCTGGAAGAAAAAACATAATCATTACCCGAAATGAAGATTTCAAAATAGAAGGGGCAAATACTTATTTAAGTTTAAATGCTGCAATAAGCGACATTATTGACGAAAAAGTTTTTGTGATAGGAGGTGCCGAAATTTATACTTTAGCAATGCCTATGATTAAAGAATTATATATAACAATAGTAAAACACAAATTTGATGCCGATACATTTTTTTCGAAAATTGATACATCGCAATTTAATTTGGTTTGGGAAGAATGCCATGAAGCCGATGAAAAAAATAAATTTGATTACTGTTTTCAAAAATGGATAAGAAATTAATCAATAATTAGTTGATTAGTTTCAAAATCAAAAAGCTTTAATTCTTTCCCTTTATTAAACATTAATTCAACTGCATTAATGCCTATATCGCCTAAATCTAAAGAGAAAGAATTAACATAAAGATTAATGTGTTTTTTCATTACCTCCTCGTTCATTTCTTGAGCATTTTGTTTTACATATTGCATTGAGCTTTCGGGGTTTTGAAATGCAAACTCTACACTTTTTTTTATTAGTTGATTTACTTTTTGTTGAAGAAATTTATCTAAATTTCTTTTGATGAAGATGCCTCCTAATGGAATAGGGGCTTGAATCAGAGAATCCCAATACTCGCCTAAATCAATTATTTTAACTAAGCCTTTTTCGTTGTAGGTAAATCTATTTTCGTGAATAATTAAACCGGCATCAACTTCTCCTTTCAAAACAGCCTCTTCAATATCGCAAAAAGTATATTCGATTTTATTATTTAAATTAGGATAAGCTAATGAGAGTAAAAAATTTGCTGTAGTAAGCTTTCCGGGTATAGCCACTGAAATATTATCTAAATTTTTAAATTTCGATTTAGCGCTTGTAACTAAGATGGGCCCGCAATTAAAGCCAAGAGCACTGCCTGCACGCAATAATATATATTGTTTTAAATTATAAACATAGGCATGAAAACTAAGTTTTGTAATATCTAATTGGCCTTCTGAGGCTTTTTTGTTTAAAGTTTCTATATCCTCCAAAATTACTTCAAAATTTAAACCTTGAGTATCAATTTTTTTATGCACAAGGGCATCAAAAACAAAGCAATCGTTTGGGCAAGGCGAATATCCAATAGTTAAATTCATGAAGAGTAAAATAAAAAAGATTATTATAATTGAATATTTTAGCTAAATACTATTAAGTAAAGGTATAAAAGTTTTTATTTTAATAAATCTGGTCTTCGTTGTTTTGTTCTTTCCAAACTTTTTTGATGTCGCCATTTTTCAACATTTAACGTGTGGCCACTAATTAAAATATCAGGTATTTTAAATCCTTTATATTCTGCTGGGCGGGTATATACTGGTGGGGCTAATAAATCATCTTGAAACGAATCGCTTAGGGCTGATGTCTCGTCGTTTAATACACCTGGCAATAATCTGATAACAGCGTCGCTTAACATGGCGGCAGCAATTTCACCTCCACTTAAAACATAATCTCCAACACTTATTTCTCGGGTAATTAAATGCTCTCGAACTCGCTCATCAACACCTTTATAATGACCACATAAAATAATAATATTTTTTAACAAAGATAGTTGGTTACAAACTTTTTGGTTTAGAAGTTCGCCATCAGGGCTCATATAAATAACCTCATCATAACTTCGTTTCGATTTTAAATCTATAATACAGGCATCAATAGGCTCAATCATTAAAACCATACCCGCGCCTCCACCAAAGGCATAATCATCTATTTGTTTTTGTTTATTTATAGCATAATCTCGTAGGTTAATTAAATTAACTTCTACTAATTTATTTTTAATGGCCTTTTTAAGAATCGAGTGTCCAAAAGAGCTCGTCATTAAATCTGGCACTGCACTGATAATATCGATACGCATAATTATAAAGATAAAAATATTAAACTGGTTTTAAATTTAATTATATGCCAATTTTTTAGTGAATTTTTAGTAATTAACAATTTAATAATATTTAGTTAATATTTTAAATGACTTTAATGTATGGTTCAGGTATGTTGAAAAAAATTATTTTATATATTTTTTATTTTAAATTTACATCTATTGTCTTTTTCGGGCAATAATGACAAAGATAAAGTTGCAGAAAAAGTAATAATTGGAAAAATTACCGATTCATATAGCCAGTCTATTGTGGGAGCAAAAATTTTAATTCAAGAAACCGGAGAAATCTTTTATTCGAATTTAGATGGAAATTATAAGCTGGCTTTAAAATCGAACGAAATTTACTCAATTTCAATTGTTAGTATTGGATATACTCCTCTAAAAATAAAATCAAATAATTTGTTTTCATTTTCTGATTTAACATTACACCCTATTTTTTAGCTATTTATTTCTTGCTAAAATCAGCTTAATCTCAATTATTCTTAAATTTATATAAACCTAAGTCAATCTAGATTCGTCTCTGAAAGTAACTTTTTATTATCTTTTTATTACTCTATTGTTTCTAAATTATTAATTTAACAATTTTGTATAAGAAAATAATTGTTAAACCTATTAAACTCAATAATTTATGAAAAATATAGTAAAGTTGTTTTTGGTTGTATTTGTTTTTGGCGAACTACATGAAGGACAAAAAACTGGGGTTTGGACTAACTGGGACGAGCAAGGAGTAGAATTAACCTCAAAAAATTACAGTCAGCTAAATTAAAAAAATCGTTTTTAATTATTTTTATTCTTTTTTTATCTAATAAAACATAGAATTTTTGTTTCTTTAAAGTTTAAATTTCTTTATTGATAAATAACCTATCCTTATTATTGTTATTACATCTGTATAGACTAATCTGAATGGTTTTTTACATCTTAAAAGATGTTTATTTCTTAGCAAATGATTACTTACCTTTGCCGCTATGAATTTACTTTCAATCAATAATCTTTCTAAGTCTTACGGCACTAAAATTCTCTTTAATAAAATCAGTTTTGGCATTAATTATGGAGAAAAATTGGCATTGGTAGCAAAAAATGGATCTGGGAAAACAACACTATTTAAAATATTAAAAGGAATAGAAATTGCAGATGAAGGTGAAGCTATTTTTAGAAAAGATATTACTGTTGGCTTTTTAGATCAAAACTTCACATTTGATGAATCGTTAAGCATACAACAATTAATTGATACAGCTGATAATAAATTTGTGCGATGTATAAAAAATTATGATGAAATAATTAGGTTAAGCGAAACCGATTCGAGCGATCATCTTGCTGATAGAATGGAAGCCGCTCTTAACGAAATGAATTTGATAGATGCCTGGGATTACGAAAAAAATATTTTAGAAATTCTAACTCGGCTTGAAATAAAAGATACCTCTCAAATTATTAGAACTATTTCTGGTGGTCAAAAAAAACGAGTTGCCTTGGCCTTAACCTTAATTAATAGGCCTAACTTGTTGGTTATGGATGAGCCCACAAATCATTTAGACATTGATATGATTGAATGGCTTGAAAACTATTTACAAGATTCGTCATTAAGTATTTTATTGGTAACCCACGATCGTTATTTTTTAGATGAGGTATGTGATAAAATTATCGAAATTGATAATCACGAATTATATGAATACAAAGGTAATTTTGATTATTATTTAGAAAAAAAAGCTGAGCGTGAGCAAATAAAAAATTCAGAAATTGATAAGGCTAAAAACTTATATCGAAAAGAAGTAGTTTGGGTTCGAAAAATGCCAAAAGCAAGAGGAACAAAATCAAAATCGAGGGTAGATGCTTTTTATGAAATAGAAAAAAAGGCAAAACAAAAACGTATTGAAAAAAAGATTGAATTAACTGTGAAAATGGAAAGGATGGGTTCTAAAATTGTAGAACTCCATCGTATTACAAAAAAATTTCCAAGTAGAGTAATTTTAAGTGACCCTTTTACCTATACATTTATTCCGGGCGAAAAAATTGGTTTAGTAGGTAAAAACGGGACGGGAAAAACAACCTTACTAAATATCATTCAAGGAAAAGAAAAACTTGATACAGGCAAAGTTCAGTTGGGAGATACCATTGTTTTTGGCTATTACTCTCAAGCAGGAATGCATATTAATTATGATAAACGTATTATTGAAATAGTGCGAGATATTGCCGAACATATTCCTTTAGCTAATGGTACGAGCTTGTCGGCATCTCATTTATTAACTCGTTTTAATTTTCCGCCTAATGTTCAATTTAGCTATGCCCATACATTAAGTGGTGGAGAAAAAAGACGACTTTTTTTATTAACGGTGTTAATGAAAAATCCAAATTTTTTAATTTTAGACGAACCTACCAATGATTTAGACATTGTTACTTTACAAACCTTAGAAGATTTTTTGGAAGAATTTAAGGGTTGTGTTTTAATTGTTTCGCATGATCGTTATTTTATTGATCGATTAGTTGATCACACTTTTGTTTTAGAGGGAGATGGTTCTATTAAAGATTACCCTGGTAATTATACTGAATACAGAACTTGGAAGGGCAATCAAAAAAATGAGCCTATTCCTTCATTAGAAAAAGAAATAACTAAATTAAATATTAAAAATAAAGAAAATACCTTTTTAGAAACAACAAACAAAAAACTATCCTATAAAACACAGCGTGAATTAGATGAATTGGAAATAGAAATTCCAAAATTAGAAAAACAAAAAAAAGAATTGGAATTACAATTAACTTCGGATATTAAAGATTATTCTCAAATTAAAGAATTGAGTGATGAGGCGGCGCGTATTAATAATTTATTAGATCGAAAATCGACACGTTGGTTAGAAATACAAGAAGAAACTTAAATAAAATTTTTTAAGTATATTTAGAAGCTATTTTTAATTTTTTACAATTCGAGTTGAAAATAAGGTACAATTATTATCTAAAACTTTTAAAAAGTACAAACCATTTTCAAAGTTTTTTAAATCAATTGTATTATAATACTCTGCATCATTAGTTAATAAAACCTCGCCTAAAATATTTAAAATTAAAATTTTATAATCACGATTATTTTCTAACAAAACCTTAATTGAGCTCGATGTAGGATTTGGATAAGTCTTGACTTTTAAATCGATTTGACTTTGAGAAGTGATAGATGCTTGAATCGCTTTTATTTCGACACAATAATCTTCTGTTTCTCCGTAGGTATAAGGTGCTGTTGGAGCAATTAGACCTGAATAAGATGCAATTACTCTCATACGTTTAAAGCCTGTGGTTGTATTAGGTGGAATTAATATATTTGAGCTATAGGTAGTTCCTGCAAAAGAAAAATTACAATTTGGAATATTCCATACATTTTCTCCTTGATCTGTAAAAATCCCATTTGAATTATAATCGATATAAACCGAAGTTCCTCCTGTATATGTATTGGTATTACACTCCCCTAATGTAACTGAAATTGAATATGTATTACCTAAGGTAAGGGCGGGGGCTATTACAGAGCCAGTATAATTACTGTATTGATTTTTAATAGAGCCTTGTCCTTGAGCAATTGAATTACAATTACTCGTATTATTTAAAGTGCCTATAGTAACATTAAATATTTCCTCATCAGAAGGACTATTTGCTTGCGATGAACCGTAATTTAATTGAGTACATGAATTTACAAAACCATTTGGACAAATTAACTCAATAGTTCCATTACTTAAATTTATATCGTCGTCGTCAATTAGAAAATAGCGTGTAAGACCATTTGTTAATTGAACAATAGTAGAAAAAGTAGAAGTTAAAGATGCTCCTGAATAATTTAAATAATTCCATCCCGAGGAACTGCATAATGAAGCGTCGTATAAAGAAATATTTCCAACTCCAGTGTGAAAAATATTTATAGTATACTGGCCACTTACGGTTGGAGTAAAAGCATAAACTACTTCATTTCCTGGTTGCAAAAAAGCACCCGGATTATTCCAAAAACCTGAACCAGTATCTAATAAAAAAGACATTATATTTTCACAAAAAATTGAATTTATATTATTGCATGGATCTTGTGGAGATAAAATTGCAGTTGAGTAAGACATTCTGGTATCAGAACTTAAACTCGAGCAAAAATTTTTACTTAGAAGAATAGAATAAGCCCCATTTGAAGGGCAAAGCCAATTAATGTTGGATTGCAAGCCACAATTATCATCATTTAAGGAAATTATTGAACCGCCGGATGCACTATTATATATTCTTAAGTAAGTATCATTTATTGATAAATTACAAGTTGAAAAATTATAATAAAGACCGGCAGTTGCGAGAAAATTAAATGCTCGTAGACCCGAGTTATATACAGCTGTTGTTTGAGTTTGAGCTGAAGGTGAAATTTGAATATTAGTTGCAGGGGTAAAACAATATTGTGATTTTATTAAATTTAAAATTGAAGCTAACAAAAAGAAAACAAAAATTAAGCTTGTTCTTTTGATTAATAAACAAGAATGTTTTTTATTATTTAAAAAAAACATAAAAAATAAATTATTTATTTTGAACTTTAAAAACTGATTTCATAAATTCACCAGCATACACAAAATTAAATAACTCTTTATTAGTTGTGTGAAGTATTTCTGATTTATTTCCTGTCCAATAATTTTCACCTTTATGAATAAATAAAATATTATCTCCGATTTCAATTACACTATTCATATCGTGCGAAACGATAATAGTGGTAATATTATACTCGTGAGTAATATCTTTTATCAATTCATCAATAACGATAGCTGTTTTTGGATCTAATCCAGAATTAGGCTCGTCGCAAAATAAATAATGCGGATTATTAGCAATGGCTCTGGCAAGGGCGGCTCTTTTTTTCATACCTCCACTTAATTCTGCAGGAAATAATCTATTTTTGCCCACGAGCTGAACTCTATTTAAACAAAAGTTAACGCGATCTAATTTTTCATTCATAGATAGGTCAGTAAACATATCTAAGGGAAATCTAACATTTTCTTCTAGAGTTTGAGAATCAAAAAGTGCTCCTCCTTGAAACAACATACCTATTTTTTTTCTTATATCTTGTTGATCATCTTGATTAAGTTTTGGAAAATCTAAGCCATCAAATAAAACACTTCCAGAGTCTAATTGATGTAAGCCAACCATAAGTTTTAGAATAGTAGTTTTTCCACAACCACTTTCGCCAATAACTAAATTAGTTTTAGAAGGAAGAAATTTAAAAGAAACATCTTTAACAACATGACGATCTCCAAATGTTTTATTGATATTTTTTATTTCTATCAATGGTTTAAGAAAATATTAGTTAAGATTAGCCCAAACAATAAAATTAATACACTGCTATATACTACAGCTTTTGTGCTGCTTTTACCAACTTCTAAAGCGCCACCACTAGTGTTATAGCCAAAATAAGAAGCTATAGAGGTAATAATAAAAGCAAACACTACTACTTTTGTAAAAGAATAATATAACTTATTAGGTTCAAAATATGTTTGTATGCCATATATATATTGGTAAGATGAACATGCTCCAGCGCTAACTCCCATAATATAACCACCCAAAATACCTAAGAACATACTTATTGCAATTAAAATAGGAAAAATAATAATCGCTGCTATGATTTTGGGGAAAATTAAATATCCAGCAGAGTTTATTCCCATAATTTCCAGAGCATCAATCTGCTCTGTGATTCTCATGGCACCAATTTCTGAGGCAATATTAGAACCTACTTTACCAGCTAAAATTAAGCAAACAATAGTTGGACTAAATTCTAAAATAATACTTTCACGAGCAGTAAATCCTAATACATATAATGGCAATAAAGGATTAGAAATACTAAAAGCAGATTGAATAGTAATGATACCGCCCATAAATATAGAAATAATAGCAACAATTGGTAGTGAGGATATACCAATATTATCTATTTCGAAAATAATTTGTTTATAATAGACGCTCCATTTCTGAGGTTTCTTAAATACTCGCATCATAAGCATGAAGTATTGACCTATATAAAAAAATGACTTCAAAAAATTATCATTTTGATTTAAATGAAATAAACATATGGAAAGCAAAAACGCTTTCGGTTTAAAATTACAAAAATATTCTTTTATATTTGTTCTAAATATTTATGCTAAAAAAACAAATTATTTTGTTGTTTTTGATTTTCTTGGGAGTTTTATTTCAAACTTGTACTTCTCAAAAAACTAAATGTGCTAACTGCCCTTCATTTTACAATAATAAAAAATAAATTTTATATTTATAAATACAATATTAATAATTAGAACTATTTATTCCAATGGTTTCTATGGGATGCCAAGTTGTTTTAATTTCTTGTAAATCTAAAATTAAGTATGGGTTTCTATTTTCGGTTTTTAACCAATCTTTATGCCAATTAAAAAAACGTTTTACATTAAGTGCGCAATTTTGCATAATAGTTTTCTGTTCCTTTGAATTATTTCCACAATACACAATAGCGTTTACGTCAAGATGAGAAGAAAAATGGCTGTGTAATTCATCGGTTGATCCTGTAAGAATATTAATAACTCCAGCTGGTAAATCAGAAGTAGCTATTACTTCGGCAAAAGTAATAGAGCAAAGAGGTAATTTTTCGGAGGCCAAAACTACACATGTGTTTCCCCCAGCAATAATAGGTGCTAAAACACTTATTAAACCAAGAATGCCAGTTTCAGTTGGAGCGATAACAGATACTAATCCAGTAGGTTCTGGTACAGAAAAATTAAAATGAGAAGAGGCCACAGGATTAACAGAGCTAAACAACGCCTGATATTTATCACACCAACCGGCATAATAAACTAAAGTATCAATACTTAAATCTAGCTCTTCTTTTGATTTTTTTAATGTAATTCCTTGCAAAACAAGTTCGTTAATAAATTGTGTTTTTCTGCCTTCGAGCATCTCTGCAATTCGATACAAAATTTGCCCTCGATTGAAAGTGCTTTTTTTGCTCCAAATTAAAAATGCTTTTCGAGCCGAGACTACAGCATTTTTATAATCCTTCCGTGAGGATAAACATACATTTGCAATAATAATATTTTTTTTATTTTTTAATTGATAAAACCTACCGCTTTCTGTCCGAGAAAATTGACCGCCAATAAATAATTTATAAGTTTTTAAAATTGGTAATCTTAACATTTGTCTATATTGTTTAGTAAATATAATAGGTATTATTTAGATTAAATAATAGCTAAAATATAATTTTGAATCTTTTGATTGTTTCCTTTTTCCCTCTTCCGTGACATTTTTTACTAGGATCGGGTAATTTAAAATTAAGTGTTACCCCATAATAAAAATACCAATCTTTATTACTTGGATTGCCTCGCATACTGCCTAATGAAGATGAGCTATCAATAGTTCTATCAGTCAAATTTAGTCCCTTAGAGTTAAAAACAGGAGTTTCGGGGTAAATTCCGCTTACGTCGTCTAAATAATCTGTAAAAGTTTTTCTTGGACCCCATTCTAAACCCATTCCGATTTTTTTACCAATATTCATTTTTATTCCAACACCAAAAGGAAGGCCTATTTGAATTTTTGGGTATGTTGAGACTTGACCCTCGGTTTTATAGTTTCTTAAATATTCTTTACCAAAGCCTAAGTCAATTGTTGGATTAAAATAAAAAGCCGATAAACCTGCAAAAAGAAACATTGTAAATTTATGTCTTTCGTGGCCAATTCTGTATTCAACAAAATTAAATTCTGCGATTGAACTAAATTCGTATAGATTTGAAGAAAAATTTAAATTACGTTCTATTTGATTGGCATCATCACTATTAGCATCGTTAGCACTAATTTCTCCATAGTTTAAACTAAAACGAAAAGCAGTTCGATAAGTATTACAATATCTAAAATAAATTCCTCCAGCTGGATGAGAATTTAAAAAATGGCCTTTAGTATTAATATCTCCAATATAGTATGAGCCACCTCCCAAAAAACCAATTTCCCTCTGTACAAAATTTATTTTATTAGATTGAGCTTGATAAAAAAGGCTAGCCAAACTCAAAAGATATAGAAAAGTATTTTTTAACAAAACAATAATATTAACGTAAAAATAGCCGTTTTATTGTGGTTTTTTTGATATAAAAAGTAGTTTTTTTAACAGAAATAGGATTAAAAAGCTTAATCTTTGCTTAGATTTGTGCTTTAAGAGGTGAAAAAAAAATCTATATATCAACCCATTGGGATTTTTGATAGTGGCTTTGGCGGCTTAACTGTATTAAAGGAAATCGTAAAAGAATTACCTCAATACGATTATTTGTATTTAGGTGATAATGCTCGGGCACCATATGGTTTTAGAAGTTTCGAAACAGTTTATGATTATACATTAGAGTGTTTGAAACACTTGTTTGATAAAGGTTGCGGTTTAGTTATTTTGGCTTGTAATACTGCTTCTGCAAAAGCACTAAGAACCATTCAACAAAAAGACCTGCCTTTATTATTCAAAAATAAAAGAGTTTTGGGCGTAATAAGACCAACTACAGAAATTATTGGAAATTATACTCGTACAGGAAACGTGGGGGTTTTAGGAACCTCTGGCACAATAAGTTCAAATTCATATGTAGTTGAAATTAAAAGGTTTTTTCCAAAAATCAATGTCTTTCAACAGGCCTGTCCAATGTGGGTTCCTTTGATTGAAAATAATGAATTTAAATCTCAAGGAGCTGATTTTTTTATTAAAAAAAATATTTCAGAATTGTTAAATCAAGAGCCCTCAATTGATGCAATAATTTTAGGATGCACGCATTATCCATTAATTGAAGATAAAATAAAATCTTATTTACCTGATAGGGTTCAATTACTATCGCAAGGTAAAATTGTTGCTAATGGACTGAAAGATTATTTGATTCGACATCCGGAGATTGAAATTGAATGTAGTAAAAACAAAACGCTAAGTTTTTTTACGACTGATTTAACAAAAACATTTGATGATTCTGCCTCTTTATTTTACGGAGAATCAATCTCCTCAAACCATTTACACTTATAATTCAAAAATTAATTATAGTATATTTAATTATTTTACTAAGACTATGATATGTGTTTTAAACAATAATAGATATTATTTGTTAAAAACATATTAAATTCAAGATAATCAACATTTTATACAATTTAAGTAATGCCAAATTTTGAAAAGAGTAACGTTCAAAAAGAACTCAATAAATATAGACTTCAAAGGCAAGGGCAAGAAGACAGCTTAATAAAAGAAGCAAATCGAATTTTAAGCGCTGATTTGTTTTCTGAAAAAAAAATATTAGAACATTTAGTTCAATACAACTCTACTTTCGAATTGGTAAGCGAAGAAGATGTGCCGAGCAATTTGGTATTTACTCTACAAGAAATTAAATGGATTTGTATTAGTTTGCGTCTAAAATTTTTGGATAGCAAGCAATACGCTAATGATATTCCTAATGAGGCCATTTTAAAAATTAAAAAATTTAATGCTAGATTTGGAAAAGAACTTACTCATTTTAAGATATTATCAACGGCTAGCTCTTTTAAGAAAAAAGAAGACTCTGAGACGTTATTATTTGCAAAAACTTATGGCAATAATTATTTTTTGATTCATCAGTGGGGAAATCGTTTAAAATGGCATCGTAAATTACGCTTTTGGTATTTACGAAGCTTTGAAAATTTATTTTTAACTCTAATTGGAGTTACTTTATTAATTGATTTGATTTTACCTACTTCCTTAATCACACTCGATAAAAAAGCTGAATACTTTAGCGGATACAGAGCAGCCACATTTTTTCATCTACTTATATTTAATACTGGCGTAACCGCCTATGCCTTTTTCGCTTTTGGAAAAAATTTTAGCGGAAGCATCTGGAATCGTCATAATGAATTTGATTAAAGCTATACCACTCCGTCGCCCATTATTCTTAAAACAACATTATTTAAACTACTATTTAAATAAAGTTGACATGAAAGTCTAGATTGCTCTGTTATATTTGGTAATGTATCGAGCATAACAAATTCATCATTTGTGATTTCAGATAATAAATCAAATCCTGAAACTATTTCTACATGGCAGGTTGCACACAAAGCCATACCACCGCAAGTTGCCATCACGTCATAATCATTTCCTTTTAAAAACTCCATTAAGTTTAAGCCCATATCGGTTGGTGCTACTAGGGTTGTTAATGAATTATCGGCGTTCTGAATGTGTATTTTAATGTCTTGCATAAAAAACAAATTTATATCAATTTATTTTGTTTTTTCTTCGCACAATTCAACCAAAATTCCATTTGTACTTTTTGGGTGCAAAAAACAAATTCGTTTGTTATCTACACCATCTTTAGGCTGTTTATTAATAAATTGAAAGCCTTCTAAAGTCAATCTATTAATTTCAGAATCTAAATCATCAACAGCATATGCAATATGATGAATCCCTTCGCCTTTTTTTTCTATAAATTTAGCGATTGGGCTATTTGGTGTTGTTGCTTCAAGTAATTCAATTTTTGTTTCGCCAATCATAAAAAAAGAAGTGCTTACACTTTCGCTTTCTAAACTTTCTAATTTATAATGTGACAAACCAAATAATTTTTTAAACAAGAAGTTGCTATTTTCTAAGCTAGAAACTGCAATTCCAATATGTTCAATTTTTTTTATCATGATTAGTCTGTTTTTAAATTAATAGTGTCTGTAATTGGATTAACATTATAAGAATTAGTGGCTGTATTAATATTTTTTTTTGGATGTAATATTTTTTTTGGAAGAGTATTTTCTGGGATAGCTAATTTCATAATTAATAAAAATAAAGCTACAGCCAAAGGTGTTGCAAATAAAATATATTTATACTCATTATATGAACTTTTAAAAGTTTCAGTTTTAGGAATAGGCTTAATGTGTTTTTCATACTTTTTAATGTAGTCGTTATAATACTGTCGGCGTTTTAATTCTCTTTCGTCGAACTTCCAGTTTTTATTTGGTGTTTTTTTATAAAGAGTTTCGTTATATTGATTGTTCGAATGATTTAATCTTGAATCATAAATTAATCTTAATCTATTATCTGATAGAGTTTTGTATGCTTTTAAAATTAAAGAAAATTTATCTTTTTCTTTATTATTTTTATCTGGGTGATAAAGTTTGGCTAATCTTCTAAATGCAGATTTTATTTCTAGTCGGTCTGCTCCTATTTTTAATCCTAATATTTCGTAAAAATTACTCAATACAATTTTTTGTTTGTAGGTTTAAATGAATTTAAAACTTTATGCAAACATTTTTTGATTCAGTATAAAAATCAAGTCCTTCGAAGCCCCCTTCTCGCCCAACGCCACTTGCTTTTACGCCGCCAAATGGAGTTCTTAAATCGCGAAGAAGCCAACAATTAATCCAAACAATACCTGCTTTTAAATTATTCGCTAATCGATGAGCGCGTGTTAAATTCTCTGTCCAAACAATACCTGCCAAACCATATATAGTTGAGTTTGCCATCATTAACGCTTCTTCTTCAGAATCGAAAGGAGTAATACTAACTACTGGTCCAAAAATTTCCTCCTGATTAGATCGACAATTATATTTTAATCCTTCAATAATAGTTGGTTCAATAAAATAACCCCCTACAAAATCACCATCAATAATTTTTGCATTACCTCCACAAATTATTTTTCCCCCTTCAGTTTTAGCAAGATCAATATAGCTGAGTATTTTTTTCTGATGTTCTTTTGAAACAATTGCTCCAATATTAGTCTTATCATCTGATGGATTTCCTACTAACAATGCTTTTGTTTTTGAAATAAAATCTAATTTAAATTTTTCGTAAATGCTTCGTTCAATAAATATTCTAGAGCCACATAAACATATTTGCCCTTGATTTGAAAATGAAGAACGCATGGTGCTTGATAACATTTTTTCATAATCACAATCTGCAAAAATAATGTTAGGATTTTTTCCACCCAATTCTAGAGATAATTTTTTAAACATAGGGGCGGCTATACTCGCAATAGTTTTACCTGTAGCTGTTCCGCCAGTAAATGAAATTAAAGGAATACCCGGATGACTGACAATTGCTTCTCCTACTTTTTTACCCAAACCATGAACAATATTTAAAACACCTGGAGGCAGGCCGGCGTCGATGCAAATTTCTGATAATAAAAAAGCAGTCATAGGGGTTACTTCCGATGGTTTTGCAACCACTGTGCAACCGGCAGCTAAAGCTGGGGCTATTTTCCAACTAAATAAATAAAGTGGTAAATTCCAAGGAGAAATACAACCAGCAACTCCAATAGGTTGCCGAAGAGTATAATTAATAGCAGAGTTTTCCATACTATGAGCAAGTGAATCAAAGTGTAAAATACCAGTGCCGTAAAAGTAAAAATTATCTGCTGCTCTTGGAATATCTATTGTTTTGGCTAGTTTAAGGGGCTTTCCATTATCAATAGACTCAGCTAAAGCCAATTTATCGAGGTTTTTTTCAATTAAACGTGAAATTTCTATTAAGTAACTTGCTCGCTTTTCCTTTGGAGTATTACTCCAACCATCAAATGCTTGCTGAGCAGCTTGATATGCTATTTCTACATCATGCTCATCGCTATCAGGAATAAAAGAGTATACTTTTCCGGTGGATGGACAGAAATTATCAAGGTATTTTTTAGAGATTGGATCTAATAATTTACCGTTAATATAGTTTTTAATATATTGCATTTAAAAAAACATTAGGCCATAAATTTAATGGTTTATGTTTGGTTTAGCAATTAGTAAATGAAAACCTATTTATTATTATTTAAATAATTAATATTAAAAAGGTATCGATTATATTATATTGTAAAATTATAAAACATTAATATCTTTATAAAATTATTTTCTATTTTATGTCTAATAAAAAAATCATAAAATCAGTTTCTTCATCTTCTAGAATTCAAAATAATTTTATTATTAGTTTAAAAAAGATTCTACCCCCTTCTATTGGAATTGCAGAAGAAATTTCATGTTTATTAGATATAAGTATTGATAGTGCATACAGAAGGATTAGAGGTGAAACTGATTTTACTTTTGAGGAAATTTATTTAATTACTCGAAAACACAAAATTAGCATTGATAAAATTTATGGTAATTCGAATGATTCTGTAACCTTTGAATACATAAAACTAACTGATAGTGAAATAAATTTTGAAAAATACCTTACTAGTTTAAGAAATCGGCTTGAAAGTATAAATAAAGTTGAAGATAAAATTATTTACTATGTAGCAGAAGATATTCCTGTATTTTACTCTTTTTTTTCGGATAAGCTTACCGAGTTTAAATTATTTTATTGGCAAAAAAGTGTTTTAAATATTCCTCGATATCAAAAAGTTAATTTTGAATTTGGTAAAATCGATAAAAAACTTATTAAAATTACTCAAGAATCCTATCAAATATTTTTAAATATTCCCAGTATTGAAATCTGGTCTGAAGCAACTGTTTATACTGGACTAAGACAAATTAAGTTTTATTTCGATACTGGCATACTTAATAAAATAGATGCCTTAGAATTATTAGATGAATATAAAAAAATGATTGAAATGATTAAGAAATTTGCAGAAGATGGAAGAAAAAAAACTAATAATATAAATAACTTTACACTTTATCTTAGCGAGGTTATTTTAGGAACTAACTGTATTTTTATCACAATGGGTGATTTAAAATATGCTTACATCTCATTTAATACTATGAATTCTTTAACAACAAATAATGCGGAATTTTGTGAAGAAACAGAACATTGGGTACATAATTTAAAAATCAAAAGTAATCTAATTAGTGGTATTTCAGCAACTCAGCGTTATCAATTTTTTAATAGTATGTTCAAAAATATCGATACTTATTTTAATAAGATAAGTAATTCTTAATTTTGAGTTTTTTTGAAAAAAAAGATTGTTATAGTTGGAGGTGGTTCTTGTGCTTTGTTTTTAGCTTGCCAATTAGATACAAAAAAATATGAAGTATCTATATATGAAAAAAATAAAACTTTAGGTCGTAAATTTTTAGTTGCTGGCGGAGGTGGACTTAACTTAACACATTCAGAAAGTTCATATAATTTTATAAAAAAATACTCTCCTCATTCTTTTTTTAAAAACTCTTTTTCTAAATTTTCAAATAAAAATTTTATTAATTGGTTACACAAAATAGGTATTGAAACTTATGTAGGTAGTAGTGGAAGAGTTTTTCCTAATAAAGAAAAAAAACCTATTGATATTTTAAATATTTTGATAAATATTATTCAGCAAAAAAAGATTAATATATTCAAGAAACACGAATGGATTGGTTTTGATTTAACCCAATCGCTTTTATTTAAAAATCATAAAAATACATTTACGGTTAAAAGTGATTATTTTATTTACTGTATGGGAGGTGCAACTTGGCGAGTAACTGGAAGTGATGGGAGTTGGTTAAAAAAATTTGAGAATATAGGAATCCCAACATTTCCTTTTGAAGCTAGTAATTGTGCTTTTAAAATTAATTGGCCTACCGAGCTAATTAATCGTATTGAAGGAAAGGCTCTTAAAAACTGTTCATTTAAGGTAGGAAAAATATCGCAATTAGGAGAGGTAGTATTAACAAGATTTGGTATTGAAGGAGGAGGAATTTATCCCTTAAGCGGTTCAATCAGAAAACAAATAAAGGCCTATAAAAAAGCAGAATTAATTATTGATTTTAAGCCAAATTTATCAGAAGATGTGCTTTTTAAAAAATTAACTACAATAAAAAAAACGAAAAACTACAGCCAACAAGTACTAACTTTATTAAACTTAAATCCCACTCAATTATCACTTTTAAAATATTACACAAGTAAAGAGGTTTTCATAATGCCAAATCTTTTAGTTAAAGCTATAAAAAATTTTAAACTTGAGTTAAAAGAAACTGGGCCTATTGATGAGGCTATCTCATCAGTTGGTGGAATAGATTTAAAAATACTGACTCCACATTTTGAATTGAAATCTTTTTCTAATCATTTTGTTATTGGAGAGATGTTAAATTATGATGCACCTACTGGGGGATATTTATTACAATCTTGTTATACCATGAGTTCATATTTATCAAATTATTTAAATTCACAATAATTTTATTAAAAAATAAATTTAATTTAAACATCTAAATTTTCTAAGTAAAATTATTTTATATTTGTTAGAAAAAAAATGTTATTAAAAAGAGAAAATATAATTTGTGAAATTAGTAAAAAGGTGTTGGTTATAACAATTAATAGGCCTGATAAATTAAACGCACTAAATAAAGATACCATTGAAGAGCTTCATGAAACATTAGTAGGAGCTGAAAATCAAAATGATATTCGTGTTATAATCATTACAGGTTCGGGTCAAAAAGCATTTGTAGCTGGTGCAGATATTTCTGAACTTGCTGGTTTGTCTGTAGAACATGGAAAGCAATTAAGTTCTAATGGTCATTTTAAAATATTTAATTTTATCGAAAATTACAGTAAGCCTATTATAGCGGCAATAAATGGCTTTTCATTAGGTGCAGGATTAGAATTAGCGATGGCATGCCATATAAGAGTAATGAGTGATAATGCTAAAGTGGGTTTACCAGAAGTTAGCTTAGGTCTTATTCCTGGATATGGAGGTACCCAAAGACTTGCTCAACTGGTTGGTAAGGGAAAAGCTTTCGAAATGATTACAAGTGGTGATTCAATTAACGCTCAAGATGCTTATAAATGGGGGCTTGTTAATCACTTAACCTTACAAGAAGAAATAATGTCGAAGTGCTTTGAAATATCTGATAAAATTATTTCAAAGAGCCCTCATGCCGTGAAAATTGCAATTAAATCGATTAATGCAGGGTATAATAATAAATTAAATGGCTTTGAAGTAGAAATAGAAGAGTTTGGTAAAATATTTTCTACAAATGATGCAAAAGAGGGTGTTTCTGCATTTTTAGAGAAACGAAAACCTAATTTTAAAGGTGATTAAATACAACAAGATTATTTTAGTATTATAAATTGCATTAACTTTGTCGCATATTTAATTAATGAAAAAATCGATGCGACCATATCTAGTAATTATTATTTTATTTTTAATTCCGATTTATTTGCTCAGTGTGCAATGTGTAAGCAGGCTGCTGAAACATCTTTAAAATCTAATCCAAATTCAATAGCTAGAGGTTTAAATTCAGGCATACTTTATTTAATGGCTGTTCCTTACCTATTAATTGGATTTATTTTTCGTAAACAAATAAAGCATTTATTTAAAAAAATATTTAAAAAACGAATAAAACCGTCAGCGAATTAATTTAAATTTCAATTACCTCTGCTTTAGCAATTCCTGAATATTGAATAATTAAATGACTATTTTCTTGTTTAATTTTATTATTTCGTGAAAACGAATAAAAATTAAAATCTAAAGGAAGAACTATATATCTGTATTTGTGATAATTTAATCCTTTTTTTTTCTATAAATTTATTTTGTTCAGTTTTCTCAAGGCCTTTAAAGTATAATGATTGAGGTCTTACTTTAAAGTGTAAATAATAATCAATTGCAATAAGTTTTTTTAGTACAGTATCTTCAGGATAATTTTCTTCAGCATATTGAGTAATGATATCAAACACATCTGTTAACGAATATTTGTGATATTCTTTTTTTGTTCCAAAATAAATACCAAGTCCAAGTAAAAAATCAAACACACTATATTGTTCGGTTATATATTTTAATGTATTTATTGTTTTTTTTCCATTCCAATAAATTTCGAGTGCATTTTCGAGTTGTACAATTTTTGCTAACTCTTCTTTTGAAAGATAGTTGCTTTCAGTAATTTGATAGGGAGGCTTTTGATCATAAATAAAACCATGCTTTTCTTTGTATCGCATGGTTGTTCCCTTTAAAAATTTCAAAAATCCTAATTGCATTTCAGGGGCAAATAACTTAAATACTTCTTCAAAACTATATTTGATATCCTTCCAATAATCTAATGGTAGCCCAACAATTAAATCTAAATGCATTTCAATTTTATAATCTAATTCTTGAATAATACGTTTAGTTTTTTCAAAATTTTGTTTACGACTTACTTCTAAATTCGCTTTTTGATTTACTGTTTGAATTCCTATTTCAAAACGAAATAATCCTTTAGGCACATTCTCATGAATAAAATTAATAATGTCAGGATGAAGAATGTCAGCAGTTATTTCAAATTGAAAAACATTATTAGGGTGATGATGATTTAAAATAAATTTAAAAATATCTATTGTAAAATCTCGTTTAATATTAAAAGTTCTATCTAAAAATTTTATGACTTTTCCGTGCTCCATCATAAAGAGCAATGTTTTTTTTATGCTATTATCAGGAAGATAACGAACTTTATTATCCAAACTTGCTAAGCAAAACTCGCATTTATAAGGGCAACCCCGAGAAGTTTCAATATAAAGTACTTTATTTTTTAACTCCTCTAAATTATCAAATTGATATGGCATACTTTGCGCAAAATTATTTAAATCAAAAATAGGCGCTAAAGTATTTTTAATAATTTTAAGATTATCCTTCATTACTAAACTCGGAACATTTTCAACATTTGGATACGAATTAAGAAATTCGCTGAAAGGAGTTTCTCCCTCACCAACAATTATAAAATCTACAAAAGGAAGAGAGATTATTTTATCATACTCGTAACTTACTTCTGGACCTCCTAATAATATTTTGCAATCTGAATTTAATTCTTTTATTTTTTTTGCGATGGCTAAAATGGGCGTAATATTCCATATATAACAACTAAAAGCAACAACATCATACTGAGAACAAAATACTGCTATATCATCCCATTGTTCTTTAATTGTAAATTCTTTCCATTCAAGTCCTTTGTGACAATGATTTAATTCGTAGAGAAGTCTTATAGCTAAATTACTATGAATATATTTTGCATTAAGTGTTGTAAGTATTATACGCATAATAAATAAAGGTAACTATTATTATTAAAAAGTTTTATGTTTTAAATCTGAATGCTTTTTAATTTTAGGCAAAAAAAATAAGGCGAGAATTAACACGCCTTATTAATTGAAGTAAATAAATAGTTTATTCTTTAATAAGTTTAAATCCATTCAAATTTCCTTTTTGTTCTTTAAAGTTAAGAATATAAATCCCTTTATTTAATTGGCTGATATTAATATATGCTTCTTGATTATTTTTTTCAAAACTTAATTTTTGACTTAAAACTATTTGGCCAGTTATATTTTTTATTTCAATATTTATTTCCTTTATTAATAGATTACTATTTTTTACTGTCAATTGAGTTGATGCTGGATTAGGGAAGACGTTAATTGAAATAGATTGATTTTTTGAGCTTGTAAAACTTAAACATTCTACTACCTTAATACTCAGAGAATCTGAACTCTTGCAACCATTAATACTGGTTGCTGTACATGTGTATGATTGATCGGTAAAAGCAGTATAAGTAAACGAAGGTCCTACAAAAAAAGATGGTAACCAAGCATATGAATTGCCACCAGTTGCAGAAACTGTAACTAAATCTTCGTAACAAACTAAAGTTGGTGAATTGATAACTAAAATAGGATTTGGATAAACAGAAATTGTTTTTGAAATTACACTTGTTGATCCATTATTTGCTATTAATGTAATAGTATAGTTGCCTACACTTGTAAAGGTTATACTTGGAATAATTACATTATTATTAGAATTAATTATTGCGCCACCTGAAACAGACCAAGTATAGTTTGGAACAGGGGTACCAGAAGAATTATTAGTTGGTGTTATTGTTCCTAAGCCACAAAATTTATTTGGTAAATTAAATTGCGCTGAAGCAGCAATTGAAGAAATAGAACATAAATTGTGTGTACCTAAAAATTTACGATAAGGACTATTGGCCATAGCCGTTTGAATTCGAGTTGATTGATCTGTTGTAAACATATATTTTGCTGGATCATCAACATAATCCATAATATTCATAAACATACTCCCATCAACTGAAGAAGAACATGAATTAGATCCTGTTGCATTTAGAGGATAATTAGGAGAGCCAAAATTACTTGATTTAGCAGGCGGTGTATCATTGCAATAATCTGTGGCGCAAGTAGCGTCACCCCACGTATGTCTTAGCCCTAAATAATGACCAATTTCATGAGAACTTACTCGCCCTCTAGTATAACCAGCTAAATACGTGCCATTAGGAAAAATTCCTTGTGAACCAAAAGCTTTAGATAAACACCAAAAACCATCGGTTGTAGAAGTACCGTATGAGCCGAGCAAGCCTGTTAATGAACTTAATGGCGGAAAAGTTGCATATCCAAGAAGCGATCCTGAATTACTTCTATCGGTAACCCAAATATTTAAATATTTTGATACATTCCAGATAGTTTGAGGTTTTATAGTTCCATCAATATAATTTTTTAAAGCTGTATTCGTCGAAAATGATCCTGGATTAGTCCAACCTTTATTAATATAATTAATACGATCAATACCTGGCTCTGCTAATAAATTTCCTGAGGTATCTAAAGTTGCTAAACAAAATTGTAAGTTGCAATTAGCAATCATAACTCTTCCTAAAATATCTAAATTAGTTTGAGGTAAAAGTTGATTAGATGCATAATTTACAAATGCATTGGCTGGATAATTTCCAGAGTTATATCCTATTCCTCCGAAATCATTATTTAAAACTTGAATCTGAGAATTTAACTGTCCTTGAGCTAAATTCGGATAGGTTCCAATAGCCTCACCTCCGTGAATAACGTGAATTATAACAGGAATTGTAAAAACTTGGGCTTGTGCTTTATTAGATATATTGTTTATTTTTATTTTCTGAACTAATTGTTGAAATTCATCTTCCCATTGTTGACTCGGAGGTTCAGTAGCGCACGGTTCATAATTTTTATCTTTTGGAAAATCAATTTGAGCTATTAATTGATTTGAAAAAAATAAAAGAAAAATAAATGATATAATTGTAATTTTTGATACCATAAATAAGATTTCTTAAAATTACACAATAAAAAAACCAAATAAAAATATAAATATATATTTAAAAATTAATTTTCTAGCAAAAAAATCGCTTCTTCAAATTCGTTGATTGTCTTAAAGTCCTTAACTGACTTAGCTTTTTCTAGGCCATTTTTAAAAAATAAAATAGCTTGTTTTTCATTGTTTTTTATTTCAAAAAGCTTACCTAATTGATAATAAGCAGGAATATAATCTGGGTTTAAATCTAATGCTTTTTTAAACTGAAATTCTGCCTCAATAATATTTGATTGAGCCATATTTTCAAGCCCTAGTGAATAATTTAAAAACAAATCATTTGGCTCTAATTCGAGCATATTTTTTAATTGTGCAAGTCTAAATAATGATCGCATGTATGAGTGTTCTTTATTTTATGCGGAAGTAAATTGCTTTAAAAAACGAATATCGTTTTCAAAAAATAATCTTAAATCATTTATTTGATATTTAAGCATTGTAATTCTTTCAATGCCCATTCCAAAAGCAAATCCTTTGTATTTATTTTCGTCGATACCACAATTGATTAAAACTTGAGGATCTACCATACCACAACCTAATATTTCTACCCAACCTGTTTGTTTGCAAATATTACAGCCTTTGCCTTTACAAATAGTGCAGCTAATATCCATTTCGGCACTTGGTTCTGTAAAAGGAAAGTAACTTGGGCGTAATCTTATTTTTGTTTTTTCGCCAAACATCTCTTTAGCAAAATATAAAAGTGTTTGTTTTAAATCAGCAAAAGAAACTTTTTCATCAATATATAAGCCTTCAACCTGATGAAATTGACAATGAGCTCTTGCGCTAACTGCTTCATTTCTATAAACTCTTCCAGGAGATATTGTTCTGATAGGCAATGATTGGTCTTCCATAATATGAACTTGGACACTGGATGTTTGAGTACGTAAAACCATTTCTGGATTCAAACTAACATAAAAAGTATCTTGCATATCTCGAGCAGGATGATTTTCGGGTGTATTTAAAGCACTAAAATTATACCAATCGTTTTCTATTTCTTTTCCGTCGCTTACAGTAAATCCAACACGAGAAAAAATATCAATAATCTGGTTTTTCACAATAGATAATGGGTGTCTACTCCCATTTATTAAAGTAGGGAAATTTGGTAAACTCAAATCAATTTTACCATCTATTTCAGCTCTCACTTCATTATCAAATGATTCTTTTAATATATTAATTTTTTCTTGTGCTTTATTTTGAAGTAAATTTAATTGTTGACCAACTTCTTTTTTTAATTCGTTGGGCACATCTTTAAACTCATCGAACAGGATTTTAATAGAACCCTTTTTGCTTAACCATTTTATTCGATATTCTTCAACTTGTTCTTTTGAAATAGCAATTGCGTTTTCAACTTCGTTAATAATGATATTTATTTTATTAAGCATGAAAAGAATTTATATTACAAAAATAGTAAAATAAAATATAACGAAATGTACTATCAAAAAAGCATTTGTTTAGCTTATATTTGATTCGTTAATTTTTTTTGTAAAAGTACCACATTCTCAACATGAGCTGTTTGCGGAAACATATCAAAAGCTTGAGATTTAATAATCTCATAATGTTCTTGCATTAATGCCAAGTCTCTTGCTTGAGTACTTGGATTACAACTTACATAAATAATTTTATTTGGTAATGCCTTTAAAATAACTCTTATTACTGATTCTTCCATCCCAGCACGGGGAGGGTCTGTAATAATTAAATCTGGTCGACCATGGGCAGCAAAAAATTCTTCATTTAATACTAATTTTATATCACCTGGAAAAAACGCAGTATTTAAAATTAAGTTTGTTTTTGAGTTTTCAATAGCATCTTTAATAGCATCCTCAACATATTCAATTCCAATTACTTTTTTCGCATTTTTGGCAATAAAATTGGCAATTGTCCCGGTACCAGTATATAAATCATATACAATTTCATTGCCAGTTAAATTAGCAAAGTCGCGGGTAATTTTATACAAGTTAAAGGCTTGTTCAGAATTAGTTTGATAAAAAGATTTTGCACTAATTTTAAATTTAAGGCCTTCCATTTCTTCAAGAATATAATCTCGGCCAAAATAAGTTTTAATATCTAATCCAAAAAAAGTATCATTTCCTTTATTGTTTTGTACATACTGCAAGGATGTAATTTGAGGGAACTTAAATTTTAAAAAATCTAATAACTCAAATACTTCTTTTTCGAGCCACTCGAAAACTGATAAAACTATCATAATCTCCTTTGTGCTTGTTGTTCGAATCATCAATGTTCTGAGCAACCCAGTTTTATTTCGAATATCAAAAAATGTTAGTTTATTTTTAAATGCAAACTCTTTGACTGCATTACGAATTGAATTACTCGGCTCAGTTTGAAGATAGCAATCATCAATATCTAATATCTTATCGAACATTGCTGGTATATGAAAGCCCAATCCATTTTTATTTTCTACTTCTTCTTTTGATGCAATTTGTTCGAAGCTTAGCCATTTTTTATTTGAAAAAGAAAATTCTAGTTTATTCCGATAATAATAGGTCAGTTTATTGGATAAAATAGGATTTAATTCCGGAAATTTGAATTTACCTATTCTGGTAAACGCATCAAAAATATATTTTTGCTTATAAAATAATTGGGTTTTATAATTTAAATTCTGCCATTTACACCCCCCACAAGTTCCGAAATATTGGCACAAAGGAGTCTCCCTATCAGATGAATAGCTTATAAATTTTTGAACTTTAGCCTCAGCAAAATTATTTTTTTTTCGATGTACCATCACATCAACAATATCTCCAGGGACGGCGCCTTGAATAAATACTACCATACCTTCGTATTTTGCTATTGCTTTTCCTTCGCTACTAATATCAATTACTTCAAGGTTTTCTAAAATAAATTTTTTTTTAATTTTCGACATATTTTATTGCTTAGTAAAAGTAATCAATTACAGTCAAAAATTATATTTGTGAAGTGTTTAGATTATAAATAAAACATACCTTTGTTAAATGGCACGTTACTTTTTAAATCTTTCATACAATGGCACTGGATATAATGGTTGGCAACAACAAAAAAACACAAAAAATACTATACAACAAGTTTTAGAAGAAAAGATCTCATTAATTTTAAAAGAAAGAATTGAACTAACGGGATGTGGAAGAACTGATACTGGGGTTAACGCTAAAAATTTTATAGCTCATTTTGATAGTCATTGTAAAGACTTAATTGAAAATAAATATGACTGGATTTATAAGTTCAATAATCTTTTACCTTCTAATATTTCTATACAAGATATTTATAAAGTAAAAAATGATGCTCATGCTCGTTTTAGTGCTACCCAAAGAGTATATTATTATTATCTACAGCAAGAAAAAAATCCGTTTAAGGATAACTTTTCGTGGTATGTTTATGGTAATTTAGATTTTGAATTAATGAATAAAGCTGCTAAAATTCTTCTAGAATATAATGATTTTACAAGTTTTAGTAAATTGCACACACAAAATAAAACCAATGCCTGTAATATTAAAAAAGCTATTTGGCAAAATTATGGAAAAAACGAATGGCGATTTTCGATTAGTGCCGACAGATTTTTAAGGGGTATGGTTCGCGCCATAGTTGGCACATTAATTTTAGTTGGAAAAAATAAACTATCACTAGCAGAATTTAGAAAAATAATCGAGACAAAAGATAGAAAAGTAGCTGGTAATAATGCGCCTGCAAATGCTCTTTTTTTAGTTAGTATTTCTTATTCTAAAAATATTTTTGATGAGTAAACAGATAAATAAAAAAATTAATTTAAAACTAATAGCAAGAATTTTAAGTTATTCGAAATCATACAAAAAATTATTTTTTATATCATTATTTCTTACATTACTTTTAGCTTCTTTAGCTATTGTTAGGCCGTTATTAATTGGTAAAGCTTTAAATGATTTTGTGATAAATCAAAAAAGCGAAATCGGATTAAATTCAATTTGTTTACTTATATTATTTTTTTTAATAATTGAAGCATTTGGCCAGGTCGTTAATTTGCGATTAACTAATTTACTTGGGCAAAATATTGTAAGAGATTTAAGAAACCAAGTCTATAGTCATATTTTACAATTAAAAAATAAATATTTTGATACAACTCCAGTTGGTACATTAGTAACAAGAGCCATAAGCGACATTGAAAGTTTAAGCGAAGTCTTTACTCAAGGCTTTATTGTTATAGCTGGAGATTTGGTTATGCTAATTGTTTTTATTTCGACAATGTTTTATAAAAACTGGATGCTTGCGATTATAGCCCTTAGCACTTTACCTTTACTACTTATAGCAACTGCTCTTTTTAAGCGTGGAGTAAAAAAATCATTTACACAAGTTCGAAATGCTGTTGCTGCATTAAATACTTTTACTCAAGAACACATTACGGGCATGAGAATTTTGCAACTTTTTAATAGAGAAGAGATAGAATTAAATAAATTTAAAGAAATAAATAAAATTCATCGTGCTGCCAATATAAAATCTATATTTTACTACTCTGTTTTTTTTCCAATAGTCGAAATTTTATCTTCTTTTTCAATTGCTTTAATTATATGGTTTGTTGGGGTAAAAGGTAATGGTTATAATATTAATTTAGGTGATATCACTTTTTTTATCATGATGATAAATATGTTTTTTCGTCCAATACGAATGCTTGCTGATAGATTAAATACGCTTCAAATGGGTTTTGTTTCGGCTGAAAGAGTTTTTAAAGTTTTAGATACAAGTGAAATGATATCAAACGATGGAAAATTGATTTTTGAAAGCATTAAACAATCTATTGAATTTAAAAACGTTTGGTTTTCTTATATTAAAAATCATCCTGTTTTAAAAGATATTTCGTTTAAAATAAATGCAAACGAAACAGTTGCATTAGTTGGATCAACTGGTGCCGGTAAGTCAACTATTATTAATTTATTAAGCCGATTTTATGAACTTGACGCAGGCCAAATATTAATTGATGGTCATAAAATTAATAATTTTACTTTAGAAACTCTTAGACAAAATACAGGTGTAATTTTACAAGATGTGTATTTATTTAACGATACTATTTTAAATAATATTACCCTATGTAATCCAAATATATCTTTTGAAAAAGTGGTAGAAGCTACAAAACAAATTGGCTTACAAGAATATATTCTATCATTACCAAATGGTTTTAATTATCAGGTTACAGAAAGAGGTCAAAGTTTATCAGCTGGTCAAAGACAACTAATTGCTTTTATAAGGGCTTTTGTTTATCAGCCTGCTATTTTTATTTTAGATGAAGCTACTGCTACTATAGATACTCAAACAGAACTTCTTATACAACAAGCAGTAGAAAAAATTTCTAATGGCAGAACCTCTATAATTATTGCACACCGATTATCTACAATAAAACATGTAAGTAAAGTAATTGTTTTTGAAAACGGTAGGGTTATTGAAGAAGGTTCAATTAAAGAACTATTAAATAAACCTAGTAAATTTAAAACTTTATACGATTTACAAAGTATAAGTTATTTTAATGATTTTTCAATTATAATATAAGTTATAACACATTTATTTGCCACTTAAATATTATATCAAAAAAATCTATGCCAAGTAAACAAGAAAAATTTATAGAATTTGATACATTTAAAAATTGTTTCACTCTTTTTTTCGAAAATATAAGCAAAGGCTTTTTTCTAAAAGGCATTTGGCATTCTGATTATTTTAAAAATACTAATCCTATTGTTTTAGAATTAGGTTGCGGTAAGGGAGAATACACAATTGGCTTATCAGAAAACAATTATTCTAAAAATTATATTGGCATAGATATCAAAGGAAATAGAATTTGGGTTGGAGCAAAATATGCTATTAAAAATAATTTGAATAATGTGGCATTTATAAGAACCAGAATTGATTTTATTGCCCATTGTTTTTCTGAAAATGAAATTGATGAAATTTGGATTACTTTTCCTGATCCTCAACCACAAAGCACTCGTAAGCGCTCGCGATTAACAAACCCCTTATTTTTAAATCGCTACAAAAAAATATTAAAAAAAGATGGCATAATTCATTTAAAAACTGATAGCACTAGTTTATATGAATATACTCTTCAAGTAATTGAAGAAAATAAGCATTTAATTATATGGCAAACAAATAATTTATATCAAAATTGTCCTGATAACCGACAAGAATTAATTCAGATTAAAACATATTATGAAAAGTTATTTACTAATAAAGGAGAAAATATAAAATACATTTGCTTTACATTAGCATAAATTAATTCTAATTCACTTTAATTATTTTAAAAATAAAAGCGGTAAAAAAACTTATTTAAATTCTATTTATTTATTTATATTTTAGAATTAATTTAATTTTTTTGTCACAAATAGAAGTCCAATAAAACCAATAACGAAAAAATATAAGAACTAAGCTTTTTATCAGGTTGAAAGTAATTTAAAGATAAATTAAATAATAATTAATTTATTCTTACCTATCAGAGGAAATGAGCCTATCAGATTTTGGTACAAAAAACAACATAATAAAACCAGCAACAAAAAATGCGATCAGCGCCAAAATAGATGACCTAATATCCAAATACCCTTCAATAATTCCAAAAGTAAACGTTCCAATGGCTAATCCGATTTTTTCTGCAAGGTCAAAAAAGCTAAAATAAGAGGTTAAATCATTAGTTTCAGGTAGTAATTTAGAATAGGTAGATCTCGATACGGATTGAATACCCCCCATTACTAAACCCACAACAGCAGCAGCGATATAAAACTGCCAAGGCTCATAAACGAACATAAAAACAAAAATACATAAGCTAATCCATATTAAGATTGAAATGCCGATTGTTTTAATATTTCCAATGATAGATGATATTTTTGACATCAAAAATGCTCCAGCAATTCCTAAAAATTGAATGATTAAAATACTGATTATTAAATCATCCGATTTAATTCCAATAATTTCTTTATTTGCAAAGGCAACTGCCATTACCATTATTGTTTGAACAGCCATGTTATACATAAAATAACTACCCAAGAAGCGTCTTAAATGTAAATTACCTCTTATTTCGACAGCTACTTTTGAAAGCTCTTTAAATCCACTAAAAAAAAGGTTGTTATGCGAATTTTTTACACTTTTTTTTGTTTTTGGAAGGTAATAAAATGAATAAGTAGCAAATACAATCCACCATAAACTTACCAAAGGAAAAGCAAAATTGATTGGAATTGTTTTAGTAAATACCGTAAGGACTAAAATAATTATCAATAAGCAAGAGCTACCCAAATAACCCATCGAAAATCCTCTAGCACTAATTTTATCGTGCTCTTTGTAATCAGCAATCTCGGGTAAATAGGAATTATAATATACTAAACTTCCCCAAAATCCGATACTGCCTATAAATAATGGTAAAATAGTAATTCCTAATTCAAATGGTGTATTTTCGATACCGTGGTTATCTGCACTAAAAAAGTATAGTAGTCCCGAGGCAATTGCTCCCATGTAGCAGAAAAACTGCATAAAAAATTTTCTTTTTCCTCCCGCATCTGCCATACCTGATAGAATGGGCGATAGTATAGCAACAATTATATATGAAAGCGAAACTAAGTAGGCATAAAATTCAGTATTTTTAAATTCCATTCCTAAAAAAGAAATGATATCGTAGGTAGTTTTTCCACTAATAGGATCTTTAATGCTTGTTTTTATCTCATAAAGAATGGGAAAAATAGCAGAGCTAATGATCAATGGATATACAGAATTAGCCCAATCGTAAAATATCCATGCATTAATTATCTTTTTGTTATCTTTTTGTATTAACTGCATGTTTTGTATTTTAGATGTAACTAAGGTAAATTATTTTTTATCTAAATAAAATATATAAAGTAAAGTTACTTAATAAAATAAATCCGTCTGAAAAGTTTGAATTTAACTATTGTATTTCGAAATAAAATCATATTCATAAAAAAATTCTGTAAGTGTATTTTCTATTTATTTTCAAAACCCTAAAAGTCTATTTTTTTAAACAATATTAAAATTTAAATAGGAATTTTATTGTAAATTATTGATTAAATTATATAAATTTATTTTAAGAAGGAGCATAAATTAACAATGAATGCTGGTCCTTTCCAAAATTTACCAAAACATCCCCTACTATATTATAATTATTATCAAAATCATAACCTAATTTATTTAAAAAGAGCTTGAAAGAACTTGAAAAAGGATAGCGTTTATCGAGAACAAAAAATAATTGAACCTTTTTGTATGTATTATGAAATAGTTGTAAGGTTTTTACATTGCCAACTTCATTTTTTGCATCAAACCATACACTCCCTAAAGAAGGCATCTTATAATCGTATATATATGCTAAACCTAAAGCATCAGTATAGGTAAAAATATAATCATTTTTTTTAAAACCACTCATTCTAAGTATTGAATCAATTATTAAAATATTTTTTTTAAAGCTATTACCAACTAAAACCATATCATTTTTACCTACAGGTAATATTTGGTTTTGACTTATTAAATTGCCTTCGATTCTATAAGGATAATATATTAATGCAATAAAAGTTTGAGCTAAGGCAATTATGGTAATGAATAAATATATGGTCCTATTAATTTTATCATTAAAATCATATTCAAGAATCAAATAAATAATGAGCATCCAAAATGGAATATAAAATATTACTTGTACTTGGATAGAATTGCTAGTTCCTATAACAGCAAAAACTGGCATAAAAAAAAGAAAAAATATAAATAGTACTTGTTTTTTAAAGTCATTAGTGCTTATCGTTTTGATATTTTTATATTTTATGAAAAACATAAATATTAAAGTTAAAGCCCATAATAAATAAATAATGGTTTGTTCATATATGAATTCAGCTCCTGCAAAAAATATTTTAAATTTTATTACAATTAATAATTGAATAATAATAAATAAATAAATAAGTGAATTTTGTTTTTTTAATATTGACCATCCAATACCAACAAAACTAAAAATAATTAAAAGAAATTTTAAAGTCATTAAAGTTTTAAATATTGAAAGAATACTTGATGAGTATACGTCTAGTATTGTATTGGTTTCATAACCATTAAAGCCGTTTATATATTCAAAAAAATCTTTATGAAATTGAAACGCACGAAGTATTCCTTTCCAGAAAAGTAAATGAAAAAGTAAATAACCTGACGCAATTAAAATTAAACGATATAAAGAACTTAATAAAACTCTTAATTTGCTTTCAGTACTTACTAAATTGTAGAAAAAATAGAAAACAATAAAAACTGTAGGCATAAAAATTGCATTAGGAAATTTTACTAAAAAAAGTATACCACAAAAAAAACCAATAAGTAAATAAATAAATATTACTTCAAAATTTGTTAATTTCTTACTAAAATCAAATAAAAAAAATGAAGCAGAAACCATAATAAAAAATGTTGAAAACGTGTTGTAAGAGGGGGTTTGTGGCCCAAATGCATATGAAAGCAAAGCCCCAGAAATTATTAATAAATATAAAGTAAATGAATTTGTTTTATGAAATTTTATGTCGTACGTATTTCTTAAATAATAACAAGAAGAAAATGCAAAAAAAATGGCAGAAGTTAATGATAATATAAGTCTTTCAATTCTTAAATTTTGAATAGTACAATTTACAAAAGGGAATAAGTAATTTTGTATCAAATGAAAAGATGTAAAAGACATCTTAAAATTTTTAGGTATTGAGTAATTAAAAAGATAAAAACTTTCATCAGACATATCTAAGCCTTTGTTGCTTGCCCATAAAATAATGCTTAGCGAAATAATGAGGGCCACTCCCATTATTAGTTCAATCAAATATTTAAAAAAAGTTGTTTTGTTCACTAAAGTTAATTTATTTTAATTTTTTATTCAAAATAAATTTGAAATACTATAATTCTAAGATTTTTTTATTAATGCATTTAATAAAAAAAATTAATAATTAATTTTTATTTAAATAACCTTTAATCTCATCTAATTTAATTGAAACTGTAGCTCCATCAACAGATAAGCATGCCCCAGAAAGTCCAAAACTAGTCGAAAAATCAATTCCCATATCATTAAAGGAAATCCCTAAATCATCAAACGAAACATTAGAAAAAGTAAAGCCATCAAAACAATCCTTGGTTTCAGGATTATTTAAATATTCAACGTACGTTTCATTAATTTTTTGATTAATAATCGCAAGTAGTTCATTTTTATTTTCATTAAATAATTCTGAATTTTTAATTACAACGTATCTATTATTAATTAATTTTAATAATTTATATGAATAGCTGTATCTTCCTCTATAATCTGCGTCACCTTTACTAACGCTTTTAAAATTTTCAAAAGTACAAGATTTTATAATTCTGGGGTCCGAACTACCTTTAATTACTTGTTCTTTTTCAGAACAAATAATAGGTTTTTGTGCCAGCAGTGATAAGGGTATACTTATTGTTGCGATGATGATTATTAGTGTTTTTTTCATATGGTTTATTATTAATTTTTTTTAACCTAATTTATTATTATTAATATATTTTTTAAATTTTGTAAAATATTTGTAGAATAAATCTCGCCTCATAAATCTAAGTTAATATTTTTGTTGACTATTTTTTCCTTTCAACATCATCTTTAAATTGTTATCAAAAATAGAATAAATAAATTCTTAAAGTACAATGTTTGTTTTTAAATTTATTTTCGTTAAAATAAAATTTAAAAGTATTAAAAATTTATTATTATTTGATTATCAACTAAACCTATTTAATTTTAAATTATTGCCTTTATCAGTATTAAAAAATATTACTTAATTTAAAACCAAAGAATAAATAATAATGCAAAATCAACTGCTTTTAGAAGTCAAAAATTTAGTTACACAATTTAAAACTGAAAATGTCTTTGTAAAAGCAGTTGACGATATTTCTTTTTCTTTACATACAGGAGAAACAATTGGGATTGTTGGCGAAAGCGGATCTGGTAAATCAGTTACCTCGCTTTCAATTATGCAACTTATACCAAATCCTCCGGGTAAAATAACTAGCGGAGAAATTATTTATTGTACAAAAAATAATCAAAAAATTAATTTAGCCAAGTTAGAATATGAAGAAATGAGTCGATTTAGAGGCAACGAAATTTCTATGATTTTTCAGGAGCCAATGACCTCTTTAAATCCAGTTATAAAATGCGGCAATCAGGTAATGGAAACCATTTTATTACATCAAAAAATTACTAAAATAGAAGCGTACAAAAAAACAATTGAATTATTAAATGAAGTTCAATTGCCTAACCCTGAATTAATTTTTCATCGCTACCCTCATCAACTTTCTGGGGGGCAAAAACAACGTGTGATGATTGCTATGGCTATGAGTTGTAAACCAAGAATATTAATTGCCGACGAACCTACTACAGCTTTAGATGTAACTGTTCAAAAAACAATTTTGGAATTAATGAAAAAATTGCAAAGCCAATATCAAGTAGGAATTTTATTTATTACTCACGATTTAGGTGTAATTGCTGAGCTTGCCGATAAAGTTGTAGTTATGTATAAAGGCAAAATTGTAGAGCAGGGTACTGTATTAGAAATTTTTTCAAATCCTAAACATCCCTACACAAAAAGTTTATTAGCCTGCAAACCACCTCTTAATTTCAGAGTAAAGCGTTTACCAGTAGTGAGTGATTTTATGACTTTTGATAATCATGGTAAAATGATTGAAGTGAAAAAGGAAGTTAGCGAAGCATTAAAAAGTGAAGTAATTACTATCGACGAGCGAGCATTGATACGAAAAGAGTTATATGCAAGAAAAAAAATTTTAGAACTAAAACACGTTAAAACCTGGTTTGATTCTAAAAAAACTTTTTTTGGTAAAACACTTGAATATATTAAAGCCATAGATGATGTAAGTTTTGATGTTTACGAAGGAGAAACATTAGGCTTAGTTGGAGAAAGTGGTTGTGGAAAAACAACGTTAGGACGAACTATTTTAAAATTAGCAAAGGCAACCGAGGGTACAATTTTATATAAAAATCAAGATATTTTAAAAATGAAAGAATCTGATTTTAGAAAATATCGACGTGATATGCAATTGATTTTTCAAGACCCATATTCTTCTCTTAATCCTCGAATAACAGTTGGAGATGCAATTGCAGAGCCAATGATAGTTCATTCCATCTATAAAAATTCGCTCGAGATAAAAAAACGAGTTATAGAATTACTAAATCGGGTGGGATTAAACGAACAGCATTATAATCGTTATCCACATGAATTTAGTGGAGGCCAAAAACAACGTATTTGTATTGCTCGTGCTTTAGGTTTAAATCCAAAATTTATTATTTGCGATGAGTGTGTAAGTGCATTAGATGTTAGTGTTCAGGCACAAGTTTTAAATTTACTCAACGAGTTAAAACAAGAATTTAAATTCACATATATTTTTATAAGTCACGATTTAAGTGTAGTTAAATTTATGAGTGATAGAATGGTGGTCATGCAAAAAGGTAAAATTGAAGAAATTGGTGATCCAGATGAAATATATTTAAATCCAAAAAGTGAATACACTAAAAAATTAATTGATTCTATTCCAAAAGGAACCCTCGAGAATATTAAAGAAGCAATTCAAAATAAAAATAATAATCTTGCAACATCCAATTAAGTTTTAATGTTAGAGTTTTTAAAGCAAGCCACCGATCCAAATACCATAATTCAATTAGGTGGAGTATGGTTATTATGTATAGTGATTTTTGCCGAAACAGGATTGCTGGTTGGATTTTTTCTTCCTGGCGACAATTTAATTTTATTAGCGGGTATTTTATGTAAAGCTAAACCCGAACTAATACAACTTAATTATTTTACGTTAGTTTTTTTAATGATTATTTCAGCCGTATTAGGAAATATAAATGGATATTTGTTTGGAAGATTGGTTGGCGAAAAGTTTTATAAAAAGAAAGATGGCTGGTTTTTTAAGCAAAGTCAAATTGAAATAACGAAAACATATTATAACAAATATGGTGGAAATTTCACTCTAATTATAGCTCGTTTTTTACCAATTGTAAGAACTTTTGCACCAATTATTGCGGGTATTATAAAAATTGATTTTTTTAAATTTATGCTATTTAATATTATTGGTGCTGTTGCTTGGATTTTTGGATTAACCGGTATTGGCTATTTTTTAGTTCAAGCTTTTCCTCAAATAGAAGATTTTCTATCTTATATTTTTATTTCGCTTATTATTTTAACCGCCGCCCCAATAATTAGTGTGTTTTTAAAAAATAAAAATAAATCGACTTAATGAGTAAAACTATTTCTTAAACTAAGCATTTTAATGGCGGTTATTGCTGCTTCATCTCCCTTATTTCCATGCTTGCCTCCTGCCCTATCAATAGCTTGTTGATGATTGTTAGGAGTTAATACTCCAAAAATAACAGGTTGATTGTATTTTATATTCAAATCAGTAATGCCTTTTGCCACAGCATCGCAAATAAAATCAAAATGTTTAGTTTCGCCTTGAATTATGCAACCTAAACAAATAATTGCATCTAAATCTAAAAATTCAGCTAAATATTGTGCGCCTAATGTTAATTCGAAACTACCTGGAACTCGCTTTACAACAATATTTTTTTTTAATGCCCCGTATTTAATCAGAGTATTAATTGCTCCCTCTTTTAGTAAATTTGTAATCTCAAAATTCCACTCAGAATAAACGATGCCAAATTTAAATGCTTTTGCATCTGGAACTGCTGTTCCCTCATGATTTGATAAATTTTTCTTGACACTACTCATCTTATAAAACTAAAAAGTCTGCTGTGAGCAGACTTTTGATTTAAATTAATGTGAATTATAAATTACCCAAAGCTTTAACTTTAGCAATATCTTTTTCAATTTCAAGACCCTCGGTAGTTTTTGAAAATTCTTTTAAAATTCGTTCGTAAACTGCTAAGGCTTCAGTATAGTTAGCCTTTAGTTCGTATGCAAAGCCAGTTTTTTTTAGATAAATTGGAGTGGTAAAATTATTTTTGCTATTTTCTACTGCTTTTAAATAAAACTTTATTGCATCATCAATATTGTTCAATTCCAAAAAGCAGTCTCCTATTGCACCTAATGCAATTGAAGAAATCATTTCGTCGTTGCCACTATACTTTTGTAAAAATTCAATGGCTTGTTGAAATTTTCCAGTACGCATATAGCAAATTCCTGCATAATAGTTTGCTAAATTGCCAGTTTTAGTCATACTATACTCATCAGCAAGTTGTTCAAATCCTTTCATCGATTTTTGCCCTTCGGTTGATATTACTATTGGGCCTCCTTTTAGGGCAATGTTAAAACTATCTTTTTCGAAAAAGTTTTCTGCCCAAAAAATTTCATTAGCAACTTCTTTATCTTGTTCTGGTAAATAATATAGCTTAAAAAAACAAAATGAAGCAACCAATATTAATAAAGCGCCACCAACATAATTGATTATTTGTTTATTTTTTTCATAAAACAATTGAATTCCTTGTAAATTTGGATCAATAGGTTTTCTTTTTTCTTCAACAATTTCTTCTACCTCGTTAATCTCGTGAGTAGTTTCTTCATTTAAATCAGCCATTTTATAATTTAAAAATTAGTGTGTGAAGATAGTATTTTTTGGCTAAAAATAGAAATTTTAAAAAAAGGTCGCAATCGGTCAAAATAAACGTATTTTTGTTCAAAATCATGTTTTTAAGGCAATTATCCCTCATAAATTTCAAAAATTACAGTGAATTTGAAGCAATTTTCATTAAAAAAGTAAATTGTTTTGTCGGAAATAATGGCTTAGGAAAAACTAATTTATTAGATGCCATTCATTATTTAACATTTTGTAAAAGTTATTTTAACTCGCTTGATGGTCAAAACATAAAACACGGCGAAGGTTTTTTTGTAATAAATGGTCAAATTGATAAATCTGGTGAAACGATTGAATTAACTTGTGGCCTAAAACGAAATCAAAAAAAAATATTTAAAAAAAATAAAAAAGAGTATAGCCGCTTGAGCGAACATATTGGTCAATTTCCAATTGTTATGATTTCTCCTGGTGATTCAGAATTAATAAATGGCAGCAGCGAGAATCGTCGAAAATTTATAGATACCATTATTTCTCAATATGATAAGGTATATTTAGATAAATTAATTTCATATAATAATGTTTTAAAACAGCGAAACGCTTTATTAAAAAATTTTTTCGAAAACAGCTCTTACGATTCAGAAACAATTGAAATTTGGGATGAACAACTCATAAGTTATGGAAACTCAATATTAGAAATTAGACTCGATTTTTTAAAAAAGTTTATTCCACTGTTTAATAAATTTTATCAATTTATAAGTGATAGCGAAGAATTAGCTTCATTAATATATTCAAATAGTGTTGGCGATAAATCTTTAAAAGTTGCTTTAATCACTTCTTTAGCAAGAGATAGGGCTGTTCAATATACCACTATTGGGCCCCACAAAGACGATTTAGAGTTTTTATTAAATGGTTTTAGTTTAAAGAAATTTGCATCTCAGGGTCAACAAAAGTCTTTTTTATTGGCATTAAAATTAGCACAATTTGATTTTATTAAAGAACAAAAAAATATTAAGCCATTGCTTTTATTAGACGATGTTTACGATAAATTAGACGAAATAAGATTTACTAAATTATTAGAAATGGTAAGTAGCGAAAATTTTGGTCAAATTTTCATTACAGATACTCACTTAGAGCGTATAGAAAAATTATTAAATGAAAAACAAATTGAAAATAAAATTTTTATTATTTCGAATAATTACAAAAAATAAATTGAGACTTAAGATTTAAAATTCGCAATTTTTTGGGGTTCTAGGAAAAGGAATCACATCCCTAATGTTAGTCATACCGGTTACAAATAAAACTAAGCGCTCAAACCCTAAACCAAAACCAGCATGCGGACATGAACCAAAACGGCGTGTATCTAAATACCAATACAATTCGTCTTTAGGAATTCCCAATTCATCCATTCGTGTTTCTAACATTTCTAAACGCTCTTCGCGCTGGCTTCCTCCAACTATTTCACCAATACCAGGAAATAATATATCCATGGCCGCAACTGTTTTTCCGTCATCATTTTGACGCATATAAAAAGATTTTATTTCTTTTGGATAGTCAATAAGAATAACGGGTTTTTTAAAATGTTTTTCTACTAAATAACGTTCATGCTCACTTTGTAAATCTACACCCCATTGATCAATCAAATAATTAAATTTTTTTTTCTTGTTGTGATTACTCTCTCTTAAAATCTCAAAGGCTTGAGAATAAGTAATCCTTTCAAAATTATTTTCTAAACAAAAATTTAATTTTTCAATCAGCGAAAATTCACTGCGTTCGTTTTGTGGTTTTTGTTTTTCTTCTTCGTCAAGCCTTTGATTTAAAAACTCAATATCATCGTAATTTGTTTTGAGCGCATATTTAATAACATATTGAAGCATTTCTTCAGCTAAATCCATATTGTCGTTTATGTCGCTAAAAGCCATTTCAGGTTCAATCATCCAAAACTCGGCAAGATGTCTGGTGGTATTACTATTTTCAGCTCTGAATGTTGGACC
>SXGQ01166300.1_pt1 | contig 54873 bp, 39 predicted proteins | sample 3178371 | NCBI WGS metagenome assembly SXGQ01 (sample SAMN11356859, study PRJNA531348) | freshwater metagenome | isolation source: freshwater sample F1-20 | place: China: Fuxian Lake, Yuxi | collected 2017-12-25
GAGAACGACGGCTCGCCGGTGTCGACCATCGTGAAGGGCGTCAAGCGCGCCATGGCCGGCGAGTACAGCCGCGAGTTGTCGGCCAAGGTGTTCGCTGGCCAGTGCCGGCTCATCGAGCTGGGCTTTCGCCAGGGCGGGCCTGCCGGCTTCGGCCTGCGGCGCGTGCTGGTCGACCAGGCCGGCACCGTGAAGAGCGAGCTTTCGCGCGGCGAGCACAAGAGCCTGCAGACCGATCGGGTGATCCTCACGCCAGGCCCGGACCGCGAGATCCGCATCGTGCGGGACATCTACCGCTGGTTCACCGACGAGGGCCAGCATGAGATCGAGATTGCCAAGCGGCTCAACGACCAGGGAGTGCTCACTGACCTGGGACGCGGCTGGACGCGCGCCACGGTGCGCGAAATCCTGACCAACGAGAAGTACATCGGCAACAACGTCTACAACCGGATCTCCTACAAGCTCAAGAAGCTGCGCGTCATCAACGGGCCCGACATGTGGATCCGCAAGGACGCGGCATTCGAGGCCATCGTGTCGCAGGAGGCGTTCTACACGGCGCAGGGGATCATCAGGGCACGGGCTCGCCGGTTCAGCGACGCGGAACTGATCGAGAAGCTGCGTGGGCTCTACGAGCGCCGCGGCTTCCTGTCTGGCCTGGTCATCGACGAGACGGAAGGCATGCCGTCCGCGGCGGCGTATATCCATCGCTTCGGCAGCCTGATCAGGGCCTACCAGGCCGTCGGCTTCACGCCAGACCGGGACTACCAGTTCCTCGAGGTCAACAAGTTCCTGCGTCGGCTGCACCCCGAAGTGGTCGCCGGCACGGAGCGCGAGATCGCGAACCTGGGTGGGACGCTCGTCCGTGACCCGGCGACCGACCTGCTGGACGTCAATCGCGAGTTCAGCGTGTCCATCGCGCTGGCACGCTGCCAGAGCCACGACGACGGCCGCCGGCGCTGGAAGGTCCGCTTCGACACCAGCCTGGCGCCGGACATCACGGTGGCCGTGCGGCTCGCACCGGGCAACCAGAGCATCCAAGACTACTACCTGCTGCCGAGGCTGGATTTCGGGCTGCCGAGGATCAGCTTGGCTGACCACAACGGCATCGAGTTCGAGAGCTATCGCTTCGACACGCTGGATTACCTGTACCGCATGGCCGAGCGCGCCAGGTTGCGGAGGGTGGCATGAGCCGGGAGCACCCACCCGGCGAGCTGCAGATGATCCCCATCGAACGCATCCGGGTGCTCAATCCAAGGGATCGCAACGCCCAGGTCTTCGAGGAGATCGTCGGCAACATCAAGGCGCTGGGCCTGAAGAAGCCAGTGACCGTCACGCCCCGCACGGACGCAAACGGGCAGTACTTCCTGCTGATCTGTGGCGAGGGGCGACTCAAGGCGTTCCGGACCCTTGGACAGACCGAGATCCCGGCCATGGTCGTCCACGTCGCCGACGAGGACGCCTTCATCATGAGCCTGGCCGAGAACATCGCCCGGCGCCAAGGGCGGCCGCTCGAGCTGCTCGCCGGCATCGACCAGCTCAAGAAGCAGGGCTACGACAAACGCGAGATCGCGAAGAAGACCGGACTCAGCCAGGAATACGTCTACGGCATCCTGCAACTGCTCGAGAACGGCGAGGAGCGGCTGCTGGTGGCCGTCGAGCGCGGTCACATCCCGCTCAATGCGGCCCTCGCCATCGCCGGCGCCGGCTCCAACGACAAGGACATCCAGGCCGCGCTGCAGGAGGCCTACGAGACCGGACAACTGCGCGGCAGCCAGCTGCTGCAGGCACGCAAGATCATCGAGCGGCGTCGCACCTTGGGACGGTCCGTGGCCAGGAACGCCCCGCGCAAGGCCACCAATGTCACCTCGGCCAGCCTGATCCGCACGTATCAGGAGGAGGTCGACCGTCAGAAGCGCATGGTGCGAAAGGCGGAGCTCGTCCACCACAGGCTTCTCTTCGTGACCGAGGCCCTGCGCCAGCTCCTGACCGACGAAGACTTCGGCAACCTCCTGAGGGCGGAAGGTCTCGACACGCTGCCCAAGTACTTGAACGACCGCGTCTGGCCGCTGGGGAGGGCTGCATGAGCAATCCGCTGCTGGGCTTCGTGCCCGATCCGATCACCGTGCCCTTCGACAAGTTGCTTCCGTCGAAAAAGCTTCCCCTCGGGTTGGAAGGCTCCAAGAAGTACCTGCAGATCAAGGCGTCGATCGAGTCGATCGGGCTCATCGAGCCGCTGACGATCGGCGCGGCCGACAAGGCCACCGGAATGCATGTCTTGAGGGACGGGCACATCCGCGTCCATGCGATGAAGGAGCTGGACTTCCACGACGCCCCCTGCTTGGTCTCGCTCGACGACGAGACCTACACGTACAACAACCGCGTCAATCGCCTCTCGACCATCCAGGAGCACATGATGATCCGCCGCGCCGTCGAGCGCGGTGTCACGCCGGAGCGGATCGCGAACGACCTGAAGGTCGATATCAGCCACATCCAGAAGAAGCTCACCCTGCTTGACGGCATCTGCGCCGAAGCGGCCGGCCTGCTCAAGGACCAGCGGTTCTCTCCCAACCTCGGCGCCGTGATCCGCAAGATGAAGCCGACGCGGCAGATCGAGTGCGTCGAGCTCATGGTCGCGGCCAACAACGTGACGACCGCCTACGCGAACGCGCTGCTGGCCGCGACACCCGCTGCCATGCTCGTCAGTGAGCGCAAGCCTCGGAAGATGTCCGGCGTCAGCGCCGAGCAAATGGCCAAGATGGAGAAGGAGATGGGCAACCTGCAGGGGCAGTACAAGTCCATCGAGCACTCCTACGGCCAGGACGTCCTGAACCTGGTGCTGGCCAAGGGCTACCTCAAGAACCTGCTGGACAACCAGGCGATCTTCCGCTTCTTGTCCATGCGCCAGCCTGATGTGCTGCGGGAGTTCTCCAATCTCGTCGAGGTCGACGCGCTGGACAAGTGATGGATGACCAGGTCCGCAGCAGCCTCAGCGCTGCGCAGGCCAATGCCCTGCTTCGATGGTCCGACGGAGACTCGGGCGCGGCGCGGCCGCCTCCGGTGCCAGATCCGGCATGCCTTTACGGCTTGGTAGGGGAGGTGGCCAGGGAGGGCAGCGAGGGCACGGAGACGAATCCAATAGCCATCGCCGGGAACTTCATCGCCTACCTTTCCTGTGCAATTGGGCGCGTGCCCTACTTGGCGGTGGGCAACACCAGCCACCACGCCAGGCTGTTCTTTCTGCATGTGGGGCGCTCTGGCCGCGGTAGGAAGGGGGATGCGGTTTCGTTGGTCACGCGCATCGACGAGGCCGTGCGCGCGCGCCGGCCCGAGCTGGCGCCGCAGATCCATCGCGGCGGCTTGTCGACCCGGGAGGGCCTGGCCGCGCTGATTCACGACGGCTACCGAGCGGGCCAGCAGGAGGTCCCGGCGATCACGGACAAGCGACTCTGGGTGGTCGAGTCGGAGTTCGCGAACGTGCTGCAGCAGAGCCGGCGAGGCGGCAACACGCTGTCAGCGGCGCTGCGCGACTGCTGGGACGGGGTCGACCTCAAGCCGGCGACCAAGACGAACCGCGTGCATGCCAGCGAGCCTCACGTTTGCCTGAGCGGGGCGATCTCTCCTGTGGAGTTGCTGGCGCTGGTGCAGCGGCGCGACCTGCTCAACGGCTTCGTGAACCGGTTTCTGATGGTTTGGGGCGAACGTACGCAGATCGAAGCCTTCCCACGGCGAGCTCCACGAGCGCGCGTAGAGGCGCTGGCGACGGCGGTGATCGACGTTCTGGACTTCACCCGACCGCGGACTGAGGACGGACCGGAAACCGTGCTGATGACGATGGCTGATGGGGCTCGGCGACTCTATGCCCAGCTCTATCAGGCGGAGCTGAATCAGGAGCTGGGGAGCACGCTGGTCGACAGCCTGCTGGAAAGGCGAGCGCCGATGCTGTTGCGGCTCGCGATGGTCTTTGCGCTGACCAATCGGCAGTGGCTCATTCAAGCGGAGCACATCGATGCGGCGATGGCCTGGGTCAGGTACGCGACCGACTCGGCGGGCTTTGTTCTAGCAAGTAGCACGAGCACGCCGTCACAGCCCCAGGTCGCATGGGCAGCAGAGCGGATCTCGGCCTTCCTGGCAGCCAAGGGCTCAGCGTCGAGGCGCGATTTGGTGGTGGACTGCTTTGGTCGCCATCAGCCAGCAGCGGTCGTCGATGCTGCGATCGCGCATCTGTTGGACAACGCACCCCCAGACGCTCGTGTCGAGGTACAGGCGAGATCACTGACCGGACCGGGTCGGCCCGCCACGATCTACCGGTTGATCAGGCCCCGAGGCTCGAATTAGTTCGCACGGGCTGGATCACGTAAGCCCTTGTCGCAACACTAAGTTCGCTTAGTTCGCAAGTTCGCAGCTGAGACAAAAGCCACACCCTCCGATGACCAGCCGTTCACTTCTTGAGCCGGCAAGCTTACCCACCGACATCGCTGGCAACACGATACTGTTGCACGAGGAAATCACACCACCGTTGGCCGTCGACCTATTCGGCACATGAGCAGATCCAAGAATCCACTGCACTCACTGCGATGGCATACGACTTCATGACGCTTTCCCCAGAGGACTTCGAAGCCCTATCGGCTGACTTGATGTCCAAGCGGCTAGAAATCCCTCTGCAGCAGTACAAGGCCGGCGCCGATAAGGGAATCGATCTGCGCTTCGCGCTCACGACGCAAGGTACCGGCGATCTGGTTGTCCAATGCAAACGGTATTCGCCGAAGTCCATTGCACAGCTGCTTAGGAGCTTGCGGAACGAGGTTCCGAAGCTTGAGAAGATCAAGCCGGCTCGCTATGTCGTCTCTACCAGCGTTGAACTGAGCCCCGACAACAAGCAGCAGATTCTCGAACTTCTGCACCCTTGGATGGTGTCGACGAACGACATTTTCGGCGCGCATGAACTCAATGCAATCCTTCGAGATAACCCTGCCATCGAACGGGCGCATTTCAAGCTGTGGATCTCCAGCACAGCGGTCATGGAACAGGTCATCCATGCGCAGATATTCGCGCAGACCGACTCGCACATCGATGAGATTTTGCGCAAAGCCAGCCGCATGGTGGTCCACGCGGGAGTCAACCGAGCGCTCGATTTCCTCAACGACCGTCATCACGTAATGATTGTCGGCAATCCAGGGGTTGGAAAGACGACGCTGGCGAGACTTCTGCTCATCCGCTATCTCCAGGAAGGCTACGAGCCGATTTGGGTGACGAGCGGGATCGAAGAGGCCTGGAGCGTCATCCGCGCTATGAAGCAGGGATCGCGCAGATGCATCATCGTCTACGACGACTTCCTCGGGCGCGCAAAGTTCGGTGACAACCGCCTGTCGAAGAACGAGGATGTCTCCATCCTCCGGCTCGTCGATGAGGTTGCTCACAGCTCCCACCTAAGGCTGATCTTCACCACACGCGAGTACATCCTTGAGGATGCGAAGCAGCAGCACGGCGTGCTGGACGAACGCGCCGGCGAACTCTTGAAGTGCACGCTCTCACTCGATGACTACACGCGGCCGCAGCGCGCTCGAATCCTATTCAATCACTTGTACTTTTCGGATTTGCCAAGCGCGCGGCTGGAGAAGTTGGTTTCATCGAAGGCCTACCACCAGGTTCTCTACAGCTTCCACTTCAATCCGCGCATCGTCGAGACCGTGTGCTTGCACGCCAATAGCAAGTCGCTTGATGACGAGGCATTCCTGCGGTACTTCAAGGACGAGTTCGAGAATCCGATTGCCCTGTGGCGGCATCCCTTCGAGCGAGAGATCAGTGATGTCGCGCGCTCGCTGCTGCGGGCCCTTTGGTCATTCAACGGGCAGGCAGAGCATGACTCCGTTCGAGAACTTACTCGACATATGCACGCGACGATGCCGTTGCTGGAGTTTGAGCAGGCGTTCATCGATGCGCTGCGACAGATCGATGGAAGCTTTGTACTGACGCGACGTGTGCGCGCCTGGTTGAGCAAGCGGATGGTGGACACGATCGCGTTCCAGAACCCGTCGGTCGAGGAGTTTGTTCAGCAAAGGGTCTGCGATGTCGTGTATCTGGCGGCTCTCATTCCACACTTTACGCATATTGAGCAAGTTAGGAAGGTGTTCGACACAGTGGCCAAGGCAGCGAAGTTTCAAAGCCTTTTGCCGGAGCTACGTGCAGCGGCTCATCGGTGCGAAGGTAGGAAGTCGGGCCGGATCATCAACGGCATCGAGTGGAATGAAACGCGCAGCAGCCCCCGCTGGGACGCGTCTGGCATGCGGGATGTCGACATCGTTTATCTGCAGGCTCGTATCGAAAAGATGTGGACGCAGAGCGACGCAATTCGTCTAGCGCTTGAAGAGAAGGTAGTCAGCGAAGCGTTTTGGGCAACTGCATGCCTACAGGCCTTCGACGACGAGGAGCAGAGCAGCAGTGTGGGCCGCCTAGCTGAGTGGTTGGAGTGCAGCGAGCTGGATTTCGGGCCGGCAGCATTCGCGGTCTACCGGGAAACGCTCTTCGCTCTGATGGAAACCCGTGACGCCAGTGAGATGCGACCGCGCGGTTTGGTGCCGTTGATGACGGCAGCAGACAACGCTACGACCCTCAGCGCTACGGAGACAGCCATATTCCTGCAGGCAGTTGAGCGCTCTGTCCGCCGTGTAGTCGAAGAAGATGATGATGACCAATCCCTGGGCGAGGAAAGATTCGCCCTGAAGCGCCTGGTTGAGGAAGAACGGTTTTCTAGTCTGACGCCATCTGTCAACAACATCGCAGCCCAAGTTGAGACCTTGGAGGAACGCCGAAGAGAACGTGAAGATGGCGCAGATGTAGATATCGCGCATTCCGACGTGCGAGAAGAAGCATTGGACGTCGACGCGCTCTTTGCGACGCTAGTAGATCGGTAGGCTGCGCAAAGCAGGCTTAGGGCCTGCGGCTCGATGCAGCATCTGCCGCAGTGAGATATCCAACCACGAGCATGGGCCTCAGCTCTGGCGTGAGCAGTGCAAGTTCGAACTGGCCGTTGAGGCCAGGCCTGGTCTGGATATACGAGTCCTGAAGGAATGTCGCTGACGATTCAACGTCGCCAAAGACATCGTCCCGAACGAACGCGACAAAGCCTTCGCCACTCAGGCTCGCCGACAACCGCAAAGTGCTGCGCTCTGCAGCCTCGACGGACACCTGGGTAAGCAAGACCCAACCCTTTTCCCATGCCTGTGCCTGTTGATCCTGACCTATCAAGCCACTGGCACTGGGCGCCAAGCCTGCGCCATCGTGCCGATCAGTACAAGGGTGCTTGGGCCAGGGCGGACCAACCTCGTCGAAGTAGACCCGCCCGTTGTTTTCGAGGGTGAAGAAGTAGACCGATGCACTGCAGACCGGGCAACGTGCATTTCCCTGCGTGTAGTGCCTCGGTATCCGCGGTACGGAGAACAGGTCTCGCACGGGCGGCGCGCTCAAGACCTGCCTCGCTGAGCAGCCCTCGCCTCCAAATCCGCAGCCACAGTTCCAACGATGATTCTTGGCGTTGCACATGGTGTCTTCGAAGCTAGAACGGCGGCGGCCTCCTGAGGCGTGCGCGCAGCGCAGCCTTACATCGGCTTGCCAGCCCCCCCGGGGCCTGATAAGCCGATGACAGGACTTCAGTCTTGATCCTTCGGCGGGCACGGGTCGTTGCCGTAGGAATCGCGAGCACGGATGCGGCCGTCCAGGCCATGGATGAGGAGTTCCCCCTGGCCCTGGCGCGCCATGCCCCGCCCGGCCTGGATGGCCTCAGCCTGCGTATCGAACACCTGGGTCGCTCGCTGCCCGCCCTCGCGGAGCGTGCCCCAGCCGTTGTCCCGCTGCACGATGTGAACGTTGTTCCGGTTAGCCATCACGGACCTCCAGTCCGGTTAAGTTGACGGAAGTCAGTTTACAAACAACAATTGCGTCAGTCAATCTGTAAACCAACAGGCGCGGAGAACACCATGATCGGAAACCGACTCAAGAGGGCGCGAGAAGCCCTCGGGATGTCGCTGCGCGAGCTAGAGGCCGCCATTCAAGGGCAGGTCTCTGCTCAGGCAATCGGCAAGTACGAGCGCGGCGAAATGATGCCGGGCTCAACCATCCTATTGGCACTGGCGAAGGCACTTCAGGTCTCGCCCGAGTACCTGCTCAGCGAGCGTGAGATCGAACTCACGGGGGTGGATTTCCGCAAGGCGCCGCATGCAGGCGCGAAAGAGGAGCGCGCCGTGGAAGCATCCATCCTCGACCAGGTCGAGCGTTACCTGGAGCTGGAAGAACTGATGCCTGGCATCGACCATGTCTGGAGTGCGCCAGGCGAGGAAGCCTTCGCTGTCAGTCGCATCGAGGACGCAGAAGAGGCTGCCGCTGCTTTGCGCCGTTTGTGGCGGTTGGGCATCGACCCTATCCCCCTCATGGCGGAGCTTCTAGAGGACAAGGGTGTCAAGGTCATTGCCCTCGACTTGCCAGAGAACGTATCCGGATCCAAAGCCTTCGTTCAACGCCCCGAGCGAGAGGACGTCCCGGTGATCGTCGTCAACCAAGGCCACAACGGTGAGCGGCAGCGGTTCACGCTGGCGCATGAGCTGGCCCACCTGGTCCTGCGGTTCAGCGGACTCAGCGACGCTGAGCAGGAGAAAGCGGCCGATCGCTTCGCCGGCGCATTCCTCATGGCGAAGGACATGGTGCTCCGGCTCCTGGGTGCGCATCGGACGTTGGTGTCCATCGGCGAACTCGCAGAGCTGAAGAAGCTCTTCAAGGTCAGCATCGCGTCGCTGGTTGTCCGTTGCTCGCAGTTGGGGATCCTGAGCAAAGCTGCTTATGGGCGCTTGTGGGCCCAGATCAGAGACATGGGATGGAACAGCCAGGCGTCCAACGAGCCCAACACGCTGCAGCCCGAAGTTCCGCAGCGGATGGAGCGGCTGTGCCTCCGGGCAGTCTCTGAAGGGGCAATATCCGAAGCGCGGGCAGCCGAGTTGCTCAACATCAGTGTTCGCGAACTCGACCGGCGGTTGTCAGGCCAGTTCGCCTGATCCACCATGATCATCCTGGTCTCGGACACTTCCGTCCTGATCGACCTGGAGCGTGGCGGGCTCCTGGAGCCTGCGTTTTCCTGCGGGCTGACCATGGTGGTGCCCGATCTTCTGTACGACCGAGAGCTGGCGGCGGAGAACGGCCCGTACCTCAGGCAACTGGGTCTGGGCGTTGTGGAGTTGAGCCCCGGGGAGGTCTCGCTTGCTCAACAAATTCGCGGCCAGCGGCCGGGCCTTTCGCTACCAGACTGCTTCGCACTCAGCTGCGCAGGGCGCGTCGACCATGCATTGGTTACGGGCGATCGGCTTCTGCGATCGGAAGCGCAGGCACGCCAGTGCTCCGTCTTCGGATTGCTGTGGGTCCTAGAGCAGATGGAAGCCTCGGGTACGGTCAGCGCGGCAACGCTGCACGAAGGCTTGAGCCGGATTGCTAACCATCACCGTTGCCGCCTGCCACGGGCTGAAATTGACAGCCGCCTGCAACGCTGGTCGAGTCCATAGCGCCACGCTGGCACGCAGCTTTTGCGCACATGGCTCCATCACGAAACGGTGTCATGCTCGCCGCGCGTTCCAAGCTCGCATTCAAGCCGTTGGCCGGATTGGCATATCCGCGCGCTACTCAACCACGTTGTCTGTCCCGCCCATCCTGCGTGCCACCGCCTCGAGGACTTGTTCAGCTAAGGCATTCCGGATTACATGCATGGCGTGAGGCCGCGCCTGGACTATCGAGGCAAGCTCGTGCAGCGTCACATATCGCGAGTAACTGCTGATGTTCAGGCCATGGATCCTGGCAGCCTCTCGGCCCAGTTCCCTAGCGGTCCAGCAGCAGTCTTCGCACAACCAATGAGGCCGCGGGTTCTCGGCGTCAGAAGGATTGCATAGGTGGCGATTCTCGGCTTTGAAGAACCAAGGTGACTGCTTCGACGGCCGAACGGTTTCCCTCTTCGATCTGCGACAGCCTTCGCAGGTCCAGCTGTCTGGCACCAATTGCCAAGCTGTGTGGCAATCAACCTTGGCGGCGTGCTCAATCTCGCGGTCCGAAGGCGGCACCTTGGCGGGAGCGTATCGACGAGTCCTCCAACTGTTTGCCGAGGCAGTCTTGTTTGTTCGGCGCGTTCCGCAAAGCTCAAGGATCGCGTTGTATGTCAAAGACACATGCGCACGCGCGGCGGTCGTCGCGATCTCCTTGATTTGCTCGGGTCGGGATCTTGGGTCGCTCTCCTGGAACCAATGGGTGTTCGTAGCCGCGATTTCGGCAATTCGCTGGACGATTTTCATCCTCAAATCGAAGCTCTTGCGGTGCGACTCCCAGATCTCCCTTGCAGCGGCTAGATCGAGGACGTGTGAATCGTTCGGCCTGGGCCGAACGATTCGTCGCAGCTCGGCAGCGGAGAAGGAGAAGTTCTTGTCAGCTCCTATTGCCCTCTTCGCATCCGGGTCCGCCGTGTTGCAGTCGGAGCAAATGACGGTGTTCTCGTAGGCGGAGACCATCGCGGAGGCCCTGTTCGCGAAGCGCTTTGCAGCGCCGTCCGCCACGACTTCATTCTGCGCGGATGAGATCTCCTGGAATCGCTTCTCGAGCAAATCCTTCACGTGGTCATGGTGCTCGACAAGGTGGCACATGAGTTCCCTCTTCGTGTTCAGTCGCGCGATCTCATGCTTACTTCTTCCGCATGCGGAGCACGTCCAGTTCTGTGGCGTCATGACCCACCAGCTATTCATGTCAACACCAACCGCGCCTAGCGTTGCGATGAGCTCCTTCGTCAATGGGGACTTTGCGCCATCAAGAACGGAATGTCCTCGCTCAACGGCGGCCACGAGATCCTCGAGACCTTCGATATGCAAGGTAGGTTGGGTTGGTTGATTCATTGCCTTCCAATGGCCTAGATAGGTTCCGCTGGCCTGGTGTTCTTGGCCGGTCGATCGTCTATTCGCTCACGAGCCAATAGGCCTTGGCGGCTCCGCCCCGCTTCGCATAGTCGACACCAAACATCATCAAGTCCGCGAGGTGCGCATCGACCTGGCCGCGACTGATGCCTGGCTGTACGCCAATCACCGTGAATCCAAGTCTCGTAGCGGGCGTGGATCGCAGGAGTTGCCCGAGCGCCTGCAGATCGCCGGTACGGAACACCGACGGGCTCAAGTGCCTCGGATGCATGCGATCTTCCATGTGCTCAAGAAGTATGGCCGCGTCGCAGTAGTACACCGACTTCACCAACTGCCCAGCCACCTCGTACACATCGGCCACGCGCCCGCCGGATGGAGCTCCGCCCGCGCCCTTGCAGTGATAAAGCGCCACTTCGACGTCGCCATGCACGTCAGTCACCGCGATGTAGTCGGCTGCCTCGCCCGACCGGTGGTCATAGAAGAGCGCAACCAAGTTCGGCACCGCGCTGAGATGGGCTTCAAGATGCTCTTGGACCGTGACTCGACCAGCAAGCTGCTGGCGCTTCTGCAGCGCCGCAGCCGACCCGTCGTCCTTGAGGAACTCAATGCCGATCTCGCAACCGGACCAGTCGATGAACTCTGCATCTCCCGGCGTCAGCACGGCGGCCTGCAAATGCGGCGTCGCCATGTGATTCATGCCTTCGAAGGAGGACTTATCGGCTGCGTAGAAGACCGGCGGATGCTCGCAAAGCCAGTCTGCAATCGGCATCCAAGAGTCCACGGCGGACTCCACTTCAACGGCAATGGCACCGCCCCGCGTGGAGATCATCTGGCCCTGGCCTATGGAGAACTTCAACGGCACCGTGTACTGGTCCAGGCTCATGCTGAAGTCCAGATACCCGTCGGCGGGCTGCGATACGAAGCTTGCCAACTCCCAGTCCGTCAAACGCTTGTAGATCAGTGCACCCCCGGGAAAAGGCGCGAATCTCGTGCGGGGATTGGTCTTGAAGCCCGCTTTCGCCCAGGTGCCGGCGATCACGAGATCGGGGACTGCTCGCAGCGTAGTCGCGGCGCGGACGATGTCGAGCTGGGTTTCGGCAAATGGCGCGTTCCCGACGAGGCGCGTATTAAGGCGGTCAACCCAATCCAGGAACTCGGGCACCGACAAAGTCTGGTTGCTCCAGATCCGCGAACTGCTACTTGCTCCGATCGTCTCCTTTTCGTTGCCGGAAACGCCGCTGCCAAAGAAGTGGCCTTGGGAGTAGGCGCGGCCGTCGCCAGCAGTCACAGCCCGCTCGGCAGCAGGCCCGGTGAGCGTGCGGTAAGTCTCCCCTTGCGAGTTGAAGGTAGTGTTCTTGAGACCAACGTTGTAGAAACGCACGGACTCGAGGCCCGCCCGGGCCCTGCTGGTTTCCTCGTAGCTCAGCGGTCGGGATTCCTCGCAGACATCGCTCATCAGTCCAAGGTAGATCTTCTCGGTCCGCCTGGTCGAACCGATGAAGCAAAGGCGCGACGCCGGGAAATAGATGAGCAGGAATGCATCATGTCGAACGTTCATGAGCACGTCCGACGTCGCCCAGCTCGGTGGATTCTCGTCTGCGGTAAGCACCAAGCTGACAGTCTCGTCCGTGGAGAGCCATTGCTTCACGGCGCGGAGTTCCTTGCCGATGGTGTCCCCGATCTTCTTGAAGTCGGGCGGCTGTGCGCATCGGAAGACCCTGACATGTGCATAGAGCTCGAGCGACAGCGGCGACACGGCGTCGTAGTCCGACTCGGCCTGGCGTCTAACGGTCAGGTCTTCGAGGACCGCTTGATCTTGGGCATTTCCACCGAGTTCTGCCTGAGCCGCCTGATCGATCATCTTGGCCAAGTCGACGCCCTCTCGAAGCAAGGCATCGGGGGCGGACTCGATCCTGGACAAAGGGGCAATGAGCGTTGCATCTCCTGTGGTTGCGTCGCTACGAGCAAACCTGCCGATGAACTGGATAGTCGGAACCAACGACCGATGCGGCGCATGCAGTGCAGCCACTTTCAGCTTGGGGAAGTCGTACCCCTCTCCAAACATGTCGACGCACACGATGCCTTGCAATTCGCCGCGCACGAGTCGCTGCTCGCACGCGTCCTGCGCTCGCTTGCTTAGCCGGCTGTCCACTGCCTCGACCGCTACTCCCAGGGATTGATAGAGGGGAACAAGCGCCCGCGCTGCCTTGATGCTGGCCGCTCTTACGAACAAGCGATGGTCATGCCCCGCCGCCAGATCTTCCTTTAGCTGGGCAACCGCTGTTTCGGCTATGGACCTATCAACGTGTTCGTCGTTGAGATGGTCTTGGACGGGTGCTGCCCGAAACGCCACGGGGCGGAAGGCACCTTCCTCCACTGCCCGAACCACAGGGTAGCGATAGACCAGCTTCCCGGGGATCACCTTCCCATCGCGCCGGAACGGCGTGGCCGTTAGGAACACGAATCTCGCCTGCCTGTATTGCGACAGGAATGCAGCCCATGTATCGGCGGGAGCGTGATGTGCCTCGTCGAAGATGACGAGGTCAAACAGGTCGTTCGAAGCGCCTGGCGCCAGTTCCGGCGAAGCACTGCTTGGCGTGGTGACCACGACGTCGTACTCGGCCAAGCTCTCCCACTCCGAAGCGTCCGAGGGCCTCCCCTCAAGCTTGGCGACAGATGGGTTGGGAACCTCTTCGCTGAGTGCGCCGATGCGCCTCAACGTGGACATCTCCTTGAAGTGCGAATGGACCTGCCGACGCAGCGCATCGGATGGCTCGACGACGAGCACGCGGCGTGGAGCTAGGAGCAGAGGCAACGCCATCATCAGCGAAGTCTTGCCATACCCGGTTGGAAGGCACACGATGGCAGGGTCGTCGTGCACGGATGCATGGGCCAAGACCGCGTGGATTGCGCCTAACTGGCCTGGACGAAAACCCTGATTCGGCATCAAGGTCTGCTTGACCAAATTCAACGCAGCGCGCTGCTGAGAAAAATAGCCGGCCATCCGAACTCCCTGAAGTCCCGATATTGTTGTGTCCAAAAGTATCACAACTTGCTGGTACCTAGCTTCGCAACAGAGCGCATGGGCAAAGCACAGGCTTGATGCAGATCCATCTGGGATCTAAAGGCTGCTGGGCTTTCTCGTTCGCTCGGGCGCATCAGTGCCCTCCGGGGGGCGGAGTGCGAACGGCGTCGCAAGACCGGCGTGCGTTCTTGGCGGACCAGCGCAGCAGCTAGGCTATCGTGCTCGACCTTGAGCAGTCCACCGACGGCAACGGAGTTCAACCAATGGCCAAGTCTCTCTCCAGCATCTTGTCCCAGATCGAACGGCTGCAACGTGAAGCAGCGTCAATTCAGTCCGAAGTCATCGCCCGGATCCGGAAGGAAATTGAGAAGTACGGACTGACGGCTGAGCAACTCTTCGGCGTTACGACGCGTGCGACAAAGAAGCCGAAAGGCGCTGCAGCAAAAGCGCCGAAATACGGCGACGGCGCCGGCAACACATGGGGCGGCATGGGGAAGCGACCCGCATGGCTGCGCGAAGCCATTGATGCGGGCAAGACGCTGGAGGACTTTCTGATCGCCAAGGTGGCGAGCACCCGCTCCACACGCTCAAGCTCAAGTCCGGCAAAGGGCCGCAAGCAGGCTGTCCAACCCAAGCCGGTTCCAAACAAGCGTGGCGCTGCCAAGAAGGTAGTCACGAAGAAGCGCGCAAAGGTAGCAGGACGCGCGGCAGCGACCGCCGATTAAGGATCAGTTCTCCATCAGGCGGATCTGGCGCTACTTCGCGCCAGCATGTCCATGCCGTAGAGGTGGCAGCCAGGCGCCTCAGGGGTGATGAGGACATGGCCTGGAGGCCGAAGAGGAAGCGGTGCGGCACCACGCCTTTAAGTTCTACGGAATTTAGGCAACTCTAAGAAGTTTCCATAAACCTGAATGAGTCTTGTTCGCTTGTGTCGAATCCGACGTTCTTGATCAAGTGAACCAGACGGGCTGATGGGCCTCGTCGGCCTTTGCGCCAGTCCTCCCCTCTGCTGCATCGACGCGGGTTCGAACACTGGCGTTGCCATCGCGACCACACTGGTATCGACTCAATGCAGCGCCTCGGCCCGAAAAGTCTCGCGCGCCCAGTCCGCCAGATAGTCTTCGACGAAGCGCTGGAGATCGCGCGCTGACGTGCCGGCCCTTTGAACGACATCTGCCGGGATGGGCGGAAAAACGTCGGACGGCACACCCCAGTGCGCTGCCAGCTCGGCGGCCACGGCGGCGACCAGGGCAGGCCGGTGCTCCGGCGCCGGCTCAGGCACATAGACGATCCGGAACCTTGAGAGCAAGGCCGGCGGCAGTCGAAGCGAGTTCACCGTGCCGATGAATGTGAGCCAGGACAAATCGCACGCGGCCTGAAGGAACCCATCGCGGTAGTTGCTCGCCGTCTCTGGCTCCAACATCGGCAATACGGCGTTGGTGATCTGCCCGCCGTGCCTCGATGCCGCGCCTTTGTCCAGCTCGTCCAGCAGCACGAGCCCAGACACCGTGCGATGCGTGAGCATGGAGGCAAGAAGCGGGCTCGGCGCGCCCGTTGCCCATCCGCGCGTAGTGCCGAGCAGCATCTTGGCGTCCGTCGCTCCCCCGACCGCAATGGGCAAGAAGGGCAGCTCGAAGATCGTGGCCAGCCTGCGAGCTAGACGTGACTTGCCACAGCCCGGCAGGCCGGCAAGCAGGAGGTGCGGCAACTTGAACTCGCGCTGGCCGAGCAACAGTCTTGGCTCCAGGCAGTTCCTGATGGTCTCGATGACGTTCGAGGCCCAAGGGAACTCGACGCGCAGCTGCTCGAGCCGATCTCCTAGGTCATCAACGCCGTCCAGTAGCCGGATTGGCATGGGCTCTCTGAGCACCTCGAATTGCGCCACGACCTCACGGTCAATGCGATCGGACGCTGGGGGGATGGGTTCCTTCACCGCTCGAACCAACTGAAGATCCGGCGGCTCCGGCGACAACGACCGAGATGCATCACACGTTGATCTCGCCGACCAGTGCGCAAGCGGCGCGGAGCTGAGATGCTCCATCTCGGAGCGCAACCGAAAGCTGAGCACCTTGTAGACATCGTCCGTGAACGAATGCAGCCGCAATGTGCGTTCTTTTGGGTTGTCCTCAAGGCCTTGCTCCAGCCTGCGCCGCAGCGTCTTCCAAAGTTGCGGCCCGAACTGCCAGAGGTGTTGCCTCAGGCTCGCCGCGCGCCGCTGATCCGACATGCAGTGCAGGTTGAGGATAGCCATTGATAGGCAGGTCAGGCCGGCGGCGGCCTGATGCATGTCCATCGGGGCATCATGATTCAGTACCAGTCTCTCGGTGAGCTCGAGACCACCAATCCAGCGCTCAATCGACCCGAGCTCCATCAAGTCGCGATCGACAGCCAAGTTGGCCGATTGCGCCGCCCTGACCGCGTCCTGGGGGTGAAGAACGCCGAGCTCGCGAGAAAGGACCTTTCCGCCAAATTTGAGCGGCTCGATGGTGACGCCGTCACGTTGTAGTAGGAGCCGCGCCAGCCGGTCCTGCACCCTCGGGCACTGCGAATTCCGGTCAAGCCGAATCAGCAGGTGGTGCTCGAACACATGCACCAGGTCACTTCCACTAGCGCGTCTCAACATGGCGACCGCGGCGTCAAGGCTCTTGAAGCGCGACGCAGTTGGCAGGTGCGGGTTCTCCAGCAGTGCGCAGTGCTGCATCAGCTTGGCCCAGAGCGCCTCGTCGACCGCATAGTCCATCAGGTCATCGACGACGGCGACCAGGCGCTGGTGAATTTCGAAGGCAGGGGATTTCATGGCGTGTCTCAAGATGGCGGTCATGCAGCGGCTCCACCCGAAGAGTGGTGAGGGCCAGATCAAGGGGTAGGTGCGCCGAACTCAGGTCAGGACCGAGTTCGGGCGACCTCTATCTGCATGGGGCCGGCGCAGGCCTCGAGAAGCGAATGCACGCTGCGATTCGACCGGGAGGTCGAATTTCTCGTTGGAAGATGCAGCGGGCGCATGAGGAAACTCACTCAGTGAGCTTTACGGTAATTGAATACGCCGCCTTGCGCAACTGTGGCATTTAGTTTGCAGGACGGCATCGGTACAGATCAATTTTCGGGCAGATATTGACGCTCGAAGCGCCCGCAACGCAACTGCTTCCAAGTCCCAGGCTGCGGTGGGCGGCCGGCCCGTGCGCATGCGGAATGGTAGTAAATGGCAGTGAAAGACTTTAATTCGATGTCGCGCGCAAGTGTTTGCCGCGCCACATATTGGGCTAGCCCGAGCCACGCCCACAGCTCTCACGGCCCACTCTCTAGGCGCGCGTCCTCGACGCGCACTTTGCGATGCCTTCGACCCTCCACTTCGCGTCGGCTGGTCACGGATCAGTGTTTTCCCTCGGGCCTGCGCTTTTTTGCTAACCGTTTTTCGGCGATTTCTATTCTGTATTCACTATGCGCCGCGAGAAAGAACCAAAGTGAAGGGGTTCGGCGCTGAGCGTATCGCGAAGTAAATCCTTTTACCCCGATGCCTCGATGCAAAATGATTTGCATCCTTCTCGCGATCTAAGCCGAACTGGATATAAGCACACCAATTGCGAGTAGCCGCCAAGAGATTCATCATGGTAGCTATGCAGGTTAAAACATATTCATTGCTTGGCCGGCGCGCACTCTTGGCGCGAACGGCCAGAGGCGTGTCCCAGAAGGCACTGGCCCTGTCGCTTGGGGTGAGCGCAGCCCGGATTTGCGCGATTGAACGCGGGCGAGTGATCGGCGTTTCCACGGAATTCGTCGATCAGCTCGGGAGCCTGCTAGGACTGGGTGAGGACGAGCTCGCGAGCCTGCAGCGCGCGGCGGCGCTCGATCGCGTGATGCGAGAGGTGATTCGCAATCTCGAGCCCGAAGCCGCCGACGTCTTCAGCGGGCTGGCCTACGCCATCGGCGTCCTGGACAAGGGTCGCTGGCCAAGTCTCGAAGTGCTACTGCGACGACTCGCTCGACAGAGCGAGGAGTTGGCCGCACTGGTTCCTACGAAGGAGGAAGCCATGCAATAGAAAAAACGGCGAGCGCCCGTAAGAGCACCCGCCGCAGATGAGCCCTCATCAAAGAAGACTCCAGACACCTTCAGTATCAGCAAAGGGCTCCAGTCGGTCAAGGCGAGGCCGTCGCCACCTCGCCCCGTGCTCTCCCAGTTCAACCTGTGCCAGTTCATCCGTGAACCGGCAGGAGCACATTCATGCCCAAGAACCGCCCTTCCGACTACGTGGCGCCCGTCAACGCGCGCCGGGACCGCTTCCTGACCAAGCTCAGCGAGCTCACCAGTCCACGAAAAGTCCGCCCCGTCGTCACTCGCAGTGGCCACCGCGCACGCGGCTATTTCTGCACTTTCAAGGCAAGCCGAGCTCGCTACGAGAGCTTGCTGGAACTCGACGCCCTCCACGTCCTCGAAGCAGCAACTCGCGTACTGGAGGTCCGCACTCATCCCGTGGTCATGCAGCTACCGCATGCCCATGGACTCGTGCACTACACCCCCGACGTGATCGCACTGGCGGAAAGCTCGGCGCTGATCATCGAGGTCAAGGCCGACTACTTCCTGCGCAAGGTCGAAGGTCGCATTCGACTCAACACGGTGGCCACCTCGATGAAAGAGCAGGGTCTACCGTTCGCCGTTCTCCTGGAGAGCGACCTTCGCGCCACTCCTCTTCTAACCGAACTGAGGGCGCTCCTTAGGCAGCGACCTGCGCCAGCCCGATACAAGGCCCTTGCGGACGGCGCATCGTGGGACCCGCGCGGACAAGCACGCCCCTCCGAAGAGTTGCTCCGCCGATGGAAAGCCGCCCAGCAAGAGTGCGATGCGTTGCTGGAGCGCGTGATGCGGCGTCCCCTGGGTGACCTCCTCGACCGCTTCGAGCCCTGAGGAGATCGACCATGAACCCATTCGCCAAGAACCTCACCATCACCTGGAAGGGCGTGGACTATCGGGTGCTCCGCACCGTAGCGCCGAATAGCGTCCAGCTTGAACACTCATTGAGCGGTGCCATTTGTACCGAGGAGCTCGATGGACTCCTCGCTGACTTCATGAGTCAGGAGCTCTTGCTGCCGAGCCAAAAGACGCAAGCCTCACGTTCGCCCAGGGCATTGCGACCCGTTGCGCAGGCAACGGTCGAGCTGAGGCGAGCAGAGGAACGTCGACGCCTCGACTACTTGTCTTCCTTGAACCAAACGGGCGCCTTCGAGCAGGATCGCTCATTTGTGCAAGCGGAATTGCACAGGATTGCCGCGGCTCGCGGCGATGTCGCGCCACCGCATATCTCCACCATCTATCGATGGCGCACCAAGTTCCTGGAGGCACAGGAGGACATTCGAGCGCTGGTGTCGCTCACTCACCAGCGAGGTGGTGCCGGCTGCTCCCGATTGCATCCCGAGATCGAGGAGATCATCGACCAGAAGATCGATTCAGTGTTCCTGGCGCGAAAAGACTGCTCCGCAGAGGAACTGCACAACGCGGTATTCCTGGAAGTGCAGCATCGCAATACGACACGCGTGGAGAGTGAGTGGCTCAAGGTCCCTGGCCTGCGCACCATCCAGCGGCGCATTCGTGGTCTCGGCGGCTATGACGTCGCCCGCGCTCGCTATGGCGAAAAGGAAGCCGACCGGGCATACGCAAACCTGGGCGTTTCCAGATGTCCACGGCACATCCTGGACATCGTCGAGATCGACCACACGCCGGTCGATGCACTGGTCGTCGACGAGAACCGCAGGGTCGTCGGCCGCCCGACTATCACCGTCGTGCTCGACCGCAAGTCCCGGGTCGTACTTGGATTCCATCTCAGCCTCGCCGGCTATGGAACGGAGGCCGTCTTCGCGGCGATCCAATGCGCGATATTTCCGAAGACCCACCTTCAGACTGCCTACAAGGATCTGTTCCTTCGATGGGACTGCTTCGGCTGGCCGAACGTATTGCTGATGGACAACGGCGCAGAGTTCCATGGGGATGCAGTAGAGGACGCGCTGAGAAATATTGGCATCACCACCGAGTTCAGCAAGTCCAAGGATCCCAACTGCAAGCCCTTCGTCGAGCGCTTCCACCGCACGCTGAACTACTCCTTCATCCGCAGACTCCCTGGAGCCACGCAGTCGCACGTCCATAAACGGCGAGGCACCAAGCCGGAGGACGAGGCATGCATGACCCTGGCGGAACTGGATCGGGCAATCCATATCTGGATCTGCTCCGTCTATCACCAACGCCCCCACGCGGGACTTCGTGGAGCGACGCCAATGCAGGTCTGGGCCGAGGGCGCCAAGTCGATCGCTCCAGTTCTGCGTTGCAGCCCACAGGAGGTGGACATCGAGTTCTCAAATCTCGAGCGCCGCACGGTCCAGCATTACGGCATCGACCACAACACCTTCCGGTATACCTCGGCCCGCCTGATGAGCCTCCGGGCCATGAATCCAACCAAATGGGAGGTCGATGTGAAGTGGCCGTTCCGGGACGCTGGCTACATCTGGGTCTATGACGACTATGCCCAGGAGTACTTCAAGGTGCCCAATGTGGATACCCAGTACGCGGGCCTCACGGTAGAGCAAGCCAAAGCGGCTTCCAAGGTGATTGCTGACAGTCCTGAGCTCAAGGCCACGCGGGCCTCAGCATCTGCAGTGATCGACGACATGGTTGCGTCGGGAATGGCAGATAAGCAGCTGAAGACGAGACGAAAGACGCAGCGCCTGGCCAACCAGACGAGTCGCAAATCGAGAGAAGACGCCGCGCGTGCCAAGGTCGTGAAGGGTCATGCCCCGGTGACGATGGCTACGCTGGCCGCCGAGGACGGTGAGCTCATTGTGGAGGCTCGCGCATGAACGCCCTAGATGTCACAAGCCTGGCGCGCAAGCTGCGCAAGTGCTTCATGCGATTGCCGCACGTCGATGAGGCGCTGGCGCGACTCGATGCCCTGACGGCCTACCAATGTGGGTCAGAGGAGCCAGAGCACCTGTTGCTGCTCGGCGAGACTGGAACTGGAAAGAGCACGTTGCTCAAGCAATTCGCTTCGCGCTTCAGTCGCACCGAACATGAGACCTTTACGGAAATTCCCGTGCTGTACGTGCAGGTCCCATCCCGCTGTACCGTCAAGAAGCTTGCAACCGTCCTTCTCAGGACCATGGGGTCGCCGCTTTACAACCGAGGAGATGAAGAAGACCGGACGCACCACCTGATCACGTTGCTGCAAAGGTGCAAGGTTCGCCTCGTGATCGTCGACGAGGTTAACCACCTGATAGACAGGGGCGGACGCATCACCCATTACACGGTAGGCGACTGGATCAAGCAAACGTTCGACCTGGCGGGGGTGTCGTGCGCCCTCGCTGGGACTCCAAGATCCACACTGCTGCTGGAGACGAACGAACAACTGGGTGACCGGTTCAGAGAACAGCTGCACTTGCCCTTGTTTTCGGCAGAAACGGAGAACGGCCAGCGTGAACTTCAACGGATGCTCAAGGCGTTCCGGGGACTCACAGAGGGACTGCCGTCTATCGACTTTGCGAGTGGCTCTTTGCCGGTACAAATCCTGTTCGCCACGAACGGTCGCTTCCGCGATGTTCGCAAGCTATTGGTACGGGCTGTCGAATTGGCTTTCCGGGCTCCGCAACCACAGCTCACGACGGAGTGCTTCCTGCATGCATTCAATGAGGTCATTTACAAGAAGTGTCTTCCCAGCCGAAATCCCTTCGAGAGCACGTTCAACGGCCTGCCACTCACGCAGTCCGGTGAACCTTTTGCCCCAATGATTCGCTGAGGAGTTGCCCTATGAGTTCGATACCCATCAATCAGCTGCCAGCCGGAAATCACGCGCTCCTGTGCCGTCCCGCAATCCTTGCCGACGAGTGGTTTACCAGCTACGTCCTGCGGCTAGCACTGGAAAACGGATGCAAGGCAACGAGCGGGTACTACGTCCGCAGGATCGACACTTGCACACGGCAGACCATCGCAGCCAGCATCGTCAAGCAACACAGCGTGGATCACGGCAGGCCGGGCATGCCGCCCCATTTCGGCGAGCTCGGGCTTCCAGAATGGGCTGTGCGAAGCGCCGGCGGGATGGTCCCTCACTGCCCCCAGTGTTTCAAGGACCAGCACTACGTCCCCATGCTCTGGCGCTTGACCGACTACCAGTCATGCTTCAAGCACGGATGCGCGCTGGTGGATTTTTGCCGCGAGTGCGGAAGGCGGATCACGGCGCCCCATTTGTTCGCCGGGCAATGCGATTGCGGTTGCAAGCTCTTGCCGAAATCCTCGGGCATCTCGCCTGTCGCCGCGCGCTGGTGCGCAAAGGTCTGGACCGAGGTCGACGAACTCATCCGGGATGGCGCCACGCTTGCAAATGCGGAGGCTACAAGCCGTCTGCGCTTGCTCGAGCTCCTGCTGGTCGCACGATTGATGCGACTCTGCGCGACGCGAGGCACGATGCACTGGCCGTATCGGACTCACCCGCTGCCCGATCGGCACGCGCAGATTGCCATTGAGTACGGCATGCTCGACTCAGAAGAACCAGTAGGTATCTGGGCTCTCCTCCACGGCGCCCAATCAGTTTTCGATAAGTCGGTGCTGTGGGCAGAGATCTCTCGCATCCAGCGGGAGGCGCAGTCACAGGGAACGGACTTCGCACTGCTACCCCTTGATGATTACCTCGGCATCAGGTCACTGAGCGGAGCCACCATCCAGGCGACGAAGCGAGGGGAACGTCAGGGCTCGAACACGCGCAGTGGCTTCACCATCGTGCGGGTTAGCGAGATGCTGAATACATCGCTACCTACCATCAAGGCGCTGCTCGCGGAAGGGGTCGTTTCGCCAGCAACATCGACGCTGAAGGGGCGCGTGACTCACTATCACTTCTCCTCGGAAGAAGTAGAAGCGTTGAGGCAGCAATTGAGCCGCCCCAAGGCCATCGATTGGAAGTCGGAAACAGGGCTGGATCCAGCGTGCGCAAAGAAGTTCCTGCAGACCAAGACGGTGCGACTCATCGTTGGAAAGATCAAGTACGAACTATTCGACCAGCAGGACTTCCAAGCCTTCGTGCACAGCCTGGAAATGATGGCGTCGCCTCATCAGGAAGACAACAACTCGGAATGGATGAGCCTGGCCAGCCCGGCCCTCTGGGTCTGCCACACCACTGCGCAGATGCGAGCCCTTCTCCAGGAACTCCGAGCTGGGGCCTATCCCCTCAGATCGCTGCGAAATGGCGTCGGCTTGGCGCGATTTTTCGTGCCCATCACCGTGTTGCTTCATCTCCGTCGACAAGGAAAGGCGATCAAGCACGAGCCGGAAAGCAGCCTCGATCTATTCACTGATGTTTCGGCTGCCCAGTCAAACCTGTTTGACGCTCCCGAGTTGCAGGTGTCCACGTGATTGCTACGGATTTCAAGCCTCCGCTGGTTCCTGAAATCACTGCCCAGGTGCTCGCCAGCCTGCCCGTTCGGCCGGCAAGGCACCCCGATGAGTCACGACCAGGACATTGGCTCCGCGTTGCACATGCCAACGGCGTTCAGGAGCCCACCTGGCTCCTAGCTGCCTCTGAGAAGCGCTCGCTTGCCGTGGTCCGCGTTTGCCCTCGCTGTCTATCCCAGCCAGATCCCCTCTGGCAAGCCGGATGGCTTGATCGCACTCGCCCGTTTTGCGTCGACCACAGCATCTGGCTTGTCGACCGATGTGATCGATGCGCAGAGCTCTTGCGATGGAACCGTGCGCGCTATCTGTCATGCCGATGCGGCAAGGACTTGCGGGATCTCCCAGTGGTCCCAATGATGCTCGAGGATAGGCAAGCACTTCTTGTCGATGGCGCACCCTTGCGTGTGTTGCTCTGGCTCGGATCCTTGGTTATCCATGGCCTGAAGGCGAAACCTCTCAAAAAGGCTTCCCGGCGCGCTCAGGCGGATGTTGTTGAGCTGGCTCACGAGGGCGCGCGCACCGCTTCCGATTGGCCAACGGCATTCCTGAAAGCACTCGATGCAATGCGCATGGATGAACCCGATGATGACCGGCTTCACCTATTGAATGACGCGCTGTCAGGACTCACGAAGCGCATCGCGGGACTTCGGTGTCGTGACTGGCAAGTGCGGGTGTCTCAAGCGCTAGACACGTACGCCCAAGCCAGTTGTCGGACTGCTGCTCCCGTGGTCGGCAGGAACGTGCACGGCGCGCCGCAAACGACGACGCGCGGGGTAGCGAGGCAACTGGGCATACGGGTCGAGAGACTAATCGCAGCCCTCGATGTCGTCACAGACATGGAGGTAGCAACAAGAAGCACCGCGGCTGGCCGGCGGCGCAGAGTCTTCTCCGAAGAAGCGATCTCTCAGGTCCGCGACAAGATCAATGACGAAATCTCACTCAAGCTGGCGTCCCGCATGCTCGGCCTTACGACTGCTCGCGTGGGTAGGCTCATCAGCGCCGGTCGGCTGCGGCAAAGCGGTTCGCGTCTGAGCCGCAGCGAGATTGAACAACTAATAGCTACGGTTCAGTCCACGGCCAAAGGAGGCACGCCACCCGGGAACGCCGTCGAGCTTGAGTGGGCACTGCGCCACGTTGTCCCAAGAGACCAAACAGATCGATTCTTTGAATCAGTGCTGGCAGGAGATCTGACTCTTCATCGTGGCACGGGCGGGCCTCACCTGCCGCGCCTTCTAGTAGGCAAGGAAGAGGTGCACGACTGGTGCCACCCCCCGCGTTCCTGGTTGACCATCCCCGAGCTGGCTGACCGTTTTCACCTCAAGCAGCAGGTTGCCTATCACCTCGTACGAGTTGGCCTCATCCCAGCCGACACGGTGCAAAACAACAACCGCAAAACGCAGGTCGTCGCCGTCGATGCAGCGGACGAATTCGAACGGTCATTTGAGCCACTGTCTCGACGTGTCTCGCGCGGAGGTGCAGACCCACGCCGAGGTCTGCGTTTAGCATCCGCGAGCGGCATTGAGCTGATCAGCGGCCCACGGATCGACGGAGGTCGCCAGTACTTTGTACGTCGCTTGCCCTCCTAAACGTGCTCCGTTAGGACGCGGAGCGATCCCTCATCAGCTAGGCCGCACTATTCAACTTTTCATCAACGTGCGGAGGCGGCTCTAAAGTACTCCCGCGTCTCTTTGTCGGTGCAATATACGTAGCAGCCTTTCATGCCTCGGGTCATCAAAGTGCGATAGGTGTTCTTGACAATGCGGGCGGCCTCGGCTTTGGCGTTCTCGGGGTCTCGGCGCAGCCAGGACTTAAGGCCTTTGATAGATTTGTCGTGGCGGTCTCGCTTAGTGGCGTCCGTCACGACCTTGCCGTCCCTCACGACCAGATCCGGACCGACGATGACGCCGACGTAATCGAGCTCCAAGCCCTGACAGGTGTGGATGCATCCAACTTCATTGATGGAGTCCGGCGCGACGATCCACGGGTTGCCGACTTGATTGAGGTTCCAGCGTCGTTGATAGTCGGTGCCAATCGCGATGTCCATAGCACTCGAATCGCGCTTGCTTTTCCAAGGCCAACAATAGCCGGCAACCACGCGCGACTTGTTCTGGTCGTTACGGGCTGCGATGGCGGTGTGCATTGCCGATGGGTCGTCAAACACCTGGAATTCGAAGCTACCGCTTTCGAGCGTTGGATTGGCTGTCTCGCGGATGTCCAGGATGTGGTTTAGCCAGGCGACGTATCCGTCGGAACCACCGCAGCGGAACTGGGAGGCGAGTTCCATCTCCTCGACTTCTGCGCCCTTCTCCGCAGCAAATTTCCGAATGAGCCGCTTGGAGCCGATGTCGCTGAGCGTGACGCGCTGGTCTTCATCGATGAGGAAGATCGCGCACTTGGCTGCGACGATCAGTTCCTTGACCTGGTTGTCCCCCTTGTTACTGAACAGGCCCGACTTTTCGGTAAGGCGGTGGGCCTCGTCGGCCAGCAGGAAGTCGAAGGTGTCGCGCTTCTCGTTGATGAAAGCGCCCGAGCCACTGAACATGTTTGTGAACTCGCTGGGCCTTACGCTGCCTGTGACCTTGGCCGCGTACACGTCGCGCGGGGCGGCGTTCTTTGAGACGTACTTGCCGACCAGGCCTTGCTTGGTCAGAGCAACCAGGAGCTACGACATCCTCTCGGTGGAGTCGCATACGCAGCGGCGCTGCATCGAGGTCAAGACGACCAACGGCGCGTACGGTTCATCGTTCATCGTCAGCCGAAACGAGCTGGACTTCTCTCAAGAGGCCGGCGATGAGTTCTTCTTGTATCGAGTCTTCGACTTCCGCCAGATGCCGGGGCTCTACATCCTTCGTGGAGACATCTCCAAGCACGTCCATCTCGAGGCGCTCGACTACCGTGCCTCCTTTCGAAGGCTTGCTTCGTGACACCCGCCCTGTGCGTCTTCTGCCAGCTGCCGCGCGAACGAGTCGTCGCTGAGAACGACCATGCGATGCTCATCGCCGACGCTTTTCCTGTTTCGCCTGGGCATTCGCTGGTCATCCCCCAGCGACATATGGCGTCGTTCTTTGATGCCTCCGCAGCCGAGCGCGAGGCGATGTTTGCGCTTCTCGACGTCGCTCGCGCAGCCGTGCTGCGAACCCATCGGCCGGACGGCTTCAACATCGGCATCAACGACGGGGCTGCCGCTGGGCAGACGGTTCCACACCTCCACATGCACCTCATACCGCGGTATCAAGGCGACCAGGCGGATCCTCGTGGCGGGGTCAGGTGGGTGATCCCCGACAAGGCGGACTACTGGAGCCAGCGGTAGCAGTGTCCATCCCACCCCCGAGTGCGGAGGCCCAGCTCGCCTTCCTGACCAAGCTCCAGCGGCTGTTCGCCGAAGGAGACTTCACGGCCACGTACAAGTTCGCGCTGCTGATCGCCCTCGCTGATCTAGCAGTGGAACAGGGCACAGACACCGGAGACGAACTCCAACTGACGACAAGGCAGGTTGCAGAGCGGTTCATTCAGCTCTATTGGCGCCAGGCGGCGCCGTACGGTACCGGGCGGCTGGATACGGAACCGGGCGTGCTCGTGCAGAACCTAGGTGCACAGGCAGCGGTCGTCGCTGCGATTGCGGCCTTTCGAGCCAAGGTTCGGACCGCAAGCCCCCAGGTTGCGGCGCTGCATCCTGACTACGCCAAGCTACTCAGCGCCGTTGCGCAGACTGTGACCGCGCAGCCGCTTAACTACCTACAAAACTTTGGGGGTGGCACGGATGAGTTTCTCTACACCCGGACTCCAGGAAAGGTCCTGCTGAAGTCAGGCGTCGCGTTCTGCCTCAGGCGCTTTCAGCCGCTGGTGAACCAGCTGGCGCGGTCTCATTGGGTGACTCACATCAAAGGAAACCGCCGCAACCAGACCATCCTTGGCGAGGCTGACGATCTAGAAGAATTCCTCTTCGAGACCTCCAGGCAATCGCTTGCACTGCTAGGAGCCGAGCTTCGCAAGCTGGATGGCCCCAAGTGCTTCTATTGCGGGCAAGGGATTGCTTCGGCCGAGGTCGACCATTTCATCCCATTCGCTCACTACCCTAGGGACCTGGCACACAACTTCGTGCTGGCGCACCCAGCGTGCAACCGCAGCAAGTCGGACATGCTGGCCGCTAAACGGCACTTGCAGCGGTGGCTGACTCGGCTCCTAGAGCGAAGCGACGACATTGCAGCGATTGGAAGGCAGGTGGGTATGGTCGCCGACGGGTCGGTCTCGCGACGGGTTGCCAGTTGGGGGTACTCCGGTGCTGTCGCAGCAGGCGCGCGTGCCTGGCTAGAACCAAACCTGTTCGAGCGGGTCGACAACAGCTACGTTCAGCTGATAGCACAGACGGAAACGACTGAATAGCGCGGCCGACTTGCCAACATCTGGCGGGCCTCGTCTTCAGAAAAGCTCGGCCTGAGTCGGCCGTAACGGCTGGCGCCAGGTGCGCGCGTTGCTGGAATCGCTCCAGCGACCGGCATCGACGTGGCTACGCGTCCAGGAAGAATTGCGAGGGATGGCCTTGCCACTCATCCCCCCACGGCATCATCCTTTTGCGTGCGTACGACAGGTAGAGCAGCCTCTTCGAACGCGTCACCGCCACAAAGGCATTGCGCCGCTCTTCTGCCTTTTGAGCCTGGCTTGAAGCGCGATAGTCGGGGAAGACGCCATCGACCAGGCCGACGACGAAAACCACGTCAAATTCCAAGCCCTTCGACGAATGAACCGTCAGCAAAGCAACGCCGTCCCGCGTGGCCTGACCGGACGTGCCCAGTGCAATGTTGCTGAGGAAGCCTTGAAGCGTGCGCGCACGTGCCCCTTCAGACCGCAAGAAGTGATCCCACTCCTGGCTCAGGACTGCAACGTCTTCCCTGATTGGACGCCTGTCAGGCGTTTCCAAGGTGTCCGCGTAGTCCTCGAGAACCCTGAAGGCCGGCATCAAATCCAAACGGGGACGCGCTGTCGAGGCATGCACAGCAGCAAGCGCCTTGGCAATGGCAATCCGGTCTGGCAACGCGCTGGATTCCGCCATCGCGCGAATCACGGCGACGACTTGGGCTGCGTCAGCCAAGGCACCAGAGGGCGGCGCGACGTTCCAGCGCTTGCAGATGGCGGCCATGTGCACGGCGTCGAGCGGGTTGCTGAGGATGCGAAGCACTAGCTGGAACTCGTCAGCGAGGTCGGACTCGTTCTCGTGGGTGACGCTCAAGCGCTTGTAGAAAGGGATGCCTCGGTCCTTGAGTAGGCGCTCAACGCGAAGTAAGGCGTACCGTGTACGTCCAAGGATCGCAAAGCTGCTGTAGGTGATGGGGCCCTCGACGTCGGAATGGCCATCCTTGACCAGTCGTTGAAGCTCGCTCACAACCCGGTCCGCTTCGTCCGCCTCGTCTGCACCGACCATCTTGCCCGCATACCCTTGGACCACGGGCTCACCGGCGACGAGGTAGGAGGGGTCGAGAGACTTTGCGACTTTGACGACAGCCCTCGAGGAGCGGAAGTTCTCGTCCAGTCGGATCTCGGTCGCTCCGAAGTCCGCCTTGAACTTGGTGGTCAGGAACTCCGGGCTCGAGGTGTTAAAGCCATAGATCGACTGGTTGGGGTCACCCACCATCATGATGTTCTTCAGCGAATCGCCCGCCATGGCACGGATCACCGCGTACTGGGCTTCATTCAGGTCCTGAGCCTCATCAATGCAGACGTAGCCGTAGATTCGTCGATAGAGGTCCGCGACCTGCGGAACTTCAGTGAATAGACGGTACGTGAAGAGGAGCAGGTCGTCGAAGTCGCACGCGCCACAAGCACGGAGTCCTGCGTTGTATCCCTCGTAGACGCGGGCGACGATTGGATCCTCGATGCCGCTGACGGTCGTCGTGATCGGATGTGCCTTGATGTGGGCAATGCTCTTGAGCCAATGGTCCAGGCGCTGTCCCTGGTCCTTCTGCGAAAGATGCGAGAGCTCGTCGCCAAGCATTGGGTCGCTGTTGACCGCCTCCATGAGGATCTGCTTTCGATCGTGGTACTGCTCAAAGATCTGCGGCATCGTTGGCAGGCCGATGTGCTTTCCGCGATCGGCCAGGACGTCCAGGCAGAAGCTGTGAAGAGTGCCGATGAACGCCCGTTTTCTAGCCTCCGCCAGATCGCTCAAACGATCAGTCATCTCCTTGGCTGCCTTGTTTGTGAAAGTCAGGGCAAGGAGCCGGAAGTGCCCGGGCATCGTCGTCAGGAGGCGGCGGATCCGTTCTGTGAGCACGCGGGTCTTGCCAGAGCCGGGGCCGGCAATGACCACGAGCGCGCCATCGTTGAAGTCGACGACTTCGCGCTGGGCTGGAGAAAGACGAACTGTTGACATGTCCTGCTCCGTCAAACGTCGGCGACAAGCGCCGGATCGGCTTTCACCAGGTCAAACGCGTTTCCGATCTCTGCGAACAACGTGGCGACCAACGGAGGGACTCTGCGTTCAGGGTCCGCAAGTTCAAGGATCGCTGTCGCCAAGGGAGTCGCATGGCGAGTCTTCTTGTCGCTCACCACGTCCAGGGCGGCACGCTGTCGCCCCTCGCTGCCCGAATAGTCTCGAATCGGCACGACGCCTCCAACCCTCTTGCCCTCTTTCCCATGAAGCTCGGCGATGTAGTCGTCCAGCCGTGTGGCGCCGCCGTAGGCACTGATGGCTGCCTCGAAGGCATCCATGTACCCAGCGTCGAGGAGGTAAGCCTCAAGATCCTTCTTGCCTGGGATCACGACGATATTCGGCCGGGTCGAGATGTCGTCGATCCCGGCACGCTTCGCCGCCGCCTTCAAGTTGCTGACCGGCTGGTCCTCTCCATCGGAGAACACGTACCACGGGATGCCGAAGCTCTCCGCCAGCCAGATGAACGGGAAATAGTCGGTTCCGCCGACGCCGATGAAGTTGAAGCCCAGCTCGTGGGCTGTCGCTCCCCAATACGCCTGTGCCCACAAAGGGAAGGCCTGCTCTTCTGTGTCGCCTTCGAACAAGATGACGGCACGCGCAAAGAGCAGGTCGCCGCGGGAGGCGATGACGGTTCGTTCGAGCTTTCGAATGTCGTCAGGCCCCAGTGCTGAAAGATCCAGGCGCTTGGCCCTTGTCACGCCGGCATGCTTCGAGAAAAGTCTGAGCTCTCCGAGCTTGGCCTGCCCGGCGAAGTAGGGCGAATGCGTACTCACGATGCGCTGACCGGGAATGGACTTGATCTGGGCGAACAAGGCGCGTTGAGCTTGCGGATGTAAGTGCGACTCGGGCTCCTCCAGCGCTAGCAACGAGTGTGTCTGGTCCCCCTTGCTCGCTGCCAGCGCATACCTCCAGGACATGAAGGCCCTGAAGACCAACAGGGAGGCCAGGCTTCGAGTTCCCATGCCATGACGAGCGAGGGGAAACGACTGCGCGCCAGTGGTCGCGAGGGTCACGTCGACGCCTTTGGACAAGTCACGCAGACGTCGGGCCACCGGCGTGATCTCGACTCCCGAGCTGTCCGCACTGACCACTGAAGACATGTCGGAAAGGTTCGTCTTCAGATGCTGCAGCACCTCGCTCTTGGAGACGATGCTGTCGTTCAAGCTCGAAAGGGCCTCTTCAAACGTCGCAACGTCCTCTTCGCTGAGGCCCAGGTTGTCGGTTAGGCGGCGCCAGAACGAGCCTTGGCGACGGAGGTCATCTTCCAGATCGCGTTTTGCATCGATGTAGTGCAGCGCCACGTGCTCGAGGTGCTCAGCGCTCACGCCGTCCGTCGAGACATCTCCTGAGAGCCAGTTCGCGGCGTCCGTCCACTCCCTCAAGAACTTGCGGTCGATCGTGTAGTCGCCTCGAACGTCGCTCCAAGACAGCGTCGTCCTGAAGGCCATGAGGTCGTGGAAGTCGAGATCCTGCGTGATGCCTGTGCCCCATAGGCTTGTCCAGTAGCTACCCGTGGGGAACGTGTCCTGAGGGTGTCCGTCCGGACCAAACGGCCGGACGCAAACGTCGATGGTGACGACACGATCCTGCGGAGGTACAGCCTCACCGGTCGCGATGTGAATGTCTTCCTGTCCCAGGTTCTTGCGCCCCGCACCGATCGCGGCGTACATCGCGTCCAGGAAACTGGTCTTGCCGGCGTTGTTCGCGCCAACGAGGACCGTCAGATCGTCAAGCTCCACGACAACGTTGACGAGCGACCTGAAGTTGGAGACTCTGACCTCGGTGATGCGCACGCTGCTGGGCGTTGACGAAGCGGTCGCGGTAGCCATTTGTTTTCCCCCCTGTTCTTGGTTCTAGCTCAATGGTCGCGGCAAGACAGCCTCCCGCTAGAAAGGGATGTCGTCTCCATCGTCAGAAGCGGCGCGCTCCACGGGGCGGCCAGCTGGGCGAGGTGAAGGGGCTGGAGCGGCACGCTCCACGGCTGCAGCTGCACTAGGAGCTACGGCCGGATCGGCAAGAGCTTGCTCCAGTGCTGCTTCCACGGCATCGATGCGTTCCTTGCAGACCTTATAGGCGGCCACTGACTCAGTGACGATGCCCAGTAGATCGTCGATGTTGGGCTCTTGCTGGGTCCGCAGGGCCTGGGCATGGCGATTCAGCACGCCATAGGCCTCCTTGAAGGACATCGTCATTGGTCGTTCTCCTTGCCTTGCACTCTCGCGGGCACCGACCCGTCATGGAATTGCACAGTGATTTCATTGTCGGACTGCAGTGAAGCCGCGCCCATCACGGTTCGCCCCTGGGCGTCGCGAACATGAGCGAATCCGCGCGCCAACGTTTTTCGCGGCCCTTGGCCGCTGATCTCGAGGATCAGGGCCTCTGAAGTTTCGCGTGCACGGCGTACGCGTTGCCTGGCGTCTCTGGCCACGTTGGCAATCTCACCGTCCGCGACACCGCGGCTGCGGTCGACCTCGGACGCGACGCGGTCGGCGATCGTCCTGAGCTGTTGTCTCGTCTCTACAGACGCCGCGCGAACCTTCGCATGGGCCAAGTCGCGAACCTGCGCGAGCAACAAAGGGACTCGCTGCCGCGCGATCGTCAGCTGCGTTCCGGACTGGGAGCGCACCGAAAGGAGCAGCTCATTGGCTCGCTGGCCACCCATCGCAACAGCGCGCGCCGCGAGCATTCGTGTGTCCGTCATCCGTTGTTCAACAGTCGCCTTGGCGGCATAGAGCTGTCGAGCCGCGCCGGCTCGCACCGCGGTGTTTGACTGTTCAACCGCCTGGCGAACCTGGCCGGTCTGCCGCTGCAAGTCTGCAAGCAGTGCCGTGAACGCCGTCTGGGCTTCTCGCGCACGCTTGACGATGGTCGCCTCGATACCCGCGACCACCTTGCTGGGTGTATCGAAGCTCGTGTTGGCTACTTCATCCAGGATGGTGGAGTCCCGCTCGTGTCCGATGCCCGTGAGCACAGGAATCGGCAGCTCACAGACGAATCGTGCCAAGTCATAGTGATTCAGCCAAGCAAGGTCGTTGACCGCGCCTCCCCCGCGAATGAAGACCAGAGCATCGGGGGCATCTTCGTTCGTCTTGTGGAATGCCGCCAGCACTGACTGCGCAGTTTCCACGATCTCTTCGGCCGCGCCGGGGCCCTGGAACCGGCTGAAGGCATACGTGAAGCTGCACAACCCTGCTCGCTCCAACCGTTGGGCCTCAGCTCGAAAATCGCCAAGACCGGCAGCCTCATCCGGCGCCACGACGAGGACGGTTCGAAAGTCCCAGGGATAGGGGAGTTGCTTGTTCAGCGTCCACAGGCCTTGCTGCTGGAGCTTGGATCGAATCTCGCGCTTGCGTGCCTCCAGTTCGCCCAGGGTGAACTCAGGATCGATAGCGTCAACGATCAGACGGAAGCCGTACTGCGGGTTGAACACCGGCTTCGCCCTAAGCAACAACTTCATACCGGGCCCCACAGACATGCCAGTGGCCGTTTCGAAGGCAGGCAGGATGTCTTCCGCCGTGCTGGCCCAAATCATGGCGTTTGCCTTGGCCAGCACGACCCCATGGGCGTCACGCTCGGCGACTTCCATGAACACATGTCTTTTGAGGGAGACCTGCACGACGTCGACGACAGTCCACTCACCTTGCCGATAAGCCCGATCTACCGCCTCCGCTACGCCCGCAAGAAGCTGTACGAGGGACTTGCCCCGACGTTGAACCTGAAGCGTCCCTTCGCCGCTGGATTTGGCCGCCACGGCCGTCGGCCGTTGCTCATTCGGCAGCCATGCTCCGAATGGCTCGAGATCACGACCTTCAGGAACAAACCAACTTCTCGCCTGCGGGTCCCATCGGGCGCCGAGCGCCTTGACGGCGTTGCGCTCCGAGTAGGCGACGGTGAGGTAGGTGTTGGCCATGTTCGTGACGGTCCGAGCGTCGGCTCCGCCTAGGCTTTCAGGTACTCGGTCAACTTCTCGATGATCCGCAGGGGTGTCGGTGTTGTCACCCACGTCTCATTGCGAGCCGTCAGCATGCCGGCGCGCAGATGTTGCGCGAACGATGCGAGCTGCGCGTCATCATCGCCATCCTGCTTTTGCAGCACAGCAACCTCGACGGCCCGGGCATTCAGATGCTGTTTGTCCGGCTGTGCGGGAAATGGCGAAAACTTGCCTGCGGCGACCTTTCCCTTCGACGAGGTCGGCAGCAGCATGGTCCGATAGCAGCTTGCGCCGCGCTTGTGATGCGTCGAGGGTTTGGCCAGCGACCAGTAGGTGGGAATGGCCGTTCCGTTCACCCGAAACAGCCGTTGCGTGGAAGTCCAGACTTTCACGGGCAGTGCTTCGTCGGCCTCGGCGGGGACGGAATTCTCCTGACCGATGGCTGGAGACTGTTCGCGGATCCTCAACAGCCGTAGGCCAGGCCAACGCTCGCCAGCAAACAGGCTTGGCGCGACCTCGCGCTTGTTCTCCCGCGTTGAGACGTCCGTCAACCACGAGGCGAGCTTGGCCGCACGGGTCGAATCGATGAAGACGACGGCGTTAGGGTCGATCTCGGCAAGATGGTCGAAGGTGCTGACCAGAAACTCGGACATGAGCTCACGCTGCTGTTCACCCTGATGGGGCAGCTCGACCCGGGTCGAGGCAAGGTACTTGGCACCCTCGTCAAAGCGCATCCATTCACTCAGGGTGAACTCCGCCGACTGGTGGGCGAAACGAACCCAGGCGCGGCCGGTCTCGCGCTCAAGCTTGGTCGCCACAAGCACTGACTGTGGCCGCCTTGGCGGGATGTCGCCGAAGACGACCAGGGAGCTGACCGCGCCAACCCAGTTCGGCGCCGAGGCTTCGCGGAAACAGGCATCGCAAGCTTGCTTAAGCCCCCACACGGAGCCTGCATGACCAAAGACCAGGTCCAGGAGTGCCGCTTGTACACGGGGCAAGAACTTGTCCAATCGACCCGGTTCGCTCGGTAGCAGGTACTGAACGGTGCATCCGAAGCCGGCCAGAGCTATCCGGGCTGCGAGCTTGTTGACCCGGTCGTCCCGCTTCGCCTTGCCACCCTCGACCGGGTAGAACAGGGGCGCTTCGACGAGCACCATGGAACGAGGCGGTAGTTTGATTTGGTCCGCAAACTTCACCCATTCCCGCATCCGCGCCTCGAACCGTTGGCGCGAGTTGCCTTCGGGGAAGTGCTGCTTAGGGCCATGAGTGTTCGCCGGCAGGCGGACGCTGACCACCTTGACGTGTTGGCCAAGCAACGCATCCGCCGTCGTCTTGATCCACTCTATGTCCTCAGCCGTGTCGGTCACAACGTACAGATTCTGTCGCTGAGCGTCCGCGAGATAGGCAGTGCCTGCCGTCAGCGTCCTTATGGCCGCAACCACCCGATCGCGCTTTGCCTCTGGGGTCGGAAGCCCCTTCCGGAACCATCTATCAACCGGCTCACCCGTGACAGCTTCTAAGGCATCACCAGATGACGCGTCCGCTTCATCATGTTGGTCGAGCAGCCGCGCGAGCGTTACCTCAGCCTTGAGCATCGTCAGCGGCGGCGCCTTCACAGGCTTCGTCTTGACTGCCTTGAAATCCCGGAAGCGACGCAGTCCGAGGTCCCCAAGCAGGTCCGCGATGCGCTCAAAGGCGTCTGCCTGATCGACCAGGGGCACTCCGGCCTGCAACTTGGAACCGCGTTGCTCAGTCACTTCAGCCTTGAGCATCACCACAACGCTGGCGGCTGCCTCATCGTTCGGGTACTTGAAGACAGCTTCTCCTTGATGACCTTCTGCAAGCCCGAACGCATGCTCGTACTGCTCATACCCTAGATCAGTCGTCCACTTGTCGCCCTTGCGTGCGACCGTGAACTGGTACGCGCTATTGGGTCGCATCGCATGAGGGAGCACGAAGCCCCGAATGGCCGAGTTGACGGTGTAGCCACTCTTCACCGAGTCGGCCCAGCGTCGCCTCTTGAACTCACAGAAGATGAGCCGCCTGGAGTCTCCGGGGAGTGTCTGCATGCTGAGATGACAAACCAGGCTGAACCACCCACCGGCCTCCTTTCGCGGCCGGGTCATCACTTCCGCACTGTTTCTTTCAGAATCGCCCACGATGCGCACGACAGGGCCAAGATCCGGGAAGATCTCGTGCCCGGCGAGCCGGGCCGCCAAGACTCCGGCCGTGACGTCGAACGGGGTTGGCGTGCCGTATCGGGCCGGAGGCAGTCCGCCCCAAGGAAAGATCTGTACCCGTGATGCACCACCCCTGACCAGTTTGTCCTCCTCGCCCAGCCGGCGCAGGCTCGAAACCCCATGGGCGAAGGCGCCCCGCGATTCGCAAAAGTGAGCAAGAGGTCCCTCGGCCCACATGGCGAACGCTTCCTTGATCTTCTTGAGATCGGAACGCGCATCGGTACTCAAGAGGTAAGCCCAAGGCTTATCCGGCGCACCGGCCTTGGGCGCATAGGGGCTGCGCAGTCCTACGTCGTCACTGATTCCGACCCAGTCGTCGATCCTCAGATGAAGCTGAGCCCGAAGGAACGCGTACGGTAGGTTCCGGGTGGCATCCTCGTCCTTGGCCCGCACATGCGCTTTCGCATCGTCCAGAATTTGTCGGAGCACCGTGAGCGCCTGAGGAGTCCAAGATACCGCCACGACGTGCTTCGTGAGTTGCGGTGCATCCTCTGCGAACTCCATGGCGAAGGCCACGCTCCGGGACGTCTGCTTCATCTCTGCTCCTCCCCGAGCATGGCTGTATCGGCCGCCCACAACGGGTTCTCGCGCCATGTCTCTTCTCTCGAAGTGTCCTTCAGAACCCTGGCGACGTTCAGCTTGTCTGTCTGCGACAAAGGCTCCAGGAAATCTCCATAGAGCGCCTTGTACAGGGCTGCCTCCCGTGGATCGTCCGATGCCATGCCCTTCTCAAGGATCAATCGCAGCTGGACCAGCATGCTGCTCGTCTCGTCGTCGTCTTCGCCGCGGGCAGTCTTCTCCGCCCACGCCCGATCGACAAAGAAGCACTGGACGGGACACCCGTTTCGCATGCCCCGCCCGATGGTCTGCAGCAGGTTCACCGCCACGTTGGCCGTAAACGGCACGAAGAGCCTGCCGAGTCCGCGCGCAAACAGCGGCCTCCTCAGCAGCGGGCCAATTTCCTTGTATGCCTGGCGCCGTGCCGCCTGCCACCGCGCGTTGAGCTGAGCCAAGCTGGTCGAGTCGTCCTGCCGCAGGTCGAACGCCATCGTGGCCTGAGCGGCCAGGCTGACGGGCAGACTCATGTCGTTGGGCGTCGGGTGTGGACGCGTCAGGAAGTAAAGGGTCCCGATGGCGGCGTCCCGGCGCCGGTCGCCGGTTGAGAAGACGATGTTGGTTCCTCTACCCAGCGCTCCCGGCGGGAAGATGAGCACTTGCCAGCGATCGTCATCGCCCAAGCTCTCGACCCTTGATGAGGTGACGTAGCCGCTCGCCTTGCCAGAGTCGGGAAGGTCGTCCACCACGGCGACCACCTTGTCACGCCACGCCGGCAAGCGCATGTCGATCATCGACTTCAACTGCCGTGCCTGGTCGTAGCTGTTGACGACGAACGCGGCCTTGCGAGGAATTCCGTTGCGGACGTCGAAGCTCGCGCAGTCCTTGGCCAGCTGGGAACTGGCTGGGCCACCTTCTAGCAGGGCAATGGCCATCTTCTCGAGACTGTTCATGCGCGCGGCGTCCGAGCGCTCTCCACTGAAGCGCAGGTACTCCCGATCCCGATCCTGCTCGTCACGGATCGGCCTGAAGGCGTACATCGACTTGGCTGCGTCCTCTCGTTCTGGCCGAAGGCGCCTCAACACGTAGCTCGGAGGAACAGCGACGTGGTTGGAGGGACTCGCAGGGAGGAAGCTCGTCGCACTAGTCAACAAGACTGCCGGACCGTATCGAGTCCCGTCGTCGCGACGATTCCATTCATGCAGCCGGTACATCAACAGGCGCGGCGCGCCGGCAAAGACCACGTACTGCAGTTGCAAGTCCACGGCCCGACCAGTTGGATCTGTAGGGGAAGGCGAGGAGAAGAATCGAACGCCGCTGAGGCTCCCCAGGATGTTGTCGGGAGAGGCCAAAAGCAGGGCTTTCGAGACCAACTCGTCGACATGAACAGGCTCGACCAGCCCTTGTTCGATCATGTCATCCAGGCGAGGCGACAGGCGGCGGTAGCTCAGTATCGTGAAGGTCACCGGCAACAGCAACCCAACCAGCTGTTGCGCATCGGCATCGGTCGCGACACGTCGGACTTCCTTGATCCGCTCAGCGAGCTCGTTGGAGATGCCAGTCTGGTCTTTCATGCTCGGCTCAACGAGCCAATCCGACATCAGGTCAGCGAGATCCCGATGGAGCTCGGTCGCAGCCTCATGCGACATTTCGAACGCTGAAGCCGTGCGGACTATGGCCTCCTGATCCAGTGGGGTTGCACGCGCACGCTTGCCGCGCAGCTGGAATGCGCGGATCGCCGATCCCTCCCATAGCTCACAGAGTGCATCCTTGGCTTGTGCTTGAGGATCGGAGCCAAGGTCATCGGAGAACGTGCTCAAGCGCTTGGGCGACAGCCAGTCACCGATCACCCGCAGCGGCGACATGAGCATGCCATTGAAGGTCTTGCGCATCGCATCCGTCAGTCGCAGGACCGCGTGCGTGAGCGAGATGTTCAGTTTCTCGAACTCGGCAATCTCTACAGCCAGCTGCGCGTAGTCGATCCCGTGCAGCACTGAGTTCCGCCCCGATGCGATCGCTTGCAGGGTGCTGCGCTGGATTTGTCGATGGAACGAACGCTCATGTCCCGAGAGGCTTAGTTCAGCGATCCCGCCCTGGTCCAGGTCCTGCTGTGCGCGATCCGCCTCGTCGAAGATGACCAGGTCGAAGCTGCGGGCGATGAGGTCGAAGTACCGCTCGTCCAACGCCGTGGTCTGCTTCGGTACCTGGGTATCTGCGGACAGGATGTGACCCAGCCAGACGCTCGCGTTCGGCAGTTCGCGAGGAGATCGCGTCAGTCCACACACGGACCACGCGGAACAAAGTGTGTGCTTGAGTTTGAGAGGTTTGCCATCTCCATCGGCATCCACATCGCCGGCCTTGCCCTGCAGGATTCGCGAGCAAAAGCTGTCGGTAAGGCTGAATGCCGTTGTCGGCGCGGCAGTCAGCGAGGGCAGGGCGCACACGCCTTCGAACAGCGGCGCACTCTCTGCCGTCACCCCAAATCCCCGCATCGAGTCACCCGTCGCCAGCGTCTCCGCGAGCTTGTGAGCGTGTTTGAGCTTGGTCTCTCGAGACTGGCCCACCAGCAGCCCGGCCTGTACCCCATATCGCCTGAGGTCGTCGAGGTATTGGCGACAGACCTCGATGGACGGGAAGAAGACCGCTGCCTTGATGTTGCGGATTCCAACATACCGAAGCAGGCACATAAGCAGGGTCGTCTTCCCCGCACCTGGTAGTCCGATGAGATGCTTCAAACCGTCCAGCGCCAGCTCGCTCTTCACCGCGAACTGACCATCGTTGTCGACGGTGTGCAGAGCTACCGCCTGCAGGCGCTGATACCAATTGCCCGGCCGGGCCACATGCTGCTGCTGGTCGATCGCGTCCATGTCGCGCGCTTCGTCGAGCAGGTCCGACCACAGCACGGTGATCGAGCCGCAAGGGGCACGACCTGCCTCGTGCATTGCCGGAGGAGGCAGGCTGGCAGGCAGTGATTGGATGGGGTAGCGACGGGACTCGCCGCCATGCTGGACATGGATGGAGAGCGGCTTGTCGGCGCGGGCCATGCCCATGCCGTGCGGCTCGGGAACGTAGGGCACCTTCAACGCGGCCAACGCCTCTTCAAGGCCTGGCGACAGGATGTCGAATGCCGGCTTGATTGCCAGGTTTCGTTCGTCGATCCGGAACAGTCGGGCGTGGCCCGAAGCCATGCTCGCGTCGTTGTAGCGCACCGCGGCCGCCTTCAAGGCCGCGAGCGTTGAAAGCCCGTTGCACGCCCGACGCAGGTTGTCGAGTTCGGTTTCTCGAGAGCGAAGTACTGGAGCCCGGCCGACGCTTCGGAACCCCATCAGCAGGGCAGGGGCGTGCTTCAGCGTGCTGACGCCCAGCTCATGAAACATGTAGCCAGCGAGGAGATCGAGACGATGGAGCTGCAGCGCCTTGAGGCGTTCGACGATCATCCGCGGGCCCTCAGCGTCTTGCGAAGCGCTGTGACTGACATGAACTCGACGTCCGGACGTCGGCACTCCCGGCGCAGGATCTCCAGGTAGTCGGGAAAGCGGGAGATTGCCTGGTCATTGATCGCCACGATCTTCCTCTCGAAGCGCTCCAGGCCGCCCAGGCCTCGGCTAAAACTGCCCGCCAGAACGAAGGGATTAGCGTGGCTCTTGACGTCAATCCCGACCATATGTGCGTCCAAGCTGAGGTCGCAGAGATCGCGCCCGGGATACAGCTCGACGTCGAGCTTGCTGGAGCCTTCGGCCGTGGCGGCATCGTAGAGCGCAATCTCATCCTGGCCCGGACCGCACCAGTACTGCAGTACATGCGCTTTCGCGATCCAGGATTCCTGGACCGAAGCAGTGCGGGCGATGTTTTTCAAGACCGGCGACTCAAACGACTTGCACTGCCGAATCGGACAGCTGACATGCTGGACCACCGTGGAGTGAATCAATGGCACCCCGCAGCCGGCGCAGCGATACAACTTTCCGTTGACCAAATGGTGGGGCTGGACCGGCTCGTAGCAAGACGCCAAGAAGTGCGCTGCCAGCTGCATGGTCTTGCCCTCCAAATACCTACGCTGTTCGGCCAAGCTCGTGATGGGATGGCGCGTGATGAACTCTCTCAGTGCGGTGTACACCTCCGCTCCGCGCGCTCCGAAGAGATCGCAAGCGGTTTCCAGCTGCTCAAAGGCTTGTTGTTCGCGCAGGTCCAGTTCGGACGACGTTTGTCGCGCCAGCTCGATGCATTCGATCGTTGGCAAGCGCGTCGCCGCATCGAGCAGGTGGATCCCATGGAACCGGAACTGCGTCGCGTCGAAGACCGGCAGCCCCCACTCCCGGGCACGAATTGGCCTTGCGCTCATTGCGACAAGGGTGTGCGCACCGTCAGCCTGCACTGGTTTCCCGAACATCACGTAGAGGCTGGCCAGCCGTTGCATTGCGCCCCGCAGCCACGGTGACATGGAGCCGTCGTGGGTCAGGATATTGCCAGCCTTGGCCCGACGGAAGTGTTCAGCGAGACCGGCGGCCAACAGAGGAATCGCTTCGTGGGCGATTGCGAGAACGCGCTGGTCGTCCGCGTCAGCCCAAGCGGCGCCAGCACGAGGCGGGACATCGGCCGATGGCGAGCCGTCAAGCAGCGAAATGATCTCGAGCGGGCCGAGAGACTGCAAGCGCTTGGCAACGTCTTTCCGCGAATCGCCAAGTCGCACCAGCACGCAGCCCACGACCAGTTGGACCAGATGGCGCCATTGATAGCGCTTACGAATGGCCGGCGAAACGATGCCGACCCCCCGGTAGTCCACGACGAGAGACCGGGTCGGCGCGCGCAGCGCAAGCCCCTGCCATGTACCCTGCGAAAGAAGAATATCCCCAGCTTGGGCCGTTAGATCTTCAAGCGATCCGCTCCAGTCGGACAAGGAGGGGAGATGCCCATGTAGCTTTGATATCACAATGCAAAGCGACTGATATTTGAATCGGCATTCTGATATCAGAATCCTCTCGTGCCTAGATAGCTAGCCGGGGAGAAGCCAGACGAGATCAGAGCCTGTTGACCGAGGTCAACCGCTACAAGGTGGATCGCTATGGGCGCGAGGTCTGTCAGGTGCGTGCCAGACGACTGATGCCGTCGGAACTCCCAGGGCGGCACCGGAGCCGCGTCGCGCCACAGGCCACGCGCAGCGCGGCGCGCATCAGTTTCCGCCGCCGCATACGCGGCCTGGTCAGCGGCCGATTGCTCAGGCGCGTACCGCTTGTAGTGCCAGGCCATGCCGAGCCTCACCTGCTCTAGGCAGACGTCTAAGTTCCCCACGAGAACTTTGCCAATCACCCGTCCGTATCGGTCGTACTTGCTCCACTCCACGACGACCTGCCGCCTGAACACCATGGACGCCAAGCTGTCCTTCGACTGCGTGCCGAAGGACTGGCGCTTCTCCGGCGCATCTATGCCCGCAAGCCGCACTTTGTGTTGCCGCCGGTCAGCGTCCAAGACGGTGATGGTGTCACCATCTGCAAGTGCTACGACCTCGCCGCGAAGAACCGTCGCGTGAGCCTGAAGAGCTCCGCAAAGTACCCAGACGAGGACTGTCGCCTGAACCATCCCCCGCGCCAAGCCAATCAACGCCGAACCTCGGACTTGTAGAAGAAGTCTTCAACCATCAATCGAGCACGGTCGGAAGATGTCGCATCAGGGATGGAGTTGCGCAGGAATACGTAGTGCCGGCATTGCGGGTCATGCCGCTTGCTCCAGTCGAACACAGGCTGCACTCTCGCGCGGAACTCCTGGAACGTGAGCGGGTTCGCCATCAGTTCGGCTATCCCCGGGAGGGTCTTCGCGTCCTCCTCTCTAGTCGGAGGCCACGCAGCCGTGACCGTGACTGAGTCTGGACGGAGGTCCACATTGAATAGGAACTGGATATTCCCTTGCTCGTCCGCCCAGCATGGCGGCCAGTCGCGCCCTCCTCGGGCGTCGAGCCTATTCTTCAGGAAAGCGACCTGACCACGAAGGTCGGTGTTCTCCTTCTGGATCGAGTCCATACCACGCCCTCCCTTGCCGGCGCCGCCGTACTCTTTCACCACGCGAACGAAGTCCTTGATTGCTTCTTCCTCGCCGCCGGGTTCGACATTGATACCCAACTGCCGTCTGGCTTCCTGGACAAGTGTGGCTTGGGTCTTGAGCGCTTGCGGCACCTTGTTCGCAATGTCCCGGTCAAGTTTCTCCCTGGCCTGAGCCGTTATAGGCAACGCCGGCTGTGCGGCGGCAACAGATGGCCGCTTAGCCTGGCTCGCTTGGGTGGGGGACGCGGATGCCGCTGATGCACGCCGGTCCGCGACAGTGGAAGACGCGACGGCCCGTTTGCTCGCAGGGACGGACGACGACGAAGCCGACTCTGGGCTAGAAGCTGCCTGAGCCACCGCCTGGGCCTCTTGCATCGCGCGGCGGAGCTTGTTCTGAAGGACCAACGCGCGTCCGACCTCTGAGCTGACGCCATCCTCTTTGGAGCCGTCTCCGGCCGCATTCACCGCGTCCTGAAGCGCGGTCAACGCCCGAAGCTTTTCGTCCAGATCTTCGACCTCTCGCTTTAGCCGGTCCCTTTCCGCCTTCACATCCTCGGCCTGCAACATTGTCTTGATGACCTCGTCAGGGTTGGCGGAACCGCCGGCACGCAACGCCACGCCGAGGTCTCCCTTGGCCTTCTCAAGGGCCACGGTCGCTTTCTCCAAGCCCTGAACTTTCTTGAGAGCTTCCTCAGCCTCCTTGCGTTCGGCTTGCTCCTTGAAGACGAGGTATCCCAGCAGCAAGAGCAGGATGAAGACTATCGTGAACGCAATCTCCGTTAGCGATAGCTGAAAGACCTGATCGTTTCGTTGCCCCACTCGGTGTCCTTAGGCCGATTTCACTGGCTAGGCTTGCCGCCACCATCTGGCGTGCCGGGAGCGGCTGCGCCAGCACCACGCCACGCAGGCGCTGCGGCATCAGCTGAGGGGCGAAGGATCGGCATCGAGGGCGCGCCAATAACGCTGGGCTGAGCATTGCTGGCGACGGTGCGCGGCACCGCCTGCAGCTCGCTGAGAACCGGACCGCTACTCGGGTTGGCGACCGCCACATCAGCAGGGCGAGGAAGGGCGTCAAGCACGCCTGGCTGAAGGCCTCTTGGAAGATGAATGTCCGACGGCGCTGGTGGTGTCCGCGGCACATCGACCTTAGCCCGATTGAATACCTCGATGGAACGAAGCTGTAGCGCGACCGCTTGAAGCTGGCCAACTGCCGTTTCCATGCGTTCGAAAACTCGACCGGCACTGCCACCGAGTTCTTGCAGAAGAGCAGCAGATGTTCGCTCGGTCTCTGCCACCTCCTTGAGCTGGCTTGTCAGACTTGCTGCTGCGCTGGTGCTGGCTTGCAAGCCCGCGAGCATTGCATCGGACGTACCGGCGCCCTGAGCGATCCTGTCCGCGACAAGGCCGGTGGCCTTCGCGTTGCTCTCCATCTTGTCGATGACGGCGCCCAGCGATGCGTGGAGTGCTTCGCGAGTGGTTTGGGCCTCGCCGACTACTCGCTTCACCTGCGCGAGTACCTCGGAGGAGACCGTGTTCGAGGCTCGGAGCTGCGTGGTCACATGATCAAGCAATGCGTCGAAGCGCGCCATGCTGTCCTCGACACGCTCCAACGCTGCCAACTGCCCCTTCGCCGCGTCTAGAACAGCGTATTGCTGGGTCGTGATCCGCAGAACGCTTTCCATTGCTCCATCGGTCGCCGTGGCCTTCTCGTTGAGCTTACGGAGTGCCGTGCCAAGCAACTTTGAAGCATCGGCAACGGCACCGGAAGCCTGCTTGACCTCATCCGACAGTGCCGAGGCATCGTGCCGAATCTGGTCCATCGGCGCAGTGAGGTGTTGCACGAAGAAGTCGTCCGGGAACGTGGTGTTCTGGAGGCGGTTCGAAACCGCGGCAGCAAACGCCTCAACCTTCGCGTCGATGCTGGTGAGGTTTGCACGCATCCCGTCGGAATAACCGTCCACGGCCTTTGAGAGGCGCATCGTCGCCGCCCTTACCTCGGTGAGGGCTTCGGTGAAGGCCGACTGGTTGCGTGCTGTGAGGTCCGTGAAGAAGTCCGTGAGCTTGTCGGCGTGGTTCCTTGACAGCGACTCGACCTGCGCATGCACTCGCTCGACTGTCTCTTTGGCCGCGGTATCCACGGCCGAATGGAAGTCTCGCAGCCGCTCGTTGGCGATGACCAGGTGCTCGCGAAATCTCTGGGACGCGTCGATGACCGATTCTTCGGCGTCCCTGATGGCATCGGCACCATCTTTCTTAAAGCTCACCAGATACACCCGCACCACCAGACCGACGACAGTGCTCACCATCGCGGCGCCGAATCGGACTGCAATCTCCTGTAGCTTGGTGCCGATGCTCGGAAGGTCAAACAGGCTGAAGATGATTGACGTAATCGTGAAGATGAAGCCGAGGTAGTAGCAGGTGTCGGCGAACTTTTCGTCGGTGACGTCGTGGTCTCGACGCTTCAGGCCAAGCAGCACATAGGCCATCATGAAGGTCAGCGGAATGGCGAACCCAAAGCTCCATTGCATCTGGAAGCGCCATCCTATGAAGGATGAGAAGACCTTGAGAACGATGGTGACCAGGAACAGCTTCTGGACACGAATATCTAGCAGGCTCTGCATCGTCATCCCTCCAGGGGCCTGATCACCACAACCCGCGCGCCAGCCGCTTCGAAGTAGGCTTCCCAGAAGGTAGTCTGACGTCGGGTTTGCCGCTGGGGGTTGTTGACCAGCACGTTCAGCTCGACCTTCACTCTAGGCATCTGAAGAGCCACCTTGCGTCCGTAGTCGGTGTTGGCAAAGCTCTCGTAGTCAACAGGCCCTCGATACATGGTGAAGGGCGCCGTGTTGTGAAGCATGTCTGAAACGATGATGAGCTTTCGCTCACCTTTGACGTCATGCCGTCGGAACGCGTTGATGCTGACCAACTGAAGCATCTCGAAGATGGGCGAAAGGTTTGCCGGCGCCGTGGAGACCAACGTCTCCGTCTGCTTGGCGAGCGGCTGCAGAAAGCGTTCCTCGTACTGGCGCCGCAGCTTGTGCCGATTCGCCGTGTACTCGCTCTTGTCGTCACCGGTCCCAGGGTTGCAGAGTTCAATGACGGGGCTCGCTGTCTCCTTGAAGTCCTCACCCAACACGAAGACGGACAACAAGTAGCCTTCAGGTGTCCGCCTTTCGATGACCTCGTGCAGCAACTCCGTGAAGGCCTGCTTCTGCGTGAAGGTCAGCGGGTCGGTCTTGTCGACCAGCAACACGTAGTGACCTATCGGGCCACCAGCTGGGCACAAGGTCACTGGATCGACGCCCGGTGTCTGCTGGGCCCTGAAGTAAAGGCCTGCAGAGAGGGCAGCCAGGACAAAGAGCAGGATCGCCACGCCGCCAATGATTTGCGCGGTGCGTCGTCGCGCAGCTCTCCGTCCCAGCCGAGGCATCAGGCAGCTCCTTCGGTTGGGAAGTGGGCGTCGAGGGGGTTGATGCGGTCAAACTGCTTGTTGAAGGCAGCCTGGATGCCAGCACGAATTGCCTGAGCCTCGGCGAGCAGCGCCGCTACCAAGCCGCGCTGTTCACCTAGCGCCTGTTCGTCGGCTGCGGTGTCAAAGCTTGGAAGGGTCAGGCTACGGAGCTCCGGATACGAGTCGAAATATTGAGGGCGCTTGGCGCCTGCCCGATAGATTTCGTTCTCGGTGCGGAAGAGCTTCAACAGAGCTTCGAGCGAGTTGTCGGCGTCCGTGACGGCCTGCTGAAGCCGACGTCCGGCTGCCGTCTTATCGCGTATCGTGGTCTCAAAGGCGGCGATGGCTGCTTGCGATTGCTCAAGGACGCGGTCGAGCGCTTGGAGTTCCGCCTCCTTCAGTCCCTCCAGCTCATCGCGCACCTCGGTCAACTTGTCCTCGTAGTCCAGCACCGCCTCCTCAGTGCGCCTTGAGATGGCGCCGTAGCCGGGGTAGAGGTCGTCGTAGAAGACGCCATCGAACAGCGCAAAGAGACCAAAGGTCACGCTGACGGCGAACAGCACCCAAGACGAACCTGGCTTGAGCCCAAAGGGGTCGGCTAGAAGTGCATGCTGTGCGACGCTTGTTGCGTTGGCGAGTTCAGAGGTCAGCGCATCGCGATAGTGGGAAATTGCTAACCCAACTATGCATATCACTGCAAGCGCGAGCAGAGTGCCTACAAAGCCCACCACCTTCAGCGAAGTTCTTCTATGGAAGAGGTATGGCACGGCAACCCGGCCGAGTGTGAACGCGATACCCACATTGAAGGTCGCGGCCATCCCGGCCTCAAAGAAGCCTCCAAGAAGCCCGGTGTCCAGTCCCGTCGCGAAAAAGGACGCATTGACGACGCCTTCGACCAGGATCAGAAGAACCAAGATGCTGATACGGAAGAAGCGGCCCGTCCCTGTGCGCTCGGCAGCCTCGCGATTGAGTCTCTGAAGGGTCTTGAAGCTGGCCAGCTCTTCCTTGCGGGATCGAGCAATGTCGGCGAGACGACGAACCGCTGCGTCCTGTTCACTGAGCAAAGAGCTCGCCTTGCGCTCAAACTCCTCGTCAGCTTGCCGCGCACGATTCACTTCCGCGGTGACGTTCCAGCGGCTGAGGTCGCTGCTCAGGATGTTCATCCGGAGCCCGGCCCAATCCACGTACTCTTGCCTCTTGCGCTCGACTCGCTGAACTATGGCCGCCTCAGGGCCTGAAAGCCCTGCCTGCTCACCTGTCGGCAGGCCCGCCTCGCCAAGACGCTTAGCCTCAGCCGTAAGGTCGAGCTCCTTTGCGAGCTTGGCAACGTCGATGGGATTGAGGTCAGGGTGAGCCTTCCTATGCCGCCCGCTGCTTGAGGTCGTTAGCCACTCAAAAAAACGCGCGAATACCCCCATGTCCCTACCGCGCCGCGGCTCCGCTTAGTTGTAACGTCTTGTGAGCATTCTGCCCCGGCGGCGCCCCGATAGGCCGTTGTCATAGTGAAGATTCCTACCCGGTTCACCAGGGATTTCCCCGTGACGTCGAAGGCCGCGGCTCCGTTCGATCATCAGGGAAGTCTGGATACAAAATGTCACTGAGATGTTTTTCGCGGACCTAGGCAGTTCAACCGAGACCGCGTTCCCGGTCCTGAGTGAGCTTGTCATATCGGCGAGCGAGCCCGAGGATCGGCGGAAGGGAGAGCACGATGGCAAGGAGACGGAAGAAGGCCGGTGGAGGCGGTGGCATCGCGCTCCTGTTCGTTGCCGTCGTCGGGCTGCTCGCTGCCGTGCCCAAAGAGGTGTGGATCGGCGCCGGCTTCATCCTCGCCATCGGCTTGACCATCTACTTCTATTCGAAGGGGAAGAAGTCGCAGCCGACTCCGGCTGAGCCGCCACCGTCGCTGCTCCTGCGCGATCCGCTTCCCCCAAAGCCAGCGCCTGCACGCCCGCCAGCGACGGCTACCGCGCCGAGAGCAGCACCCACGCCGACCCGAGCGCCCGCGCCTGCAGCACCGGCGCCTCGCCCCGCCTCGCCTGCCGCGGCCGCACCTACGACCGCGTCTGCGCCACCCTCTCCGCCTCGGCAACCAGCTCCGGATGTCCCGGTCGCCACCGCCCGGCTGGCGTCCGTGGAAGCCCCCGCCTACCGCGTCCCGCCAGCGCCTCAAGCCTACGGCCCTGGTCGGTGGGTTCCAGCGGGCCAGAGCGTTGAGGTGGCAGGCGTCCAGATTCCCGGTGGCATGGTCTACGTCGGCGTGTCCCTGTCGACACCGCAAGGCCAGAACGATCCCTGCCTGATCGACCCATCTAAGGCGGTCGCGAGCCACGGCGATTACACCGAGCGCCAGATGTACTACTGGCCAAGCTACTCGGAGGTGTCGCCCGCGGCGCGGCGGTCCTACCTGAACTGGCTGGCAGGTGGTCGTCAGGACCCAGAAGCCGACGTCGGCTTCGTGTTCCTGTTCTTCTACGGCCTTGAGCGTAGGGCAATCATTGACCGCGACAAGGACGCGGTCGCCCAGGCCGATCTACCCGTCATCGCTGCGGAAGTGCGCAGGCTCCTTGCCATCTACGGCCGAAAGTCGTCCTCATTCCTGGGCTACGCCGGTTCATTCCTCAACGTGGTGGAGTTGGTGGGCCAAAAGGAACGGCTGTACGAGAAGCCCGTTCCCTCGTTCCCGAGGACCTTTGACGTTCCGCCCTATGTGCGACTAGCACTTGGTCAAGCCGCCGTAGATGGTGTGCCTGTTCCGACTCATCTGGCGCTCGCCTGGGCAAAGCTTGACCCAAACGTCTTGCTGCGCACGCCGGCGACACGCTGTTCCGAGGAGTTCGCGGCCCTATTCGCCCAGAAGTACGCCGAGGTTCACGGCAAAGGCATGGTGCTGCCACGGAACAAGACGAAGCTGAAGTTGGTCTACCAGCCCGCGTCCGCCGGCTTCAGGGGCTACAAGGAGCTCACGCTGAGCTTCAAGGAGACGCCGGACGTCACGGTGCTCACTGGGCCTATCAGCAAGCTGAAGCAGGTCGTTGAGGCTGCCACGCAGCCGCTGGAAGCGTTCAGCCGCATGGTCGGTAAGGACCCAGACGCAAAGGGTTCGCTGGAGGGGCTGCTGCAGCTCCCGGCAACGCTGTGGCCTGACAGGGCTCGAGATGCGCTCGACATGCTCAGGTCGCGGATGGCGGACGGGGTTGTCGCTCTTGGCTTCCAAGAGGTGCTGAACGCCCTGGGCGCTAAGACCGCTTTTGCGCGCGACAAGACGCAGGCTCTGGCTCGGGCGCTTGAGGCTGAAGGCATTGGCTTCGAGCCCGATGTCCTGGCCGGCGTGAAGTTCCCCAAGGCGAATGAGACGGTGGTCCTGTTCGCTCAGCCAAAGGAGCTGCTCTCGCGTGCAGATGGCACCTACATGGTCGCCACGCTGACGCTACAGCTTGCTTCCGCAGTCGCTTTTGCCGACGGCGAATTTGGAGCGGATGAGAAGGCCCACCTCCGCGATGCCATCCAGTCGTGGAATCACCTCGCTCCGGAGCACACCCGGCGCCTGCTCGCTCACCTCGAGCTGCTCGCCCATGCGCCAGCGTCACTCACCGCCCTGAAGAAGAAGCTGGAGCCGCTTGGGGCCAGCGTCAAACAGACGATTGCAACCTTCATGGCAACGGTCGCCCAGGCGGACGGCGAGGTATCGCCGTCCGAGGTGAAGATGCTCGAAAAGGTCTACAAGGCGCTCGGCATCGACGCGAACAAGGTGTTCTCGGACGTGCACGCTGCGGCCGCCGGCGCGAAGCCTGCGGCGGCGACTGTTGCGAAGGTCGAGGCGACCGGCTTCAAGCTCGACCCCGCGCGCATTGCAGCGCTCCAGCAAGACACAGAGAAGGTGTCGGCCATGCTTGCCAACATCTTCACTGAGGTCGAAGAGGCCTCGCCCGCGTCAGCCGCGCCGCCTGAGGAGCTGGAACTGGATGCCGAGGCCGTTGGGGCCCCTGTCGGCCTGCTGGGCCTCGATGAGACCCACACCGCGCTTGCGCGCATGCTGCTTTCGCGTCCGGAGTGGAGCCGGGAAGAGTTGATGGACATCGCGGCTGACCTAGACCTGATGTTGGATGGTGCCTTGGAGCACATCAACGAAGCTGCGTTCGACGCGCACGACATGCCGTTCTTCGAGGGCGACAACCCAGTGACAGTGAACCCCGAGTTCCTTGAGAAGGTGGAAGCATGACAACCCCGACCATCCGACCGAAGGACCGCGATGCGGTCATCCAATCGTTGAGAGCCGGTGTCGTCCCGCGGACCGGCCAGCACCTGGTGCAAGTGGGGCGCACCCGCGAGATTGAGACGCTCGTTGGCGACATCGACCGCATCGCAGATGGTGGCTCCGCCTTCCGCCTCGTCATAGGTGAGTACGGCGCCGGCAAGACCTTCTTCTTGAACCTGGTCCGCGCGGTGGCGATGGAGAAGAAGCTCGTGGTGGCGAGCGCCGACCTGAACCCAGACCGGCGGCTGCACGCCAGCGGTGGTCAAGCGCGCTCGTTGTACGCAGAGCTGATGCGCAATCTCGCGACGCGCACGAAGCCCGAGGGCGGCGCATTGGGTGGCATCGTCGAGAAGTTCATCGCCACGGCAAAGACCGAGGCAAAGGCCTCTGACCAGACGACTGAGGCGGTGCTTCGGCAGAAGCTCGACCAGCTCACTGAGCTCGTGAATGGCTACGACTTCGCCGACGTAATCGCGGCGTACTGCCGGGGGTTCGAGGAAGGGAACGAGCAGCTGAAGTCGGACGCCGTGCGCTGGCTGCGCGGGGAGTTCAGCACGAAGACGGATGCCAGGGCCGCCCTCGGCGTGCGGTCCATCGTCGACGACGCTGCTGTGTACGACCAGCTCAAGCTCATGGCGCGGTTCGTGCGCTTGGCCGGCTTCTCTGGCCTGCTGGTGAGCCTTGATGAGCTGGTCAACCTCTACAAGCTGGCCAACACGCAGGCGCGCAACGCCAACTACGAGCAAATCCTGCGCATCCTGAACGACTCCCTCCAAGGCACGGCCGTGGGGCTGGGGTTCGTCCTTGGTGGCACGCCCGAGTTCCTGCTCGATACCAGGCGAGGCCTCTACAGCTACCCTGCCCTTCAAAGCCGCCTGGCTCAGAACACATTCGCGACGAATGGGCTGGTCGACTTCAGCGGCCCGGTTGTGAGGCTGTCGAGCCTGACCCCCGAGGACTTCTACGTGTTGCTGCAGAAGATTCGCTCGGTCTATGCCTTCGGCGACGCCACGAAACACCTGCTGCCCGACCAGGGCGTCATGAGCTTCATGGAGCACTGCTCCAAGCGCATCGGCGACACCTATTTCCGGACACCCCGCACCACCATCACCGCCTTCATCAACCTACTCGCCGTGCTGGAACAGAACGCTGGCTCGGCTTGGCAGGACTTGCTGGGTGGCATCGAGGTCGCACCAGACACCGGCGGCGCGGCGGACCAGGCGGTTGAGGCCGAGGGCGACGACGAGTTCGCATCGTTCAAGATGTAGGTCAGGGGCACGCTCCGGACAGCCTTCTCGATGTCGGATTCCAGCTCCTTCCACCTCCTAGACGACCGTATCCAGCGCTTCATCTGGGCGGAGGGCTGGGAGGCGCTACGGGACGCCCAGGAAGCGGCCATCCCACTCATCGTCAAAGCCGACCGCGATGTCATCGTGGCAGCTGCCACGGCAGCCGGCAAGACCGAGGCCGCCTTCCTGCCGGCGCTGACCCATCTGCTGCTGACGAACCCGTCAGGACTCATCGTCTACATCAGCCCACTCAAGGCGCTCATCAACGACCAGTTTGGGCGCCTGGATCGGCTGTGCGAGCAGCTCGAAGTGCCGGTCTGGCCGTGGCATGGCGACATCTCGGCGTCCACCAAGGCTAAGTTCCTGACCAAGCGCCAGGGCGTGCTCCTTATCACGCCCGAGTCTATGGAGGCCATGCTCTGCAATCGAGGCACGTTCGTCGCTGCAGCCTTCGAGCGGGTGACCTTCTTCGTCGTCGACGAGCTACACGCCTTCATCGGCTCTGAGCGCGGCAAGCAACTGCAGTCGCTCATGCATCGCATCGAGCGCGTGCTTGGCCGCACGGTGCCGCGTATCGGGCTCTCGGCGACCTTGGGGGACATGACGCTTGCGGCGGGCTTCCTTCGGCCAGGTGGCGCCGCTGACGTTGCGCTGGTCGAGTCGAAGTCCTCCGGCGCCGAGCTCAAGATTCTGGTTAAGGGCTATGAGGAGCCACTTGTCGTGCGCCCAGAGGACGGCGTCGAGGATGACGAGGAGGAAGAGCCCGTGACGCCCGCCCAGGTCGCTGTGCACCTCTTCAAGAGCCTACGCGGGTCGAACAACCTGGTGTTCCCGAACTCCCGGCGCGAAGTCGAGAGGTACACACACCTGCTCAACAAGATGTGCGCTCAGCAGCAGGTTCCTAACGAGTTCTGGCCTCACCACGGCAGCCTGTCCAAGGAGATTCGGACTGAAACCGAAGCGGCGCTGAAGCAGAAGGAGCAGCCCGCAACGGCGATTTGCACGAACACGCTCGAGCTGGGCATCGACATCGGTGCAGTGAAGAGCGTCGCGCAGATTGGCCCGCCGCCTTCAGTGGCGAGCCTGCGTCAGCGCCTCGGCAGATCGGGGCGGCGCAAAGGCGAGCCCGCCATCCTGCGCGGGTATTGCATCGAGGACGCCTTGCGAGGGAAGCCTTCCATCGGTGACGAGTTGCGGCTGTCGACTGTCGGCATGGTGGCGATGATTTCGCTGCTGCTGGAGGGTTGGTTCGAACCACCTGCGGCGCACGGCGCCCACCTTTCCACGCTGGTGCAGCAAATGCTGTCGTACGTGGCTCAGAACGGTGGCGCGACCATCGGACAGCTCTACGGGCTCTTGTGCTCACCGGCCGCGCCGTTTGCAGGCGTCACGAAGGAGGAGTTCGTCGAGCTGGTACGGCATCTGGGGCAGAAGGAGCTGCTGATGCAGGACTCTTCAGGCGAACTGCTCCACGGCCGCGTTGGCGAGAAGTTCGTCAACCACTACACCTTCTATGCGGCGTTCGCCTCTGATGAAGAGTTCCGCATCGTGGCCGGTGGGAAGACACTTGGAACGCTGCCCGTGTCGCAGATGCTCGTCTTGGGTCAGCGCATATTGTTCGCAGGCAAGACGTGGCGGGTGGAGGAAATCGACGAGGAGCAGAAGACGATCTTCGTGGTGCGCACACGTGGTGGTGTGCCGCCCCTCTTTTCCGGCGGCGCCGGTCGCATCCACACGAGGGTTCGCCAACGAATGCGCGAGCTGCTTGAATCGAACGACGTGCCGCTGTACCTCGACGACATGGCCAAGAAGTTCCTGACCGAGGCCAGGCGCAACTACGCCACGCGCGAGCTGAGCAAGACGTTCGTCGTCAATCAGGGAGCAGAGGTCCTGCTTCTCACTTGGCTAGGAGACGCAGCCAACGAAGCACTTGCCTGCCTGCTCACGCGGCGCGGCTTCACCGCGGCGGCGGCCGGGCCAGGCGTCGAGGTGATGAAGGGTGAGCACACCATCGACGACATCTTGGATGCACTCATCGACGCCAGCTTAGAAGAGGCACCTCCGCTAGCGCTATTGCTAGTCGACACGAAAAACCTGCAGCGTGAGAAGTGGGACTGGGCGTTACCGGACACCTTGCTACGTAAGGCCTATGCGAGTCTCAACCTGCATCTGGACGAAGCGCGGGCATGGGCGCGGGCACTGACCACTGAACGCACTGGACAGGATTAGGCGTGTACTCGCGAGTTGTCTGAGAGCCGCTGAGGGCTTCACTCACGAGCCCAACCAGGGATCACCGCACCAGCGAACAGTCGCACGTTGTTTGCGTTGAGCCGATGCGGCGCCACCTGCCACCAAACCGCCATGCGCCACGGGCTCCAGTTCAGCGCGTTAAGCGTCCGCCCTACACGCGAGAATTCGCCCGCGGCGTCTTCCCTGGGAGGCGTAGGCCAGTCGCGATAACTGTGGCACCCAGTCGCACAACTTTGGCGCCAGTCGCACTTACTTTGGCGCCCTACGCGAATCGATAGCTCAAACGTCGATATTCCCCGCCCTCAACGCATTCGTCTCAATGAAGTCCCGTCGCGGCTCCACCTCATCCCCCATCAGCATCGTGAACACCTTGTCCGCCTCGATGGCGTCGTCGATCTGCACCTTCAGCAGGCGGCGCACGGTCGGGTCCATCGTCGTTTACCACAGCTGCACGGGGTTCATCTCCCCCAGGCCCATGTAGCGCTGGCGGCCGACGCTGCCTTCGGCTTGCGTCATCAGCCAGGCCATGGCGGCGCGGAAGTCGTCGACCTTGCTTTCCTTGGCTTTCTCGCCCTCGCCCTTGCGCACGATGGCGCCGGGCTGGATCAGCCCCTGGAAGCTCAGGCCGGCGTCGGCCAGCACTTCGTAGTCAGCGCCGTGCACGAAGTCGGCGGAGATGACGCTGGCGCGCACGTTGCCGTGGTGGGTGCGGGCAATCTTCAGGAAGAACTTGTCGGTGCGCGGGTCGGTCTCGACGGTGACCTCGGCGTTGTGCAGCCGGCCCTTCAGCGCGGCAGCGCTGGCTTCGGCGTCTTCACGCGTGTCGACCTTCAGCGCCAGGCCGTTGGCCAGCACGTGCAGGGCTTCGCCGTCCATCCAGTTGGACAGGCGTTCGATGACGCTCTGCGCGGTGACGTACTTGCGGGCCAGCGTGTCGAGCGCGTCACCGGTCAGCGTGGTGCCGGTGCCGGTATCCAGGTGCGCGTCCTGCAGCGCGACCTTGAGCAGGAAGGCGTCGAACTCGTGGCCGTCCTTCAGGTACTGCTCGTGCTTGCCGACCTTGACCTTGTAGAGC
>SXGQ01869434.1_pt1 | contig 54762 bp, 33 predicted proteins | sample 3178371 | NCBI WGS metagenome assembly SXGQ01 (sample SAMN11356859, study PRJNA531348) | freshwater metagenome | isolation source: freshwater sample F1-20 | place: China: Fuxian Lake, Yuxi | collected 2017-12-25
ATACGCAGGATGGTGTCATCATTATCGCTGCCACGAACCGTCCGGACGTGCTCGACCCTGCGCTTCTGCGCCCAGGCCGTGTTGACCGCCAGGTCACCGTGGCGTTGCCCGACGTGAAGGGGCGCGAAGAGATTCTCAAAGTGCACGCGAAGCGCGTGAAGATGGCGGACAACGTGGATCTCGCAGTTACCGCCCGCGGCACGCCGGGATACAGCGGAGCTGAGTTGGCCAACGTCATTAACGAAGCCGCGTTAATGGCCGCTCGTCGGGGCGCGAAATCAATCACGCAGTCAGACCTCGAGGAAGCGCGCGACAAGGTGCGCTGGGGCAAGGAGCGTCGCTCACTCGCGATGTCGGACAAGGAAAAGGAAAACACCGCCTATCACGAGGCTGGCCACGCGCTGCTTGGCTGCCTGCTCGAACACGTGGATCCGCTTCACAAGGTGACCATCATCCCCCGCGGCCCTTCGCTTGGCTCGACGATGTATCTCCCGACCGAGGACAAATACACTCATCGGAAGAACGAACTTCTCGATCGCCTCGTTATGATCATGGGCGGGCGGGTCGCAGAGGAACTCGTCTTTGGTGATGTGACAAATGGAGCCCGCGGCGACATCGGTCAGGCGACCAATATTGCGCGGAAAATGGTCTGCGAATGGGGCATGAGTGAATCGCTCGGAATGGTGGATTACAGCGAGGGTGAGGAGCACGTTTTCCTTGCGCGTGACATAAGCCGCGCGCGGAACTTCAGCGAGGTGACTGCGCAGCAAATTGATCGCGAAGTGAAGAAGCTCTGTGATGACGCTTACGCACGCGCGAAGCATTTGATTTCTTCCAATCGCGACAAACTTAACACCATCGCGAAGGCTTTGCTTGAGTTTGAAACGCTCGACGGTGGCCAGGTGCACGACATCACGAAATCGGGAGGCATGAGCAATCCGCCGGCGCGCCCTGCGGGTCGGGCAAAAGTTGAGCCTGAGCCGGAGGCATCACCGGCCGATCCTCAATTGGATCTCGGTGGCCTGAGCGGTGCGCCCGCCTAGGCTTTAGCGGTCTCCGAGCGACATGCGACGGATATTTCCGCTCCTCATTATCGGCATTCTCATCGGCTACGGCTGGTGGAGATTTGAGCACCGGAATTCGGGCCGTACGCCGGAAAAGTACACGTTGCCAGAGGCTCCGGCGCTGAATCTCGATGACATAAAGATCCTTGAAGCCACCGACGCGGCCTTCACTCGGCTCGTTCAGGCGGTGATGCCGAGCGTGGTGAGCATCACGTCCTCTCGCGAGGTGTACCAGCCGCTCCCGCTCACGATTGAGGATTTGCTGCGCGGTCAGCAGAGACTGCAAAAGGGGGAATCTACTTCATTAGGAAGCGGGGTCATCGTCTCCAAGGAAGGGCACATTCTGACAAATCATCACGTCATCGCGAACATGACGGAGATCCGCGTTTTGCTCACCGATGGTCGCAATATCGCCGCAAAACTCATCGGCAGTGATCCGAATACCGACATTGCCGTTCTGCGAATTGACACAAACGACATTCAGGCGCTTCCGTTCGGCGACAGCGAAGCCGTCTTCCAGGGCCAGCAGGTGGTCGCTGTGGGCAATCCGTATGGCCTCGATGGAACGGCGACATTTGGAAAAGTAAGTGCCACCGGCCGCCGCACGGGAAACGACAGTGGATTGGAGTACATTCAGACCGACGCCGCTGTGAACCAGGGCAATTCCGGCGGCCCGCTGCTAAATGTCCGCGGCGAAGTTATCGGAATCAACAGTTCCATTTTTACGAAAACCGGGGGCTGGCAGGGGATTAGTTTTGCGATTCCCGCCAACACGGCGAAGCGCGTGATGGAGGGGATTTTGAAACGCGGGCGGCTTGTTCGTGGATGGCTCGGCGTGAATATGCAGGCGCTCACGCCGCGCATCGCGCAGAACTTCGGCGTGCCGGATTTGAAAGGAGCGATCATCACGAGCACCATGCCCGGTTCGCCTGCGGAGCGGGCCGGATTGCAGCCCGGCGATGTCGTCCGAAAGGTGAACGGAAAGCCTATTGATGACTTTCAGATGCTCCGCGGGATCATTGCATCCTTGGAGGCCGGGCAGAAAATGGAAATCGAGATTCTCCGCGACGGACAGCCACGGAAAACCACGGTGACGATCGAAGAGATTCCGCCGCAGTTTGAGAGTCGGGGACGCTAGGTCGTGGTTTCGCGGGTTTTGCGAAGCAATCCGCAACCTGGTGCGGCGAGCAGCGCGATTACGAAAACGAGTGTCTGGGTGAGGACAATGCATCCTGCTGGCGAGGCATCCGACAGAACGGATAGGTAGATTCCTGCCCACGTCGAGCCGACCGACGTAAGTAAAGCTAGGAGCAGCATTCGGTCGAATCGCTTCGTGAGCAGTAGCGCCGTCGCTCCCGGTGTAATCAGCGCCGCCACGACGAGAATTACGCCAACCGCCTGCATCGCAGCGACAATCGTCAGCGAAAGCAGAATGAGCAGCAAATATGTGAGGCCGCGGAGACGAAGGCCAATCGCACGGGCGTGCGACGGATCGAAGCAGACCAGCATCAGGTCGCGTCGCAGTGCGGAAACCACGGCTAGCACGATGAGCGAGATTGCGCATGTTTCCACGATGCGCGCCGACGGGAGCATGAGGATGTTTCCGAAGAGAATGTGGTCGAGGTGCAAATCCGAAGGAGTCCGCGAAAACAGCACGAGTCCAAATGCAAACAGCCCGGTGAATACCACGCCCATCACGGTGTCCTCCTTGATGCGGCTGTTCGCTTTGATCCAGCCTGTACCCACCGCGCACAGAAGTCCGCTGCCAAACGCGCCGATGGAAAGCGGCAGTCCCGCCGTGTAAGCGAGAACGATTCCCGGTAGCACGGCGTGGGAGATAGCGTCGCCCATCAGCGACCATCCGCGAAGAACCAAAAAGCACGAAAGCAATGCGCAGACGGCCGCCACAAGGCCTCCGACGCCAAATGCCGCGAGGAACTCGCTTTGAAATGGCTCGAGCAGGCGCTCCATCATATTCGGGCGCGACGTGTCGCGATGAGGCCGTGCTTTGGTGCAAACACGAGTGCGAAGGCGAAGAGGACGGCTTGAAGTGAGACGATGCATCCGCCGGTTTGCCCGTTTACATAGTAGCTCGCGTAAGCGCCGAGAAATGCTGTGACGGTTCCAAAGGTCGCGCCGATGATCAGCATCGAGCCGAAACGGTCCGTGAGCAAATATGCTGTCGCCCCGGGAATGACGAGCATCGCGACCACGAGGCATGCGCCCACGGCCTGCAGTGCCGCGACCGCCGTTGCCGAGAGCAGCAGCAGTAGCATCACGTGGAGCCACATCACGGGCATTCCAAGCGCGCGTGCATGGCTACTGTCGAAGCAAAACAGCATCAGGTCGCGCCACTTGAGGGCGATCACCACAAGACACAGCACGGATACTATCGCGAGTTGCAGAACGTCTCCCGGGGCAATGCCGAGAATGTTTCCAAGGACAATCGTTCTCAAATCCACACGGCTGGGGAAAATGGAAATCAACACGAGTCCGAGCGCAAAAAACGCGGTGAACACGATGCCGATTACCGCATCCTCGCGAACCGGCGTTTTGACTTTCACAAACGCCATTGCGCCCGCCGCGAGCAGTCCGCTTGCAAACGCGCCTACGGCGAATGGCAGCCCCGCCAGATAGGCAATCGTGACTCCGGGGACGACCGCGTGGCTGAGTGCATCTCCCATGAGTGACCAGCCTTTGAGCGTGACGAATCCGGAAAGCAGGCCGCAAACGCATCCGATGAGCGCGCTCGTCCACATCGCCGTAAGCATGTAGTCGTATTGAAATGGAGTCAGCCAGCTCACTTCTCCTCCTCCTTCTCCCGCTCGGAAATCAGTGCCTCGCGGCCAGTGCGGTCGAGATACTCGATGTGGCCCTTCCTGCCGAGCACGAGCGGGCGTTCATCGTCGGTGAGCACGGTGACGCTCTTGCCGTCGTGGTCATGCACCGTGGAGCGTTCCATGTGAAACTGCCGGAGGACACCGCCAAACGCCTTCATTAAGTTCTCCGGCGTGAAGACTTCGTCCGTCGGGCCGCATGCCAGAACCGTGCGGTTCACAAGGACCACGCGGTCGCAGAATTCCGGGACCGAGCCGAGGTTGTGTGTGGAAACGAGAATCAGACTGCCCGTGGAGCGAAGTTCACGCAGCAGGGTGATGATATCGTCCTCGGTCCGCGCGTCCACACCGGTGAACGGCTCGTCCAGTAGAATAATCCGGCCTCCCTGCGCAATGGCCCGCGCGACAAACGCCCGCTTCTTTTGTCCGCCGGAAAGCTCACCGATTTGGCGGTCCCGGAGTTCCCACAGCCCGACGCGCTCGAGCGCGGCGCGAACGGCGTCGCGGTCCGCTGTGCGTGGGATTCGAAGCAGGCCCATGTGGCCGTAGCGGCCCATCATTACGACGTCATAAATGCTCACGGGAAACGTCCAGTCCACATCCTCCGCCTGCGGGACGTAGGCAACCCAGCTTCGCTTTTGCGCCTTGCGAATGCCCTCGCCGTTCACGGTGACCCATCCGTGCACCGGTTTGACAAAGCCCATCAGCGCTTTGAAGAGGGTGGATTTTCCGGAGCCGTTCACACCAACCAGCGCGCAGATCGTCCCGCCGTCGAGGCGGAAACTCGCGTCGCGAAGTGCGGTGTTTCCGTTCGGGTAGGTGACCGTGACCTCACGGGCTTCGAGAATGAGCGGGCTATTTTCCATCGGGGAAGAATCCGCGGACGATGGTTTCTGCATTGGTCTCGAGCAGCTTCAGGAAAGTCGGCGCCGGCCCGTCGGGGCCCGTGAGGGAATCGACGTATAACACGCCGCCGAATCGCGCGCCTGTTTCTCGCGCCACCCGGCGCGCGGGTTTATCGCTCACCGTGCTCTCGCAGAATACCACCGGGACATTATTCGCACGTATGCCATCGATGACGCGCTGGACCTGCTGCGGCGTGCCTTGTGCGTCCGCATTAATGGGCCACAGAAAAAGAGGCTGCAGACCGTAGTCGCGACACAGGTAGGAAAAGGCGCCTTCGCTCGTCACAAGCCAGCGCTGCATCTCCGGAATCGCCGAGAGCTTTGCGCGGACGGGAGCGGCGGTCTCGCGAATCTTCGCGATGTATGCATCGGAGTTTGCCTTGAACGATTCGGCGTGTTGCGGAAGGACCTCTGTGAGTGCCTTGCGGATGTTTTCCACGTAAAGCACCGCGTTCTCTGGCGACATCCAAGCGTGCGGATTTGGCTTCCCGGTATACGGGCCGTCGGTGATTCCCATCGGCTGGATTCCCTCGGTGACCGTGAACTGCGGCACGTTCTTGATGTTTGCAAAAAACGGCTCGAACCAGCGTTCGAGATTCATGCCGTTCCAGAGAACAAGTGACGCCCGCTTTGTTTTCACGATATCGCCCGGCGTCGGTTCGTATCCGTGAATCTCCGCACCGGGCTTTGTGATAGAAAGCACCTCGACGTGCTCGCCGCCCACATTCTGCGCCATATCGGCCAGAATGGTGAACGTAGTCAGCACGACAGGTCGTCCGGAAGCCTGCGGAGCTTTTCCGCATCCCGAAATGAGGATGGACGCCAGCAAAGCGACGCCAAGCGACCGCAGGAGGAGCAGTGTGAGTGGACGAAGATTGTTAGCCATGGCTAATTCCTATAGCCATGGGAAACTTCTCTGCAATCTCAATCGCCTGCGCTTGCGGCGCGCTGCGCGAAAATCAGGACATCATTTGCCGCTCGGCTTCGAGCCAATCGGCGATTGGGTCTGGTTCGAATCCCGCCACGCGGCGCTCCAGTGAGATGTAGTATGCCCGGACTTCGACGTCCGACCGGTTGACGCCGCTTGCCCGCACTGGTTTCGGTGCCGGTTTTGCCGCGGGCTTCTTCGCTGTCTTTGCAGCGGTCCGGACGGCGGCCTTTGGAGCCGGTTTGGCGGCTTCGCGTTTGGGCGCGGTTTTAGGTTTTGTTTTGGCGGCCGGTTTGGTCGCCCCCTCTTTCTTCTCGTTTTTCGTTCCCATGTGTTACTCCTTTCGACCGGCTTCGGAGAGAGGTGAGGCATAGCCAGCCAACGGAGTTACTAGCAAACCGCACGCGACTTGGGAAGCACTGTGTGCGCGAATGCTCAGTTGTATTCCAAAATCGCGCTCGCTGAAACGTCTGCGTCGCTCACAAACCGAATCCAATAAGCGCCGAATTCAGTCGGAAACTCGTAGTCGAGTGGCTCGCCGGGTTTGGTGGCGAGCGTGGTGAAATGCGACCACGTTCCGGTGCCTGTAAAGTCCGCCTCGATCCGCACGTTCGCCGCCGCGCTTGTTTTGAGCGAGAGGCGTTTCCGGTCGAAGCCGGTGCAAATATAGGGATCGCTCGGCTGGCCTGCTTTTGCGGCGGTTTCATGCCACGGTCCTCCGCGACCGCGCGGTTTTCCGAGTTGCCAGAGATCGTCCACTGCGCCGGCCCACAACGCGCATTTTCCATCATCGCTGCGAATGATGTGTTCGCCTTTCGCATCGTGCGCGATCCCGCTGATCACGAGCAAACCGCGGTAGCTCGCATAGTCAAAAATCGCGCGATCGTGCGTGGTTATCGGGCGGATTTTTGTGAAGCCGCCGGCGTTCTCGGCGGGGAACTCGTAGAACGTGCCGTATGCGTTGAGCAGGTTTCGCTCGGTGCAGATTTCCCGGGCAACGCGCGCGCCTTGTGACGCGGTTCCTTTTGGCAGGCGCCACCGCACGCCTTTGGCATCCTGCCAGTATGCAGAAGCCGCGTCGACAGCGAGTGCTGTCGTCGGAATCGCAGCATTCTTCGAAGTCCATTCCACGCCTTTTGGATCGTCTGCTTTCGCGAGGTGGAGCAAACCGTCGAGATCGTAGGCCTCACCGTCGTGGATGAATCGGAGAGTCTTCAGTCCACCGCCGCGGGCGTAAAGAAGTCCGTGAGTCGTCTGGCCGGTTCCCACCCCGTCGAAAATTTCGGATGCCTTCGTCGCGCGGTTGTCTTTTTTCCGTAGGTGAAACATCGCGGTGGCCCGTGCGCAGTCGCCGCGCGGAACAAGGCGGACCCACTCTCCAGCCACGCCAATCGGTTCCCATGCAGTGCCGTTCGCTGGAACAGTGATATCCCGCACGAGTGTGAATTCGCCGGTGCCGCGCAAATCTGCCTCGAGCCCGACGACGAGCGGCTTGTCGCCTCCCTGCGCGAGGTGCATCGCCACGTGGTCGTAGCCACCGATGAGAAACGGTTCGGAGGGAGCGCCTGCCTTCACGGATTCATCGATCCACACTGCGCCGCGTCCAATGACCGGCCCGAGTGAGTCTAGTTGGCCGGGCGTGACAAACCATAGGTTCGATTGCGACTGCCCCGGTCCGGCCAGATCGCCCTTGAGCGGATGCTTGTTGAGAAACTCGCTCTTTGCGGTGTCGTCGCATCCGAGCACGATGCGGTCACCCCAGCGGCAGAAGTCGCCGATTACTTTGAGGTAGTTTGAACGCGGCACGATACCCGCGGTTTTCGTCGCGGAGAACGTCCTCGGAAAGTGCCAGAACGCACCGTGCATGGTCATGAGCAGTTCGCCCTCGCCGATTTCCCGAATGCGCGGCCATTCCGTATTCCATCCGTGGGCGCCGTCGTAGCTGTGCGACGACTTCGGCAGGCGAAACGAAGACCATTTGCCGCCGTCGAGTACCATCAGAATCAGCGAGCGGTGATCCCACCCGACGCTCCAAAGCGGCGCATCCGGCGCGCTTCCCTCGATACCGCCGGGACCGGTCACTTCAGTGAATTGATTCCTCCGCACAACGGTCCACTTGTCCGCTTTGCCGTCCCACTCCGCGAGCACGCCGCTTGGAACCGCGGGATTGCTGAGTGCCTCGCGCGCGTGGTCGCCATTATTGGCGTAAACGTAGCGGCCCTGCGCTGAGTAGAAGCCCTTCCCGTGGTAGCCCGGAAGATCCGCCTTCCGGCCGGTCTTCACCTGTTCATCGGCCCACAGCTCCGAAACGGCGAGTGATTTTACGTCCACCTCGTAAACCCCTTCCTCCATTGTCGCGAATACGACTTTTCCCGCCGGGTCGGTCAAATGCCTCGCGAGTCCCGTATGGCGGCCGAACATTGTGGAATAAGGGATCGTCCGCACATTCCGCTTGGAGTCGATGACGTATGGTCCAATGAAAAGTTGCCCGGATTCCTTGTGGATCATCCGGTTCGCGGGCGTTCCGCCGATGCTTTCCGGCCGGATCGAAAGGGCGAGTTCCTGAGTGATTTCGTAAAGCTTGTCGGACGAGCCCTTCGGCAGATGCGGGCCGTAGGTGATGACCCAAAGCCGATCGGCCCACGGAACAACGGCACCGGTTCCACACTCGCCTTCGTCGTTGAACATCGCGAGGTGCGGGTAAATGCCCGAAATGCTCCGTGGCTGTTGCGGGAATGCCGGTGCCGTAAGGCAGAGTGTCGCTGCCAGAAGATGCGTGCGTATTTTCATCGCGCCCAACCTATGCGTTTCGCTGAGCGCCACGCAACCTCCGCAGCGCTTTCGAGCTGAAAAGTGATTGCCGCGTTTCCCCCGTCTTTCTACCTATCCCTGCGATGAATCCCACGCCTAAACAGGGCCTCGCTTACTCCAGTTCTCACCGGCAACTGCACCATTCACAACGGGTTGGTCGCTGATGGATCCGCTGCTCATTCTGGTTGTTGGGATCTTCGTCGTGGTCGGCGGCATTCTTGCGCTGCGGCTGCACGCATTTCTTGCGCTGGTGCTCGGTGGTCTCGTTGTTGCCGGGCTAACCGGCGATTCCGCGCTGGCCCGCTACGGCGAGGATAAGAAACTTCCTGCGGCTGAGATCGCAAAGCTGCAGCAGCAATCCTTCCCGGATCGGCTCGCTCGCGAGTTTGGAAACTCCGCCGGGCGAATCGGCATTCTGATCGCGCTCGCTTCGATTGTCGGCCAATGCCTGATGTCGAGCGGTGGAGCGGAGCGAATCGTGCGCACTGCGATGGGCGTGCTGGGCGAAGCGAGGGCACCGCTCGCGTTCTTCGTGAGCGGCTATCTGCTCGCGATCCCAATATTCTACGACACGGTTTTCCTTTTGCTCATTCCCCTCGGCAAGGCCGTGTGGCTGCACACCCGGCGGAATTACACGCTTTATCTCATCGCCATGGTGGCAGGTGGAACGATGACACATTCGCTCGTTCCGCCGACCCCGGGTCCGCTGTTCGTCGCCAGCGAATTGAAGGTGGATATGGGCGTCATGATCCTCATGGGATGCTTGGTAAGCATCGTATCCGGCGCAGTCGGATACGCCTACGGCGTGTGGCTCAACCGCCGGCTGGAGATTCCGGTTCGTGAAACCTCGCCGGGTTCTCTCGCGCAATTGGAGTCCATCCTGAAGCGCGACGAAAAGGAGTTGCCTCCATTCTGGCTTTCGATTCTGCCCATCGCGCTTCCGGTGATTTTGATTGGAGGAAACGCAGTGCTGTCCCCGATGCTTTCAAGCGCCGCGAAAGCCGCGCCCGATAGCTGGCAGGTCACCGCAGCAGCGATAGCCCGTCTTGCGGGGGACGCGAATCTCGCCCTCGCGATTTCCTGCGTAATTGCGCTCTTGCTGCTGGCGCGAGCGAGCGGCGGAAAATTTCGCGAACTGAGCGCGCAGATGACGCCTGCTTTGCAGGACGCCGGCATGATCATTTTGATCACGGCTGCCGGCGGTGCATTCGGTGGTGTGCTCCAACAGACGGGCATTGGTCCGCGAATCGCGGAGTTGATTGGCGGTTCGCGCGTTGCCGTTCTACCGGTGGCGTGGCTTCTCACCGTACTCATCCGCGCCGCGCAGGGATCGGCGACTGTGGCGATGATAACGTCCGTCGGGATGTTTTCGGCATTCGCTGATCCGGCGCAGCTCGGTTTTCACCCCGTTTATCTGGCGCTTGCGATTGCGTCCGGCTCGAAGCCGCTTCCGTGGATGAACGACAGCGGATTCTGGGTCATCGGGAAAATGAGTGGAATGACAGAGCGTGAGACGCTCAAAACCATCACCGTGATGCTCAGCATCGCCGGCACGACCGGTCTGCTGGTGACGATGTTCCTCGCAAAAGTGATGCCGATGATTTGATCCCGCCGCGCAGTTAAAGCCGGATGCCCAGCCGCTCTGCGATCCGTCGCGGCCTTCGCAATGCTTCTTCCATTCGCGAAGCCTCGTCAGCGTCGCGTAAATCGCGACAGGCCGGATGCGCCTCCGGCGATGTAAGGATTTGCAACGCGTGGAGAACGTGCGCCGTGCTGTGCTTGTAGGCAGCGGCGCTGGACTTCGCATCGAGGCGGAAGACTTGATCTTCAAGCGACTGGAAAGCCTCAAAAAGCTTGTATACCCGCGTGTCAAAGCGGCCGGTTCCAGTTGGGAATTGTTTTCCCGGAGCGTCATCGCAGAGCCACATGTCCTTCGCTGCGCAGATGAGCGGCGCAGCCGAACTCGCCGCGCCGATGAGCAGCGGAAGCCCCGTCTTGATCGCGGTGGCGATGCCAAAGTCGTCCCCGCTGTGCGGGGCGAATTCCAATTTCAAGTCGCGGCACATCGCCGCCCAGTACAGAAAGTGCGGTTCGTCGAGCGTGCTGATCTTTCCGCCGGTAAACTTCGGGTGAAGAGCGAGCTGCCACAGAAGCCATGGCTCGTACGGCGTCGCCCACGGAACGAATGAAGGTTCGAGCGCATGCACGATTCCCGGCCGCACAAGCCACTCGGCAATCTCGTAATACCCGTCGCGGCGGCGTTCCGGCCCGAGCGAGTTCAGCCAGCGCGAAGTCATAATCATCACTTCGCAATTCTCGTGCTGCTGTACGATGTTGAGCAGCGGCCGGTAACGTTCCGCGCGGAATCCGCTGTCGTGCTCCGCCCCACGCGCCGTGATGCCGGCGATGAACTTCATCTGCGGAAACGCCGCGCGAAAACGTCGCAGCACCTCGGCATACATCTCATCATCGAGGTCGAAAATGTAGCCGGTGTCCGCATTCAGCACGGGCACGAGCTCGACTCCATAATGATCGGCTGCGGATTTCATCCACTGGATGCTCGCGGCGAATCCATCCCAGTCCGGCTGACGATTGCGGACTGGAAGCAGCACCGCCGAACACAACCGGGCTTTTGTGCGGTGATCCACGAGTTCTTCCTCCGCCGTCCATGCCCATTTCGTTTCCTGCCAAGTCGTGGATGGCGTGAGGTCCTCCGGTTTCTCAATCAGCGTTTTCATGCTCCGAGCTTCTTCTTGATTTCCTTGAGCTGCGCAAACTCCGGTCGCTGCGTGTAAAACTTGTCGAGCGGATAGCAGCCGCTGATGAGCCCGTTTCGCGGAGCTGTGGTGCATTCACTGAATGTCCGGCAGATGAACTTTTTCTCAACGGGTTTGCCGGCAATCGCATCAGCCAGCATGGAGGGATAGGAAAGGACTGCGCGACCGAGTCCGATCGCGTCCGCCCATCCGTTTCGCACGATTGCGGAAGCAACCTGCGGGAGAAACTCCTGCAAATACGTGTAGCCCGATCCAATTACGTAAAGCTCCCGCGGTGCGCGGCTCTTTACTGCGCGCACGGAGTGGATCTGCCGGGCGACATCGATGAGCGGATCGTAAGCGGGTTGGTATCCGTCGCTCGGCGGGAAGGAAGCCGGCCGCTGCAGGTGAGGCGTGTAATATGGCGAGCCCGCAGTGGTGTTGAGCACCTTGATTCCGAGTTCTCCGCACAGCGTCACGAAGCGATGTGTTTCGGTGAGGTCGATCTCATCCGGATTGTCCGGATTTACGCCGAAGCCATATCGGTAGGGCGTGCACGTGGAGCTGTCCTCCGGGATTCCCGGTCCCAGTTTTCCCGGATGTGCGCGGGTCGGGTCCGGCCGGTACGGGATTTTGTCAAAAAGGCTCAGCCGCACGCCGAAATCGATGGGGTTTCCGTCTGCACGAATCCCCTCGACGATCTCGCGGAGAACGCGGGTGCGGTTCTCAAAAGAGCCGCCGTATTTGCCCGGTCGGGTATGCGCGCCAAGAAACTCGTGCAGCAGATAGCCGTGGCAGTGTTTGATGTCCAAGAAGTCCGCGCCCACTTCGTGCGCAATCCGCGCTGCCCGCACGAAATCGCGAATCAGTTCCTCGATCTCGTCGTCGGTAAACATCTGGGCGTCGCTCGTGACCTTGAACCGGGGATCGAGAATCGGGTGTCGGAATGCGACACGCGGCTCAAATCGTGTCTTTTCGTTTGGCCGGCAGAAGCGACCGGAGTGGGTAAGCTGGAATCCGATCACCAAGTCATCCGTAGTTCCATAGCGTTCCGAGTGGGCCTTTTTGAGAATGCCGACCAGTTCGTGCAGCCCGGCTTTGTTATCCGAATTGATGATCAGTTGGTTTGGATTCGCCCTGCCGTCCGGCCGCACGGCCATGGCTTCCGCGCCGCAGATCATTTTCGCACCGCTTTCGCCGAAGCGTTGCCAGCGCCGGCGCATCTCGTCTGTGACGCCGCCTGTCGTGGTTCCATCCCAGCCTTCCATCGGATGGATCACGATTCGGTTACCCGGTCGCTTTCCGTTTACCGTGATATCTGCCGGCGAGGACACCGGTGACGGCTCCACTGTGATCGGCTCGGCGGGAATCTCAATTCCAAGTGATGCACATACGGATTGGAAATCCTCCAGCGACTTCAAGGAGCCGAGGCGCACGAGTGGAGCGGGTAAAGGTGAGTTCATGATTCTGGAAACGTGGCGATTTGCGGAGCGCTGGTAAAACAGTACTTTCTGTTGTACATGGATGGTTTTTCCGATGGAACTGTATCAACTCGAATACTTCATCGCAGCCGCCCGGGAACGCAGCTTCACCCGTGCGGCGCGGCGTTTGAATCTCGCGCAGGCGGCGCTGAGTGAGCAGATGCGTAATCTTGAGGCGGAACTTGGCTCGGCGCTGTTCCATCGGGGTCGGCGCGAAACGACGCTCACCGCTGCCGGCGAAACGCTCCTCAGTCATGCAGAGGGGCTTCTCGCGCGGGCGGCCGATGTGAAGCGGGCGGTGACCGATGTCGGGGCATTACGAAGCGGTCGCCTTGCAATCGGGGCGATTCCCTCGGTGAGCGCGTGCGTTTTGCCCGCTGTGATCGCGCGGTTCTGCAAGCGGTATCCCACGATTGAGTTGTCGGTTATTGAGGGAACCTCGGGCGGCGTTGTGCAGTGCTTGGAAAGTGGGCAGGTGGAACTCGGCGTCGTTCAGCTTCCGACTGTTGGCGCTCAATTTCAGGAGATTCTTTTGTTCAATGAACCGTTCGCAGTTCTGGTTCCCAGGAGTCACCCGTTCGCCAATCGCAGGCAAATCGGGCTGGCTGCGCTCGCGGCGGAGGGTTTCATTTTTTACAAGGGGCGTGCGCGTGACGCCGCGCTCTCGGCTTGTCGGAGCGCGGGATTTGAACCGCGCATTGCATGTGAGAGCAGCGAGTTGGAGACGATTCGATCCCTCGTTGCTGCGGGACTTGGCATTGCGTTGCTGCCGGGGCTCGCCCTCAAGCAGCCTGGAAAACACTGTAATGTGGTCCGATTGGCGGGCAGTCCGCTCAAGCGTGATGTCGGCTTGCTGTGCCATCGTTCAAAGCAGCTGTCTCCCGCCGCGACCGAGTTCGTGGCGCTGCTTCGAGCCACCCGATTTGTGTGACAATTCGAGAGCTTTCCGGGCGGCCGGCTCGTGATCGCCGTTTACGCGCTATTCGCGGCGTACCTTCCTGCCCGTTGTGTTCATGTTTCGCACGATGGAAGTGTGCGACTGGCCGCAGTGGCGTACCCCTTGAACCTGCTCGGCTACGATGTTTGTTATCGGGGGATTGATTTCATAGCGGCAAGCGTTGTGAAGGCTATCGGCGGAGAACGCACGCGGAGGGTCTCGGTGTCGGGACTCGCAGTCGAAATCCTGCCATTTTTGGACGTCGTGGTTTGCTGCTCCTCTGGAACTCTAACCGGCGATAATGAGCGTTGATCGGCCCCGTACACAATCAAGGCGGAGCCACCGTTTCGGGAGCTCCGCCTGATTGCGAGTAATTGCGAACAGCGGGACGTTTAGTCCATGTAATCGTTGATGATGTTCTCGAGCATTTCCTGACGCCCGCTCGCGGGGAGCAGGTCGTCCGGCAGACCGAGGGCATGTTTCTCAAGGCTGGCGAAAGTCGCCTTTTTGCTTGTGATGGTTTGACCGATGCCGCTGCCGAAGGTGGAGTAACGCTCCTTCACGATGCCGTCGAGAACGCCGTCCTGAATAATTGCGTGGGCGATTTTCAAGCCCCGGGCGAATGCATCCATGCCGCCGATGTGCGCGTGGAAAAGGTCCACGGGCTCGTAGCTTTCGCGGCGTACTTTTGCGTCGAAGTTCAGACCGCCTGTCTTGAAGCCTCCCATTCTCAGAAGCTGGAGCATCATCTGCGTGGTCATGTAAACGTTCGTCGGGAACTGGTCGGTATCCCATCCGATGAGCTCGTCGCCGGTGTTTGCATCTATACTGCCGAGTGCGCCGGCATTTGCCGCGACGTTCAATTCATGCTCCACGCGGTGCAGCGCGAGGGTGGCGTGGTTGGTCTCGATGTTGAGCTTGAAGTGATCGAGCAATCCGTATTCGCGGAGGAAATTGAGACACGCCGCGCTGTCGCTGTCGTACTGGTGCGTGGAGGGTTCCCGTGGCTTGGGCTCGATGTAGAACTGGCCCTTGAAGCCGATCGCTTTCTTATACTCGACTGCCATGTGGAGGAAGTGTGCGAGATTGTCCACTTCGCGCTTCATGTCGGTATTCAAAAGTGTGGCGTAACCTTCGCGGCCGCCCCAGAACGTGTAACCCAGACCGCCGAGGCGGTGAGTCACATCCATCGCTTTCTTCACCTGCGCTGCGGCGTAGGCGTAAACGTCGGCGTTCGGGCTGGTGGCTGCGCCTTGCATGTAGCGAGGATGCGCGAAGAGGCAGGCGGTTCCCCACAGGAGTTTGATTCCGGTTTGCTTCTGGAGCTTCTTCAGATGGTCTGCCACGGCGTCGAGGGCGTCGTTGCTCGCCTTGAGATTTCCGAGCTCCGGCGCGACATCGCGATCGTGGAAGCAGTAGAAATCCATGCCGATTTTCTGCATGAACTCGAAGCCGGCGTCAGCGACACGGGTCGCATTCTCGATGGAATTGCTTCCGTCGTCCCAAGGACGCAGACGGGTGCCACCGCCGAATGGATCGCTCAGTGTGTTTTTCATGGCGTGCCAGTACGCCATCGAGAAGCGAAGGTGATCCTTCATCTTCTTTTTGCCGACGAGTTCGTCGGGATTGTAGTGGCGGAAGGCGAGGCGGTTCTTTGTTTTTGGTCCCTCGTATTTGATGGTCCCGATCTTCGGAAAATATTCCTGACTCATGGTGTTTGTTGTTTGTGTGATGGGTTTCGGAAGGCAGAGCGCCTTCACTTCGCGGGCAGAATGAACCGAAACTCGGTCAGGTTCCAGATTTGTTCCGGTCTATTCATTGAGAAATCGGGTCACTACCTGCGGTGCGTAGATTTGTCCGGATAAACCGTATGTGTGGTATTCGGTTCGTATGACTGTTCAGATTTGGGTACAGCGACCGTTCGCGATTCATGCAGGGATTTTCGGTTCGCTCGCACGTTGCTTCTCGTGAGCTTGAGCAGGCGCCGTGGAAATCACCCAAGGTCCCGGAAAGCAAAATGGCCGGACGATGTCGTCCGGCCATTCGCGAGTTACTATCGGGACAATGAATTAACCGTTGCGCTTGTCGGTTTCCTTGTCATTGAAGATATTCTGAAGGTCGGTGTTCGAATTCTTCGTGCCGTCTTCAAAAATCTGGTCGAAGTTGCCGGTCTGGTTGCGGACCTTGTTCAGTGAGTTCAGCACTTCAAGGGCATCAGGCGTGCCGGCTTTACCGCCGCCTTTGACGAATGCCTTCTCCAGCGCGCCGCCGGTTGCGAACAGGGCATCCCGTTGGACCGCTGGAAGACCGGCGCTGTGGATTGTGAGTGCAATGCTGCCCGCGATGTCCTCGGCGACGCTGAGGTCCGCAATAAGTGCTTTCGATTCCTCAACCGACTTCTTCGAAAGCACGCTCATGACTGCCGAACCCAAAGCGATGATCGCCTTGTCGCGGGCGGCGATTTTCGTTGCGTCGGAGACTGCATTGCCACCGTAAGCTTGGATGAGTGAGTTGGTGAGCAGCGCTGCAACCTCGCCAAGCTCGTCACCGCGATTTGCGGTCGAGACTCCAGGCTTGGCTTGGATGGCCTTTCCGAGAGCAGTTGCCAGCGTCTTGATGGTGGCCACTTTGAGCGGCTTGCCAGCGACCGTGCCGGTTTCGCTCACAAGTGCACCGACTTTCGCGGCAACTTCCGTTGCACGTTCTTCACCGACTGCGGCCGCGACTGCGGCTGCGATAACGGGCGCTTTTGAAATCGAGGTCTTACCGAGCGGAATGATTGCGGCGGTGATGTCACCAGCCTGCGATTCGTCCGCGAGTGATGCACCGACCGCGGCGTTCAGAGCGAACTTGGAGTTCGCCGTAGCAAGTGCCACTGCAAACGCCTTCTTGTCTGCGACACCGCTCAGGGCCGCTGTGCGGTAGGCGACGTCGGTTGCGGCTTTGGATGCCTTCGACATGATGGCATTGGCCGTGGCAACGGCGGCAGCGTTTGCAGTCGCCGGGCTCGCTGCGATGTTCAGTTCAGCAATACCAGCCGCCATGAAGCCCACTGCGGAGTATGATTTCACTTTCGGTGCGATGGCTACGCCGAGTGCGTTGCGCGAATCCGAAGTGGTAAAGAGCGTTCCCGCCTGAATTAGCGCTTTGATGGCTGCGTCGGCAGATTCGGGATTGAGAGCGCCGATTCCGGAGATGACTCCAGCGCCGATTCCCGCGGCCTTGGTGGCATCCTGATTGGTCGCGAGTTTCGTCACGATTGCGGCGAGCTTGGCTTCATTGTCGCCGTTGCCCGTTGCGACAGTCGCAGCAATCTTCGAGCGGTCGGTTACGCTGGGAAGATAGGCATCCAGCACTCCATTGACATCGGCGGCCGAGCCCGCACGGAGAACGCCTTGTGCGATAAGTGCCTTTGCTGCGTCCTTCTGGTTTGCCGAGAGTCCGTTGAAAAGAGCGGTCTTGTCGGTGTGGGTCTCGGTAGTTGCGGCAATTACTTCGCCGAGTGCCTTTGCGAGCTTCGCGTTTGCTACGTAACCTTGAGCAGCGCTTAGAAGCTGGGCGTTCGTCTGTGCGCCGAGGGAGGCGATGTATCCGCCGAGAATGCTTCCCGCTGCGGCCGGGATTCCCGAGGCGACGGCTGCTGCGGCTGCTTCAGCCTGCGTCTTGCGGTCCGCAGCGGCGAGTTCGTCAGTCAGAAACCCTTGAGAGAAAGATTCGAATGCGGCAGCGGACTTCGCAGCGCTGGTGCCGAGTGCCTTCGAGGTGTCGGCGAGCAGTTTGCCAACTTCTGCCGGAGTGCCGCCGAAATCGGTCGGGCCCGTACCGCCCAGCGCCTGGCCGACTGCGAGCGCGACCGCCGGTGAGGTGGCCTTGATTGCGCCGGAGAGCGCAACGGCTTTGCCGGTCGCGGTCAGTGCTGCCGTTGTGTTACCGGCATTCACGTTGAAGACAGCCTTTGTCACCGCGGCGATCACCGATGCGTCGGTGATGTTGTTGTTTGCGATCGCGGTCGCGATTACCTGCCCGGCGATCTTATCCTTGTCGCCGCGCTTCTTGCCCGCGCCGTCCACTTGCAGTGCGGACTCGACGATCGCCGCGACCTGTGCCGGGGTAGCTCCCGCTGGGAGTGTATCGAGCGCGAGGCAAAGGGCGTGGAGAAGATCGTTCGGACTGGCAGTGGCGACCGTAGTGCCGGCCTTGATTCCGGGAATGGTCGCGAGCTTGGAGTTGATCAGCGTTACGCCTGCTGCGTCTGCCATCGCTGAATTGGCCGCGATAAGCGAGAGTGCTACGACTGCCGGGGCGATGTGTCGGCTGAGGATGCGGAACGGTTTGGATGTGGTAGTCATGGTTAGAGCAGTTGATTCTTGGTTTGAAAGTTTTTAGCAGGTATATCTCAGGGCAGCAATCTCCCCGTTTCGAAGTGATCCGCAATCTCTTTTTCTGAAAAATTACTCGTTTGGAGATGCCCCGTTGCGTTCGTCTTCCACATCCGGCTCGGCGAGGTTTTGGTAAACGGGAATCGGCGCCAGATTCATGCGGGATGCATTTGCGGCAAATTCCGCTTGTTCCTCGGCCTCGGCTTCGCGCCCGATGCGAGCCAGAAACCGGCTGTAATGGCCGCGAATGACGCCGAGTTTCGGGTCAAGATTGATCGCCACCCGGTAGGCCTCTCCCGCTTCCTTAAAACGGCCGTTTCCCTCCAGCGCCTGCGCGTATCGTACCCAAAGTTCCTCGTCTTGAGGGAACAGGTCGAGCCCCTGCTTGAATGACTCAATCGCCGTATCGTACAGCGGCTTCCGGAGGGCTGGGGCGATTCTGGCAGCCATCAGCCGGTGCGACTGTCCGATATGTAAGTGGGTGAATGGGTTGCGCTTTTCCTTCTCAAGCGACTTGCGGCCGAATTCGATGGCCTCTTGATACTGCTTGTTTCGCACGGCGACGCGCGCCTTTTCGCACCAGTATTCGCCCGGAAATTTCGGCAGGGCGATTGCGCAAATCGCACCACCAATTCCGGCGGTTACCCAGACCGCGATTTTGGAGGTTGTGCCCCATGTCGGTTCCGCGGGGGCGGGCTCGAGCGGGTCGCCTTCGTTCGGTGCGTCGGGAGAGGGCTCGGGCGGATCCTGCAAATCGCCGGAATTTGCGAGAAACCCGAACACCACCGCGAGGAAGATGGCGTTTCCGGGAAGGTGCATGTTGAAATCAACTACGGCGTGCGCCACGTGGGCAGAGACGGTTGTAAGTGCACCTATATTGAATGCGAGTTGCAGGCCCGGCCCATAAGGATCCTCGGTTCGCGCGGCGACGAGCCGGCGGAATCCAGCGAACCCGGCCATTCCGTGAACGAGGAGAAACGCCGCCATTCCCGCGGCACCGACGATACCATACTCCGCCAGCAGTTCGAGGTAGTCGCTGTGAGCGTGCTCGGGGTCGGGCTGGAGTTCCGGACGGCGGAACAGGCGGCCGTAATAAAGGTGCGTGCCGGCGCCGGTGCCGATGACCGGGCTGACGCGCCACTGGTCGACGGCGGCCGCCCAGTTTGCGAGACGGATGTCCGATTTGCCCGAGGTGACATTGTGTAGATCGCTCAGCTTTGCTAGGCGTTGCTTGAGCAGATCGCTCTGCATCATCAGCGGGTAGGAGATGGAGGGAACCAGCACGACCATCAAGATGACGCCATAAACCGCGCCGGGAAAACGCGGCCTGTTTGTGCGATACGTCACGATCAGCCCCAGCACAGCCAGAACCAGCAGCGAGCCCAGCGATGAAATCCATCCGCCACGGCTCGCTGTAAGTGTAACGCCCACATAACATAATAGCGCCACGTATCCGAGCAGCCACCGCGCCCATGTCCGCTGGGTTCCCCAAATGGCGATGGAAATCGCGAACGGTGCCACCGCTTCGAGAAATCCAGCGAGGTGGATCGGGCTGATGAAGCTGCCGCTCGCCCGCTGCTGCGGTTCACGGAGGAAACCGAAAGGCATCCAGCCGTGATCGCCGGCAAACTGCCTGACGCCAAAAACCACCTCGATTACGGCGAGGCCAAACATGCAAACCATAAACGCCATTCGGGGCCCGGGTCGTTGCATGAACAATGCAGAGGCTCCGTACGCAGCGAGGCATGCGAGCACCATGTAGATATCCGTTCTCGCCAGATATTCCACGGGCGATTGCGAAGCGCGCGCCAGGATGTACGTAAAAAACACCGCCACCACTGCCAGGCACCATTTTGAAGGATCACGTCCGGCGCGCCGGGCCGCGGGCAGCATCAGGGCGCAGATTGCCAGCAGGGCGTAAGCGGGCAGACTGAAGACAAGCCGCGTCCCGCTGATCGCAAACTGGATCATGATCAAGGCCGATGCCACAAGGGCTGCAATCAAGGCATTCACAAAGGTCGCGCACACTACGCGATGCCGCCTGCGGCGCAAGCGGGCGCTCATAAAAAGAACGCGGTTTTTAAGCGCCGCCGCTTGACGTCCATCGCGAAGACGCGCAGCTTATTGCCACCATCCACCCTGCATGAGCGACGCCGACAATCACCTACTCAAAGGCTCCCTCCTCTACCGCGAATTCCTTGCGGAGCGCAGTGCCATCCTCGAACACAAGTGGTTCATGAGCGAAAAAGCCAAGCACGACGTGGGCTTCGAGAAAGCCCTTCTCGACTGGATCCTCAACTACCGAGCGCGCTGGCGCGCCGAGCGCAGCGCGAAACTCCGGAGCGGCGGGCAATGACGAAATGATTCGCCGCCCGCGCCTTTAAATGCGAACCCGTGAGCTCGCGAAGGACGCACCAATGAACAGCAATCCACCATCACCGACCGCAAGGATCCTGCTTGATGCAGCAGCGATCGAACGCACATTGCACCGCATCGCGCACGAGATCATCGAGCGCAACCAAAACCTCGAAAACCTCGCAATCATCGGCATCCCGAGCCGGGGCGTCGTGATCGCCCGCCGCCTCGCGAATCTCGTCACGAACTTTGGTGGAACGAAAGTCGAGCACGGCGTGATCGACATCTCCATGCACCGCGATGACCTTTCGCGCCGCCCCGTTCCCGCAGTCGTGGCCACCGAACTTCCGTATGATCTTGAAAGCCGCACCATCATTCTCGCGGACGATGTCGCCTTCACCGGGCGCACCTGCCGCGCAGCGATGGACGCGCTTGCAGACTTCGGCCGCCCGGCGCGAATTCAGTACGCCGTGTTGATTGATCGCGGGCATCGGGAACTGCCGATCCGCGCGGATTACGTCGGCAAAAACGTGCCGACTTCACCCGGCGAGCGCGTCTATGTGCGCTTTGCCGCAATTGATCCCGTCGTCGCAGACAGTGTCTCCATCGACCACACACCGGCTGTCGCCACTTCCGAATCCGCTAAACAATGACCTGGACCCGCAAAGACCTTGTCTCCATCGCTGCGCTCAGCGCCGAGGAGATTCGCTTCATCCTGCAGCACGCTTCAAACTTCAAGACCGTCGGCGCGCGCGACATTAAAAAAGTTCCCGCGCTTCGCGGAAAAACGCTCGTCAATTTCTTCGTCGAACCGAGCACCCGCACGCGCATCAGCTTCGAGTTGGCTGCTTTTCGTCTCAGCGCCGACGTGGTGAACATGAGCGCCTCGACTTCCTCGCTCACGAAGGGCGAAACCCTCAAGGATACGGCCCGGAACCTCGAAGCACTTCTGGCTGACATCATCGTTCTTCGTCACAGCAGTGCGGGAGCTTCGCAGTTCCTTGCCGAGCGGCTGAAAGCGAGCGTTATCAATGCCGGGGACGGCGCGCATGAACATCCCACGCAGGCGTTGCTCGACACGTTTACCGTCTGCGAGGCAAAGGGCCGGATGGACGGTGATTTGCGCGGTCTGCACGTGGCGATAATCGGCGATATTCTGTTCTCGCGCGTTGCGCGGTCGAACATTCACGCACTCATCAAACTGGGCGCGAAGGTGACGCTCTGCGGCCCGCCGACGCTGGTCCCGCGCTCGCTCGAATCGCTCGGCGTTTCCATCACGCACAACATCGACGACATCATCGGGAGCGTCGATGTCGTGAACCTGCTACGCATCCAGCACGAACGGCAGCGCAAGGAGTACTTCCCTTCGCTTGGCGAGTACACGTCGCTTTTCGGCCTCACGAAAGCCCGGGCTGCGCAACTGAAGGACGACTGTCTCATCATGCATCCGGGTCCGATTAACCGTGGTGTGGAGATCGACAGCGACATCGCCGACAGCGGGCGGAGCGTCATTCTGGATCAAGTCACGAACGGCCTCGCTGTGCGTATGGCGGTGCTTTACCTCTGCGCAAACGCGCCGCAAAGCTGACGAATCCTCAGCCGCGCCGTGGCGGTGGAGCGAGGAAGTTCAGCGGCATGGTGCGCTTTTTCTGCACGGCACCGGCGCCGCGTACTGCGGGCAGGATGAATTCGAATTCCGTCCACTCCGCATCCGAGCGCAGGAGCACGAGGTCGCCGAACATCGCAACGGCAAGTTCGCGGGCAATCGCGAGCCCCAGTCCGTGGCCGGCGACATCCTCGTTGCCGTCGCCGCGGGAAAATCGGTCGAAGATGTAGGGCTGGCGTTCTTCCGGAATCGGATTGCCGGTATTCGAGACCACGATGCGCGCCCATTTTCCGTAGCGAAATGCGCGGATGTAAATCATGCCGCCCGCGTAATTATACTTCACCGCGTTCTCGATTAAATTGAGCAGCACCTGCTCGACGCGCGGTGGATCGGCTACGGCGAGCAGCGTCTCCGGCGCTTCAAACTGCATCGTTACTCCTCGCCGCTCGGCAAGTAGCTGGCCGTCTTCGCAGCATCCCTCGACGACGCTGCGAAGGTCGGTTTCGACGGTGCGAATCTCCAGCGCACCTGCGTCGGCGCGCGCCAGGAGCATGAGGCCCTCGGCGAGTGAGGAAAGGCGGCGGGTCTGCTGCAGGAGGTCGTTCAGGCCGGCATTGATGTCATCGGAATTTCCCTCCCTCGTGAGCAGGTCTTCAATCGTCATCCGCATCACGGTGACCGGCGTTTTCAACTGATGGGAAGCGTCCGCCGAGAATCGAATCGCCAGCTTGTATGCGGATTCGAGGCGGTCGAATGTCCCGTTCAGAACATCGGTCAGCGCTGCGATCTCGTCCTGCGCGACGGGTTGAGGGATGCGCTTTTCGAATTCCTCGACGGAGATGCTTTCCGCCGTGTGGATGATTTCCTGCACCGGTTTGAGCGCCCGTCTGGCGACCCAGATTCCCCCGGCGAGACTCAGGAGAACCACGGATGGCAGGGCGATGAAAGCGGCCCACAAAATCCGGTTCATTGTGGCTTCGTGGCTCGCGAGAGGGAACGCGAGGAGGACTTTCATTCGCGAATTCGAAAAATGGCCGATGCGATAATTGCGGCCGGCGATGGCTGCGTCCTTGTATCGATTGGTCACCGGCGCGATTCCATCGAGCGAATGATCGCCAAGCGACGCGGATCGGTACGCGGTGCGGCCCTCCGAATCGAAGATTTCGATCATCCGGTTCGCGGACGAATCAGGCAGCATGTCGGAGGTGATTGTAAGCGTGCCATCCGCCGCCCGGAGCGCTGCGCGGTCGAGATCCGCCAGGATTTCCCTCCCATCGCGCTCCATCCGCTGGCGGACGATGTCCAGCAATTCGGCGCGGAGGAAAATGAAGATTCCTGCGAATGCGAGCGCGATCGTGACGCCCGCGACCATTGCGGAGGCGAGGGCCACCTTGGCCCGCAGGGGCATGTGGCGCCACCGAAGCGGCGGCAGCTTCATGCGGCGGTTTGAACTGCCATGCCGGACGCGACCGCCTCCTGAATCGTGTAGCCTACGCTGCGGACCGTCTGGATGAGTTTCACCGGAAAGTCTTCATCCACCTTGCGGCGCAGTCGCTGGATGTAGACGTCTACTGCATTCGTCTCGTCGTCGAGGGCGCTTTTCCAGACATGCTCGCAGAGTTCGGTGCGTGTAAATACGCGGCCCGGGTGGCGCATGAGGAAATTCAAAAGCCCGTACTCTCTGACGGACAGGTATACCTTCGTGCCGCTGCGGTAAACCTCGCGGGTAGTCTCGTTGAGCACGAGGTCGCCGATGCGGAGAATGGGTGAATTGTGTCCTCCAGTCCTTCGGATGAGTGCATTCACCCGCGCGAGAAGCTCTTCCATCGCAAACGGCTTTGGAAGGTAGTCGTCGGCCCCCTCATCCAACCCGTAGATGCGGTCTTCCTTGCTACCGCGTGCCGTCAGGATGAGCACCGGCGTCGAGATGCTGCGACCGCGGATGGCGCGGAGCACTTCGATTCCGTCGACACCTGGAAGCGCGAGGTCCAGAATGATGATGTCGTACGGCTGTGTGGTTGCGGCGACCATGCCTTCGTCGCCGCGAAGGATGGAAACGACACTGTGTCCGGCGTCGTTCAGGGCCTTGGTTACATACTGGGCGATTTTCTTTTCGTCTTCGATCAGCAGGATGTTCATGGGTGGTTTATCGGTTAAGATGTTTGCAAAGTGACATAAACTTCATGCTTTGACGAGACCGCATGCATGATGTTCACGGGATTTTACAGCAAATTAACCTCACAGGTTTTTTAGAATCGCCGGAACATCGTCCAATTTCACCGGGCGCTGCGCCTTTGATGCATGCGGGTTTCCAGCCGGAATGTCACAAAATTATGACAACAGCCCCTCGACAACTGCGGAACGCCGCTTTACCCTGCTATGCTTTTTTATCACTCAATGTCCGCCCGATTCATCCTATCCCGTCTCATCCTCGCAACCTCGGTTTCCGCGCTCTCGGTGCTACTCGCACCAACTGCAACCGCAGGCGCTTTTTCTTGGACCGGCACGACCAATTTCTGGTCGACATCCTCGGCATGGAGCCCTGCCTCGGCTCCGACCGGCAATGATCCGACGGATATTCTGAATTTTGGCGGCGATGTGAGCCTGCCTTACACTTCCACCAACAACATCGCAGTTAATCCATTTCGGCTGAATCGAATCAATCTCAGCGCGACGGGCATTGCGGGGAACTTCCACACCATTTCCGGCAATCCGCTGGCCTTCTCTGGTAATGCGCCGGAGATCGTCCAGAATGGCGCCGGTGCTGTTGCGTTCAACACGCCGTTCCAGTTCGACGGCACGTTCACCGCTTCCGGCTTTGGTGCGGGCCTTGTTACCGCAAATGCGCAGATTTCCGGGATCGGCAAGATCGTGAAGAACGGAACTTCGACGTTCCGCTTTGGGACCACTTTTGTCGCCCCGGTAGTCGGACCGTCGGCGAACACCTTTCTCGGTGCGGTGGAGATCAATGCGGGAACCGTCCGCTTTAACAACAACGCCGAGGCGGGTCGCACCGCGATTCGCGGCAATCCGGTGATTTTGAACGGGGTCAGTTCTGCATTTTCCTGCAACAGCGAAATCCGCAGTGGAGTGATTAGCGGGCCTTTTGGCGATGTGCGCACGACGATTTCGACGGCTGATACAGCGAACCCCCCGAGCGAGAGCATCATAATCACTGCGCTAAGCGACGGCACGTATTCCGGCGCGCTCACGCTTTCGCCGCCAATCGGCGCCGGCAACGATCGCGGCCAGTTCATCGTCCGCGGAACCGGCACCCAGACCCTGACCGGAACGTTGAGCATCGACAAGGACGTCATCCTCGGGCGCGGGGCCACTTTGGTGCTCGCCGGAAATGCGTCATTAGGCTCGCAGATCAAAGGGGCCATCGTGCTCAGTGGTGGAACGGTCGTTCTCGATAACCAAGATACGAACAACAACAACCGTATCCGAAACGGTGGTGCCACGACGACGCTGGAGCCGATCGGTGGAGGTGCGCTCGTGCTTTCCGGAAATGGCGCTGGCACGCAGGAAGTCACGGGGCGTTTTCAGCTTGGCTCGTTTGCATTTAATCCCACCACGGGCCTCTCGGAAACGAAGGCGCGTTCGGGTAATGTGAACCTCCAGATCATCGACCGCGCTGCGGGCGGCGCAATCACCTCCCTGACATTCGAGAATTACTCGCGCGACCAGCAGCAGCTTGCCCAGTTTGCCACGGTCAATTTTTCTGCGATCAATGACGACAGCACGCCGCAGTATCTCCTGCTCGGTCAGGGTGGAAATGGACCGCGTTTCTCCCTGACGACCGGAGCCTTTGCGGTGCCGCTCTCCAACGACCTCCTCAATGTCACCGCGGGGAACGCGACGTTTGGTTTGAATTCCGTAGGATGGGCCACGGTCACGGGACCCGCCACGGGAACAGCGAACACCAACGCAACGGTGGATTTTGCCACGCACGGAGCTACGGGCATCGCGCCGGTGGCGACGATTCCGTGGAGCGGTTCACTCACCGCCGCGGACAACGCCCGCGTGACGGGCTCCGCAGCGACGCCGGGTGGAGCCTCGATTTATTCGGTGAACTCGATCAAGCTCGCGCCGTCCGGCCCCGGGCAGTCCCTCAATATCGCGGGCACGGGTGATTTAAACACCACGGCCATCCTGCTCGCAGGCGGCACGGACTATACGATTCGCTCCACCGGCGGGGGGGGGATCAGCGGTTCTGCGCCGCGTTTCTTCCATGTGGACAGGGCGACGCTCACCTTGGATGCAGGTCTTGCGGGCGCGAATCATCCGGTTGTGAAGTCCGGCAATGGCGTCCTCGCGCTGAACAACGTCGGCAACTTCAACCTCAACCAAATCCTCGCCATCAACGCCGGCACCGTACGCGCCACGCCCAGCACGACGCTGACTGGCGGTGAAATCCGTTTGCGCGGCGGCGTGCTGGAGATTCAGGGCGGCGGCACTTTCGCCAAAACCATCGGCATCGGCGCGGATCGGGTGAACTGGACGGGCATCACAAATCTTGGAGTCGCGCAGGATGAGGACCGTGGTAGCGGTGGATTCTCGGCATTCGGCGCAAATGTAACCGTGACGCTGAATGGCGGCGCTCAGATATACTGGGAAGACCTCGGGTTCGTCCGATCGGGTCACGGTCTTATTTTCGGCTCATCGACTGCCAATGCAGTCACCGAGTTTACGAATCCGCTGAGCCTTACGGCATTTGACAACGCCGAACCCAACTACAACGCCCGCGAAATCCGCGTGCTCGACAACGCCGGCTCCGCGGCCGACTGGGCGCGAGTTTCCGGCGTCATCTCCGGAACCATCCACAACGACCTTCTGAAGTCTGGTGCTGGCACGCTGGAATTGAGCGCAACAAATACCTACCTCGGAACCACGCAAATCAACGAGGGACGAATTCTGGTCACCGGCAGCATCGCCTCCGGAAACGGAGTCATAGTGCGTGAAACCGGCAGCATTTCCGGCACCGGTACCGTGGGGGCCATCATTCTCGACGGAGGCTCCATTGAACCCGGAAATAACGGCGTTGGCACTCTGACCGCAGCATCCGTTTACTGGCGCACCGGCGCAATCAAGGTGGACGTGGGCTCGGGCGGCAACTCGTCTGACAGACTGGCGCTCGGCTCGGGGCGATTGCACAAGGATCCGTTTGGCGGCGCGCCGTACGAATTTGATTTCGCCGGCGGTGGAGAAGGGGGACGCACCTACACGCTTGCCACTTTTGGAAGCACGACGTTCGTCGCGGGCGACTTCAGCGCTGCGAATCTCCGCCCCGGTCTTACTCCGACATTTGCCATCAATGCCGGCGTGCTCACCATGGCGACAAATCTTCCGACGCCCGTCATTGCCACGCAGCCGCAGCCGGTCCGCGTGAACGTCGGTGCGAGCGCTAGCCTCACCGTCGCCACCGAAATCCCGGGAGCATACAGCTACCAGTGGTATAAGAACGACCAGATCATCGACGGCCAGACTTCTCCCACGCTTTCGTTTCCCTCCGTCACCGCGGCCGACGGCGCGAACTACAAAGTTGTCGTCACGAACGGCACGACGCCCGTGACCAGCAACATCGTCGCCCTCACCGCCAACGAAGCGCCTGTCGCCACGGCACAGAATGTCGGCACAAACGAAGATACGCAGAAAGCGATCACGCTTTCCGGAACCGACCCGAATCCAAGCGACACACTCACGTATCAAATCGTGACGCAGCCCACTCGCGGCACGCTCTCGGGCACCCTGCCGAACATCATTTACACGCCCTCCGCAAACTACAACGGCTCGGATTCATTCACATTCCGTGTGCGTGATGGACTGCTCGATTCCGCGGCTGCAACCATCTCCATCGATATCGCGCCGGTGAACGATTCGCCTGTTGCGGTAGCGGACAGCGTTGTTACCGGTGTCGAGACAAACATCATCGCGAATGATACCGATATCGACAGCGCGACGCTCAGCATCCTGAGCGCGTCAAACGGCGCGTTTGGAACCGTTGCGATCAATTCGCCGACAACCATCACCTACACACCCGGCGCCGGCTTTTCGCTCACCGACACCTTCACGTATGTCGTGACAGACGGCAGCGGCGGAACCGCGACCGGCACCGTCTCCGTGCGACTGGGTGCGCCGGTCTCGTTTGGAATCGCGGCGAAGGGTGCGCCTGTGAGCGGAGAGCCCGCCGGAACGTTTTTCTCAACGTCACTGACACCCTCGGTAGCCGCGGACGGTCGCGTTGCATTCGCTGGCAGCTACCTTACGCCGGCTCGCAAAACCCAGAACGCGCTGTTCTTTGGAAACCCGCCCGTTCCTATCGTCCGCACCGGCATCACCACGGCTCCAAACAGCACGCTGACATTTGCGAAAGTCGGAAACCCGATCGTGAACGCGGGCGGCGACATCGCATTCAAAGGAAGCCTCACCAAGGCCCCTGCTGGGACAGCGGAGGGCATCTGGGCGATCTCGAACGGCGTTACCCGATTGGTCGCCCAAGGGAAAATGTCTGTTCCCGGAATCACAGGAGCAACCTTTTCGAAGTTCGGTGATATCGCGCTTCCCGATGACGGACGCCTGATTTTCGCCGCCACGATCAAAGGTGTGCTCGCGACCGCAGACACCGGCATTTGGCGCGAAACCGGCACGGGCAGCGTTGCGCCCGTCGCGCGCGAAGGCGATGTCATCAACGCGGGCGGCCTGAACCGCTCGGTTTCGACGCTCGCCCTTTTTGGTCCTGCGGGAAAGACCACGCTCGGCCAGCGTCGCGGATTCAATAACAACGGAGCCGTGTTGGCGCGGGTCGGCTTCACCGACAAGTCTTCGGCGATGATTCGTTTCAATTCGAACGGTTCGCGCGACATCATCGCAATCACAGGCGTATCGCGTCCCGAACTCGCCAACTCGGCCGTTAAAGGATTCGGCCTCCCGGTGCTCGCGGATGATGATAGCATCAGCTTCCCTGCGTTGCTGCAGGCCGGTACGGGCACTGCTTCCGCATCGTCGGATTCCGTGCTTTTGCGCCGCAGCGCCGCGGGCGTCCTCAGCATCGTCGCTCAGGAGTCCAGCCCCGCTGTGAATGTCCCCGGCAGTGCCTTTAAGTCGCTGTCCGAAACCGTCAGTGGAAAAGGCAATCGTGCCGGATTTATCGGCACTCTGAAGGCGAAAGCGGGCGGCGTGACCACTGCCGACGACACCGGAATCTGGAGGCACTCCTCGGCAGGCACCATGGAGCAGCTCGCACGCGAAGGTGGCCCGGCACCCGGCACGACCAACGCCGTTTTCTCGGCATTCACATCACTCGCATGGACCGGTTCGGGCAGCGCCGGAACTGCATTCGTCTCGAAATTGAAAGGCACTGTGAAAGGAGCGGTCACCGCCGCGAATGACGTCGGATTCTGGGTGGAGGATTCCGCCGGAGCATTGGCGCTCGCGTTGCGCGAAGGACAGGCGGTGACATTTGGCACCGGCCCGAAGACCCTGAAATCCTTCATCGTGCTCGGCCCGGCGCTCGGAGCGCTCGGACAAGGTGGCTCGACGAATTACGTCGGCGGATTCGCGGTTCTCGGGACGTTCACAGATAAAACCACCGGCGTTTTCACCGTCTGGATCCCGTAACACGCGCTGGGTAGGCGCCGGATTTTTCTTCCGAATCGCGCTGATTTTGGAGAGGGAGGGAAATGATGTTTCCCGAAGCAATCCCGTCCGCCGAACTGAATGACATCCGGGCTCTGTACGAGCGCGGATTGTACGGAGACGCCTGGCGGCGAATGGAGTCGTTTGGAACTCCGGAGCAATGGCGGGATGTTCCGGCGATGATTCTGGCGGGACGAGTGATCGGCAATCTCGAGGGCGAGCGGCGGGCGCGCGCCTTGCATTCCCGTGCGTATCGCCTGAATCGCAGCCACGCCGAGGCCGCGTATTACCGGGCATTTTCCATCCGCAGCCGGCTGGGACCGTTGCGAGCGCTTCGCTTTCTCGAAACGCTGCCCGCATTTCCCGATGCATCGCCGGACGTTCGCTCCGGGTTTCTCTCCCACCGCGCCACGCTGCTCGCCGGGTATCGCGATTTCGCCTCGGCGGAGAGGCTGTATGCCGAGGCGGAGGCGATTGATGGACTGACGGCGTGGCTGCTGGTCGAGCGCTCGTCGATGCTGGAACGCGCAGACCGGTATGCCGAGGCTTTGGAGACTGTGCAACTGGCGCTTGAGAAACGCCCGTTTTACCGGCCCGCCGTGCAAAGTGCCGCGCATCTCCTCACGCTCCTGAATCGCGACGAGGAGGCGATGTCGCTGCTCGCCGCCGCGGAGGAGCATTTGCAAAGTCCGGACGTTGTCGCGCAACTCGCGGTGCTTCTTCGCGAGCGGCATCGTCCAGCGGAAGCGCTCGATAAATGGCGTCGCTACCGGGAGCTCGCGCTGATGATCGAGCAGCCGATGGTCGAATACTGGCATGCGCGCATGTCGGATGCGCACTACGACCTTGGCGACATCACACAGGCCGCCGCTCATGCGAAGCAGGCGAAGAATGGATTTCATGAACGGATCGCGGACCGCATCGCGGCGCCTCCCGCCGAGGCGCGTATTTGGAAGCTGGATGTTCCGTTCGTCCGCCAGCACGACATGACCTGCGCGCCCGCGACGCTGAGCGCGATCAGTCGCTACTGGGATCTTCCGCTGGACCATCTCGCGCTCGCCCGCGAGATTTGCTACGATGGCACGCAGGGACACAAGGAACGCGCGTGGGCTGCTGCGAATGGTTTCGTTGTCCGGGAGTTCACGGTGACGTGGGACACTGGCCGGGCACTGTTGGATCGAGGGATCCCATTCACGCTTGCGACCGTGGAGACGACCTCGGCGCACCTCCAGGCCGTTGTGGGATACGACAGCGTGCGCGGCACCATTTACCTCCGCGATCCGTTTCTAAAGAACCACAGCGAATGCATCTGCCCGGCGTGGCTGGAGGATTATGCGTTTTGCGGACCGCGCGGAATGGTGCTCGTTCCGGTCGCGCAGGCTTCGAAGCTGGATGGCATAGATCTGCCTGATGCTGCGTTGTGGGACCTCTTCCATGAAGTGGACCGCGGGCTTTTCCTGAATGACCGTCCGCGTGCCGTGTCGGCGATCCAGTCGCTGGAGCAAACTGCGCCAGGCCATTGGCTGTTGTTTCAAAGCCGGCGCGTTCTCGCGTGGTATGATGGTGATCAGCCGAGAGCGCTGGCGGCGACGGAGGACTGGCTGAAGCTGTTCCCGGAATCGAACAATCTTCGCTGGGCACGTTACTGTGCGCTGCGCGACCTTGCGCGGAAGTCGGACCATCGTGCGCTGATTGAGGAGATGGCGCGGGGCGAGAAATCCGAACCGCTTTTCTGGCGCGAGCTGGGTGAGGAAATGCGCGCCGACGCCCGCGAACACACGATGGCGCGCCGCTGGCTGCTCCGGGTCTTGCGTTACCAGCCGTCCGGCGCGGAGAATCTCTTCTCGATGGCCGCGCAGCTTTGGGAGGAGCGCCGGTTTGCCGATTCGCTCCCGCTTTACCGCCTCGCGGCGCATCTTCGCGACAAGGTCGCCTATCTTCAGCGCGCGTGGTTCACCGCCGCACGATACTTCCACCGCACAGGGGAAGTTCTCAATGTCATGGCTGCGCGCGCGCAGACGGACGGCGCACTTTCGGCAGAGCCTGCCTACATCTACCACAATGCGTTGCTCACGCTCGATCGCCTTCCTGAAGCGCAGGCCGTGCTGGAAAATGCGATCGCGCTCCGGCCTGAAGACGGTGAGTTGCTTGCCTTCACAGCCGATTTTCACGCCCGCTTTGGACGCCACGCCCAGGCTGCTGAGTTGCTCGCCAAAGCGGAGGGGAAGTGCCCTCGTTCAAGCTGGCTGCGTACTTCCGCGCGCCTCGCCGACTACCGTTCGGATCTTCCGGAATCGTTGCGGCTCTGGCGCGAAGTGCTGGCAGATTCACCGCTCGCCTTCGACGCCATTCGCACGATCGCGCGGCTGGTCGCGGAAACGGAGAATCGCGAGGCTGCGCACGCTTTTCTCGCCGGTCGCGTGGAACTGTTTCCAAATCATCTGCCGCTGCGTGAACTGCAGGTGGACTGGTTGCGCGATGATGGACCCGAGGCGCAGGAAACGGAGCTGCTCGCCCTGCTGGAGATGGCTCCGAAGAGCTCGTGGGCGTTGCGCGAACGGGCGTTCGCGCTTTCGAAGTTGAATCGATTCGATGAGGCGCTCGCCGCCGCGACACTCGCGGTAGAAACCGAGCCGCAGCAGGCTTCGAATCACTATAGCCGCGGTCGCGTCCTTTTTCTGGCCGGCCGGATGGAGGAATCCGCCGCGGCCTACCGCGATGCCATCCGTCGCGCGGTCGATAATTCCGGTGCGCTCGAAGGACTGCTCGCCGCCTCGCCAACCCTCGAGAAGAAGCGGGAGGCATTGGCATTCATCCGGTCCGAGCTTGAGACGCAGGTGGTGTTCGGCGATGGGCTCTTCAGCTATCTGGAAGTCGCGTTTCCTGTGCTGGAGCCGGCCGAACTCCTGCAGAATCTCCGCGAGGCGCACACGGCGCGCCCGGATTTGTGGCATACGTGGTCCGTTCTGGTTTCGATTCTTTGCGACGCAGGAAAAGCCGCCGAGGCGCTTCCGCTTGCAGAGGAGGCAGTGGGCCGCTTTCCGCTGAACCCTCGCCTCTGGATGGATCTTGCGCACGTTCGCTGCCAGCAGAGGAACTTCCCCGCGGAAGTGGAGGCGCTCCGCACAGCTTCCGAACTTGCTCCCGCATGGGGACGCGCCTCACGTGCACTCGCGGAGGCTCTGCAGCGTTGCGAAGCATACGATGAAGCGGAGCGGGTGTACGAGCAGGCGGTGGCGGCGTCGCCGCTCGATGCCGTCAACCGCGGATGCCTCGCGGAATTCATCTGGCGCCGGCGGCGCGATCCGCACGCGCTTTCGTTGCTGGAAGAGGCAATCCGGCTCGAACCCGGATACTCGTGGGCGTGGGATTCCCTGCGGGAATGGAACGGAAGTCCGGACCGCGCCGTTGCGCTTTCCCGCGAGCTCGTGAAATTGCGTGGTGGCGAGGCGTCGTCGTGGATGCGCCTCGCGACGATGCTGCCGGAGGATTCCACCGATGAACGGCTCTCGCTGATCGATCGAGCGATCGCTTTGAACCCCTGCTACAACGACGCGCACGATGCGCGGGTGAGGATTCTTTGCGCCGCGGGCCGTTACGACGATGCCTCCGCCGCCTGTCATCCCGAAGCCTACGGTGGAAACCTGCCGCGCGGGCTCCGCGCACGATCGCCGTGGGTAAAGGCGCAGCGCGGGAACCTCGTCGGCGCGGTGGCGGAAATGAAGGAGGTCGTGGCCGAGCACCCCGATTTTTACTGGGCGTGGGAGCGGCTTGCGGAATGGCATTCGGCACTGGGCGAACATCAGGCCGAGCGCGATGCGTCGGAGCGGATGGCGCGGCTCGATCCGCGCAACGCCGTGCCGCTTGGATACCTCGCTGAGGCGGAGATGAAACTCGGACGGCGCGATGCCGCATTTGCGGTGCTCGAGCGCGCTTTTGCGATCGATCCCGGCTACGGTTACGCGGCTTTTACGTTGTTCGATTCGCACTTGGAAAAGCGCGAGTTCGACAAGGCCCGGGCGAAGCTCGCTCAAATGCGCGTTCATCTTCCCGGCGCGGATACGATTGCGGCCGAGGTGCGACTGCTGGCTGCGACCGGAGAAAAGGCGAAGGCGCTGGATTTATTCCGTGAACTCGTCGCGCAGCCGGAACGCGAGGCGCAAGCGGTCGAGGCCGCTGGAGGTGCGATTCGCAGAGCCGGCTGGGCGCGGCCACTGGAGCGCCTCATTGAGCCGTTGTTGAACGATCCGGGGACGAATCCGCGGGTGGCGGTGGAGTGGGTTTACTGCATCACTGGGCGCGACGCGTGGCGAAAGCGCCGCATTTTGAGGAAGCTGGATCCCGCGCGAACGCTGACGAAGCACGCTTGGCGGGCGTTCTTCACCGTGGCCGGAGAGAAGAGAAAGTACCGCTACATCAAGGAGTTCATCAAAGTTCATCGCGCGGCGCTTCGTGCCGATGACGATATTTGGGGAACCGTCGGCTACGGCATCTCGGTCTGCGACCGCGACCGGGAGGCGCTGGAGTGGATGGCTGACTGGCGCGACCGGAGCGGGGTCCGTCCGTGGATGCTCACCAATTTCGCATCATCGGCGCGTGTTTGCGGAAAATTCGCCGAAGCCATGAGCGCGCATGTTTACGCGCTTACGCTGAAACACGACCACACCTACCCGCAGCACATTCTATGGATTGCGATGTCCGAAATCGACGGCGGGCAGTTCGCGGAAGCCCGCGCACGGCTCGATGAGATGCGTTTTGATATGCTGGATGGTTTCTGCAAAACGCTCTGGACCGCCGCCAACGCCGCCTGTGCTGTCCACGAAGCTTCACCGGACAAAAAGCGGAGTGCCTACGCTGCGGGTGTGCTCCGGATGAACGCCGCCGAGCACGTGCTGTTAAAGAAGGACCGTTATCTGCGTTTGCTGTCGCGACGCATGGTCACGCGCATGGCCCGCGAAGCAGGGCTTTCGCTCCCCGGTTTCCGGGGTTGGTGGTTTGGTTTACGAGTGCAGTGAATGGTCTTTCCGAAACAGCGCGTGGTTTGATCCATAAGCGGAAGAAAAGCTCGTCGGCATATTTCGGTGCTGTTTTTCGAGGCGGGCGACAGTCACTAACTGAACGCGAAATGAAAGATGAAGACAGCACAGACGAAACTCCGCTCATCCGGGCTGCGCAGCGCGGCGACCTGGGCGCTTTCGGTGCGCTGGTGGAGCGGCATCATACGAGTGTAAGGGCTTGTCTCGCGGTTCGGATGAATTCGGTCCACGACGCGGAGGATCTCGCGCAGGAGGCTTTTTTGGTCGCGTTTCGGAAACTGCCGGGCATTGACCCAACGATGCCGCTCGGGCCGTGGCTTCGAGGGATTGCGATGTTCTTGCTGGCGAATCATCGCCGGAAATTCCGCGCGACTCCCATCGGGATGAATGACGAACTTCAGGCGCTGGTGGATTCGCGAATCGAGTCGTCGGACCGCGAGTCGGAGCGGATGTCGGCGCTGCGCGAATGTCTCGAAACGCTGGATGGTCCGGCGCGTGCGCTGGTGAACGCCCGCTACGCCGATGGCGCGACGCTCGATGAGCTCGCTTCGAGGTCCCGTCGGAAAAGCTCGGCGATTTCCATGCAGCTCCACCGTCTTCGCGCGTTGCTCGCAGAGTGCATTGAACGGAGGCTCGCAGGCGCATGACACCGGAGGAGTTTGATAACCTTGTGGCCCGTGCGGCGGAGGGCTCGCTGACACCCGATGAGGCGACGGCGCTGGCGGCCGTTTGCAGGGAGAGCGACGAAGCATTGCGGCTTCTGGCGAATCACGTCGATACCGAGCGCCTGCTCCAAGCCGTCGAGCGCGACCCAGACGGGCGCATCGCCGCACAGGAGGTCCTCTTGCGAATCGAGCAGGAGCGCGTCGCGGCTACGTCCACGACAGAGTTTGCGCCGCGAGTTATGCAGAATGCGCGCCGCTCGCGCTGGTGGCTGCCTGCTTCCGCAGCCGCCGTGCTGGCGATCGCCGCAGGGCTGATGTTCCACTTTTCAAAGAAGAGCCCGCCTGCGAGCGAGGTCGCGTTTGCAGTGGACGGGCCGACTTCGGAGCGGCAGGCGACGGTGGCTGTGGCGGTTTTGAAACGTTCGGTCGGCGTCCAGTGGGCGGAGAATTCTCCCTCGCATGCGGTCGGGGCGATGCTCCCGACGGGATGGCTGCGGGTGAAGTCTGGGACGTTGCAAATCGAGTTTCTCGGCGGTGCGCGGCTCATTGTCGAGGGTCCGGCCGAGATCCGCATGGACGCCGAGGATGCAGCATTCCTCCAAAGCGGCACGGCCAGCGCCTACGTGCCGGAGCCGGCCCGCGGCTTTCAGCTTCGCGGCCCGGGAGTGGATGTCGTGGACCTCGGCACATCGTTTGGATTCACCGTCGGCAGCGGACGGAAGCCGGAAGTACACGTCTTCGACGGCGAGGTCACAGTCGCAGGTAGCAGTGGTTCGCCGCGAAAGCTGGAGGCGGAGAAAGCCGTGCGCGTGGAAGGTGCGGACTTGCACGACATTCCCGTTCGCCCGGCGGATTTCCCGGATGGTGCAAAGCTCGCCCAACATGCCGACACCGCAGGGCGTTCGCGATTTCTGAAATGGAAGACTGACATCGCGGCACTGGCTGCGGACCCGGCGGCGCTTCTCTGCTACACATTTGAAGGCGAGCAGGAATGGGAGCGCGTCCTCACCAACCGAGCCTCGCAGCCGGCCGCCGAATCTCGCGGTGCCATCGTCGGCGCCGGGTGGACCGGAGGCCGCTGGCCGGGAAAGCGCGCGTTGGAATTTCGCAGCCTCGGCGACCGTCTCCGCTTCAGCGTGCCGGGCAGTCACGAAGCGCTTACCCTCATGGCGTGGGTCCGCGTGGACAGTCTGCCGAATGACTACAACTCCCTCCTGCTCCCCACCCGCTACGGTCCCGGCGCTCTCCACTGGACACTCGAGCGCGGCGGCGAACTCCGCCTCACCATGCGAAACACATCGCATCCCGGCAACGGCGCGCACCATTGGGACGGCCCCGTGAGCGGTCCGGCTGTATCGAACATGGACTTCGGGCGCTGGCTTTTTCTGACCACCACCTACGATGCTGCGAACGGCGCGGTGACTCACTACCGGGATGGAATCGAAGTCGGACGCGCTAGTTTCAAAAAGCATCTGCCCGCCGTTCTGGGCAGTATGGAATTTGGCAACTGGGGTGCCGACGGGACCAAACCTGACAACGCCTGGGTGAAGACGCAGTTCCCAAACCAGATCACGCGGAATTTCGTCGGGCGCATTGATGAACTCGTCATTTTGTCTCGCGTGATGTCTGCGGAGGAAATTGCCCGCCACTGCGCTGATGGTGCGCCATAAGCGTTTGGTGTGCTAAATCGAGCCCTTCGAAACAACCCAACTTGCACATGAAATCTCTCGTAGTCCTTACTCTCGCACTCGCGGCTGCCGCGCATTCGCAGAATGTCTTCCTCGAAGCGGAGATGTTCGAAAACCTCGGAGGCTGGGATCTGGACCAGCAGAGCATGGAGCAAATGGGTTCGCCCTATCTGCTCGCACATGGGCTGGGCGTTCCGGTGAAGGATGCCACGACAACGGTGAAGTTTTCCTCGCCCGGCAAGTATCGCGTCTGGGTGCGGACTCGCGATTGGGTCGCCCCGTGGAAAGCGCCGAGTGCGCCGGGGAAATTCCAGGTGCTCGTGAATGGCAAGGCGCTCGCACCCACGTTTGGCACGAAGGGCGCGGAGTGGGCATGGCACGATGGCGGGACTGTGGAGGTCGGCGCGGAGGCAGAAGTCGCGCTGCACGATCTGACGGGCTTCGCGGGTCGCTGTGATGCGGTGCTTTTTTCAAAAGACGCGACGTTTTCTCCGCCGAACGAACTCGCGGCGCTGACGAAGTTCCGCAACGAGGCGCTCGGCATTCCCGCCGCGCCGGACGACGGCGGGACGTATGACCTCGTCGTAGTCGGCGGCGGCATCGCGGGGACGAGCGCGGCGGTTTCCGCAGCGAGAAACGGGCTCAGCGTTGCGCTCATTCAGGACCGCCCGGTGCTCGGCGGCAACGGCTCCAGCGAAGTGCGCGTCTGGCCGGAAGGGCATACGCGGCAGAAGCCGTTCACGCACATCGGCGACATCGTGGAGGAAATCTGCCCGCCGAAATCCGGCGCCACCGGCAACGCGAAAGGCGGCGCCATTTATCAGGACGAACGCAAAACGCGCGTCGTCGCCGGAGAGCCGCGCATCAAGCTCTTCCTCGAACACCGCGTGAACGCCGTGGCAACGCAGGACAAGCGAATCGTGAGTGTCACCGCTCAAAACATCCGCAATGCGCACCGTGTGAAATTCAGCGGGAAGTTTTTCGCCGACTGCACCGGCGACGCGACAGTCGGCTTCCTCGCCGGAGCGGACTTCGACACGTCGAAAGAAGGAAACATGGGCGCGAGCAATCTGTGGAACGTGCTCGACCAATCGAAGCGCGAGGAAGTGCTGAAGTGCGAGTGCAAGGACAAGGACGCGCTCTCCATGTCCGCCGAAGCTGGCAATGTCGCGGCCCCTTTTCCGCGTGTGCCTTGGGCGCTGGATCTCACAGATAAATCGTTCCCCGGTCGCGGCGGAAAGAAGGGCCAGTGGGCGAACACACCCATCAGCAACCTCGGCGGATGGTTCTGGGAGAGCGGCTTTGACAAGGACTCCATCAAGGACATCGAACTCATCCGTGACCTGAATATGCGCGCGATGTACGGCGCGTGGGATGCGCTGAAAAATGTGGACGGCCTTTACCCGAACCATCGCCTTGGATGGAGCGCATTCATCGCGGGTAAACGGGAATCCCGCCGCCTGCTCGGCGACGTCGTGCTCACCGCCGACGACTTCCGCAAAGGCACACCGTGGCCCGACCCGGCATTTCCGAACACCTGGCACATCGATATCCACATCCCGCACCCCGAGTTCGACGATGGACTCAAAGGTCAGGAGTTCATCTCGCTCGCGACCACCGGCAAAAACTACGAATACAAAGGCCCGTATTGGGCGCCCTACCGCACCCTCTACAGCCGCAACATCGGCAATCTCTTCATGGCCGGCCGCAACATCAGCGTGGACCGCGAAGCCATCGGCCCCGTGCGCGTCATGCGCACCACCGGCATGATGGGTGAAATCGTCGGCAAAGCCGCATGGATTTGCGTCTCGCAGAACACGACGCCGCGCGGTGTCTATGAAAAGCATCTGCCGCTTTTGAAGGAACTCATGGAGCAACCCGGCAGCGCCCGACGCGATTCGCTGAATGGAAAACTCGACCGCCCCGTCGCGAAAGCGACCGCCGAAGTCACTGGCCTCGATCCCGCGAAGCTCGACGGCATCGTGATCGACGACGCCAACGCCGAACTCCGCGGCGATTGGGACGATAAAGGCTCGCTGCCCGGTTACGTCGGCACCGGCTACCACTATTCCAACGACGCGAAAGCCACCGCACGCTTTCCCTTTATCGTAAAGACCGACGGCATCCACGAAGTCCGCGTCTCGTGGGCCGCCCACGCCAACCGCGCCAAAAATACGAGCGTCGTCATCGAAACCGCCGAGGACGAAAAGCACATATCGTTCAGCCAGGCGTTTCCGCCCTCCGGCGCGAACGGTTTCCAAGCACTCGGGCGGTTCCGCTTTTCCGCGGCCAAGCCAGCCGCGCTCACTTATCGCGTTGCTCAATCCGGCGGCACCGTCCACGTGGACGCGGTGCAGGTCGTGGAGGTGAAGTAAGTATTGAAGATGACGAATCTTTGCCGCGCGGGCATCCCGCTTCTTGCGCTTACATCAGCGTTTGCGGATCCGTTGCCGCTATTGCCGCCGGATCGTGCCGCGGGATACAAACTGGCTTGGAGTGATGAGTTCGACGGCGCGGCGCTGAACAAGGCGGAGTGGAATATCCGCACCGGTGTTCGCTTTGCCTCTGCGAATATGCCGGGGAATGTGAGCGTGGCGGACGGGCTGCTCCGGCTCGCTGTGAGGAAGGAAAATGCCGGCGGCGCGGAATACACTTCCGGCGGCGTGATTTCCAAACGCGAGTTCAAATACGGCTATTACGAATCGCGTTATCGCGTCCCGCGCGGCACGGGGTGGCACACGTCGTTTTGGATGATGAAAAACTCGCCGGGCAGCGAGGGGAGCCGGCAGGAGATTGATGTTTGCGAGCAGGATTCGAAGGAGCTCACGAGCTACGGGATGAACCTCCATACGCATGCACCATCGCACGTCGGGCAGGCGGGCAGACGCGTGAAGACGCCGAATCTCGCGGACGATTTTCACGTCTGGGGGTGCGAGTTTTCACCGCGCGAGATTCGCAATTACTTCGACGGAAAGCTCGTGGGCATGACTCACGTGACGCACTTCCAGCACGATGTAATGAGCATCTGGCTCACGACTGTGGGCTGGGCGAAATTGCCGTGGAATCCGAAGGAGAAGATCGATGATTCCGCGCTGCCTGCGTTCGCCGATTTCGACTACGTGCGCTTTTTTGAAAAGCCCGCGCTCGCCGATGAAAAAGCGCCGGTTCCGCGGACGGTGGTGGTCTTTGGCGATTCGCTCACTGAAGCCGGGGCACTGAAAGACAAGGCGTGGCTCCGCGTGGTGGAGACGGAGTCGAAGGGTGCGCTGAGAATGGTGAACGAAGGCAAAGGCGGACGGCCGAGCGCGTCGGTGCCGGAGTTTGAGACGATGATGACGCGGCATCCGCGAATGGACGCGCTCGTGATCGCGCTCGGAACGAACGATTCGCGCGACATCACGGACCAGTGCGTGCCGAAGGCGGTCGGCAATGTGCGAAAGATGGTGGAGCGCGCACGGGCGACTTATGGACGCCCGCTGCCCGTCCTTCTCGTCGGCCCGCCAAACGTGAACAAATCCGCGCTCGTCGCCACGAAACCCATCGCCAACGAACGCGAAGCAAAGCTGCGCGAACTCGGCGAAGGCTTTTCCAAACTGGCTGCGGAAATCGGCTGCGAATACGTCTCGCTTTTCGGCGCAGTGCCCGAGGCGAGCATGGTGAAAGACGGCGTCCACCCCGATGCTGCGGGACACGCCGCGATGGCGCGGGTGATTTCTCCAAAACTGTTCGGCGGGCGAAAGTAGGAAGCGTCTGCAAAGAACGTATTCAAACCACATGTGCTGAAGCCGGTCTGACGCTGATACGTCGAAAATGAGCATCAATTTCATTTGTATCTCAAAACATCGGAGGGCTGTTTTTACGGCTGTATTGCTGCTGGTTGCTCAGAGTTTCCTGGCGGCGGGCCTTGCGGCGGAGCATGTGCATTCGGGGGCGGCTTGGGCAACGGCGGGGAGTTGGTCGCCGGCAGTGGTGCCGGGGGCGGCGGACCATGCGGTCGTTGCGGCGACGGGCGCGGTGACTTTGCGGAATGATTCGTCGAGCGCGGGGCCAAGGTGCCGTTGATTTCGGCGAAGGGAAATGTGGCGTGGACGATTGCGGCGTTCGGGACGAGTGCGACGCCGCAGACGCCGGGGATTCAGTTGAAGGCGAGCGGCGCGGTGGATGTCGCGGCAGACGGACGGCAGGCCGTCGCCGAGACTCGACTACTTGGCGAATGGTTTCGAAGCGAAAGGCTTCGCTGATGACCTGGCGAGCATGGGCGTGGACTACGTGATTTTCACCGCGTGGCACTCGAACGTCATCCCGCTTTTCAACAGCAGCGCCGTGGTGAAAAACTTCGAGTTTCAGCCCAATGCGAGCCGCGACATGATTGGCGAAATGGTCACCGCCGTTAAGGCGAAGGGCATCCGCGTGCTGCTCTATCCCAACATCGGGCAGGTCTCCGTCCACTTCGACGGCACCGGTGTGATAATGGTCGGCAACGGACTCGGTGAAATTGATTTCTCGCTCGATGAAAAACCCGTGAAGCGCGTGAACATGAACGCGTCCGGCAACCGCCCCGGCGTCGTAGGCATCGACCTCACCGGCACCGGCATCCAGTTCCTCGCCCCGCAAGGCCCCGGCGGTGCGACCATCGAAGTCTTCCTCGACGGCGAAAGCGTCCGCAATGTGAACCAATACCACCCCATGCCACTCGGCACCGCACCGCTCTTCACTCTCACCGGACTCTCCGTCGGCCGCCACACCCTCTGCCTCGTGAAAAAGCGTGGTGCGTGGATGAGCGTGGAGGCGTTCCGGGTTTTCAATCCGACAGGAAAGTGAAAACAGTGCCGACGGTGGTCGGTGTCGATGCGGCACCGAGCCTGAGTGCAGCCGCATCGGATTTCGCCTTTGCGATTTGAGCGACGAGTTGATCGAACCGTAACTCGCCGAACTCACGAATCGGATTGAGTCTGTGGAATCGACGGAACCCGCAACATCCCCGAAGGCGCTCCATCATCGGCTTTGCGAAGAACTGTTTTTGGATGAAGGATTGCGAATGAGCGCGCCCTTTTGATCCAGACAGATGTCCCGCTGGCGGAGGGATGCTATTGGGCATTTTGCAACGTGGTCGAACTGTCCCGTAGGGTGGATACTCGTGATCGAGCGTCCATTGACCCAGTGGATAACGGGATTGAAAGATTCAATTAACGCAAGTCGGTACGCGCACATTAGAACAGGAGCGCAATCAAAGAACTCATATGAATACCTCGACTCGCAACATCCCGCTCTGGCTGAAAATCGCCTATACCGGATTCCTCGCCGTGATGATTCCGGTTTACTGGGCAAACTACGGCCCGACCAATTTCCTTTATTTTTGTGATGTCGCGTTGCTGATTACGTTGGTCGGTGTGTGGAAGGAGGATGCCTTCCTCGTTTCGATGCCCGCCGTTGGGATCCTGATTCCGCAAGCGCTCTGGTGCGCGGATTTTGTGATTGAGCTGTGCGGCGGCAGGCTCACCGGCATGACCGGCTATATGTTTGATGAAAACCGCTCTCTGTTTCTTCGCGGTCTTTCGTTCTTTCACGGCTGGCTGCCGTTTCTGCTGGGGTATCTGGTTTACAAGCTCGGATACGACCGGCGGGCCTTTGCGGGCTGGTCCAAGCTGTCTATCGGACTTTGTTTAACTGCTTACTTCATGCTTCCGGCCGCAGGAGCGGAACTTTCGGATCCGAAACTGCCGAGGAACGTGAACTACGTTTACAATCTTCTCAGCGACGAGAAGCCCCAGTCATGGATGCCGCCCCTGGTTTATCTGGTCGTCTGGATCGTGACGCTCATAGCCGCCGTCTATCTCCCGACTCATTTCGCGCTCAAGAAACTCTGCAAACCTGTTGCCTGAAATGAACCCGGAACCCAAGCAACTCTGGCCGCGCGGCTTCTGGAACCTGATGTTCACCCAGTTCCAAGGGGCATTTTCGGACAACGCGCTTCGCTGGCTTGTCATTTTTCCCGTCCTTTCCTCGGTGGCCTTTAGTGAAGCGGAAAAGGAAGGCTTCGCATCCCACGCCTCGCTTCTGTTCGCGGTGCCGTTTTTGTTGTTCTCCACGGTCGGCGGGTGGATGGCCGACCGATTCAGCAAGCGCTCGGTGATGATTGGAGTGAAATTGGGGGAAGTGGCGATCATGCTTTTCGCGGCCGTGGCTCTGAAATTGGAAATGCAGTCGCTTCAGCTCACTGCGATCTGCCTGATGGGCGTGCACAGTACGATTTTCGCTCCCGCAAAATACGGGATCATGCCCGAGGTTTTGCCGACCTCCAAGCTCTCCGCGGGGAACGGAATCCTCGAACTTCTCACCTTCATTGGCATCATCCTCGGCACTTTCGCTGGCGGCTGGCTGGCCGAGGGCTTTCAACACCGCGAGGTGGTTTCGGGATTGTTGTTAGCTTTGCTTGCGGCGGTCGGCGTGATCGCCAGCCTTGGCATTGCCCGGGTGCCTGCCGCGGATCCGAAAAAGAAATTCAACATCAACATCCCCGCTGAGATTTGGCACAGTCTGCGTGTCATGAAGGCGGATGGGGACCTCTGGCGGGCAAATTTGGGAAACACCGCATTTTTCTTTGTCGCGACGTTGGTGCAGATCAACCTCGCGCTTCACGCGCAAAAGGTCTTCCACCTGAAGCCGACCGAACAAGCCTGGCTTCAAGCCGCGCTGAGCCTAGGCATCGGATTGGGCAGCGTGCTCGCAGGGCGGTTGTCGCGTGGTCGCATTGAGTACGGATTGATCCCTCCGGGCGCTGCGATCATGGCGTTGGCTGGTGTGGTGCTCGGCTGGCCCGGGATATCAAGAACCGGCTTCGAAGTCGGTTTGGGTCTGCTCGGACTCGGTGGTGGCCTTTTCATCGTCCCCATCGTGTCGGTCCTGCAGCACCGTCCGTCTGCGCAATCGAAAGGCGCGGTGCAGGGTGCTGCAAGTTGGTTGTCGTGGGTGGGCATCGCGGCCGCCGCCATCACCCAGAGTTTGCTGTCGGGTCCGGCGCGACTGGATTACGGTCAGGTGTTCTGGGTTTGCGGCGCGGTCGCGGGTCTAGCCGGTATTTTTGTCATCTGGTCCAGACCCCACGCCATGCGCGAAATGGTCTCGCGTTGGCGCAACACTGATTTCTGACTCACCGTTATGCAAAACGTCGTCATCGACAAGCCCTACACCTTCATTCCGCCGCGTCCCAACCGCTTCTGGCACGCGCTGACCCGGCGCATCCTGCCGCGCTACCTTCGCAAGAGCGAAGGAATCGTGGCGGTGGAATGCGTGGGCGCTGAAAAACTGCGAGCTTCGCTGGATGCCGGGCACGGAATCATGATCGTATCGAATCATTGTCGGCCATGCGATCCGATGATACTCGACTCGCTCGCTGCAGAAGTGCGGAGACGTTTTCACGTCATTGCAAGCTGGCACGTTTTCATGACCAGCCGGGTCCGGCGATTCCTGCTGCCCCGGTTGGGTGGATTCAGCGTTTACCGCGAGGGCTTGGATCGCGAGTCCCTGAAATGCGCCATCAAAACCGTTGCGGAGGCGAAGTATCCGCTGGTGATCTTTGGCGAGGGGATCATCACCCGTTGCAACGACAGGCTCGTGAATTTCATGGAAGGACCAGCCTTCATGGCGCGCTCGGCGGCGAAGCAGCGCAAGGAAGGCAAGGTCGTCATTCACCCGGTTTTCATCAGGTATTTCTTCGAAGGCAACCTGCGTGACAGCGTGCTCCCCGTCATCGAGGAAATCGAACGCCGTTTTTCGTGGCAGCCGCAGGACCATCTCCCGCTCCGTAATCGGATTGCCAAGATTGGTGGCGCACTCCTTTCTCTGAAGGAAATTGAATATCTGGGGGTTCCCCAGACCGGTACATTCCCGGAGCGATTGCTGCGATTGGAGGACCATCTGCTCAGGCCATTGGAGGATCGCTGGACAGCCGGTCGCCATGATGGGGACTCCATGGCACGCGTGAAACGCCTCCGCACCGCGATTCTTCCGGACATGATTTCCGGTGAAATCACGGAAGCGGAGCGTGCCTCCCGCTGGAGGCATCTGGCGGATGTCTATCTCGTTCAACAGCTTCATTGTTATCCCGGCGACTACATCCGAAATCCCACTCCGGAACGTATTCTTGAGACCGTCGAGCGATACGAGGAGGACCTCACCGATTTGGCTCGCGCTCATTTTCCTCTGAGAGCGGTGATCACGGTTGGCGACGCCATCGAGGTGGGGCCCTCCCGCGATAAATCGCAGGATACCGACCCGCTCACCTTGGAAATCAGGGAGCGGGTGAATCAGTTGCTTGAGTGTTCAAAGCAGCACCGGAAAATCGAGCCGGGAGGATTTGAAGACCGATGAATCTCACTCGCATCGCAGTCATTGTTGTAGCACTTGTCCTCTGGTTCGGGACTCAGAAACTCATCGCACGCAAGAGCGACCTCGGACCGGGAATCGGCGACTTCATTCATCGTCTCACCGGGAAGCTCCATGGTTACTTTTCGGCAAACGACAAGGCTGCCAACCGCGCATTAATCATCAGTTCCTTGTTCATTGATGTGCTTGGGCTTTCGCTCATCGCTTTCTCCGTTTTCGGATCGAGTTTCGCACCGTTCATCGGCATCATCATCGTGTTCAGTTTGCGTCAGATTTCCCAACTTTGCTGCACGTTGCCGCCGCCGCCCGGCATGATATGGCGCGACCCGGGATTTCCGGCGCTGCTTGTCACGTATGATGTCGGTAACGATTTCTTTTTCTCCGGCCACACGGCGCTGGCGGTGTTGGGAGCGATCGAGGTCTGTCACTTTGGTCCTTGGTGGATGGGAGTGCTGGCGGTTCTCATCGCACTGGGCGAGGCCGTGATCGTATTGATTCTACGGGCACACTACACTCTGGATGTGATTACCGGAGTCTTCGCGGCATGGTTCGCTGCCGACGTGGCGGGACGCATCGCGCCATTCGTGGACCAGTGTTTTAATTGAGTCCGTGGATTCGCGGATGAGTATTGAATTCGAACGCAAGTCTCGACCCCGGCGACGTTCTCCTCGGCCGGGTGCGCCAGCGTAACGCGACAGATCCATGAGCGACTCGAAACGGTGTAGAGGGGGAGTAAACCCGGAACCGGACGCGAACACCTCGGCGAAGTGACTTGCCAAACAGCCCGCATTTTTTCGCAAAAGGGTTCGTAGCGCCGCGAAGTATGAAAAACAGGGACTCGCCTCAAACCCTGTATTTAAACCAACTTCAGAGAGATTTGAGAAGTGGGTCGGGCGAGACTCGAACTCGCAACCAAAGCCTTAAAAATCCGAAGCAACGCTTACGGACCTGCTTTTCAGGAACCGACTCTGAATCCCTCGGTAAAGCGATGCCATTGAGGGCGAATGCATGCGCGAAAGCGGCATTGCGGCGGATTTGCGGGTGGAGTAGAAGCGCCGAGTGAACTCGAATCCTCGGCTCAGCGCGGCATTACGTCTGACCCCCTCGCTCCCCGACGCCGACCCCCGTTTTGAGCGTTTCTGGTGCGGCGGGCGCGAAAGCGATTTCGTTTCAGTAACGTTCCACCTTGCACTCTCTCCGCAATGAAACTGATTGCCCGACTCCTTGCCACTGGCGTTGTTAGAGCAGTTCGCTTTCTGGTGTGGCTCTACTATTCGACGATCCGCGTTTCGGGCCGGGAACGGATTCCCGTGGCGGGTCCGGTCCTCTTTGTGGCGAATCATGCCAATTCCCTGGTGGACCCCGTGATCATTGGTCTCACGGTAAAGCGCAGGGTGCGTTTTCTGGCGAAAGGACCGCTCTTTGAGACCCCGGTCATTGGAAAACTCCTGAAGGCGTTTGGTATGATTCCGGTATTCCGCCAGCAGGATGACCGTGCCCAGATTAGGAGGAATTTCGAGAGCCTTGAGAAGGCCGCACTGTCCCTCGCAGCCGGTCAGGCCGTGGGTATTTTTCCGGAAGGAAAGAGTCACGACAAAAGGACACTCGATCAACTCTTTGCCGGCACCTCGAGGATTATCCTGCAGGCATTGGAGGCGGGGGCAGAGTCGCTGCAGGTGGTGCCCATTGGGATCAACTACGATGACAAGCAACTCTTCCGCAGCTCAGTCTGGGTGCAGGTGGGCGAGCCCATCAAAGTCCGGGACCTCGTGGAGGCGGCAGGGAGCATGGCGAATGCGAAGCGGCAGCTAATGTCCGAAATTGAGAAGCAGCTGAAAAGTGTGATCATCCATCTCGATGCTCCGGAGTGGGAGCCTTTCCTCGAGGACCTTGAGATTCTTGATCCCGCGACGGAAACGGTGGAAACCGACGGCGTCCTCTCCATGCAGCAGCGGAAGGTGGTTGCCGACAGCCTGAATTATTTCCGCGAGACCACGCCGGCGAAGGTTTCGAGTGTGGGGCGGGCGCTCGTGGCTCACCGCCTGAGGTTGCGCAAATTCGGCCTTCGCGTGCGCTCCGCCATTCTCCGTCGTTCCTCCGGGCCGCGCCGGATTGCCGCGCTGCTCTGGAAATCCGTGAAGTTGCTTTTCGGGTTCGTACCCATGATGGCAGGAACGCTCCAGAATGCTCTCCCGTTTTTTGTGGAAAGAGGAATTGTAAGGCTGCTCCCGCGGGCGAATCGAAGCACCATCGCCCTGACGCGGCTGTTGGTGGGGGTTCCGCTGCTGCTGGGATGGTATTCGTTGGTTTGGTGGTGGATGTCGCAATATTTCAAGCCATGGGTCGCCTGGTTTTGGGCGCTCACGACACCCTTTGCAGGGCTCCTCGCACTGCGGTTCTGGAGGTCGGTGCAGGCTGTGGCCCTTGAGTGGTGGGCAGAGTTCCGCATGCTCTTCAGCCGCGAGGTCCTCATGGATCTGCGCTCCATACAGGACCGGATCGGCCGCAGGATTCGCCGCTTCAGTGACGCCTGGGCGGAACACCGGCCGGCCATCGAAGTGAAACGGCTGTCAATTTATCAGCGGCCGTGGGTGCGCCGAACCGTAATTGTCGGTTTGCTGGGAACAGCTGCGGGGATTGCGGTGGCGGCGGGCCTGAGGGTGGGGTTCCGCAGCAGCGCTCTGGAGGCGCTGACCGCCCCGGCGTTCGATTTCAGCAAACTCGACGCCGCGGAATTGGAGGGGGAACTAAGCGATGATGAAGCCCGTCTTGCCGGTGTTATTACCGGTCTGCGGGAACTGGAGGCGAACGCCCGTCAAGTCCACGCCGACTTTACGTCCGGGAAGCGCTCCAATGCGGTGGATACGGACATCGACGCGGTCAGGAAACTGGTGGTCACCTACCAAAACTGCCGCCGAGAATTGTTCCGCTTCATTTGGAAATACCGCAGCACGCAGACGATTGCCGGGAAACGCATGCAATCGAGAGCGTCGCTTCTGGGGATCACCGCGGGATGCGCGCTGTATCAAACATCCCTAGCTCTCGTGACGATGTTCGAGGAGGATCCGGGGGCCATCAAAACGATCAATGAATCGGACCCGTTTTGGGGCATCCAGGAGGGACTATATGATACCGTCCGCCTGAATCTCGGTAATCGCCTCAATGTGAATGCCCTCGCCGGTGCCCTGTCACTCTATCAGTCCAAAACAAAAGCCGGAGACTATGCCGCCGGGAACCTCATCGCTGCCGCGCCGTGGAAGACATTTCATGAGGTCATTGCCCGGACGGGTGAAATCAAGCCTGTGGGCGGCGCTCTGGGGCCGTGGTTCAAGGAAATCGCCGCGATGAAATCGCAGGTGGTTTACAGCGGGGAGACACTGGTATCGACTTGGGTGGGGAATACCCGGGTCCGAGAGATTCCGCCGAAGATCTCGCGGGAGCAGCTTGAGAGAATGCGCGGACTGCTGAAGCCGGGAGATATTCTCTTGGAGCGCCAGGACTGGTTCCTGTCCCGGGCCGTCATGCCGGGATTTTGGGCGCATGCGGCCCTGTATGTCGGCAGTGTGGAGGATCTGGAAGCCCTGGGCCTGCGGGATCAGCCGGGCATTGCGGAGCGCTGGGAGGAATTCAGCCGCAGGGGGGCCGACGGACATGTGCTCAACATTCTGGAGGCCGTGCCCCAGGGAGTGCGGATCACGACCCTCGAGCACTGTATGGGCGTCGCGGATTCCGCGGCCATCCTGCGTCCTTCGGGACTTTCCGAATCTCAAATCAAACTGGTGATTGGCCGGGCCTTCCGCCACCTTGGAAAGCCCTACGATTTTGAATTCGATTTTGCGACGGCCGGCAAACTGGTCTGCACGGAGCTGGTCTCACGGGCCTTTGCGGAGATTCCGGAACTGCAGATTCCGCTCGTCAACCTGATGGGCAGGACGACGCTCCCCCCTTCTGAACTGGCGGCGAAATTCGCCCGCGAATGGCAGCAACCCGCCAGCCAGTTGAAGCTGGTGCTGTTTCTGGATGGCCAGGGGCGCGATCATGCGATCGAGGCGTCCGAGACCGACTTTGTCGGGACGGCGCAACGCAGCGGCCTTGGCCTCGGTCCGTAACAGTCAGTGCCTCGCCTGCAGAATCCGATGGGCAGTTCCGGAAGCACGGCACCTTTCCGAAGTGCTCGAAGTGCGCTCGGTGTTTTCCAGACGCTCGAACGATGGGAGGAGCTATTGCAGACCGTGCCGGCGATTCTCGCAGGCCGGGACGCTTACAACCTCCGTGCATGGCTCGCGCGGGCAACGGCAGAACGGCGACAAGGGCGGGATGATGAAGCGCGGCGGGTGCTCTCGGCAGGAATCACGGCGAACAGCGGCAGGAATGGAGAACTGTGGATTGCACTGGCTTGTCTCGAATGCTATGCCGGAAACCTCGACTGGGCAAAGGACGCGTTGCACAAGGCTATTGAAACCGATGGGAACTGGCGGCTTTCTACTCTCGATGAACCCGCGCTCGCGCCGTTGTGGATGGTGTGAAGAATCAGCCGGACGGCGGCGGAAAACGCGCTCCGATTCTTTGAGCAGGCTCAAAAACAGGCAACCGGACCCGAAGACCTCGGCAAATTCACTTGCCGATTACTTGACGAATAGACTGCATTTTTTGGCAAAAGGGTGCGAACGGGCGCGAATCGGGAAAAATGAATAGGTCGGCTGGAAATCCCTTTTATAAGCCACTTCCAGAGAGATTTGAGAAGTGGGTCGGGCGAGACTCGAACTCGCAACCAACGCCTTAAAAGGGCGCTGCTCTACCATTGAGCTACCGACCCGTTCCGAAAAACGGAGGGTGGTGAGTAAACGCTGCGGCAATCGTTCGCAAGCCTGAAAACGGAATTTATGCGCGGGTGCGTCCACTTTGAACTTCCGCGGTGTTGGATCGGTCTAATCACGGTTTACTTCCACATCATGTCCATGCATCGTCCGCGCCTCATGAAGCTCTCCCGCTTGATTATTGCCGCTCTCACCGTCGCTAGCGCATTCGCGCAGCAGGCCGAGATTCGAAAGTCGCTCGCGCGAATCAACAACACTGCACAGGAATATAATTTCCGCGTTCCGTGGCTGCCGGGTGGCGTGGGTGGCGGCTCGGGGACCGGTTGGGTTGTGGAAAACGGCAGGCTCATGACGAATGCGCACGTCGTTTCCAATGCGCGGCTGCTGACGGTCGAAAAGGAGGGCGATCCGAAGAAGTATGTGGCGACAGTGGAGCACATCGCGCACGACTGCGACCTCGCGATCTTGAAAGTGGAGGACAAGGACTTTTGGAAGGACTCCAAGCCGCTGCCGATTGGTGGCGTGCCGGAAATCGAGACGACGGTTTCGGTTTATGGCTACCCGATTGGCGGCGACCGGCTGAGCGTGACGCGCGGCGTGGTTTCGCGAATCGATTTCCGGACGTACTCGCACTCGGTGATGGATTCGCATCTCTCGATTCAGATCGATGCGGCCATCAACCCCGGCAATTCCGGCGGCCCTGTGCTGCAGGATGGCAAGGTCGTGGGTGTTGCATTTCAGGGGTTCTCCGGCGATGTCGCGCAGAACGTCGGCTACATGATTCCCACGCCGGTCGTGAAGCACTTCCTCAAGGACGTCGAGGACGGGAAATACGACCGCTACGTCGATCTGAGCATCAGCACTTTTCCGCTTCAAAATCCCGCGCATCGGAAGGCCCTCGGGCTTCCCGATGATGATCGCGGCGTGGTGGTGACGGAAGTGGGCAGTGCGAGCGTGTGTTACGAGCACCTCAAAGTGGGTGATGTTTTGCTGAAGATTGACGGCATGGATATCGCGAGCGACGGGCTTGTGGAACTCGAGGGCGAGCGCGTGATTCTCGCCGAGGTCGCGGAGCGGAAATTCAAGGGCGATGTCGTGACGTTCGATATTCTGCGCGATGGAAAACCGATGCAGTCGAAGGTCGAATTCCACGGACCGTTCCCCTACACGCATCAGGCAAACAGCTACGCGCCCGCTCGGTACGTCGTGCATGCGGGGCTGTTGTTCCAACCGCTCAACCGCAATCTTTTCGCGACGTTCCAGTTTCAAAACCCACGTGTACAGTACTACTACGCACGCTTTGTGGACGATGAGCTTTACAAGGATCGCGATGAAACAATCGTGCTCACCTCACTGTTGCCCGATCCGATTAACACGTATCTCGACGAGTTCCGCGAGGGCATCGTGAAATCGGTGAACGGAAAACCGATTCGTAACATCAAGGAACTTGCGGCGGCATTTGAAGAGAAAACCGAGCAATTGCTCGTCGAGTTTGAGGGAATCGGACGCCCGCTGGTGCTCAATACCGCCGAGGTGGAGGCCGCGCGCGACCGCATCCGGAAACGCTATAACGTCCAGCGCGAATCGTTCCTCGAGGACGAGGCAAAGTAACCCATTTCAGAATCCGCATCCATGTTTCGCACATTCATTTTTACAGTCGTCGCGCTGATCGCGCTGCCGCTTCAAGCGCAGGAGAAGCTGAGCGTTGTCCGCGTCAACGTCACCAGTCAGGCGTGGGATTTCCTTCGCCCGTGGGGCAAGAAGCAACCGCAGACCAAGCGCGCAATTGGCGCGGTGCTGGAGGGCGGCCGCGTGATTGTCACCGGCGACCTCGTTGCTAATGCGGCCTTCGTGGAATTCGAGACGCCCGAAGGCGGGACGAAGGTTCCTGCTTCAGTCGAGTTCGTGGACTACGAAGCAAATCTCGCGGTCCTGAAATGTGGGGACGACGCTTTCCTCAAAGACATTCCGCAACTCGGAATGACGGAGAGCAACATCGGCGACGAACTCACGGTCTGGCAGCTTGAGAGCAACGGGCGACTTCTGCAGACGAAAGGACCGATGACCACCGCGGAGATGATGGCGTATCCGGTGGACGGCGCATTTTTGATTTACCGCATGACGGTGCAATTGCAGGGCCGCGACAGCAGCTTCACGCTTCCTGTCGTTCGAGACGGAAAACTTACCGGGCTGCTTATGGCTTACGATAATGCCACGAACAACGCGAACATCGTGCCGGCGCCTGTGATTGAGCACTTTTTGAAAGACGCCGCAGATGGAAAGTATGACGGCTTTCCGCGCGCGGGATACGGACTCAGCGCAATGCGGGATCCGGCGCTGCGGCGCTATGCGAAAGTGCCGGCCGATGTCACGGGCGGCGTATTCATCAATTTCGTCCAGAAGGATGGTCCAGCCGACCGCGCGGGCATGAAGAAAGGCGATGTGCTGGTCGGGGTGAATGATCTCGCCGTGGATCAGGACGGAAATTTTCCGCATCCCAAATACGGCAAGATTCCCACGGGTCACATTTTCAGCACGATGCATTTCGTAGGCGAGAAACTCGAGGTGCACATTCTGCGTGACGGCGAGCGGAAGACGCTTGATCTCACGCTCGCGAGGAAGGCTCCGGAGGATTATGTGAGCGACCCTTACATCATCGACAAGGCGCCACGCTTTTACATTCTCGGCGGGCTTGTGATGCAGGAAATCTCCCGGCAGATGCTGAAGGAATTTGGTGCCGATTGGACGCGGCGCGCGCCGGAACGCGCGGTGTATATCGACCGTTACCAGTCCGAGCTTTTTGAGAACGGGCCGAAGAAAATAGTGTTTCTCACGAGGGTGCTTCCGACGCCCGCGACGGTGGGTTACGAGGAGATTACCGCGGTGCGCGTGACGAAGATCAACGGCGTGGAGCTGCAGTCTTTGAATGATGTCCCCACTGCGCTTGAGAAGCCGGAGAACGGCTTCCACAAGATCGAGTTCGATGAATCGCCGAGGGTCATTTACCTCGACGCCGCGCAGGTCGGTGCGGTCGAACAACTCGTGCAGCAGCAGTACCGGCTGCCGACGCTGAAGCGGCTCGAGTAGCAGTTCATGCCCTGGTCCCAGAACTACGACCCGCTCAACTCGCTCGCGGCTTCCACGCTCGTGGCCGCGATTCCCGTCGTGCTGCTGCTTGCGCTGCTGGCGTTCTGGCATGTGCGTGCGCACATTGCGGCACTTGCCGGACTAGTGACTGCGCTTCTCGTGGCGGTGTTCGTTTTCAAAATGCCCGCGCAGCTCGGTCTGGCGGCGGCGGGTTACGGCGCGGCTTTCGGGCTTTTTCCGATCGGCTGGATCGTTCTGAATGCGGTCTTCATCTACAATTTGTCCGTCGCCTCGGGAACGTTCGAGCAGTTGAAGAATCAGATCGCCTCGCTCGCCGGCGACAAAAGGATTCAGGCCCTTCTCATCGCCTTTTGCTTCGGCGCGTTTATCGAGGGCTGCGCTGGCTTTGGCGCGCCGGTGGCAATCAGCGGTGCGATGCTGATCGGGCTCGGATTCAAGCCGCTGGAGGCGGCAAAGCTGGCGCTGATTGGAAACACGGCTCCTGTCGCGTTTGGAAGCGTGGGCATTCCGCTCACGACGCTCGCGAGTGTCACAGGACTGGACGTGATGGCACTGAGCGCGATGGCTGGACGGCAGTTGCCGGTCTTTTCGTTGATCGTCCCGTTCTGGCTGATTGCCGCGCAATGGGGCTGGCGCGGAATGATGCAGGTGTGGCCGGCGTGTCTGGTGTGCGGGCTTGCGTTTGGAGTCTCGCAATTTGCGGTCAGTAATTTCCACGGTCCGTGGCTCGTGGATATCGTGTCGGCCGTGATCGCGATGGCCGCGCTCGTCGTGTTTCTGCGGTTTTGGCGGCCGAGAGATTCGGAGGATGCAAAACCTGTTGCGGCGGGGGATTCAAGGTTGCGCCCGTGGCTCCCGTGGCTGCTGCTCTCGGTGTTTGTCGGGCTCTGGACCACGCCGCTGGCGAAGACTCTGCTCAATGGCTACGCGCCTTCCGCGAAAGCGGTGAGCACGTGGCAGGCGCCGATTATTCCGGTGCCGGCGCTTGCGGGCAATGTGCAGAGAGTCCCGCCCGTCGCGCCCAAGCCGGAAATCGAAAAGGCGTCGTTCACATTCAACTACCTTTCCGCGACCGGAACCGCGCTGCTCGTGGCGGGATTCGTCTCGGCTGCGCTGCTTGGTATCGGAATGCGCGAGGCTTTTGGAGTTTACCTTCGCACGTTGCGGCGTGTGAGGCTTTCGCTGCTTACGATCGCGCTGATGATGGCGCTTGGATTTACGACGCGATACTCCGGCACCGACACAACAATGGGTCTCGCGTTTGCGGCGACCGGGCCGTGGTTCCCGTTTTTCTCGCCGCTGCTCGGTTGGCTGGGCGTGGCGCTGACGGGCAGCGACACGTCGTCGAACGTGCTGTTTGGAAACC
>SXGQ01410709.1_pt1 | contig 54747 bp, 40 predicted proteins | sample 3178371 | NCBI WGS metagenome assembly SXGQ01 (sample SAMN11356859, study PRJNA531348) | freshwater metagenome | isolation source: freshwater sample F1-20 | place: China: Fuxian Lake, Yuxi | collected 2017-12-25
GGCCGACGGCCGGGTCGTGAAGATCGGCCCGAAGGCGGCCTTCACCAGCCACGCCGATTGGGCCCACTTCGAGGGCAAGGCCTTCGAGGTCGACGCCGTGGCCAAGGTTCGCCGGACCCCGCCGATCCCGCTGGACCTCGAGTGAGGGCCTAGACCCCCTGCAGGAAGGTCGCCACGGTCGCGCAGAGGACTTCCGGGGCGGCGGCGATGTCTACGGTCAGGCAACGCTCCGCGGGCGCCTGCGGCACCTCCAGGGCCGCCAATTGGCTATCCAGGAGGCTGGCCGGCATGAAATGCCCCTGGCGGGCACCTAGACGGCTGGAAAGCAGCTCCCGGGAGCCGGAGAGGTGCACGAAGAACAGGTCGGGGTCGGCCTGGCGCAAACGATCCCGGTAGGCCTTTTTCAGCGCCGAGCAGGTGAGGACCATGCCCTCGCCGCGCGCCTTGCCCTCCGCGATCCGGAGAGCCAAAGCGGCGAGCCATCCGGCGCGATCCTCGTCGGTCAAAGGCTGCCCTGACCGCATCTTCGCGACGTTCGCCGCAGGATGGAAGTCGTCGGCCTCGATCAGCACGCGGCCGGTCACGTCGGCATAACGGCGGGCCACGGTGCTCTTGCCGCAACCGCAGACGCCCATGAAGACGACGTTGGGGTGCGCCACGGCGACCTCAGAGATTGATCGTGCGACCCTCGCGGAACGATTGGTCGGCCGCCGCGACGATGCGCATCGAGTTGACGGCGTCGTCGAGGTGGGCGGTCAGATCGAGGTTCTCGCGGATGGCCTTCTCGAAGTAGACCTGCTCGCGTTCGCACAGACCATCGTGGCCCGGGTCGGCCTCGGTCGGCACCAGCTGGTCGGGCTTGGTGAACTTGCCGTCGGCCCCGAGCGCCGCGTGATGCACCTTGAGCGCCTGGGCGCCCGTGTGGCCGTCGACGTCGGCGGAGTTGCCCTCCTGGGCGCCCTTGCCGGCGACGATGGTGACGGAGCCCTTCGGCCCGACCACATCCTTCACGAAGAAAGCCTCCTCGGACATCATGGGACCCCAGCCGGCCTCGTACCAACCGACGGAGCCATCGGCGAAAGTCACCTGCAGCTGGCCGTAGTTCACCATGCCCGGCGGCAATTCCTCGGACAGGCGCGCCCCGATGCCGGAGACGCGGACCGGACGGCTGCCCGTCATCAGGCACATGATGTCGACGTAGTGGACGCCGCACTCGACGATCGGGCTGCAGGTCTGCATGAGCGCCCGGTGGGTCTTCCAATTGTCGCCCGAGCTCTGCTGGTTGAGGTTCATGCGCATGACCAGCGGCTTGCCGAGCTTCTGCGCCTCGGTGATGAACTGCGTCCAGGCCGGGTGATGGCGCAGGATGTAGCCGATGACGACCTTGCGGCCGGTGGCCTTGGCCTTCGCGGCGATCTGCTCGGCCTCGGCGACGGAGGCCGCGAGGGGCTTCTCGACGAACGCGTGGCAACCGGCCTCGAGCGCGGCGATCGTGTATTCGGCGTGGGTGTCCGGGTAGCTCGAGATCGAGACGGCGTCGGGCTTGGTCGCCTTCAGCGCCTCATGGAAATCGGCGAACTCGGGGTAACCGCCGCCGAGCTCCTGGTTGAGCTTGGCGCGGGACGCGGCGGAACGGGTCACGAGTCCGACGATCTGGAAGCCGGGGAGCTTATGGTAGGCCAGGGCGTGGGAGCGGCCCATGTGGCCGGCGCCGACGCAGAGGATACGGATAGGGGATGCCATGGAAAAGAAAAGGGACTTAGTCGTTGGCCTTATCGGACAGACGCGTGTCGTCGTGGAAGACCAAGGCGAAGACCGCCAGCAGCACCAACGCGAAAACTGAAGGATAGAGCCAGAACTCCTTCGCGAAGACCGTCTTGCCGTCCACCACGTTGATGAAGCGCTCGTGCAGCAAAGGCGCGATGCGGTTGCCGATGAACAGGCCCAAGCCCAGCGTCGCCCAAGTCACGACCGACTGGGCCGTGTTGCGCAGGCCTTCGGGGGCCTTCCGATCCGCGTACAACGTGCCGGTGACGAAGAAGAAGTCATAGCAGGCGCCGTGGATGGCGATGGCGGTGAAGAGGGCGAGGCCCGAGCCGGGGAATTCCGCGAACAACCAGTAGCGCAGGGCCCAACAGGCCATGCCGAACAGCAGGATGGTCTTGGCGGAGAAGCGCGCGGCCAGCAAGGGCAGCAAGGCTAGGAAGACGACCTCGGACACCTGTCCCGCGGTCATGAACGTCTCGGTCTGACCGATACCCGAGCTCTTCAGGAACGTGTTGGCATAGGAGTAGTAGAGCGCCAGCGGAATGCAGAAGAGGACGGAGAAGACCAGGAAGAGGAGGAACTTGCCGTCGCCCAACAACTTCCACAGACTACCAGTGACGGCCGGTCCGGCCTCCTTCTTCACGGGGTCAGCGAGGAGCAAGCAACAGCCCGCGACGAGGACCAAGGCGGCGCCACCCAAGTAGAAGATGACCGGCTGCGTGGCCACGGCGGGATCGTAGAACTTGGCGAGCACCGTGCCGATGAGGACTCCGGATACGATCCAACCGATCGTCCCCCAGAGGCGGATGGCGCCGAACTGTCGACCTGGGTCATCTAAGGAAGCCAGGACGACGGAATTCAACAAAGGCAGCGCCGCGAAGAAACAGAGCGAATGCGCGAACAAAACCCCTTGGAAGGCGGACGGACCACCGGCGTGCGGAGCGTAGACCAGCAAGAGGCCACCCGAGGCGCTCAAGACCGCGAGGAGCAAGCGGGGAGAGAAGCTCCGATCGGCTAACCAACCGGCCAACAAGGCGGAGATCATCGCCGCCAAGGGCCCCATGCTGTAGGCCGCCCCGATGATCGTCTCATCCTTGGGGTAGATCGTGGCGAGGTAACTGCCCATCGGCACGAAGAAGACGCCCCACCCGAAGAACGTCAGGAACATCACGAGGCCTGCGATGAAGCGGGAGGGACGAGCCGCGGATGCCAGTGGGCTGAAGGAGTTTTGCATGAGGAAACAGTGGGGGTGCGAACAGCATCACCGCTCCCCTCCCCGCTTCAAGCCGAGAGATACCCACCTCACGCCCGCTATCGAGCGATTATGGCTTACTGCGGCAGGGGCTGGGCGACACCCTTGGCCTTCTGCTCCTCCAGCTTGGCGCGGAGACGGGCGACGACGTCCGGATGTTCGGCCGCCACGTTCTTCCGCTCGGCCGGATCGTTCCGCAGGTCGAACAGGCGCGGGCCGGTCTGCTCGCGGCGGTCACGCTCCAAGTCCTCCTCGCTACCGAGGAGAGCGACCAGCGGACCGGTCGCCTTGGCGGCGGCGTTCTTCGCCTTGCCCGGCGCCCCCCAGCCCGGGATGAATTTCCAACGCTCATCGCGGATCGACAGGGTGTTGGCCTGCGTGCTCGAGATGACCGTCTCGCGGCCCGGACCGCCGGTCAAAGCGGCGCTGGTATCGACCCCGTCAAGCCGGAGGAACTCCGCCGGATCGCCGCCGGCCACCTTCGTGAAGACCGCCGGCAGGTCGACCTGCGACATCAGGGCGTCGGAGACCTTGCCGGCCGGGGCGTGGCCGGGCCAGCGGGCGATGAAGCCGACGCGGGTGCCGCCCTCGAGAATGCTGTACTTGCCGCCGCGGAAAGGCCCGGCGGGACGATGGCCGGCGGCTTGGTTGCGCTCGACGGCCTGATCCTTGTAACCGTCGTCGAGCACCGGCCCGTTGTCGGACGTGTAGATCACCAGCGTGTTGTCGGCGAGCCCATGCTTGTCGAGCTCGGCCAGAATCCGTCCCGCTTGGTCGTCGAAGGCCACGACGGCGTCGCCGCGCGGTCCGAGGGGCGTGCGGCCCGCGTAGCGCGGGTGATGGACACGGGGGACGTGATTCTCATGCGAGGCGTAGTAGAGGAAGAACGGCTTGTCCTTGTTGGACGCGATGAACGCGCAGGCCTTGTCGGCGAAGACGTCGCCCATGGTCTCGTCGTTCCAGAGCGCGGCCTTACCGCCCTTCATCCAACCGATGCGACCGACGCCGTTGACGAGGGCCATGTTGTGCCCGTGGGACCAATCCATCTTCAGCTTGGCGCGCTCGGCATCGGTCGTGAGGTCGGGGTCACCCGGGAAAGGCTTCTTGTAGCTGACCTCGATCGGATCCTTGGGATCCAGGCCGACGACCCCGCCGTTCTCCACGAACACGGTCGGCACCCGATCGCCGGTGGCCGCCATGATGAAGGAGTAGGTGAAGCCGATCTGGTTCGGGCAGGGATTGATCGGCTTGTTCCAGTCGACGGACTCGCCGCCAAGACCGAGGTGCCACTTGCCGACGACGCCCGTGGTGTAGCCCAGCTTCACAAGGCTGGCCGGCATGGTCGGACGGCCCGGCTTGATGATCATGTTCGCATCGCCCGGCAGGACGCCCGTGCCCTTGCGGCGCCAGGCATACTCGCCGGTCAGCAGCGAGTAGCGCGAGGGCGTGCAGGTCGCGGAGGTGCAATAGCCGGCAGTGAAGCGCACGCCTTGGGCGGCGAGCCGGTCGAGGTTGGGCGTGGGGATGGCCTTCGAGCCATAGCAGCCGAGGTCACCCCAGCCGATGTCATCGGAATAGAGCAGGACGATGTTCGGAGGACGCTTCGCAGGCTCGGCGGCGAAGGCGAGGACGGCGGAGCAGAGAGCCAGGAGCGGGGTCAGGCGCATGCGACTGGCATAGCCGGCGACGGGCTGATTCCAAGCCCTCAATGCATCCGCTTGCTTGCCAAACGACGCCAAACCGCCCAATGGGAAGGCATGCGCTTCGCCAAGTACCACGCCCTGGGCAACGACTACCTCGTGCTCGAGCCGAAGGACTGCCCCACCCTCTTCTCGCCCCTCGCGATCCGCAAGGTCTGCCACCGCCACTACGGGCTCGGCTCCGACGGTATCCTCTATGGGCCGATCGAGCGCACCGATGGCACCTTCGGGCTCCGCATCCTCAACCCCGACGGCTCCGAAGCCGAGAAATCCGGCAACGGTATCCGCATCTTCTGCCGCCACCTGCTCGAGACCAAACGCATCAAGCAGGGCGAGGAATTCCGCCTGCACACGCCCGGCGGCGTGGTCCGCTGCACGGTCTTCGACGGCGGCGGCCGCATCCGCGTCGAGATGGGCCACGTCTCCTTCCGCGCGCCGGTCATCCCGCACGTCGGCCCCGACCGCGAGGTCCTGGGCGAGGAGATCACCGTGCTCGGCAAGACCTTCCGCTACTGGGCCGCGACCGTCGGCAACCCGCACTGCGTCATCCCCGTGACCGAGCTGACCGCCGACCTCGCGAAGACCTACGGCCCCGCCCTCGAGGTGCACCCCAATTTCCCGAACCGCACGAACGTGCAGTTCATGAAGGTCCTGGACCGCGCGAACATCCAGATCGAGATCTGGGAGCGCGGCGCGGGCTATACCCTGGCCTCCGGCTCCTCCTCCTCGGCCTGCGCCGCGGTGGCCCGTACAATGGGCTCCGTCGACGCGGATTTGACGGTCACTATGCCCGGGGGTAAGATTATGAGTGGCATCGGTGGGGATTATTCCATCGTGATGACAGGTCCGACGACCCCCGTGGGCATCTTCGAGATGCACCCCGACGTCCCGGACCAAGACATCGCCGTTTAAGGCGAGAGGTCTTTTCCTAGTCCGCCCACTCCTTTGGCGCCCCTTTTCGGGGTGCGCCGCCCACCTACATCCAACCCATGGCACCCCGCCAGCCGTTGCCCAACATCACCGAGGACGATTTGATCGACCTGGCGGGCGGAGCGACCGTGAAGTTCGCCCAGGAGCTCGTGGCCAAGGGCAAGGTCAAGAAGGCCCTCTGGACCGCCCCGGTGGTCGAGGCGCTGGTCGACGACGGCACCGAGACCCGCGAAGCGCGCTGGAATCTGCGCTCCATCACCTTCCAACGCAACGAATGCGGCTGCGAGGTCTCCGTCGGTCGGCGCAAATTATGCGTCCACTCGGTGGCGGCCTATCTGGCGCTGGCCCAGAAGGAGGGCTACCTCAAGCCGGCTGAGCCCGTGAAGGCGGCCGCCGCTCCCGCCCCCGCCCGGTCACTCCGCGACGACGCGCCGGCCAAGGCGACCACGAAGATCGCCGCGGCCCAACCGGCCGCCACGGCCCCGACCGGCCCGCGCCTGAAGTCCCTCACCCTTTCGGAGAAACGCGGCACGCCGATCGAGGTGCGCTTCATCATCCCGCCGAACATCGCCACCGCCGCGAAACGCGACGAGATCATCTGCCGGCTCGAACTGCGGGTCGACGACGTCCAGGTCGCGCCCGAGAACCTCGACCGCAGCAAGGCCTGGACCATCGAGCCCGACACGGTCTTCTTCCTGGCGATCCTCGAGAACCTCTGCCAAGGGAAATTGCAGGGCATCCTGCCCCTCACCCGCCGTCACCTGCGGCAGTTGCTGACGATGGGCAAGGGTCTGGCCATCTTCCGCATGGCCAACGCCCCGGAGACGCCGCTGGCCTGGGACGGCGACCTGCTGGAACGCGTCCACGAACACCTGAGCGAGCCCGTCGCGACGCCGCAGACCAACGCCGCCGGCGATCCGCCTGACGACGATGGCGAACAGGAGGTCCGCTCGCAGGACCGTGGCCGCGAGGACAGCACCTGGATGGACGGCTCGATGAAGTGGCTCCGCATCCGCCTGCCCCAGCAATCCTCCGGCCCCGTCGCCGAGCTGCGCGAGACGCTCCAGCGCAACGGCTTCACCCTCGAGACCGCCACGCGTGAGTGGTACCTCGCCGGCACCATCCAGGTGCTCAACTTCCTCGGCCGCCACCACCGCCTGCTGTTCGAGCAGAACCACGCGGTGATGTCGCATAACCTCGGGCACTCGCTCCGCAACGTCGCGCTGGCCAAGGCGAAATGCGATGCCTCGGAACAGGAGAAGGGCTTCCGTTTCGCCATCGGCATCGACCCGGAGGGCAAGTCCCCGAAGGTCGTCCAGGAAGCCCTGAACAGCGGCCGCATGTTCTTCTACACGGACCGCGGCCCCCGCCTCATCACGCCGGAGCTGCTCGACTCCATCCGCAATGCCCAGCGCCGCATCACCGGCGAGGCCAAGCGCGACGTCGACCTGGACCTGCAGCTGACCATCGGCCTGGCCGACCTCGCCAGCGCGGACGCGATCGCCGAAGAGTTGCAGGCCGCCTTCGCCCCGCCCGAGACCTGGACCAAGCGCTCGGCCGCGATCCGCAACCTCTCGAAGCTGCAGCCGGCCCCGATCCGCGAGGAACTCAACGGGATGCTGCGCATCTACCAGCAGGTGGGCGTGGCCTGGCTCTGGCACATCCACAACAACAACCTCGGTGGCCTGCTGGCGGACGAGATGGGCCTGGGCAAGACCGTGCAGGCGCTCGCCTTCCTCGAGGCGCTTCGGACCCACCGCCGCGACGACGGCCCCTGCCTCGTGGTCTGCCCGGCCTCGCTCGTCGAGAACTGGCGGCGCGAAGCCCGCCGCTTCACGCCCGGCCTAAAGGTGCTCGCGCACCACGGACAGTCCCGCGAGTCGGCCCCGGAGTACCTCCGGAAGTTCGACCTCGTCGTCACATCCTACGGCACCCTGGCCCGGGACATCGGCTCGTTCGCCCTCGTGACCTGGGGCGCCGCGATCTGCGACGAAGGCCAGAACATCAAGAACGCCCGGTCGCAATCGGCCAAGGCCGTCAAGCAGCTCATCGCGAAGGGCCGCTACATCCTGACCGGCACGCCGGTCGAGAACTCGCTCGAGGATCTGCGGTCGCTCTTCGGGTTCCTCATGCCCGGCTACCTGCCGAAGCCCGAGGAGCGGCTCGCCTCCGAGGACCGCAAGTGGCACGACGATCGGCTGCTGCGCATGGCCGCGCCCTACATCCTGCGCCGCTCCAAGGTCGCGGTCGCGCCCGAGCTGCCGCCCAAGATCGAGCAGGTCGTGTACTGCGACTTCGAGACCAACCAGAAGGACTTCTACGCGGAGACGCTGGAGACGACCCGTCAGTCGATCTTCGAGCTCGAGATGAAGGGCGGCAACAAGCAGAACCTGCAGATGGCGGCCTTCAACCAGCTGCTCCGCCTGCGCCAGGTCTGCGCCGACCCGCGCATCCTGAACCCGAAACTGGAGGAGGCGGATTCCGCCAAGCTGCAGACGCTGCTCGAGCTCCTCGAGGAATCCAAGGACGCCGGCCATCGCCTGCTGGTGTTCTCCACCTTCGTCTCCGCGCTGCAGCTGATCAAGGAGTCGCTCGAGGAACGCGGCATCCCCTACTGCTACCTCGACGGCTCCACCAAGGACCGCCAGGGTGTCTGCGACACCTTCAACTCGACGCCCGCGATACCCGTGATGCTGATGTCCCTCAAGGCCGGCGGGACCGGCCTGAACCTGACCGGGGCCGACACGGTCGTCCACTACGACCCCTGGTGGAACCCCGCCGCCGAAGCCCAGGCCACGGACCGGGCCCACCGTATCGGCCAGACGCGGACCGTGACCAGCATCAAGCTCATCGCGGCGGGGACCATCGAGGAACGCGTGATGGACCTCCAGAAATCCAAGTCTGAGATGTTGCGAAAGCTCCTGACCGAGTCAGATTCGGTCTCCTCGGCCATCAGCCTCGACCTCGAGGACATCAAGGCCCTCCTGCAGGACTGACCCCCATGCTCTCCAACATCATCCGACGAAACCGCCCCCGGAGCGAAATGACGTTCCTGGAGCACATCGACGACCTGCGGGTGTCCGCTATCAGGGTCGTGACCGTCTTTGCTCTCGGGATGTTGGCCGCCTTGGTATTCTACCGCGAAACCCCGGAAATCCTCGGCCTTCCACTGGAATGGGCGAAGCACCCCGAACGCTCGCCCCTTGCCTTCGCCCTGAGCGAACCCGGACCGGGCCTCCTTTCCATGGGGGAACTGAAGGAGTTCACCTTCATGGGAGTCTGGAAGGTGCTGATGTACTCGGCTTTCGGCGTTGGCGTGGCCGTAGCCTCTCCGGTCTTTCTCTACGAAACCGCGCGATTCGTCGGCCCGGCGCTCACCGACCGCGAAAAAAAGGGGCTCATCCCGTTCTGCACCGCCGCGCTCCTGCTTTTCTTGGTCGGGGCGGCTTTGGCTTTTCTCTGGCTGAGTCCGATGTCGATTCAGATTTGGCAACATTTTGCCGAAGGCATGAAGATGGAAGTCACCTGGCAGGCGTCGGATTACTACTCCTTCGTCGTGATGATGAGCCTGCTGACCGGCCTCACCTTCCAATTCCCCCTTGCGCTGATCATCCTGATGTGGCTCGAACTTGTTCGCCCGCGGACCTTGCTCAAGTCATGGCGCGGAATGCTGGTCGGCATCATGGTGCTGGTGGCGCTCATCACGCCCATTGCCGAGCCCATTTCCCTGCTCGTGATGACGGGGGTGCTTTTTGGATTCTACCTCGCCGCCGTCGCGGTCGGCTACTATGTCGTCCGGCGTAAGCGTGTGGCCCGTGGCGACAAGCCCAACCCCGAGGATGACGACCTGCCGGACGACGATGAGGACGGCGACGCGGTCGACGTCGACGAGGATCGCCCGCGCCGTCCCTCCGGCGGATCCTCTTCCCCGGCCCCCTCCGCCGATCCCAAGCCGACGGACTCCAAGCCCGCCGCTCCCAAGTCGACCCCGCCGCCGGCCGAGGGCGACCTGAGCTCCCTCGACTGACCTTCCCCATGAGCCCCCACCTAGCCCGCTGTCTCCTGTCGTCCCTCCTGTTGACCGCGGCCGCGGTCGGAGTCGAGCCGGAGGCCCCGATGAAGAAGGAGGTCGAGCCGACCCCGCGGACGCCGGCGACGGTCGACGCGGCCAAACCGGCGACCGAGGCCGCGCCCGCCAAGCCCGCCATGACGGAGAAAGCCGCCGAGGCCACGCCCGCCAAGCCCGTGGCCGAGGGCGAGATGAAGAAGGAAACCGAGAAGGACCCCAAGGAGGAGGACCCGGAGGCCGTGACCATCACGCCCTTCCGGTCCGCCCGCCTGCCGGTCGCCAAGGAGACGCGCACCTTCCATCTCGCCAAGTTGAACAAGCCGCTCGCCTTCGAGACGACCCGGGAACTGCAGCGCCTGTTCGTCGCCTTCGCCTCGCAACATGTCGTCGACCCCGCGACCGGCGGTTTCGCCAAGGCCCCTGGTTCGATGACCGCGATCAGCTACACCATCGTGCAGGACCTGGGCGAGAACCGCTTCCTCGCCAAGGGCAACTGGCCCGCGCTCAACGGCGACCCGCTCCTCGAAGGCAAGGACTCCTTCGTCGTGCTTCTGCTCGATAAGCCCGCCGAGGTCGGCGCCACGGGGCGCTGCACCGGCCTGCACGTGGGCATGGTCGCCCTGGGCTTCACCGCCAAGTTCGCCCCGCTCGAAGGCAAGAAGCTGACCCTTCGTCGGGAGGCCTTTCTCCAGTGCACGCCCGTGGACGAATCCAACGCGGCCCTGCAGAAGTTCGTCGAAAGCATCCAGAAAGGTGCGGAACTCAGCGTCATCACCTCGGAGCGAATCGCCTGCAAACCGTGCGGCGGCCTCGGTTTCACGCGCGAGGCTCAGAAAGGCAAGATCGAGGACAAGCGGATGCCTTGCAAGGACTGCGAAGGCACCGGCAAGGTCCCGCTGGTGACCGAGACCAAGTTCGCCCCCTGAGAACGGTCATCCTGCGCTTGCGCCGGACGGAAGCGGGCGACACAGTCCGCCCGTGACCTCCCCGCTGCATGCCGGACTCGACGCCCACTTCGCGGTGCTGGAGCGTTTCCTGCGCGAGCAGGTCGACGCTTTCGAGCCCGAGGTGCGCCCGATGGTGACGGAGGTCCTCGCCCACCCCGGCAAGCGCCTCCGCCCGCTGCTCGCCTTCTCCTCCGGGGCCGGCGGGGAACCCACCCTCTCCTTGGTCCGCGGCGCGGCGATCGTCGAACTGGTCCACCTCGCTACGCTGGTACACGATGACGTGCTGGACGGGGCCGACACTCGCCACGGGGCCGACACACCGAACCGCACACATGGTGCGCACGCCGCCGTGCTTTTCGGCGACGCCCTTTTCGCCCATGCCTTGATGCTGGCCGCGGAGCATGCGACCCCCGAGCTTTGCCGGATCGTCGCCCGTGCTTCCCGCGAGGTCTGCTCCGGGGAAGTCTGCCAGACCTTCTCGCGTGGCAACGACCGGCTGAGCCTGGACGATTATTACCGTCATATCCGGCTCAAGACGGCGGAGCTGTTCGAAGGCGCCTGCCGCGTCGGCGCCCTGCTGGCCGGCCGCCCGCCGGAGCACATCACCGCCTGCGCGACCTTCGGCCGCCACCTCGGCATCGCCTACCAGATCTACGACGACCTCGTCGACCTCCTGCAGGACGACGCCAAGGCGGGAAAGACGCTCGGGACCGACGCGGCCAGCGGCAAGCTGACCCTACCGATGCTCCTCGAGCGCGAGCGTTCCGGCCCGGCCGTCCTGGCCGCGCTCCGCCGCGGCGAGGATCCCCGCACCTGCGTTTCCGCCGAGACCTGGCGCGAATCGTTCCGGCTGCTCGACGCCGAGATTGCGGCGGCCGAGGCGGCCCTGACGCCGATCGCCGGCAGTCCGTCGCCGTTCTTCCTCCTGCGTCTCACGGCCTTCCTGCGCGAAGCGGCGGCCCGGCTCGCCCCGCGCGCATGAAACTCTTCCGCACGACGCGTTCGGAGCGACTCGCCTTGGTCCTGCTGCTGGCCCTCCTGGCCGCCGCGACCGCCCTGCGTCTGCTCTGGCTCAGCCTCTGAGGCTCAGGGCAGGTAGTGGCTCGCGATGAAACCGCGGGCGGCGAGACCGGCCCTCAGCCCAGGTAAGTCGACCTTGTCACCGGCCTTGACGCCGCGACGGGCAAACCAACCGGCGGCCATCTCGACGGCGAAGCGGGCGCGCTCCGAGGCCGAGGAGGTCGTGTTCGTGTCGCCGGCCTGCATCGTGCGGATCTCCAGGATCGTGCCGTCGGCGGCCACGAAGGCGATGTCGAGGTCGAGCAAGGTGCCTTTCATCCAGAAGCTCATGCGCGTATCGTCCCGGTAGAGGAACGCCATGCCCTCGTCCTCCGGCAAACTGGCCGTGGCCATGAGCCCGCGGGCCTTCTCCAGATCGGTCACGGCCAGACGCTGGCGGGTGGCGACCGGTCCGATGCGGACCGGGAAACGGACCTCGATGCCGGCCTCCTCGGTCACGGTCGTGGCCGGGCGGGAGGGACGGTTGTCGCAGGCCGTCAGGCCGAACACGCAAAGGAGGACGAGGAGATGCCGGGACATGGCGCGGAGTTTCCCGAGGATTGCCTTGCTGGCAAGTTTCGCTTGCCTCCGAGCCGCATGGCGCGCGACCCACGAGCCCACTGGCAGGAACTGGCGACCGCCCTCGAATACGGACGAGCCGCCCTGCGCGTCGGCCTGTGGAATTCGGAGGAACTGCTCATCGCGCGCTACTTCACGTCGGCTAACCGCCTGCTGGAAGTAGGCTGCGGTGGCGGCCGGGTCGCGTTAGGGCTCCTCCAAAGGGGCTATCAGGACGTCACGGCGACCGACTTCTCCCCGGCCATGGTCGAGGTGAGCCGCGGAGTCCTGGAGGATGCGCGGACGGGCTGGGGCGCGCGGGTCGAACAGCAGGACGCCACCGCCCTCACCTACCCCGACGCGAGTTTCGACGGCGTGATCTACGCCTTCAACGGCCTGATGTGCCTGCCCGATGCGGCGCACCGGGCCCGGGCCCTGCGGTCGATCCACCGGGTTCTCCGCCCCGGCGGACTCTTCCTCGGCTCCGGCGCCGACCGCGAGAAAGGGGCTCTGGCCGGACACTGGGCGCGGCAGGCCGACGGCGAGATACCGGGCGACCGGTGGCATGAGACATCGACCTCCCCCGTGTTCATGCACAGCAGCACCGCGGCCGAGACCTACGCCGAGCTCCACGCCGCGGGGTTCGAGGTGCTGACCTCGCCGCTCAGCACCGAACTCGCCACCGAGTCCGCGGAGGTGCGCGCGTTCTGCGGCGAGACGCGCTTCTACGTCGCCCGCAAGGTCAGCGGCTCTGGCGGACCTGCGCCTTGAAGAAACGGGCGATGAGCTCGGAGGCTCCCTTCGGGTATTCGTGCGCGCCGGCGTGCAAGGCGGTGACCAAAGGCGCCCCGCGGTCCGATTCATAGATGGAGGCGGTCAGCACACCCTCCTTGGCCCAGGGCTTGGGGATGTCCCCGCAATGGTTGAAACGGCGGACCGCGACGAAGGTGGCCTGCTGCCAGGCGAACTTCACCAAAGGATCGTTCTCGCCGGCGACATGGATGACCGGCAGCGACGGCAGTTCCTTGACGTCGCCGCGCAGCGAACCGGCGACGGACCCGATCGCCGCGAGGACGGTCGGGCGGGCCTGCCAGAGGAGGTAACTGAAGGCGGCGCCGTTCGAGTGGCCCATGGAATAGATCCGTCGCTCGTCGATGGACTGCGTCTTACGGAGATCAGCCAGGATGGCATCGAACAACCGGATATCCCGGTCGCCCTCGCCGCCGACGGCGGTCTGCCATCCCGGCATGCGGCCTTCTTTGTCCACCAGCGGCGAGACCGTCGGCAGCCCCTGCGGGAAGACCAGGATCGAGGTGGTGTCCGCCTGCTCGTAGCCCCATCGACCGGCGGCCTGGGCGGAGCGACCGCCGTGGCCATGCCAGCAGAAGACCACGGCCAGCGGGCCCTTGGCCTCCTTGGGGACGCGGACCCAGGCGGTGCGCTTCACGCCGTCCAGCGTCCACGACTGCTCCACAAACCCTTCCGGAGCCCGGGCGGCCAGCAGTTCCCGGAGCTTACCTTGGGCTGGGACGGAAACCGCCCCCAGGAAAGAAAGGAGAAGCAAAAGAAGAGGTCGCATAAACAAAAGAGACTCCCCGATGGAACACCAGGGAGCCTCTCAAAGTTACTAACTAACGGGAGGGTCAGTCTCGGCGACCGGCGAAGAGACGGATGACGTAGAACAGCAAGGTGACGAAGGCCGAGAAGAGGATGAAGGCGGCGAGCACGTGCTGGTCGGTCTCGCAGCTATCCTTGATGACCTGCGTCTGGTAGAGGATGACGGTGGCCATCAGCAGGATCATGATGATCGAGAACCAATTGCCGAGCTGGCTGTCGGTGAAGGCGGCCACGAGGATGATGCCGAGGGCGCAGATGCTACCGATGACGATGGCCACGCGCAGGAAGGAGAAGTCGATGCCCATCGTGAAGACGGCGACGGTCAGGCCGACGACCAAGGCGGCGGTGACGGCGCAGGCCGGGATGAGGACTTCGCCGGGGTTGCCGCCCGTCTTGATGGCGACCATCACGATCAGGGGCACGAAGATGATGGCCTCGAGCACGACGTAGAGACCAAGACCGAGGTACTGGGAAGGACGCGAGGCGCGGTTCTCCGCCATCTTCTGGGCGACATAGGTCCCGCCCCAGAACATGAGCATGACGACGAGGATGCCAAACCCGCCCATGGAGGCCATGATGGAGCCGAAGCCTTGCATGATGGAGCGGGCGACATCGGTCACGAAGAACGCGTAGAGCAGCGCGCCGAAGGCGGCGAAGGCGCCCGCGACGTGCAGGTAGGTGCGCTTGAAGAAGGCGACGCGGTCGGAGGCCGGGGCCTCGGAGACGATGAACGGGTTGGATTCCATACCCATACCTTTGCGAAAATCCTCCGACAGTCAAGTTCCCGACCAAGCTCCTTGGTTACAAGAAGCGCACTTGCAACACGCGCCAGACCCGCCCCCAGCGTCCGTCCGGACGCAAGGCGGCGGTGCGTTGCAGGATTGCCTCGACACCTTGGGCCCCGCGCTGGCGCGGGTCGATGAAGGAAACCTGCCCCACCAGGCGCAGGGTATCGCCGCGTACCGTCAAGTGCGGGGCCCACTGTTCCAGCAAGTCGTCCTCCGTGACCGCGAGCCAGCCCTCGGCGACCGCACCAGGGACGTCGTTACACTGGGCGGCGACCAAGGCTCGCTTCAGCAAGCCCGACCGGGCGAAGGCCTCGAGCGAAGCGAACGGCGCACCGACCTCCGACCGAAGCCGCACCAGTTCGCGAGCCAGAGCGGCAAGCCTGCGATCGTCGGGGAATCGCACCGGTTGCCGGGCGGAAAGCGCGGCCGCCGCCGCGGAGTCGAGGCGGGACAGCTCCTCATCCGTCCAAGCGGGGGCGCTCGCCGCCGCCCACTGCGCGAGTTGGGCGCCGGCCGGTTGCAGCGGCCAGAAGGGCCGATGGAGCGTCGCGGAGGCGAAGGGGCCGCCGGACTGCGCCTGCCACGGCGAAGAGGAAGACCGCAGCCAGCTTAACCAAGCCTCGGGGTCGGAGCAGTTCACGTTGAACGGCCCAGCCACCATCCACCCCTCCCCCTCCCCTGAGCCCCCTCTGCTCGGGAGCAGACGGGGATTCTCCGAGTATCGACCAGGCTCGGCGATCCGCAAGGGGGCTGAACCGAAGGAGTCGTCGAGACGCGCCCAATCCATCTCGCGACGCAGATGGCGCAACGCGCCGACCGAGACGACCGGGAGGCCGGGCACCCCGCGTAGCCGGAGGTCGGCGTAAGCCCCCGGGGTATTGGCCAGATGGAGATTCAGGGCGGCATCACTCAAGACCCCGACCGCCAAAGCGTCGGCCCCCTCGAACGGCGCGACGGCGGCCGCCACTGGTTCACGCACCTCCCAAAGCGAGGCCTCCTCGGGTCGGGACAGATCCCAACGGTCACGCAGCAGGCCGTCGCGTCGCACCGCTTCCCGCACTTCCGCCCAACCCCGCGGGAGCCACGACAAGCGCAGACAAGCCCGACGCTCCGCCAACGTGTAACCGGCGCTATCTGGTCGCGAATAATCGCGCCCGGACAACTCACACTTGAAGTCCGCAAACCAGACCTGTCCGATTTCCTGTACGACCGCCCCGGCATAGTCACCGATCGGCAGGTCCCGGGCCGGCTCCCCCACGACCCGACGCAGGCGAAAAGTCAGCGGCGAGACAAAGCGGACGGTAATCTCGATCCGGTCATCAGGCAAGAAGACCTGCGGCGAGGGCCGACGCCAACCAGCACCCCGGGGATCGGCCTCGTAGCGCCAGGTTTCGGCGGTGAGCACCCGCGAAAGACCCTGCGGCTGATCCGCGGGCGACGGCCCCAGGAAAGCATAGCACTCGCCGGGGAGCAGGCCGCGACGCGACATCCCATAGCGCGCCACATCGCCCACGTCGATCCAGGCCCAGAGACCCGCTTCGCGCGGGTTCTGGTTGAAGATGCCGAAATCCCCGACCGGACAATCGTCAAGGTCGGTGGTAAAGCCGGCGCCACTGTCGAGATTACGCACGGTCACCTCCGGAGCGCCGACGACTTCCAGCAGGTAGAGCCGGCCTTCCGCCTCGGCCAACAGGGGCGCCGACGAAGGATTCCAAAGCAGGCCCGCGACATGGAAACGCATCCGATGCCGACCATCCGTCCGCGCATTGAAAAAACCGAGGCTCAGCCGCAGGTCCACCAACGGGGCGAAATGGCTTAAGGCGTGGTCCGAACCCGTCGCCTGCATGACCGGTAGCCCCGCGGCGCGATTATCGCGTAGGTCCGCCTGGGCCAAGGCCATCGCGACCTTCGGGCCGACCGTGGCGGCTAAGACCGCCGGCGACCCGAGGTCCCGCTTCCAACCACCCAGGACCGGATTGGTGAGCAAGCCCCAGCCACCCCAACTCCTGCCGGGCTGCGCCGGGAGATTGGTCACGGAACGGTAGATACCCTCATCACCCCACTCCCCTGCCAAGGCTTCGGTGTCGCCCGGCTGCGAAGCCGCCGCCCCGGAAGCGACCGCCTGACGTGCCACCTGACCCCGCGCCCATGGGCTCGCCCGGCGGGAGGCCGTCGCCTCGCCGCCGAGGTCATGACCGCAGGAGATATCCTCGCACCGCCAACGCCAGAGCGTGCCATCGAGCGTCCTTTCACCGGACAGGCGAACCTCCTCGCGCCCAGCGGGCGTGCGACGCGAAGCGACCGCGACCTCGCCGTCCATCCAGGTGGCGACCTGATCCGCACCGGCGGCGGCTTGCACTTCGGCGAGCGCGAGGCGCAAAAGCGCCGAAGCCTCCTGCCGCAGACGCGTCCGCTTCGCCGCCACCGCCTGCTCGGCAACCGCGACCGGCAACAGCGCGACAAGCAACGTGACGAAGGCTGCGAGTCCGCTCAAAAGCACCAGTACCAGCAATAAGGAGAAGGCGCGTGAGTGTCGCATGGATGATGAACCCCAGACCCTTTCCATTGCATCGAAGTTGGCAAAACCAGAGACACCTCACGCATCACCATGAGCCCTCGTCGCGTGAAGATCCGTGTCAGCCGCCCCACCCCACGGCACACCGCACCGCCCATGGCGCGACCGTCGGCGGCGCCCCGGCTCGTGGTCGTCGAGGATCAGGCGGCCATCCGCGAGATGATCGTCGAGCTGCTCGGCCGGACACCCGGACCGATGGTCGTCGGCGCTGCCGCCTCCGGACCGGAAGGACTCGAGCTGGTCGCGCGACTGGAACCTGACATCGTGGTCCTCGACATCCAGATGCCGGGCATGGGCGGGATCGAGTTCCTGCGGCGGTTGCGGCGGACCTCGCCCCGGACGAAGGTGCTCGTCTTCTCCGCGCGGCAGGAGGCTCACGTGATCCGGAACCTCGTGCAGGAGGGTATCCAAGGCTACGTCAACAAGTCGCAGACCCTCACGGAGCTCCGCCAAGCCGTGGCTAAGGTCGGCCAAGGCGGCAACTGGTTCGACGACGCCTTCGGCCAGACCGTCCGCGACGCGCTCGCGAACCCGCGCATCCAGTCCGACCGCCTGATCGAGCAGCTGACCCCGCGGGAGCGCGAGATCGCCCTGCTCATCGCGGGCAGCCACAGCAGCAAGGAAGTGGCCCATCGGCTCGGGCTGAGCATCAAGACGGCGGAGAACCACCGTTCGAACCTCATGCGCAAACTCGGGGTGCATGACGTCGCGGGTTTGGTACGCTACTTGATACGTCAAGGCCTCGTTGACCCTACGAACGAGTGAGGCAAAGGCTGGCAGTACGCTTAGGTTAAAAACCCTACTAATAAAGCATTCTATTCAAAGGCATCTCGGGGTTAAGGTTCGACCCGCACCACCCAACCTCCAACATCGTATGAACATGAAGAGCCCGGCCCAGAAAACGAAAAGCGTGGTCATCATCGAGGACCAGACGGCCATCCGTGAGCTGGTCACGGAGATGCTCGAGGGCAAGGGGAAGTTCAAGGTCATCGGTTCGACGGCCGATGGCGCCGAAGGGGTCGAACTCGCCCTCCGTCTCAAGCCGGACATCCTGATCCTCGACATTCTCCTGCCTGGTATCACCGGCATCGAGGTGCTGCATCGCCTACGCAACACCCTCCCCGAACTCCGCGTCCTCGTCTTCTCCGGCAAGTCCGAGAAACAGCTGGCCCGCGGCTTGCTCAAAGAAGGCGTCCGGGGCTTCGTCAACAAGTCAGCCCCCCTCTCCGAATTGCGCAAGGCCATGGACGCGATCGCCGAAGGGGAGTCCTGGTTCAGCGAGGTCTACAACCGTGCCTTGGTCGAGGCCCTCAACAGCCCGGAGACGCGGGTCGACCAGATGGGTTCCGGCCTCACCGACCGCGAGCGCGAAATTGCCGTGCTGCTCGCCAAGAGCCATACGAGCAAGGAAGTGGCCGCCAAACTCAACATCAGCACCAAGACGGCCGAAAACCACCGTACCAACCTCATGCGCAAGCTAGGGGTCCACGATGTCGCAGGCGTCATCCGCTATGTCGTCCGGCAAGGCCTTTACGACCCCAGCGGCGAAGGCTGAGGCTTGCTAGCCCCCGAGCGGCGCCTAGGAAAGGGGCATGCCCCGCTTCTACCGCGCTACCTGTAAGATTTCCCTCTTCGCAGCCGCCCTGCTTTGCGGCGGATTCACCGCCAAGGCGGCGACCTATTACGTCAGCCAGTCCACCGGTGATGACAGTCTCGACGGACTCGCCGCCGCCAAGGCGGGAGCGAAAGGCCCTTGGAAAACGCTCACCAAAGCCTCCATCGAGTACAAGGCCGGCGACAGCATCCTTCTCAAAAAAGGGGACACTTGGAACGAAGAATTCACCCCGCATGGTAGTGGCACACCCGAAAAGCCAATCCTGATCAGTTCCTACGGGCAGGGCAATAAGCCCCTCATTGACCGCGAGGATTTCAAGCAGGACCGCATCGGTATCCGCCTCGACAACCAAGGCGGCTACAAGATCGTGGGCATCGAATTCGCCCGCTGCATGACCGGCATCTACGCCGAATACGCCAAGGGCGCTCCCACCCGGAAATACCTTTGGATCGAAGACTGCTACTTCCATGACTCCCTGTTTTACGGGCGCTACGAGGACTACCCGAAGCGCAAGATCGGCCTCGGCGTCTGCCTCTTCTCGCGGGAAACCGACAAGAAAATCGTCATGCAGGATATCATGGTGAAAAACTGTGTCTTCCGCAGACTCGCATCCGGCTTCTGGACGAACAGTCCCGACAACTTTAACAAGAACGCATCCTTCGTTTACAACTTCGCCAACCTGAATTTTGAAAACTGCCTCTTCGAAGAAGGCTACCAGTGGCAGCTCGGCATCCGGGGCGTGATCAAAGGCTCCGTGAAAAACTGTGTCACGCACGATGTTGGTCGCGGCTTCCGCTCCTTCAACGGTGTGGCCGGAGCGATGTTCTTCCGTTGCAAAGACTGGATTTTCGAGGATAGCGAGTGGGGGTTCGTGGACATCGGCCTCGGCAGCGGCGACGGCGAGGCTTTCGACTTCGAGGGTAATTGCGACAACATGATCATGCGCAACTGCAACTTCCACGATACCGACGGCCCCGGCTTCCTCCTCTGCTGCTATGCTTCGGATGGGCATCCCAACATGGGCATCGTCATGGAAAACTGCGTCATTAACGCGAAATCCAAGCGTCCCCTGCAACCGCGCGTCCGCGCCGCCATCATCAACACCACCGACTGGACCGAGGCTACGTGGAACAACTGCCGATTTTACCTCTCCAAAGGCGAGGGCATCATGGCGGTGATGGATCGTGAAAAAGACAAGCGCTCCACTTTCAAGGACTGCTTCGTCAAAAATCTCAGCGCTGCCGGCAGTTCACCGAAACATCCCGCCCAAATGACCGAGATTGCCGTTGCCGCCGGTGCGACGGGCCCTGCGTTCCTGCTCGATTTCGGGCGCCCCGTTTCCATCAACGAATTCAAGCTTAAAGAAGATCCGGCCTCCGGCATCTCGCGCTATATCATCGAAACCTGGGACGACAAAAATTCGCAGTGGAGGAGTTGCTTCAATGGCCGGGGCATCGGCGGCGAATTCGTTTGCGCCATCGTCCCGCAAACCACGTCCAAGGCGCGCCTTCGCGTCATCGCCAACAGCAAGGAGAAAGCCGTGCTCACCGCCTTTGATGCGCACAACGACCCGCTGGGCGATCCTTTGAACGTTGCCAGAGGTGGCGACACCCCAAACCGCCCCGGCAAGTGATCGAACCATCACGACACTGTGAAAATCCCGTTCCGCCAAGTCCGCGCCACCGTCCTCTCGGCACGGCACGCCCTCGGCTTCATCGCCAGGGGAAACACCAGGTTTTAAGGATCATTTCAGCAAGACCGTGCGCGGGGCCTTGGCTGAACCCAGCACCCAAGCGGACTCGATGATCGACCTGCTGACTCCGCGCGAGCGCGAAATCGTCGTCCTGCTCGCCAAGAGCCACACCTGCAAGGCGGTGGCCGCCAAGCTCAATATCAGCACCAAGACGGCCGAGAACCACCGCACCAACCTCATGCGCAAGCCGGGGTCCACGATATCGCAGGCGTCATCCGCTATGTCGTCCGGCAAGGCCTGTACGACCCCAGCGGCGAAGGCTGAGGCTTGCTAGACCTCGGGGGGCACCTAGGAAGGGGGTATGCCCCGCTTACTCCACCCCTCCCTCTGGCTGGCCCTGGTGACCTGCCTTACGGCCGCCGAGACCGCCCCTGCCAAGACCCCCGCCAGCGCGGAGGCTACAGCCACCTTGCCCTTGCGCTACGAATCTCGGATACTTCGTGGCTGGTCGGTCATGATTCGCCTCGAACTCCTGACCGACGAGAAGAAAGTCGAGACCGAGCGAGGGCTCGTGCTGATCGGCAAGCAGCTCGAGGACGTCGAGCGCCTTGTGCCGGCCAAGGCGGTCGCTCAGATGAAGAAGGTGACCCTGTGGCTTTCCCCTCCTTACGGCAAAGGCGCCGGGGCCGAGTACCACCCGGGCGCGGGCTGGCTCAAGCAGAACGGCCGCAACCCCGCCATGGTCAAAGGCGTCGAATTCTCGGGCGTCGCCAACCTCGACAAGGAGGTGCTGCGCATGCCTCTCCTGACCTTGCACGAACTGGCCCACGCCTACCACGATCAGGTCCTCGGCTTCAACCACCCCGAGGTCAAGGCCTGCTACGACCGCGCCGTGGCCAGCAAGTCCTACGACAAAGTCAGCCGCAAGAATTGGCAGGGTAAGATCACGGAGGGCGTCCGCGCCTACGCGATGACCACGCCGATGGAATATTTCGCCGAGACGACCGAGGCCTTCTTCGGGCAGAACGATTTCTTCCCTTACCACCGCGCGGAGCTCGAGGCGCACGATCCCGAGATGGTCGCGGTGCTGAAGAAGGTCTGGGGCGCGCCCTGAACTCAGAGCCGGATCCGCAGGCGGGGCGAGATCTGCCGCCCTCCCGGGCCGGTTTTCGGCTTATCAGGCTTGCCACCGCCGCCCGCGTCTTCGCCGAGCGCCTCCTCGAACTCCGCGGGCATCGGCGCGGTCGCGCTGAACTTCACGGTCTCCCCCTGCCAGGGAAAGCTCACTTCCGTCCGGTAGGCATGCAGGAACAACCGCTTGAAACCGCGGGCTGAGCCCACGGCTTTGTTGAACTCGAAATCCCCGTAAGTACGGTCGCCCAGGATCGGATGGCCGTGCTGTGCGGTCTGCACCCGCAGCTGATGCGTGCGACCGGTCCGCGGTTCCAGGTTGACCAAGGACAGCGGCACCGTGGCGGCGGCCGCCCGCTCCCACTGATAGAGCGTCACCGCCGTCACCCCGCCGGACTCGGCCGCGGCGGAGCGCACGCTGTTGCCCGGGCCGCGGGATTTGACCAGCTGGTCCTGCCAGGTGCCGCGCGGCGTGCGCAACCCTCGGCCACGGACCAAGGCCAGGTATTTCTTCGAGACCTGGGACTTGGCGAAAAGGTCGCGCACATACGTGGCGACCCCCGCGTCGAGACAAAGCAACAGGACGCCGCTCGTCGGTGAGTCGAGCCGGTTCAACAGGTAGACCCGGCGGATGCCGCCGACCCCGTCCCGCACATGGAAGGCCTCCTCCTCCATCGAATAATTACCGCCGATGAGGACCTCGCCTTTCTCCGCGACCTCACCCGGATTGGGGTGCGCCAGGATACCTTCGGGCTTCTCGACCGCGAAAAGACCGCTGACGTGACGCTCCAGCACGCGCACCCCGCGTCCGAAGGGAATCCAATCAAGCGGGTCCATGCCCCATCAGTGATAGAGGAAACGGATGGTGACAACATCCGCTTCGCCGAACTGCGCGACCATGTCCGGACGCCAGGCATCGAAGGGCGCGCAGGCGGAGATCGCGTCCTTGCAGGCGAAGGTCGGCATGGTGCCGACGCCGGTCTCGAGCACCGCCAGTTCGGAGATCGTGCCATCCCGGTGGAGCTTGAAACGCACGACCACGGTCCCAGGCTGGTAGTGCTCCATCCGCGCCCGGAACAGCAGGTCCCACCACGTCGACTGGATCGCCTCCATCATCCGCTGGGTGTAGTCCCCGTAGTTGCTGAAGCGGGCATCGACCGCCACCCGCCCCACCCGGTTGACGCCGACGTTGTTGCGCAACAGGAAGCCGGTCGTGCCGGCGGGCGCGGACCGGAGTCGCGGCCGGTCCGGGTCGGGCGCCGGGGCGGTGGTGTCCGAGGGGCGAGGCGCCTGGCCGACCTTGGGCATGACACCGGCCTGGGCGGAAGCGGTGCCGGCCTGACCCTCGGTCGGGGCTTGGGCCGCCTCCTCCTGGCTGCGTGGCTTGCCTTGGGCGACGCGCATGGCGGAGGCGTCCTGCCCTTGGGAAGCGGGCAAGGTGGACTTGGTCGGCGCCTTTTCGGGGGTGGGCTGGGCCGCGCGCTGCGACCGGGCCGCGACGAAGGGCGTGGGATTCACCGGCGTCTCCCGGTTGGCCTGGGCATTGGTCTCGATGGGGATCTCGCGCATGGAGGGCGCCAAGCGGTGTTCCGGTATGACCTCGGTCGAACGCCGCACCTCGACCGGCGTCCCGAGCGTCCACGCCACCGGCTGAAAATGCGCCGGAGCCAGCCAGACCAGGAGGAGGTGCAGCGCGAGCGAACACCCGGCCGCGAAGGCCATGGTCCGGAGGTCGTTGCGAGTCTCTTCCTTCACCCCGCCACACTAGCGGCATCGGAGGAGACTGCAAGGTCGCTCAACGTGACGGAAACTCGCGCTCCAAGGCGACCAGCGTCCGGCGGCAATCCTCCCGGGTGCCCAGCACCACAAAGAGCCGGAACGCCTGGTCCCCGGGCGGGATGGGATCGGACTGGCGCAAGCGGAAGACGCAGTTCCACTTCACGACCTTGGCCGCGGGAAACTCGAAGCTGCCATAGCCGACGGGAGGCTGGCCCGCGGGCGGCCGGTCGGGCGTGAAAACGCCCATCGCGTGGTCTCCCGAAGGGGTCGAAAGCACGACCGGCTCACGCAATTCACCATTGCGACGGGAACGAGGGACCAAGGCGCCGACCTTGGCGTCGAAACTCAGCGCCTCGCTGAAGGCCGCCGGCATGTAGCCCGTCAAGGCCTCGAACTGGAGGAACCGATGCGGCCGATCGGCGGGCACCGTGAAGGTCACCCGGTAGTCGAGCACATGGTCCATGCCGGGCCGACCGATGCGCACCTGCTTGGCGAGCAGATGCCCCGAGAGCAGTTCCCGGTTCTGGGCCGGTTGCCCGTGGGACTTCATCCCCGGCGCCAACCAATACGCCATCCGCGTGCGGGTGGCGAGCACCCCGTCCTTGAGCTCGAGAAACTCCAGCCGGCTCGTCGACCGCGGTCCCAGCGCATCGACCACCGAACCGGCTTCGGTCGGGTTGTAGCACTCGGCATGGAAGACCCCGTCGACGTCGGCGTTGATCGCCGACTGCAGCTGCCTGCCATGGTCATGCGAATCGATGAATTCGACCCCGTCCCAGCGGACGGAATCGATCGCCCCCGCGAGCCGCGAGGTGGTGCGGATGACGAGCGGCTTGCCGCCGACCATCCCGGTCAGTTCGGCGTCGCCGCTGACGGCGGGCGACTGCGCACCGACGGCCGTAGCCAATAAAAGCAACCAGGTTTTCATGCGGTGAGCCTCCCGAGGACACCGAGCGCGGCGAGGCGTTCCCGGACGAACTCGACCGGCAGCCCCATGATGGTCGAGAGCGGCGCCTGATAATCCGCGATGATGATCTCGCGACCTTCCTGGATGCCATACGCGCCGGCCTTGTCCAAGGTATTCACCAAGGCCTGGTAGCGCGTGATGTCCCCTTCGGACAGGGAGCGGAAACGTACCCACGCCGTGACGTCATGGACCTCGTCGATGCCCAAGGCCGGACCAAGCAAGCACACCCCGGTGTGCACGGTGTGCTCCCGGCCGGAGAGACTCCGCAGCATCGCGCGCGACTCCGCCAGATCCGCCGGCTTGTTCAAGGCGCGGTCGCCCAGGGCTACGGTGGTGTCGGCCCCGAGCACCAGCGCGTCCGGGTGCAAGCGGGCGACGGCCGCGGCCTTGAGCCGGGCGTTGTGCAGCACCATCTCGCACGGGTCGGTCCGGGGGTCCTCGTGCTCCGTCACGGCCGCCACCACGATCGCATGCGGGATACCGGCGGCTTGCAGCAATTCCGTGCGGCGAGGGGAAGCCGAAGCGAGGAGGAAGCGAAGCGAAACAGACACGCCTTACTGAAGAGCGTCCGGCGACGTTTGACAATCCCGGCGTCAGCTTGTCCGCGGGTTTCCGCTTCCCTACCCCCGCCGGACCGCCTTAATCGGCCGCCATGGTTCGTCTGCTGCTCGCCCTGCTCCTCACCTGCTCCCTGGTCGCCGCCGAGAAAGGGGCGCGGGACTTCCTGAAGAAACCCGACGCCTGGTTCGGCACGCCGGAAGCGCGGAAGGTCGCCGATGTCATCCTCAGCTACCAGACCGACGCGGGCGGCTGGCCGAAGAACACGGACACGGTGAGCAAACCTTTCACGGGAGACCGCGCCAAGCTGCAGCCGACCTTCGACAACGGCGCGACGCTGGACGAGCTGCGCTTCCTGGCCCGGATGCTGAACGCCACGAAGGAGGCGCGCTTCCGCCCGCCCTTCGACCGGGGCCTGGCCTACGTCCTCGCGGCGCAATACCCGAACGGCGGCTGGCCGCAGTTCTTCCCCCTGCGCAAAGGCTACTACGACCGGATCACCTTCAACGACAACGCCATGGTGCGGGTGATGGAGTTCGTGCGCGAGGTCGCGCGGGATGACGCCTACGCCTTCGTCGGGCCGCAGCTCCGCGCGGCCGGCCAGGCGGCGTTCGACCGCGGCATCGCCTGCATCCTCAGGTGCCAGATCGTCGTGGACGGCAGGCCGACCGTCTGGTGCGCGCAACACGATGAGCGGACCTTCGCCCCGGCGAAGGCGCGCAGCTACGAGCTGCCCTCTTTCAGCGGCAGCGAGTCGGTCGGGGTCGTCCGGCTGCTCATGAGCCTGGAGCAACCCTCGCCCGAGGTGAAGGCCGCGGTCGAAGGCGCGGTCGCCTGGTTCGAAGCCCACAAGCTCACCGGTATCCGCGTCGACACGGTCGACGACCCGAAGGCCCCCAAGGGCAAGGACCACGTGGTGGTCAAGGACCCCGGCGCCCCGGCCCTCTGGGCCCGCTTCTACGACCTCAAGACGGGGCAGCCTTACTTCTGCGACCGCGACGGCGTGCCCAAGCCCGCCCTGGCCGATATCGGCTACGAGCGTCGCAACGGGTACAGCTGGCTGGGGGCTTACGCCGGGGACCTGCTCGCGAAGGATTACCCGGACTGGAAGCGCCGTCGCTGAGACCGGTCCGGCGGCGGGCGGTTTTTACCCTTCCCAGCCGGAGGGCCGGGCTTATTCATATTCCTCATAAGATGCCTCTCCGCGTCCATCATGCCCTGCTGCTCGGCCTCGCCGCCCTGCCCCTGCGCGGCGCCGACAAGCCCGACGCGGAAAAGGCCGTCGCGTTGCTCGAGGAGCGTTGCTTCAAGTGCCACAGCCACGCGGCGGGGAAGAACAAGGGCGGTCTGGTCATGGATTCCCTCGCCGGCCTGACCACCGGCGGGGACGGCGGCGCGGCGCTCATCCCCGGCGACCCGGAGAAAAGCCTCTTCCTGCGGAACATCCGGTCCGCCGACCCTGAGATCATGATGCCGCCGAAGGGCGAACGCCTGACCGCGGCGGAGGTCAAGGTGCTGTCGGACTGGGTCCGGGCGGGCGCGCCCTGGCCGGCCAGCCGCGCCGCGGCGAAAAGCGACGCCAAGTACCTCCCCGGCACGATCGGCGCGAAGGAGAGAGCCTGGTGGGCTTACCAGCCGGTCAGGCGGGCCGAGCCGCCGGCCGGCGCCGCCCCCCACCCGATCGACCGCTTCATCGCCGCAAGCCTGCGCCAGGCGGGACTCACCCCGGCGCCGGCCGCCGAGCGGGCGACCTTGATTCGCCGCGTCACCTTCGATGTCACGGGCTTGCCGCCGACGCCGGCCGAGGTCGACGCCTTCGTCGCCGACCCTGACCCGCTGGCCTACGAGAAACTCGTCGACCGCCTGCTCGCCTCCCCCGCCTTCGGCGAACGGCAGGCCCGCGCCTGGCTCGACCTCGTGCGCTACGCGGACAGCGACGGCTTCCGCATCGACGACTTCCGTCCGACCGCCTGGCGCTACCGCGACTACGTCATCGAGGCTTACAACACGAACAAGCCCTACGACCGGTTCGTGCAGGAGCAACTGGCCGGGGACGAGCTCTTCCCGGGCGATCCCGCGGCGCTCACGGCGACGGGCTACCTGCGCCACTGGATCTACGAATACAACAACCGCGACGCCCGCGGCCAGTGGGAGACGATCCTCAACGACCTGACCGACACGACCGGGGACGTCTTCCTCGGCGCGGGGATGCAGTGCGCGCGCTGCCACGACCATAAGTTCGACCCGATCCTGCAGCGCGACTACTTCGCGTTGCGCAGCTTCTTCACGAACGTGCTGCCGGTGGACGATCGCGCCGCCTGGACCCCGGCGGAAGCCGCGGAGCACACGCAAAAGCAGGCGGTCTGGGAGCAACGCACCGCCGAGCCCCGCGCCGCCCTCGCCCGGCTCGAGCAGAAATACCGCCGCAACGCCGAGAAAGAGGCCGTGGGCGTCTTCCCCGACGACATCCAGGACATGGTCCGCAAGCCGGCCGCGGAACGGTCACCGCTCGAGACCCAGATCGCCGCCCTGGCCTGGCGGCAGGTCGATTACAAGTTCAACCAGCTGATGAATTCCGTCAAAGGGGAGGACAGCGTGACGCAGGCCGACCTGCGACGGAAACTCGCCGAGGCGGATGCGCTGAAGCCCGGCCCGCCGCCCCTGGTGCTGGCGGTGACGGAAACGGGCCCGGCCGGCCTCGACGCGACCATCCCGAAGAAAGGCACGCTCGTCCCCCCGGCCTTCCTTTCCGTGCTGAGCGCGACGGTCCCGGCGCCGCCGGCGAAGATCATCCCGCCGGCCGACGGACGGACCACCGGCCGACGATCCGCGTTGGCGCGTTGGCTGACGGAACCCACCAACCCCTTCACGGCCCGCCTCGCGATGAATCGCCTCTGGCAGCAGTACTTCCGACGCGGCCTGGCGCCCAATAGCAGCGACTTCGGCCGCCTGGGCGAACCGCCCTCGCACCCCGAGCTGCTGGATTGGCTCGCCGCCGAGTTCATGGCGAAGGGCTGGGATCAGAAGGCGATGCACCGGCTGGTCCTGACCAGCGCGACCTACCGGCAGTCCTCCCGTCACCCGACCCCGCAAGCCGGCAACCTCCGGGATCCCCAGAACACCTTGCTCTGGCGTTTCCAGCCCCAGCGACTGGAGGCGGAGGAGATCCGCGACGCGCTGTTCGCCGCGACGGGCGAGCTGAAACTGACCAAGCGCTCCGGCCCCGGCCAGGTCCATGGCGAACCGATCCGGAGCATCTTCACGCGGATCATGCGGAACAACCGCGACCCGCTGGCGGACGTCTTCGACGCGCCGCAGTGGTTCGCAAGCACCGCCGCCCGCGACGTCACGACGACCCCCATCCAATCCCTGCTGCTCCTGAACAGCCCGTTCATGGTGAAACGCGGGGAGGCCCTGGCCGACCGCCTGCGGAAAGAAGTCCCCGGCGACGAACCCGGCCAGATCCGCCGGCTCTACCAGCTGCTCTACGGCCGGGCGCCCGCACCGGCGGAGGCGACCCGCGCCCTCGCCTTCCTCGCCGAGGTCCGCGGCCAGAAACCCGACGCCACCGCCCGGAACGCGGCGGCCGTCGACCTGACGTCCGAGAAAGTGCCCTTCCGCGACGGGCAAGGCCTGCGCCTCGAAGCCGGGAACACGAACCTCCTGACGGCCGACCGCACGACGCGGCTCGACCTCTCGGCCGGCTTCACGATCGAGGCGGTCATCGTGCCGCGCTCGGTCAGCGACGGCGCGACGGTCCGCGCGATCGCCTCCCAGGGCGTGAAGAGCTCGAAGGAAGGCTCCTGGCAGTTCGGCATCACCGGCCAGAAATCCCGCCGGACCCCGCTGGCCCTGGTGCTGCAAGGCTTCGGCCAGCTCGCCGACGGCAAGTTCGGCGAGGCGGTCTATTTCTCCAACCTGCGGCTCACGCTGCACAAGCCTTACTACGTGGCGGCCGCGCTGACGTTCGCGAAGGACGGCCAGCCGGGCACCGTGGTCTTCACCCTCAAGGACCTCGCGAACGACGACGAACCCCTGCTGCATGAGCAGGTCACCGGACGACTGGCCCGGTTGGACACGGGCACGCATCCCTTCCACCCCGGCGGCAAGCATGGCGAACCGGAAGGCTCGTTCCATGGCGTGATCGACGATGTCCGCCTGAGCGCCGGCGCCCTGCCCGACTCGCTCCTGCTGTACGCCTCCGAGGACGCGCAGCCCTCGACGCTCGGCTTCTGGCGCTTCGAGAACAAGACCGGCCTGACGAAGGACTCGTCGGGGCAGGGTCGCGACCTGACCATCGCCACCGGCAAGAAACCGGTGGCGAAGAACGCCGACCGGACTCCGCTCGCGGCGCTGTGCCACGCCCTCCTCAATTCCTCCGAATTCCTTTACGTCGAATGAACGATCCCCGCTGCCATCGCGTCGAAGCGTCGTCTTCCCGCCGCGACTTCCTCTTCAACGCCGGCCTGGGCCTGGGAGCCATGGCCTTCAGCGACCTCCTCGCCAAGGACCTTTCCGTGCCGGCCCCCGGCACCCCGCTCCAGCCCGGCGTCGGCCAGATCAAACCGCGCGCCAAGAGCGTCATCTTCCTCTTCATGGAAGGCGGTCCGTCGCAGATGGACCTCTTCGACCCGAAACCCCTGCTCAACAAGCTGGCCGGCCAGCGGCTGCCGGATAGCTTCGGCTCCGTCATCACGGCCATGGGCGAATCAAAGTCGCCCCTGCTGGGTTCCAAGCGCGCGTGGAAGCAGCATGGCCAGTCGGGCCAATGGTTCTCGGACTGGATCCCGCACATCGCCTCCTGCGCCGATGACCTCACCGTGATCCGCTCCTGCAAAGCCGACGGCATCAACCATTCCGCCGGCGTCTGCCAGATGAATACCGGCTCGATCCTCGGCGGCAAACCCTCGCTCGGTTCCTGGATCAGCTACGGCATCGGCAGCGAGAACGCCAACCTGCCCGCCTTCGTCGTGATGCAGGATAACCAGTCCACGGTCATCAACGGGCCGCGCAACTGGAGCGCCGGCTTCATGCCGGCCGTCTACCAAGGCGTGCGGATCTCCGGCGGCGCCGAACCGATCCCGCACCTCAACACCCCGGAAGCCGTCAGCGCGGATCTCCAGCGGTCGAAGCTCCGTCTCATCACCGACGTCAACCGCGAGTTCGCCGGCCGCCACCCCGACCGCTCCGAGCTCGGCGCCCGCCTGGCCGGGTATGAGCTGGCCGCGCGCATGCAGGCCGAGGCCCCCGGCGTCGTCGACCTCACCGGCGAGACCGAGCCCACCCGCAGACTCTACGGACTCGACGACAAGACCACCGAAGGCATGGGCCGGCTCTGCCTGCTCGCCCGCCGGATGGTGGAGCAAGGCGTCCGCTTCGTGCAGATCTACCATGGCGCCGGTTCCAAGTGGGACGCCCACGCCAAGATCGAATCCAACCATGCCGGCCTCTGCGCCTCCATGGACAAGCCGGTGGCCGGCCTGCTCAAGGACCTCAAGGCCCGCGGCCTCCTCGAGGACACGCTGGTCGTCTGGGGGGGCGAGTTCGGCCGCACCCCGATGTCCGAGAAGGGCGACGGGCGCGACCATAACCCCACCGGCTTCACGATGTGGATGGCCGGCGGCGGCGTGAAGGGCGGCCAGACCATCGGCAGCACCGACGAGCTGGGCCTGCGCGCCCAGGAGACCCCCTTGCACGTCCATGACCTCCATGCGACCATCCTGTGGCTGCTGGGCATCGACAACATGGGCCTGACCTACCGTTACAAAGGCCGTCCGGAACGCCCGACCCAGAACGAGGGCGAGCCTTATAAGAAGATTATCGGCTGACCGATGCGCCTGACGTCGCTTACCCTCATCCTGTTGGCCGTCACCGCCGACGCCGCCGAACACCGCATCAAGCCGGGCGACGATCCACAGGCCGTCATGGACGCGGCCGCGCCGGGCGACAAGCTCACCTTCCTCCCCGGGCTGCATCAGCACGGCCTGAAGAAGCACCGCTCGATCCTCTACGTCGACAAGTCCGTCGAGATCGAGCTCATGGCCGGCGCGACACTGAAGCTGGCGGATGATTCCTGCAAACTGGAGAAGGTCGGCGAGATCACGACCGACCAGGACGCGGGCAAGAAGCTCGACGACCTCGAGATCGGCGGCGACTACGACCTGAGCGGCGTCCGCGAATTCACCATCATCACCGACAGCGAGGGCAAGGACGGGCGGCCGGACACCTTCTCCTGGGGCGATAAGTTCAGCGACACCTCGCACAAGCGTGTCCCCATCACGGGCGACTGGCAGGAACTGAGCCGCGGCGTGAAGGTGAGGTTCGGCAGCAAGACCGGTCACAACGTCCGCAGCGTCTGGTTCGTCAGCTACGATGGCCCCGAGGCCTACGGCATCCGCATCGGCCACGGCCGCCAGCCCGAGCCGATCTCAGGTGTCCGCATCACGGGCAAGGGCACGATCGACATGAACGCCTCCCGTAACGTCCAGCCGGGTTTCCTGGTGAAGAACATCAACGCCTGCGTGCTCGCCCATGGCCGCGTCCGCAACGTGCTCGTCGAAGGCATCACGATGACCGACACCAACCGCTCGGTGATGGCCTACGGGGAACACACCGGCAAGTTCCTGCCCGGCGGCAAGGTCGGACCGGGCGAATCGTTCGACGCCGAGAACATCACCGTCCAGTTCACGCGCACGATCAACCCCAACGGCAGCGGCTATCTGCTCGGACACCCCTCCTTCCGCGGCCAGCTCCGCAACGTCCGCTGCAACTTCAACTACATGGAGACCAAGACGACCTCCATCGAACCTAACTTCAACCTCGATGGCTATGAGGTCATCGGCAACGTCATCAAGAGCGACGGCGAAGCCATCCACTGCTGGCGCCATTCGCAGAACGGGGTCATCGCCGACAACCTCCGCGTAGGCGATAACACGTTCAAGCCTGTCATCAACACCGGTGCCCCGCGCGGCTGGGAGCCGCCGATGCCGCCCGCCGGCAAGAACAACCTGAATGCCATGGGCAACCGTGTCTCCGGGCCGGCCAGGAGCCTCGACCCGAAACCTTTCGGCCGTCGCTTGCTTGTCAGCGACTATGTCGGCAACAAGGTCGCCATCGTCGCCGCCGACGGACGCGTCGAGTGGTCCACGCCGGCCGAGAAGCCCCAGGACTCCTGGCTGCTGCCCAACGGCAACGTGCTCTTCAGCCATGTCAAGGGCGCCAAGGAAGTGAAGCCTGACCAGTCCGTGGCCTGGGAATACGTCGCCGACCCGAAGACCGAGATCCAGGGCTGCCAGCCGCTCGCCGACGGACGCGTGCTCGTGGTCGAGTGCGGCCCAGGGCGGCTCCTCGAGGTCGGCCGTGACGGGAAAATCGCCAAGGAGATCAAAGTCCCGCTGACGCCGACCATCAAGACCCACGAGCAGATGCGCGGTTGCCGCAAGACGGCCGACGGACGCTACCTCGTGAGCGCCAAGGGCGACCGCGCGGTGCTTGAGCTCTCGCCGGAAGGCAAATTGCTCCGCTCCCAGCCCGTCAACGGGGATGTCCATGACATCCGCGAACTCACCAACGGTAATTGGCTCGTCGCCCTCGGCGAAGGCGACGGCGTCGTGGAATACGACAAGTCCGGCAAGGTCGTCTGGAACATCGGCCGCGACGAGGTCACCGACAACCACCTCTACCTCGCCAGCTCGGTCGAGCGCCTCGCCAACGGCAATACCATCGTGATGAACTGGCTCGGCCACGGCCACCTCGGCGCCACCGCCCAGATCTTCGAGGTGGACGACCAGAAGAAGCTGATCCGCCAGTTCGCCGACCATCGCCGGTTCACCAGCATCAATCATATTCAGGTGTTGGAGTGAGCGGTTGGCGGTTGGCGGTTCGGAAAGACGTGTCCGATGCATCGAGGTAGGGGTAGCACCGCGTGCTGCCTCGCGGGTTCGCCATAGGGTCAAAGTCAGGCCGTGGTAGGCTACACGGCGCCCGGCCCGACCTAGTCACGCCGCTGCCGAAGGCGACCGGCAGCCTAAGCCCCCAACTTGCCATCCGGGCCCATAGGATTAGCCTCCTGACCTCATATCCTCGGTCCTCACGTGTTTCGTCCTTTATCCCTCATCCTTCCTCTTTCATCGTCTGCGCACCCCACCGCCTTGGCCTCCCCCTTTCGCACCCTAAGCTTACTCGGCCTTTCGCTGACCACCGCCCTGGCCGCCGATCTCAAACCGGCGGACGTGGAGTTCTTCGAATCGAAGATCCGCCCGGTGCTCGTCGCGGAGTGCTATGAATGCCATGATGCGAAGAAGCAGAAAGGTGACCTCCGCCTCGATTATCGCGACGGTTTGCTCAAGGGCGGCGAAGAAGGAGCTGCCATCGTCCCGGGCGACGCGAGGAAGAGCCTCCTGATCCAATCCATGGATCACTCCCATGAGACGCTGCGGATGCCCAAGAAGCGTCCGCAGCTCGACGCGAAGATCGTCGCGGACTTCGTGGAATGGGTGAACCGCGGCGCGCCCGACCCTCGGGATCAACCTCCCGCGGACTCGATCACCCCCGCGTGGTCCGATCTGCTGCAGGTCCGCCGGAACTGGTGGAGCTTCCAGCCGATCACCTCCCCCGCCGTGCCGGCCGGCAAGGCCGCCAGCCCGATCGACCGTTTTCTCGACGCCCGGATCGTCGCGGCCGGCATCACGCCCTCCGGGGCCGCCGACAAGGCCACGCTCCTCCGCCGCGCGACCTATGTGCTGACGGGCCTGCCCCCGACGCCGGCCGAGATCGCGGACTTCGCAGCCGACGCCTCACCGGAAGCCTATGCGAAAGCGGTCGACCGGTTGCTGGCTTCGCCCCGCTTCGGCGAACACTTCGCCCGCCATTGGATGGACCTTGTCCGCTACGCCGACACCCACGGCAGCGAAGGCGATCCCGCGATCCCGCAGTCCTGGCGCTACCGGGATTATCTGATCCGCGCCTTCAATGCCGACGTGCCCTACGACCAGTTCGTCCGTGAGCAGCTGGCGGGAGACCTGCTGCCGACCCCGCGCCTCAACCCGGCCGAACAACTGAACGAGTCGATCCTCGGCACCGGTCATTTCCGCATGATCGAGCATGGCTACCAACCGGTGGACACCATCGAGGAGCAAGTCCGCAACGTGGACAACCAGATCGATGTAGTCAGCAAGACGTTCCTAGGACTGACGGTCTCCTGCGCCCGCTGTCACGACCACAAGTTCGACGCCATCAGCCAGGCCGACTTCACCGCGTTCTACGGTATCTTCGCCTCCGCCCGCCCCGGGCAGGTGACCGTGGACTCCCCCGCCGTGCTCGACCGGCACCGCGCCCGCCTGACCGAACTCAAGCAGGCCATCCGCACCGAGCTCGCGGCCAAGTGGGTCCTGCAGGCCAAGGACCTGCCTGCCGCCCTCGAACGTATCCGCGCCCGCTCCAAGGAACGCGTCCGCCTGCAGGATGAACTGGCGAAGATCGAAAGCAGCCTCGCCGGCGAGGATTTCCGGCGGCGCCTCAAGTCCGACCAGAGCGCCGGCCCGGCGCCGAGCCACTGGTGGACCTTCGAACAGGACGGCCGCGACCTTGTCGGCCGGCTCGACGCGAAACTCAACGGTGCCGCCGTGATCCGCCACGGACGCCTGATTCTCGACGGCGAGGATGCTTTCGCCGAGACCGGTCCGACCGCCGAGAACCTCGCGGCCAAGACGCTCGAGGCGTGGGTCGACCTACCCACCCTCGCGCAGCGCGGCGGCGGCGTCGTCACGGTCGAGTCCATCGGCGGCGCGGTCTTCGATGCGATCGTCTTCGGCGAAAGGCAGCCGGCCAAGTGGATGGCCGGCAGCAACAACGGCGTCCGCACCCGGAACGTCGACGGACCGACCGAGACCGCGCAAGCCGGCGCCCTGATCCACTTGGCGATCGTCTATCAGCCCGACGGGCGCATCGAACTCTACCGCAACGGCCAACCTTACGGCCAGGGTTACGCACCCGCCAACGAAAAGGCCGGACCGACCGTGTTCACGGCCGGCAAGTCCCGCCTCCTCTTCGGCCGTCGCCACACCGGCGGCGGCAACGCGTTCCTCCGTGGCGAGCTGGAGGAAGCCCGCCTCTACGGCTTCGCCCTGACCGCCGCGCAGGTGGCCGATTCCTTCCGCGCCGGCACGCTCCGCGGAGAGATCGCGCCCGTCACCGCGAAGAACGGGTCGCTCGACGCGCTACGCGCCGAGGCGAACCAGTTACGCGCACGCCTCGCCGCGCTGGGAGCCACCGACGCCAGACTCGACGAGGGACTGGTCAAAGGCGAGGCGGACCCCACCCATCCGCTGCATGCCGCGACCTTCCTGCGGGTCGGCCTTCAACCCAAGGAACCCAAGGCTCCGCGGAGCGAAAAGCCCGACTGGACCCTGAGCGACCGCACCGCCGCCTCCTGGCATCGGCATGGCAACGGCCTCGACGGTCGCTTCGGGCCCGGAGATTTCCGGGTCGAGACGAAAGGCGACGCCGTCCTTGCCCGCATCCTTCCCTCCGGCCTGCACTCCCACACGCTCTCAACCAAGCAGAGCGCCGTCCTGACGTCACCCCGCTTCAAGGTCACCACGGACTTAATCAGCGTTCAGGTCATGGGTAAGGGCGCGACGCTGCGGCTCATCCCCGACAACTACCCGCTTTCCCCCGGCGGTTCCCGCTTCCCCAAGGCGTCCATCGACTCGCCCAAGCCGGTCTGGATCACCCTGGACACCGCGTACCGCAAGGGCTCCTACGCTTACCTCGAACTCACCCTGCCCGACGACTCCCCGAATCCGGACCGGAAAGCCGAAGGCCCCGACGGCTTCTATGGTATCCGCCAGGTGGTCTTCCATGCCAGCCGAACCGCCGGGCCTTCCGGCGAAGCGATCGTCACGGCGGTACCGAAACTTCCCACCGTGGAGGAGGTCGTCAGCGCCCTCTCCGCCGCCGCCGACGCCTGGGGACGGGATGAAGCCGACGAAGTCCAGGCCGCGCTGCTCGATGCCGGAGTGCGACATGGACTGCTCGACACCTCCACGGCCGCGTCACCCCAGCTCGCCACCCTGACCGCCGAATACCGCCGGCTCGAGGCTGAGCTCCCCGTCCCGCGCCGCGCGCCGGGCTTCCTCGAAGCCGAAGGCATCGACATGCCGCTCTTCGTGCGCGGGGAATACAAGCAACCGGCGGCCCCCGTACCGCGGCGCTACCTCGAGGCCTTCGACGCCAAAGCCTTCGCGACCACCGGCAGCGGCCGCCGGGAACTCGCCGACAAGATCGCCACGCCCGACAATCCGCTCACCGCGCGCGTGATGGTCAACCGGCTCTGGCATCACGTCTTCGGCCGCGGGCTCGTCGGCACTGTCGACAACTTCGGCCGACTCGGGGACCAGCCGACGCATCCGGAACTGCTGGACCACCTGGCCCGCCGCTTCATCGAACAGCAATGGTCGGTGAAGACGCTGCTCCGCGAGCTGCTCCTGACCGACGCATTCCGCCGGGCCAGCCCGCCCACGGCGTCAGCCCTGGCCAAGGACCCGGCGAACGACCTGCTGGGCCACGCCCACGTCCGGCGCCTCGCGGGTGAAGCGCTCCGTGACTCGCTCCTCACCCTCGCCGGGAAGCTGGAGCATCGGATGTACGGTCCGGGCGACAACGCCCTGGCCGCCCCGGGCCAGCAGGTCCGCCGCAGCGTCTACCTCACCATCCGGCGCAACTCGCTCAACCCGCTGATCACCACCTTCGACGGCCCCAAGCCCTTCACCACGGTCGGCCGGCGCGACGCGACCAATGTCCCGGCGCAGTCGCTCACGCTGCTCAACGACGGCTTCGTGATCGAGGCCGCCAGGCAGTGGGCGTCCCGCCTTGACCCGAAACAGGCCGACGCCGCCAAGGTGGACGCCCTCTTCGTCCAAGCCCTCGCCCGCCGGGCCACGACCGCCGAGCACGCCGCCGCCGCGCGCTACCTGACCGACCTCAAGGCGACCCACGCCGGCCAGCCCGCGATGGTCTGGACGGACTTCGCCCAGTCCGTGCTCAACCTCAAGGAGTTCCTTTATCTCAAATAAGATGCACCCGCTCACCCGCCGCGAACTGCTCCGCCGCTGCTCCCTGGGCTTCGGCGGCATCGCCCTGTCCGGCCTCCTCGCCTCGCCCGCCTTCGGCGCCGAAGCCACCGGCAAGCGCCCCCTGAAGGCCAAGGCCAAGAACGTCATCTTCTGCTACATGTCCGGCGGCGTCTCGCACGTCGACTCCTTCGACCCCAAGGCCGCCCTGACCAAACTCAACGGGAAACCGATGCCGGTGCCGGTCCAACGCACGGTCTTCAATAACAACGGCAACATCATGGGCAGCCCGTGGGAAACCAGGCGCTACGGCCGGTCGGGCATCGAGATGACCAACCTTTTCCCGCAGATCGCCGCGTGCGCCGACGACCTCACGGTCGTCCGGTCGATGACCAGCAAGGTCAGCGAGCACGCCCAAGGGAACTACTTCTTCCACACCGGCTTCCCCTTCATGGGGCACCCCAGCGCGGGCGCCTGGATGAACTACGGACTGGGGACGGAGAACCAGAACCTCCCCGGCTTTGTCGTGCTGCAGAGCGGCAACGCCGGCGTGCCGCATGGTGGCGTGGGTCTGTTCAACAACGGCTACCTGCCCGGCCAGCATCAGGCCTCGATCATCAAGGCCGACGGCGCCCTGCCCCTCGCCAACATCAAGCCCGGGGAAGCCGACGCCGCGCAGCGCCGCCGCCTTGGCTTCATCCACGAGGTCGACCGGGCCTTCGCCGAAGCCTCCCGCGAACCCCAGGTCGAGGCCGCCATCCGCAACTACGAGACCGCCTACCGGATGCAGGCCGCCGTCCCCGAGATCTGCGACCTCCGCGGCGAATCCGCGGCCACGCAGGCCATGTATGGCATCGACTCGCCGGATAAGCTCACCGCCGGCTACGCCCGTCAGGCGTTGCTGGCGCGACGCCTCGTCGAACGCGGCGTCCGGTTCGTCGAGCTGAGCTGCCTCTCCGCGAATCTCGGCGGCGGCAATCCCGCCAACCCATGGGACCATCATGGCGCGATCGTGAAAGGCCACACCCAGATGGCCCACCAGGTCGACCAGCCTATCGCCGCTCTCCTCAAGGACCTCAAGCAGCGCGGCCTCCTCGACAGCACCATCGTCATCTTCTCCGGCGAGTTCGGCCGCACGCCGTTTTCGCAAGGCGGTGATGGACGCGACCACAACCCCTATGGCTTCAGCCTATGGGTCGCCGGTGGCGGCTTCAAACCCGGCACCGTCTTCGGCGCGACCGACGAGCTCGGCTACTACGCCGTCGACAAGCCGCTGACGGTTTACGACTTCTGGGCCACGATCCTCCACCAGCTCGGCATCGACCACGAGAAACTCACCTACCGCTTCGGCGGACGCGACTTCCGCCTCACCGACGTGCACGGCAATGTGGTGAAGGACATCATCGCCTAGCACTGCGACCGTCCCCTGACCCTTCCCCCTCCTTCCGCCCTCCGTACTCTGTACTCCGTACTCTTCACTCCGTACTCTACCCTCCCCCGCCATGCTCCGCCTCCTCCTGATCCTTGCGGCCGCCTCCCTCTCCGCCGCGTCTGTCTCGACCTTCGCAGGTACCGGCGAAAAGGGCTTCGCCGGCGACGGCGGTCCGGCCACCGCGGCGAAGATGGACAATCCCTTCGGAGTGGTCCGTGGTCCCGACGGCGCGATCTGGTATTGCGAATATGGCGGCCAGCGCATCCGGCGCGTGGACAAGGACGGCCAGATCACGCTGATCGCCGGCACGGGCAAGGCGGGCTACTCCGGTGATGGCGGCCCCGCCAAGGCGGCGACCTTCAACCTTCCCCACGAACTGCGCTTCGGCCCGAAGCGCGGTAATCTCTTCGTGGTCGACATGCAGAACCACGCCGTGCGCAAGATCGACGTGAAGACAGGCATCATCACCACGGTCGTCGGCACCGGCAAACCAGGCTACTCCGGCGACGGCGGACCGGCCGAGCAGGCCCAGCTGAAGCAGCCGCACAGCATCCAGTTCGACGGCAACGGCGACTTGTTCATCTGCGACATCGGCAACCACGTGATCCGCAAGGTCGACATGAAGACCAAGCGGATCACCACCATCGCCGGGACGGGCCAACCCGGCGCCACCCCCGACGGCGCCCCGGTCAAGGGCACGCCGCTCCGGGGGCCGCGCTCGATCGACTTCGACGCCGCCGGCAACCTCTGGGTCTGCACCCGCGAGGGTAATCAGGTCTTCAAACTCGACCTGAAGGCCGACAAAATCACCCACATCGCCGGGAACGGGAAGAAGGGGTTCACCGGCAACGGCGGCCCGGCCAAGCTCGCCACCCTCAGCGGCCCGAAAGGGGTCGCCGTCGACGCCCAAGGCAATGCCTGGCTGGTCGACACCGAATCCCACTCCATCCGGATGATCGACGCGAAGACGGGTAACCTTGAACTGATGCTCGGGACGGGCGCCAAGCATGACGGGCCGGACGGTGACCCTCTGAAGTGCGGTCTGGCCCGCCCCCACGGTATCTGGGTCGACCCGGATGGCACGGTCTTCGTGGGCGACTCTGAGAATCACCGCCTCCGGGTGCTCAAGCGGTAAAGCGCGCCCGACATTGGGGTGGCAAGCGGTCGGACGCGGGCTATCTGTGGCCCGTGCCCCGCTGTACACCCCTCAGCCTGCTCTTCGCCCTCGGCGTCGCCGAGGTCATCGCCGCCACCCCGCTCCGAGTCGAGACCTCACGGGATGCCTGGATCTCCTCGTTCCCCTCCGAACAGGAGGGCAACAACGGAGGCTCTCCCAAACTGAAACTGAAGGGCACGCAGGAATTCTTCCTCATCGACTTCGACCCGACGAAGTTCCGCGGCAAACGGGTCGTCCGGGCGACGCTCCACCTGCACCTGGAAGCGGCACCCATCCTCGGCCGCACGACGGTCTCGACCATCGCCCAGGAATGGGTCGAAGGCAAAGGCACCAGCTACGCCAAGGAGCCCGGCGCGAGCAGCTTCCGCTGGGCGCGTACCGGCGAACAGCGCTGGAACGGCGACGGTAAGGACGTCACCGCGGTCTCCCTCGGCCTCGGGGGTTCGCTCTGGGGCTTCGGCGACCCGACCCCGCCCGATGAGAACCGCTGGCAGACGATCCCGATCGAACCGGCGGTCGTCCAGGCCCGGCTCGACGGCCGGAGCTTCGGCTTCCTGGTGATGGATGACGTCGGCAGCGAATACCGGCGCGACGGCGACCAGTTCACCTACGCGCTCTTCCCCAACCGCTACGTCGCCAGCAAGGACAGCAACCGGAAGTCCGCGCCCTATTTCACGCTCTGGCTCGAGGACGGGCCAGCCCCGACGGCGGCCTTCCCGCTTGATCCGACGCTCAAGCCCGCGAAAGCCGCGGAACTCCCGCCCTTGCCTAAGCTCACGACCGAAACAACGACGGTGAAAGCCACCGATGCGGCCGGCCTGCCGATCCCCGGCCTGAAGCTTTTCGCGGCCAAGGGCGAAGCGGTGACCATGCTGCTCGAGGAAGCCCCGCAAAGCGTCGTCCTCGACCTGCCGGTCCGGCGCTACGACGTCCGCAAGGTCGGCGACCACCAAGACCCGTTGGTGCCCTCGCCGAACGGCCGCCTCCTGGAATTCCAGATCCCGAAGGACGCCCAACCGGGCGAACATCGGGGCACCCTGCGCCTCGGCGGCAAGGACGTGCCTTTTGCGGTCACGGTCTGGAATTTCACCCTCCCTGACCGGTTGTCTTTCATCGCGCAGATGAACGGTTACGGCATGATGGACCAGGAACGCCCGTGGTTCCGCCTCGCCCATGAGCATCGCCTGACGCTGAACATCCTCACCTACGGTTGGAGCGGCCGCGTCACCGCCGCGCCGAAGCTCCGCCCCGACGGCTCCTTCGACTGGACGGCTTGGGATGCCCGCTTCGGCCCGCTCGCCGATGGTTCGGCCTTCGCCGACCTGCCCCGCGGCAAAGTGCCGACGGAGGCCCTCTACCTGCCGCTCAACGAGAACTGGCCGATGGACCACGAGAAGCACTTCAAGGGCGGCTACTGGATCGAAAACGCCTTCGGGCCCGACTACTGGCGCGAGTTCGCGACCGCGGCCGCCGGCTTCGCGCGCCACTTCTCCGAGAAAGGCTGGGACGAGACGATGTTCGAGTTCTACCTGAACAACAAAGTCTACTTCAAGAACGGCAAGAACGGGAAACCCGGCAGCTGGAAGACCACCTCGGCCACCTGGATCTACGACGAACCCCAGCACACGCAGGATTTCTGGGCGATCCGCCGCTTCGGCGAGGAATTCTGGAAAGCCACGGCGCCTTATGGCGATGTCCGCAAGGCCTTCCGCATCGACCTCTCCCGCCCCGAGTGGCAACGCGACCTCCTCGACGGCGTCACCAACGTCGACGTGGTAGCCGGCGTGCTCCGTGAGTACCCGCATCGCGTGATCGGCCGCAATCGCCGCGAAGGCAAGCTGACCTACATGTACGGCAGCGTCACCAAGCTCGGCCAACCCCTCCTCGGCAACGTCGCCTGGTGCGCGGAGACGTGGGCGCTGGGCGCCGATGGCGTGGTGCCCTGGCAAACCATCGGAACGAAAGAGTCCCTGATAAAGCCCGATGACCTCGCGGTCTTCTACCCCGGACCCGACGGCCCGATGCCCAGCCTGCGCCTCAAGGCCTTCCGCGCCGGGCAGCAGCTCGCCGAGTACCTCGCCATCTACGCGACCGCCTCCGGGCAGGACCGCGACGCCGTCGGCGCCGCCGTGCTCGCCCTGCCCGGCTTGCGTGCCGGCACCATCAAGACGTACGCGGACGACGCCGGCAGCTCGGCCTTCGGCGACGGCGCCGCCCGCTCGGTGGCCGAACTCCGACTGCGTCTCGGCGCCTGGCTCGACGCCCAGGCTCCGGCACCCCGCGTCCGCTGGCATGACCCCCGCCCGCGCGCCCAGGATCCAAGTCACCTGAAGCCGATCAGCGCCCTCCCTCCACCTACCTCGAACTGACATGCCCCTCCGTCGCCTGACCCTCCTCGGCCTTCTCCCGCTCACGCTGGCCGCCGCTGAACCGCCCGCCCGCGATGACGCGGCCTGGCTCAAGGAGAAGGGCAAGCTGCTCTTCGCCGACACCTTCGACCGCGAGGAGACCGGCACCGGACTCAAGGCCCTCGGCAACGGCTGGGAAAGCGCCACGGCCGACCGGGTGCCGAACATCAAGCAGGCCGACCTCGACGAGGGGATCCTCAAGGTGAGCAGCGCGACGAAGGAGGCCGGACACGCCATCCACATCCACCATGACGCGGGCTTCGCCGACGGGGGCGTGACGCTGCGCTTCCGCTTCCCGGGCCTGAACAAGGGAGAGACGCTGCAACTGGGCTTCGTCGACCGGTCGCTGCCCGGCGTGCATGCGGGACATCTCGGTTATGCGATCCTCTCCCCGACCCAGCTGACCCTGAAGGACAGCATGACGGGCGAGATGAACCTCGCGATCCGCAAGCAAAGGGAAGCGGCCACCGCGGCGAAGACCAAGGTAGCGCCCGAGCTCGAGGCTCTCCTCCGGACGAAGCAACTCACGGTGCCGCTGAAGGCGGATAACGCGTGGCACACGCTGACGCTCGTGACCGAGGGCGACGAGATGCGTTGCTCGCTTGACGGCAAACCGGTCTCCCGCCATCGCTCGACGGGCTTCGCTCATCCGATGAAACGCTGGTTCAGCTTCCTGGCCCCGAGCACCGTCTGGATCGACGATGTGAACATCTACCAAGTTAAGTAAAATGCTTCGCCGCGACTTCCTCGCCTCCACCCTGCTCGCCGCCCTGGCCACCGGCTGCGCCTCGCCGGGACGCCCTCCCCGGATCCTGCTGCGCTCGTCCTGGCAGACGGTGAACATCGGCGATATCGCCCATACCCCGGGCGTGCTCGCCCTCCTCGAACGGCATCTCCCCGCCGCCGAGGTCACGCTCTGGCCGGGCGACGTCGGCAACGGGGTCAAGGACATGCTGCAGCGGCGCTTCCCGGCCCTGCGCTTCGCCCAGACGACCGCCGAGCTCACCGACGCGTTCGCCCGCTGCGATTTCCTGCTCCACGGCTCGGGACCTTCCCTCGTGGGGGCCGACGCCGTCGAACGCTGGGTCAAGACCACCGGCAAGCCCTACGGCGTCTTCGGCATCACCGTGGTCGAAGCCTCCCTGCCGGAAAGGGTCGTCCGTCTGCTCTCCGGCGCCCGCTTCGTCTACTTCCGCGATAGCTCATCGCTCGCCTTGGCCAAGGCCAAGGGCGTCACCTCGCCCCTCATGGAGTTCGGTCCGGACGGCGCCTTCGCCGTCGATCTCGCCGACGATGCCCGGGCCGAGGCGCTCCTGCGCCGCTTCGACCTGCAGCCCGGAAAGTTCCTTTGCTGCCTGCCCCGCTACCGACAGACGCCTTACTGGACGATCACCCGCAAGAAGGCGGCCTTCGACCCGGCGAAGCAGGCGATGAACGATCGCCTGAAGGACCATGACCACGCCCCGCACCGCGCCGCCATCGAGCGGCTCGCCCGCGAGACGGACCTGAAGGTGCTGCTCTGCCCGGAGGACGAAACGCAGATGGCGCTGGGCAAGGAGATGATCCTAGACCGGCTGTCCCCGACGGCCCGAGCGCGCTGCGCCTGGAAACCGGACTTCTGGCTGACCGACGAGGCGATCAGCGTCTACCGCCGGAGCGCCGGCCTGTTCGGTAACGAGATGCACAGCCCGATCATGGCCATCGGCAACGGCATCCCCGCCCTCGTCTGCCGCTGGGAAACCCAGACGACCAAGGGCCTGATGTGGCGCGACCTCGGGCTGGGCGATTGGTTGTTCGACTTCGACCAGGAGGCCGAGGTGGCCCGCCTGCCCGCCGCGGTCCTGGCCATGGCCAAGGACCCGGCGGGAGCCCGCGCCAAGGCCGCCACCGCCCGAGCCAAGGTCGCCGAGCTCCACCGGGGCATGGTCGACCAAGTCGCCCGCGCCGCGGGCTGACCGGGCTTACCAGGTGCTGCGGATGGTGTAAGTGACGACCTTCTCCTCGTTAGGCTGGAGCGGTACGGCGAATTCGAAGGTGGTCGCATCCAGCTTCTCGTGCGGCTGGCTCTGCGCGGTGAGCGTCCACTTGCCGCCGCGCGTCGCGTGCTCGCGGACGCGGATGACCACCGGCTCGGCCTTGCGGTTGCGCAATTTGACTTCGATCGTCTGGGTGGCCACACGGTTGGCGCCATCCTCGGTCTGGTTGACCTGACGGCGCTCGCCGACGAGGTCGAAGCTGTTGCCGGTCAGCACCCGGATGACCTCGCCCTTCGGGGTGTGGTCGATGGTGTTCTCGCCGACGAACTCCAGCTGGCGGTCACCGTCCTGCGAATAGAAGCGGATCTTGCCCTTCGGCAAGGCGAGGCCGAGCTTGTTGGCCTCGGTATTGCGGAACTCGCGGAAGACCTGGACCTTGCCCGGCACGCCCCGGCGGGTGTTACCTCGGCCCTCGAAGACGTAGATCCGCTCGGCCTTGACGCCGGTCGCGCGCACGAACTCGACCTGCTTGGTCTCCTTGTCACGCAGGGTCGCCGGATGGGCGAGGGTATAAAGATGAAACTCGTCGAAGGCCTTCTCCGTGACGACCGCGGCGTCCATCACCACCCCCCCGCGGGCCGCGGCCATCGCCATCGGCGGCAAATTCTCGGTGACGCGCTGGACATCCCCGGCCATGAGCTTGATCCGCGCCTCGGGGAAGGTCATCCCGCTCTGGTTGTTCATGGTGATCCAGCCGACCACGTCCAGGGTGTCGCCCTTTTCCTCGGCGACGAGGTTGTAGCTGGCTTCCCACGTGAAACCGCGGCTGAGGTACGCGACCTCGGCCTCGAACTTGCCCGCGGCGGCGGCTTGCAACTTCCAGTTCAGCGTCGGCTTGAGGATGTTATCCGACCCCAACGACGGGAAGATCGGCTCCCCGGGAAGAGAGAACTGGAGTTTGCCGTCCACCTCGATGATGGGCTCCACGAACTGCCCGCCCGGGACGAAACCGCTGCGCACGACCTTACCGGCGATGGTGCGGTCCGGCTTGTTCGCCTCGTGACGGACAAACTCGAGGGTCTTCCCTTCGAAGAGCGAAAGCAGCATCGCCTGGGACACCGGGTCGTTGCGGTAGGACTGCTCCAGGATCCGGAAATCGACCTTGCCCGCCAGATCCCGCAGGATGACGGAGTCGGGCTCGACCTGCGAGGTGGCGCCGGCGAAGGCGGCCTGGTTGACGCCGGCCTTCAGGTCCAAGGGCAGAGTCTCCCGGACGACCGCGTAGCCGCCATTATAGATCGTCAGGGCGGGGTCGGCGGCGAGGAGGTTACCGGCGGCCACCAACAAGAGGAGCGAGGGTTTCATAGGGGGTAGTCCTAGGTTGCCCACCCTGAGCCAGCCTTCAACCCTTCGATGAGCGGTACTGTATTTAAGATTGAACCGCCCCCCAACCACCTTGTCCTAGCTTTAACCATGCCCCTGGCCCGACTAGGTCTATTCGCATGCCTAGCCACCGGCCTGGTGGCTCAGGACACCCCCGCCTGGACGTTCCAAGGCGAGACCCGGCCCGACCTGGTCGCCGCGGGCGGCGTAGTCTTTGTTCAGCCCGGCCCCCGCCGACCCGACTACCCGACATTTGATCTGAAGAACCAAGCGGCGCGGTTCGACGGCAAGGGCGCCCGCCTGATGCTACCGGACTCCCCGGACCATCGGTTTGACTTCACCAACGGAGACGCGATCACCTTGGAGGCTTGGGTGAAACTGGATGGTCTCCGCAAGGGCTCCAATGTCTACCTGATCGGTAAAGGCCGGACGAAGGCGGGCTCCTCCAACCAGAACTGGGCGCTCCGCCTCCGCGAGATGTACGGCTCCGCCTGCCCGAGCTTCCTCTTCGCGACGACCCCGGCCGCCGGCGACCAAGGCGATGAACGTTGGCATCGCTGGACGACCAAGCGCGGCATCATCGATGACGGACGCTGGCATCACGTCGCGGTGAGCTACGTCTTCGGGGACCCGGCGAGCGTGCGTGGTTATGTCGACGGACAGGAAATCCAAGGGGCTTGGGACATGGGCGGGGCTACCCGGGAAGCCCCCCTCGTGGACGACGATGCCGTCTGGCTCGGCTCATCGATGGCCGGTAGCCCGAACAACAGCTTCTCCGGGTGGCTCGATGAGGTCGCCGTGCATCGGCGGGCGCTCTCGGCCCAGGAACTCACCGGACGCTTCCGGACCACCCTGCCCCCGCTCGCCGTCGCGGTCGCGGCGCCGCGCGATGCCAGCGCGAACGCCGGCAACGACAGCACCGCCACGACGGGCCACAAGGCCACGCAGGGCGCGGCCCCCGCGGTCAAGGCGAGTTCCTTCACCGCCTGGGACCAAGTGAGACCGGGCGAGGTCCTGGTCCAGCTCGCGACACAATGGAAGCCGGAGAAGAACGCCTGGCCGAGCGAGGTCCTGCCGACCACGGAAAGCTACGCGGCGCCGGCCTTCGGTTTCTTCCGCCCGCCCCACCTTTACGTCACGACCGGGGTCCGCGGCGACCGCGGCAGTCCCTATTTCTTCCGCGCCGGCGCGAAGGTGACCGTGCCGGCGGGCAAGCACCGGCTACTCCTACGCGGGCGCGGGGCTTCGGCGCTCTTCATCGACGACCGCCTGGTGCTGACCACCCCCTTTCCTCCCGGTGGCTCCGACGACAAGCCGGTCAAGGTGCAGGACAAGTTCCTCGACCTGGGGCCGACCTTCCGCTTCGCGCCCCCGGGCAACCGTGAAGCCTGGTGCGAATTCACGAGCGACGGGCGCGAACACCGCATCGCGCTCGAGACGATCGTGGGCTACGTGATCAACCCGAAGTCACGCCGACGCGCCGAGCTGGGCGAGACGGTCGCGGCGATCTCCTTGGCAGGTAGCCAGACCTGGAGCCTGCTGGGCCCTGGCTCGACGCCACCGACCTACGATGACGACGGCTGGTCCCGCTACGCTGCGCAGGAGGAGAACCGCCTGACCGCCCTCGACGACAAACATCGCGCCGCCGCCCGCGCCACGGAGGCGGACTACTGGCGGAGGCGCCGCGAGGCCGGCCAGGCCTGGCTGCGGTCCACCCCCGAGATACCGGTCCCCGCCGGCTTCGCGGCCCATAACCCCGTCGATGCCTTCATCGCCGAGAAACTGGCCGCCTACCGCGCCGAAGTCGGCCGCCCGTCCGACCTCGACTTCCACCGGGAGGTCTGGCCCATCCTCGAAAGCAAATGCCTCGAGTGCCACCAGGGCGCGAAGGCGAAAGGCGGACTGCACCTGGACACCCGTGCCGGTGCGCTCCAGGGAGGAAAATCCGACGGCCCAGCCATCGTACCGGGTGATCCCTCGAAGGGCGCGCTGCTCGCCCGTATCTGCTCGACCGATGACGAGGAGAGGATGCCGCCGAAAGGCCCGGGACTCACGGTCGCCGAGCGGACGCTCCTTCGCCGCTGGATCCAGGACGGCGCCCACTGGCCGGAATTCCGCCCCCAACCGACGCAGGTCGCCCCTGTCTGCTCCGACCTCGCCTTCCTCCGCCGCGTGACGTTCGACGTCGTGGGCGTGCCGCCGACGACCGCCGAGATCGCGGCGTTCGAGGGGGACCGCTCGCCTGACAAGCGCGCCAAGGTCATCGACCGCCTGCTGGCCGACCCGCGCGCGGCCGACGCGGCGATGGGCTACTGGCAGGATCTCCTCGCCGAGAACCCGAACATCCTGAACCCGACGTTGAACAACTCGGGGCCGTTCCGCTGGTGGCTGCACGAAAGCCTGCGCGACCACAAGCCGCTCGACCTCATGGTGACCGAGTTGGTCCGCCTGCAAGGTAGCGAGCGGTTCGGCGGACCGGCCGGCTTCGGCATGGCCTCGCAGAACGACGTCCCCATGGCCGCGAAGGCCACCGTGCTGACCGCGGCCTTCCTCGGGATCGACGCCAAGTGCGCGCGTTGCCATGATTCGCCCGCGACCTCGACGAAGCAGGAGCAGGTCTTCGCGCTGGCGGCGTTGCTCGAGACGAAGGGCGTGAAGGTGCCCGCCACCAGCAGCGTGGCGTTGGACAAGCTCCGCGAAGGCGGCCGCAAGCCGCTCATCGAGGTGACCTTGGCCCCGGGCTCGATCGTGCAGCCGCATTGGCCTTTCCCGGAGCTCGCGACCGAGAGCGTCGCGGATGAGCTGGCGCGCGACCCGCATGATCCGCGCGACCGGTTGGCGACCTTGCTGACCGTGCCGTCGAACGAACGCTTCGCCCAGGTGATGGTCAACCGCCTCTGGACGCAGCTGATGGGCCGCGGTCTCGTCGAGCAGTCCGGCGATTTCGAGCGCAGCCGCGACACCCACCCCGCCCTGCTGCGCTGGCTGGCGCGCGAACTGGTGCGGAGCGGCTACGACGCCGACCACGTCCGCCGGCTCATCCTCAATTCCCAGGCCTACCAGCGCGCCGACGACGCGTCGCTGCGGACGCAGCCCGAACTCTACGCCGCGCGCGCCCCGCGCCGCCTGACCGCCGAACAGATCGTCGACGGGCTCTTCGCCGCCACGGGCAAACCGTTCCGTACGGAGGAGGTCAGCCTCGACATCGACGGCATCCGCGAATCCGACAACTCGATCTCGCTGGGTCAGCCCACCCGCGCGTGGATGCTGACCTCGACGTCCAACGAACGCGACCGCCCCGCCCTCGCGCTACCCCGCATCCAGGCGGTCGGCGATGTGCTCGCCGCGTTCGGTTGGCGCGCCAGCCGTCCGGACCCGCTGTCCGAGCGCGACCACGCCGCCAACTCCCTGCAGCCGGCCATCCTGGCCAACGGCGTGATGGGGACCTGGCTCACGGGCTTGAGCGACGACCATGGCGCCACGGCGCTTTGCCGGGAAGCCAAGTCCCCGGAGGCGTTGATCGAAGCCCTCTTCCTGCGAGTGCTCACCCGCCGTCCGAACGCGGCCGAACTACAGCGCTACGCCGAACGGCTTCGACCCGGCTTCGCGACCCGGCTCACGGAGACCGGCGTCCCGCCGCCGACGGGCCCTCGCCGCCCGGCCTACTACGTCTCGTGGTCCAACCACCTCGACAAAGACGCCACCCTCGTCCGCCAACAACAGTCCGAGGACGCCCGCCGGGGCGACCCGGCGACCTCCCGGCTCGAGGCTGGCTGGCGCCGGCGCGCCGAGGATGCCCTCTGGGCGCTCGTCAACTCCCCCGAAGCCCTCTATCACTGATCCTATGGACCGCCGCACCTTCCTCACCGCCCTGGGGCTGGTACCCTTCGCTGCGCAGCTGCCCGGCGCCACGACCCTCCACGCGCCCAAAGGCAAGGCCGAGCATTGTATCTTCATCTGGCTCGGCGGAGGCATGGGCCAGATCGACACCTTCGACCCCAAGGCGGTCGGCGACAACCGAGCGACCAAGAAGAAGGCCGGCTCGCTCTACCCGTCGATCGAGACCTCCGTCGCGGGCGTCCGCGTCTGCGAACACCTTCCGCGTACGGCCAAGCTGATGGAGCACATGACGGCCGTTCGCTCGGTGCAGCACAAGGTCATCGACGAGCACGCTTTCGCCACGAACCTGGTCCACACGGGCCGCATGGTCAGCGGCAACGCCCTCTACCCCTCGCTCGGATCGATCGTCGCGCACCGCCGCGGGGCCGTCGACCCGAAGGTCCCGGCCTACATGCTCATCGGCTTCCCGAACGTGAGCCGCGGCCCGGGTTTCCTCGGCGTGAAGGACGGCTATGTTTACCTGGTGGACACGCAGACCGGGCCCGCGGGTTTCACCCGTCCGGAGGGCCTGACGAACGAACGGGAGTCCGACCGTCGCGCCCTGCTCGCCGGCACGGGCGAAACGTCGGCCGGATCCGCTTTGGCCGAATACGCCGACGCGCAGCGGGAGGCCTTCCGGCTGGCGGGCCCCGCGTTCATGCGCCATTTCGACCTCGCGAAGGAACCGACCGACCTACGGGCCTCCTACGGCGGCGAGTTCGGCCAGCGCTGCCTGCTGGCCCGGCGCCTGATCGAGGGTGGCGTGCGCTTCGTCGAAGTCTCCCATAACCTGAACTTCATCAACGGCACCGGCTGGGACGTCCATAACGACGGCATCGCCGACCAGCACACGCTGATCCGCGAACTGGACCATGCCCTCGCCGCGCTCACCACGGACCTGCAGTCGAAAGACCTGCTCGACAAGACCCTGATCGTGGTCGCGACCGAATTCGGCCGACCCGCGGAGTTCGATGGTCGCGGCGGTCGCGGACATCAAGGCTCCGCCTTCTCGATGGTGCTGGCCGGCGGCGGGCTCCGTCACCGCGGTGCCTACGGCGTCACCGATGACTTGTCGAAGAAGGTGCTGCAGGACCCGGTCAGCGTACCCGACTTCCACGCAACGATCCTGACCGCCCTCGGGGTCGACACCTCCGTCGATCTTAAGGATGGCGCCCGTCCGGTACCGGTGACCGATGGTGGCAAACCCATCGCGGCCCTGTTCGCCTGAACCATGCGCGCCCTCGGTCTCGTGCTCTGGCTTGCCGTCGTCGGCTACGCCGCGCCGACCCCGACGGGCGACGCCAACATCGTCAAACAGACCCCTGGCTTGGTCGCGTTCTGGACGTTCGGCGAGGAGCCGACGGCCCCGCGACTTTCCCAAGGCACGAAGGACAAGCACCCGCTCACGACCGTCGGCCCGGACATCCCTCGCGTGGAAGGCGGGGCCTACTCGGGCTACTCGGCCCACTTCCGCGGCCAGCACTACCTGGAGATTCCTTACGCCCGGACCGGCGACCTGAACATCGCCGGCCCGAACGCGCGCGTGTCGATGTTCGCGGTGGTGCGCATGGACGAGCTCAAACGAGGCTCGACCATCGCCGGCATGTGGAGCGAGGGGAAAGGCGCCTTCGATGACACGGGCACCCGGCAATACGCGATGCTGTTGAACATGCCGGCCTACGGAGGTCCGGGTCAGCTGACGCCTCATATCTCCGGTCTGGGCGGGCATTCCCGGCGCGCCGACGGCTCCGCGCTCCCCTGGTGCGCCGACTACGCCGCCAATCGCACCCGCCTGCCGATGGGTGAATGGGTCACCCTCGCCTTCACCTACGATGGCCGCTGGATCAAGGCCTATTACAACGGCGTCCTCGAGGTCCGCGAAGTCGATGCGAAGCAAGACAAACGGGACGATCCTTACTTCACGAAGGAAGGACCCGACGGCGGGCATCGCGGGATCAACCCCTATTTCTACGACAAAGGCATCTTCGCCTACGACCCCGCCAAGCACGCCAGCACCAAGCCCGGCGGCGGCGCCAACTTCACCGTCGGCGCCCGCTACGCGGTCGGCAGCATGCTCGGCGAAGCCCTGAAAGCCCGGCTCGCCGGCCTCGCCGTCTTCGACCGGGCCCTGACCGACGAGGAAGTCGCCCGCCTGCACCGCTCGGCCGGCCTGAAGTAAAAGGCGCTTCGCGGGACGAGTCCGAAGCGCTCAGCGCCCCCGGGCGAGGCGGGCGAGTTTTTCCCCGGCGGCCAGCAAGGTCTCCTCCTTCTTGGCGAAGTGGAAACGGATGTAGCGGTGCTCCGGCTCTCGGAAGAAGCTCGAGCCCGGCACGCCGGCCAGGCCGACCTCCTTCACCATCCATTCCGCGGCTTCGGTGTCGGTCTTGAAACCGAGGGGAGAGATGTCGAGGAGCGAGTAATATGCCCCCTGCGGCTCGGTGTACTTGAGCCCGGTCTTCGCGAGGAGACCGCTGAACAAGGTGCGCTTGCGGGCATAACCGGCGGCCATCTCCTGGTAGTAGGACATCGGCAGTTCCAGACCGGCGACGGCCGCCTCCTGCAGGGGCGCGGCGGCGCCGACGGTCAGGAAGTCGTGGACCTTGCGGGCCCGCTGGATGATGTGCGGGGCGGCCTGCACGTAACCGAGGCGCCAACCGGTGATCGAGTAGGTCTTCGAGAGCGAGTTGCAGGTGATGGTGCGCTCGAAGGCCCCGGGCAAGGCGGCGACATGCACGTGCGCGTGCGGGGCGTAGACGATGTGCTCGTAGGGTTCGTCGGTGATGACGAACGCGTCATGCCGCTCCGCCAGGCCGACGATCTCCATCAGTTCCGCGCGCGTGAAGACCTTGCCGCAAGGGTTGGAAGGGTTGCAGACGATGATGGCCTTCGGCTTCTGTTCGAACGCCCGGGCCAGCTCCGCGGGGTCGTACGCGAAGTCCGGCGCCCGCAGCGGGACGAAGATCGGCTCCGCGCCGGACAGGATGGCGTCGGCCGCGTAGTTCTCGTAGAACGGCGAGAAGACGATGACCTTGTCACCCGGGTCGCATGCCGTCATCATCGCCGCCATCATCGCCTCGGTGCTGCCGCAGGTGACGACGAAGTGCTGATCCGGATCGAGCGCCAGGCCGGTGCACCGGTTCACCTTGCTGGCGAGGGCTTGGCGAAAACGCGGGGCGCCCCAGGTGACGGCGTATTGATGGTGCGGCCCGCGCGTGGCGCGCTCCAGCGCGGCCAGCAGCGCCTCCGGCGGGTCGAAGTCGGGGAAGCCTTGGGAAAGATTCAAGGCCCCGTGCTGGTTGGCGAGGCGCGTCATCCCGCGGATGACGGACTCGGTGAAGCCTTCGAGGCGGCGGGCGGTGGCGGGCATGGCGGGGAAGCCCACCTGACCTAGACCCGAGCCGCCCCCAGGGCAAGGCCGCTCAGCGGTGGTCGGGCTTCCAGGCCGTGGCGCGATCGGCCAGGTACTTCACGTAGACGTCCTGGTCGTTGAGGCACGGGATCTGCTCGAAGGACTCGCCACCGGCGTGGAGGAACTCCTCCTTACCCTCCTCGCTGATTTCCTCGATGGTCTCGAGGCAGTCGGCGGTGAAGGCCGGGCACATGACCAGGAGCTTCTTGCAGCCTTCGCCGGGCAGCGCCTCGAAGCGCTCGTCGGTGTAGGGCGGGACCCACTTCTCCGGCCCGAAGCGCGACTGGAAGGACATCTCGTACTGATCCTCGCGCAGGCCGGCCCGGCGGGCGAAGAGCAGCGTGGTCTGGACGCACTGGTGCTTGTAGCAGTTGGCGTGGGACGGGCTGGCCTGGAGGCAGCAATCCTTGACCTTGGTGCAATGCGCCTTGGAGGCGTCGCCCTTGCGCAGGTGGCGCTCCGGGACGCCGTGGTAGGAGAACAGCACCTTGTCGAAGGGCTTCGCGAGCCAGGGCTTGGCGGATTCCACCAGACAGTCGATGTAGGCGGGGTCGTTGAAGTAGGGCTGCAGGACGTGGTACTTGAGCCCGGGCGCGAGGCGGGCGAGCTCCTCCTGGATCTTCACCACCACGGTCTCATAGGAGGACATGGCGTAGTGCGGGTACTGCGGCATGACGAACAGGTCGTCGATGCCTAGTTCCAGGACCTTCTGGACGGCTTCGGCGCAGGAGGGGGTGCCGTAGCGCATGCCGGTGACGACGGGCAAGCCGGTCGCCTTCTCCAGCTTGGCGCGCAGCTTCTCGGTGGTGACCAACAGCGGGGCGCCTTCGGGCGTCCACACGGTGGCGTAGGCGGCGGCCGACTTCTTGGGGCGGGTCCGCAGGACGATGCCTTCGAGCAGCGCGAAGCGGAAGGGGGCGGGATAATCGATCACGCGCTCGTCGCCCAGGAACTCCCGGAGGTAAGTCCGGACGTCGGGTACGGAGGTGCTCTTCGGGGAGCCGAGATTGAGCAGGAGGATGCCTTTGCGCGCCATACCCGCAGAAAGTCGGGTAAACCGGCCTTGTCAAACGCCGGAGGCGACCACCGCGTCCAGGACCGCCTGGAAGGACTCGATCCGGGCCTGAGGCGTGATGCCGTGCCCCAGGTTGAAGACGTGGCCCGGGTCGTCGGCGTTGTCGGCCAGGACTTCCATGGCGGCGGCGTGCGCAGCCGCGGGATCACCGACCATGAACTCGGGGTCGAGGTTGCCCTGCAGGCAGATCGGCCGGCCGGCGAGACGGCGGACGTGGGACAAAGGCATGGTCCAATCGACCCCGAGACAAGGCACGCCGGTCGCGGCCAGCGCGGCGGCCTGCGGGGACTTGCCTTTGGCGTAAAGGATGACCGGGGCGCCGGCCGGGAGACGTTCGAGCACCGCGCGGATGTAGCGCAGCGAGAACTCCTCGTAGTCGGGTCCCTGCAGGGCGCCGGCCCAGCTGTCGAAAATCTGGATGGCGTCGGCGCCGGCCGCGAACTGGCGGGTGAGGTATTCCGCGACCGCCTCGGCGAGGATCCCGAGGATGCGATGCATCATCTTGGGGTCCGACCTCACCAGCGCCTTGGTCTTGGGGAAGTCCTCGGAGCCGCCGCCCTCGACGAGGTAGCAGGCCAAGGTCCACGGCGAACCGGCGAAACCGAGCAGGGCCTTGTCGTGGCCGAGCTCGCGACGCAGCTGCGCCAGCGCGGCGTAGACGTAGTGCAGGCGATCGGCGGCGCCGGCGACGGCGAGGCCGTCCACGTCCGCCGACGAACGCAACGCGCGCTCCATGGCGATACCGCCTTCGTCGCGAAAACGATAACCGACACCCAACGCCTCGGGAATCACCAGGATGTCGCTGAAGAGGATCGCAGCGTCGAGCTGCGGAAAGCGGCGCAACGGCTGCAAGGTCACCTCGACCGCAAGGTCGGGGGTGCGGACCATCGTGACGAAGTCGGACTTGGCCTTGAGGGCGCGGTACTCGGGCA